>Ga0209212_1009672_pt1 | contig 9997 bp, 6 predicted proteins | sample RifGroC2_FD_183996 | JGI IMG/M metagenome (GOLD analysis project Ga0209212, IMG submission 183996) | Groundwater microbial communities from Rifle, Colorado, USA - Groundwater C2 (SPAdes) (version 2) | ecosystem: Environmental > Aquatic > Deep subsurface > Groundwater | place: Rifle, Colorado... | reverse complement strand
GAGCCTCTCCATGACGACGAAGAGGACCCCGTCGACCACGTTCGCGAGCGCGCGGCTTTCCGCGAACGGGAGTACCGGCGGGGTGTCGAAGATGAGGTAGCGGTCCGGGTAGCGGTTCTTCAACTCGTCCACCAGCACTTTCATCTTCTGGGAATTGAACAGCTCGACCGGGTTGTCGACGTGGCGTCCTCCCCTGATCACGGCGAGCTTGCCGATGCCGGTCTGCACGATGGCCTGGGAGATCTCCGCCTCCCCCATCAGGATGTCGGCCAGCCCCGGCCCCTGCTCCATGTCCAGATAGCGGTGCAGCGAAGGGCGACGCAGGTCGGCGTCGATCAGGAGCACCGTGTGGTCCAGCCCCTGGGCGAGGCTGACCGCCAGGTTCAACGCGGTGAGGCTCTTCCCCTCGCTGGGAACGGAGCTGGTGACCATCACGGCGTTCTTGAACGGCTCCCCTTCGGTCATCTTGACCAGCACGGACTTCAGCTTCCGGTACTCCTCCGCGGCCTGGCTGTGCGGCTCCAGTATGTTGACCAGGAAGGGATGCGTGGGCGCCAGGGTATTCTCCGCCGGAACGACCGGAGGGGCCATGGGCAAGGCCTCGGTCACGACAACCGCGGGCTCTGCTGCAAGCTCCGGAACCGGTGCTCCTTCAGCCCCGGCGGGAGGGTTCCCCCCCTTTTCTCTGAGGCGCGCCGCCTTTTCTATCGCCATTTCTATTCTGCTCATGCTGAACCCTCACTACCGCGCGATCGCGGCGGATGAAAAACAAAAACTAGCGCAACATCCCCTTGACTCCCTGTTTGATGCTGGAGGGATTCATGTGGTCGAGCACCTTGTCCACGTAGGGAAGCTCCAAAAGCTCCATGGCCGGAAAGACCAGCATCAGCAGGAAGTAGATGCCCGAGGCGACGAAGATCCGCACGCTCCTCTTGTGCCGCTTGGCGACCAGCACGGGATCCTGCATCCTGGGTACCACGGCCAGCACCGGCGCGCCGAGCGACTTCACGAAACTGACGTCCTTGGCGGAGCCGTCCAGCTGGTCGAGCAGCATCAGCAGGGCGAACGCCCCGCCAATCCCCCCGGCGATACCGGCCAGCATGATCATGAGCCGGTTCGGGCTGGAAGGCTTGTAAGGAAGTATGGCGGGATCGACGATCCGGAAGGTGGTGGACTTGTCCTGCACCTCCATCTGCTTCGAGACCTCGGACTGGCCGTGCCTGGAGTAGAGCTGGTCGTAGATCTTCTTCTGGTTTTCCTTTTCCACCTCAAGTTTGGCCAGCCCCGCCTTCGCCTCGGGTATGCTCTGCAGCACCTGCTTGTTGGTCGCGATGTGTCGGCGCAACCCAGCCTCCGCCACCTTCAGGGCGCTGACCTCTGACTCGATTTTCGCCATCTCCTGCGGGTCGAGCGGCTGGGGTTCCACCCCACGGCGTCCCTTGAGCTGCTCTTTCACAGTCTCGATGTCGCCCTTGACGCTGACCACCTCGGGATAGCTGTCCGTGTACTGCACCCGCAGCTCTTCCAGGCGCTTTTGCAGCGATACCAGCCTCATCTGGAGGGGATCGCCGCTCTTGCGGGTTGCCTGGCGCATCCCTTCCAGCTGTCTGCGTCGTAACTCCAGGTCGTAGAGCTTTTGCTGCGCCAGGTTGATTTCCTCGAAGAGCTTCCCCTCGTCTATGGAAATCACCCCACCCTTCTCGCGCTTGTATGCGTTCACCTCGGCCTCGGCCTTCTCCAGTTTCACGTTGAAGGTGGAGATCTGTTCGGAAAGGAACTTCGTGGCGTCGTAGGACTCGCCCCGTTTCGAAGAGGTGCTCTCCTCGATGTAGAGCCTCACCAGCGTGTTGACGAAGTCGCGTGCGATGCGTGGGTCACTGTTCACGAACGAGATGGTGAACTGGTTGTTCTTCTCCTTGACCTTGACGGAGATGTTCCTTTGCAGCTCCTTGATCAGTTCGTCGCGCCCCTGCTTGCTGAGGTTCATGTCGAGGCTGTCGACCACCTTGCTGAGCAGGGTCCTGCTGGTGATGGCGTAGGTCAGGACGTTGATGGTGTCCTCCATGGAGGGGGTGACCGTGATCCCCTTGACCAGCTCGCTGATGACGTTCTTTTCGATGAAGACCGTGCTGGAGGATTCGTACTTTCTGGGGAGCAGGTAGCTCACCGCGAAGACGATCGTCATGATCAGCAGCGCGATCAGCACGAAAAGCTCCTTGCGTCGCGTGACCAGTTGCACGTATTTCTTGTATTCCGATTCCTGCACAGCTACCCCCTGCTAGGTTAGAAGACGGCTAGAAGAACGTTTCCTTGACGATGACGTAATCGCCCGGCTTGAGATCGATATTCTGGGAGAGGTCCCCCTCCTTGAAGAGCTTCTTCGCCTTGACCTCGAGGGCGAGCGACTTCCCGCCGTCCTTTCTCCGGACCACGACGTCGTTTTGGTCGGCGAACTTGGTGAACCCTCCCGACTCCAGGATCGCCTCCATCACCTTCATCCCCTCGCGGAACTCGATCGCCTTAGGCATGTTGACGGCGCCGAGCACGTACACGCTCCGCTCCTGCAGCAGCGGGACGAAGAGCGAGTCGTTGGATTCGAGGAGAAGGTCCTCCTCCGTCACCCCCTGTATGAAGAGGCGGTGCAGGTCGGTCTTCACCTTTTTGCCGCCGCGAAGCAGATAGGCGTTCCTGAGATCGGCGGCCTTGATCTCGGGGAGGGTGCACAGCAACTGCAACAGCGTGGTGCGCCTGGAAAGGTCGTAAACGCTCGCCTTGACCCCGGAGCCGAAGATGTACACCTTGGAGTTGGTGATCTCCCGAACGGTGACGGTCACGATGGGGTTTTTCACAAGTTCCTTCAGCTTCTGGGCCAGAAGCGTCTGGAGCGCGCTCGGCGACATCCCACTCGCCGTCACCTCGCCAAGGCCCGGGACCGTGATTTTGCCGTCCGGCCGCACCCTCACCGGGAAATTGAGTTCTTTGACCCCCCAGACCGCTATGTCCAGGCTGTCCCCCTCGCCGATCTGGTAGTCGGCGGCGAAGGATACCAGCGGAGCACACAAAATTATCAGGGACAACAGCAGCAGCATTTTCGCCTTCATCTGCATCTCCTTATCGCGGCAGAAGCCGCTGTTAACCAAGCCAACATCGCCTCTTCCGGTTTTCTATCTCCCGCGCCCGAACAGGACCACCTTGACCGTCTCGAAGAGGATCTGCGTGTCCAGGAAGAAGGAGAGGTTCTTTATGTAGTACAGGTCGTAGCGGAGCTTCTCGATGGCGTCCTCCACCGTCGCCCCGTACGGGTAGCGGACCTGCGCCCACCCCGTGACGCCGGGCTTGATCGTGTGTCTCTTGGAGTAGTAGTAGATCTGCTTCTTGAGGTCCTCGACGAACTCGGGACGCTCCGGCCTGGGGCCTATGAAGCTCATGTCCCCCTTGAGCACGTTGATGAGCTGCGGGATCTCGTCTATCCGTGAGTTCCTGAGGAACTTCCCGACGCGGGTGACGCGGGAGTCGTTTTTCGACGCCCAGACGGCGCCGTCGCGCTCGGCATCCTGGCACATGGAGCGGAACTTGTAGAGCACGAAAGGCCTCTCGGCGTACCCCACCCGGACCTGCTTGAAAAAGAGCGGCCCCGGCGATTCGAGCTTGACTGCGAGAGCGATGAGGGGGAAAAACGGCACGCTTACGGCAAGACCTATCAGGGAAAGGACCAGATCTATGCAGCGCTTGTAGATGTTGATCGCCGCCGTGCGCCGGAAGCCGCTGGAGAATATGATCCAGCTAGGTGTCATCTCCTCCAAGAGGAGCTTCCCCTGGACCATCTCGTAGAAGGTCGGTGCGTCGATGACCTCGATGCCGTTCAGCTTGCAGCGCATCATTTCCTGCAGCGGCAGCACCCCCCTCCGTTCGGCGAGCGCCACCACGATGGCCGACACCTTGTGGTTGCGGGCGGTCTGCAAGAGGTCGACGTCCCGCTGTAGGATCTGCGAGTTGAAGATCTCCGGTTGATGCACCGTCTCCACAGGCCTTCTCCCCTCCCCGCACTCGAGGTACCCGGCGAGCTTGAAGGACCCGTTTTGCGAGGCGAGCAGCCCGCCTAACCGGCAGGCAAGGTCGCCGGTCCCCAGGATGAGCACCCGCTGGGCAAAAGGCATGCTGCGGGCGTTCATGCCGGAGAGGGCGAGCCAGGAGAACTGGAACAGGATGAAAAAGCCGAGGGCGAAAAACAGGACGCCCCGGCCGAGCATGAGTTCAGGCGCGAGGTAGTAGACGACGGAGAGGAGGAAAAAAGCGGCGCAACCGGACTGGACGCAGGTGGCCAGGATCTCCCGCTTGCGGCTATCCCGCCGGAGAGTGTAGACCTCCATGAGATACGAGGAGAAGAGGGTAACGCCAACGAAGATCCCCGCCGCCATCAACCCCTGCTCCGCCTGCCAGTCGTCGGGCACGGTGAAGCCGCCGAAACGGATCCCGGCCGCAAGAACCAGTGCGGTCAAGGCCAGTACGGCGTCGGTAAACAGGTTGAAGGCAACACGCAGGCCCATATAGACTCCGCCGCAGTAGGTTTATTTTTTCTGCAGCTGCGCCAGGAGCGTCTGCGCCGCCTTGGTATCTGGGCACGCCCCCAGCGCCAGGCACTTCTGCAGCGCCTGTTGTGACTTCGCCTTGTCCCCCGCCAGGTTATAGGCAAGGGCCAGGTGGTACCTGACCGTGGGGTCGTTGGGAAGAAGCGTGGCAGCTCGCTCCATGACCTTGACTGCGTCCGCGGCACGGCCGTTTTTCACCAGCGCGTACCCTAACGTATCCGTGATGCCGGCATTTGAAGGCTGGAGCTTGAACGCCGTTACAGCAAGTCGCAGCGCCTCCTCCTTGTTGCCGTAGCCGTCGGCGCAAAGGTAAGCAAGGTTGTTCAGAGCGGGAACGAAGCTGTTGCTTTGGTCCACCACGGCGCGATACCTGGCAGCCGCCTCCTGTTTGCGTCCGGTCGCATCGTAGAGCGCGGCGATCGAGAACTGGGCCTGCAAGGAATCCGGCTTAATCTTCAGGGCATCCTGGTAGGAAGCCGTGGCCCCTGCATAGTCCTTCCTGGCTTGCTGCAGGTTCCCTAAAAGGATGCGGGCGTCGACACTCTTGGGATCGGCCTTGATGGCCTTCCTGGCCTCCTCCATCGCGGAAGCGACATCGTTAAGTCCACGATAGACGGACGCAAGCAACAGGTACCCCTGACTGGAGCCGGGACGCTTCGCCACCAGGCGCTGGGCCTGCTCGATGGCTTTTGAGGCGTCCTTCATCTCGACGTAGGCGTTGATTTTCAAGGCGACGCCTTTGTCCTGGTTCAGCGCCTCCACCTCGTCCAGTACCTTGAGAGCCTTTTTGTACTCCTTCTGCATGATGAGAAGCCTGCTCTTCGCCTCGAGCGGGGCGACGGCGCGGGGATCGAGCTTGATCGCCTGGTCCAGCACCTCGACGGCCTTGCCAAGGGCTCCCTTTTTCTGGTGGTAGCCGGCAAGGGCGAGAAAGGCCTCCTGCGCCTTGGTCTCCGTCGCCTTCTGGTAGTAGCCCAGCGCCTCGCTCTCCTTGCCGCTGATTTCGCTCAGCGCAGCCAGACCCAGCATGGCCTTGAGGTTTTTGGGAGCGACCCTGAGCAACTCGCCCAGTTCAGCCATCGCTTTCGGGTAATCGCCTGAGGCTGCGTAAAAAGCGGCGATATTCTCGTAAGATGCAGGGAAAGAAGGATCAACCCGCTTGGCCTGCTCCAGGGTTTTAAACCCCTGCGCCTTGTTGCCGCCGGAAAACTGCAGCGACGCGATGGCGTTGTAAAGCGTGGCATCCGCTTTTTGCCCGGTGAGACCCGACTGGAGCACGGAAAGCGCCTTGGCGGCTTTGCCCTGGCCGTGGTAATACGACGCGAGCAGCAGCCTGCTGTTCTGGACATCCGGTGCGGCCTGCACCGCTGTCGTCAGCTCTAGTTCCCCGTCGCTGTTCTTCCCCTTGCTGAAGTAGTAATAACCTTTCTTGAGGTGGGCGGTGACCATCTTGGGATCGATCTTGGTAGCGCGGTTCAATTCGCGAAGACCTTCATCGAAGAGTCCCTGCGCCATATAGGCTGTCCCCAGAAGGTTGTGGGCCACGGCATCCTCGTCATTGGCAGCAATGACCTTCTTGATCTCCGTTACGGCGTCCTCCACCCTCTTCTGGGTAAGCAGGATCTGCCCGACCATGAGCCTCGCCTGGCGGGATTGCGGCACCCGGTCCAGTATCACGCGGAATTGGCTCAGGGCCGTTTCCAGCTCGCCTTTGCCGTAGAAGCTCAAGCCCAGGTAGTGAAAGCCCTCGAGAGTAGGTGCTATCTTGACCGATGCCTGCAGCGAGGTGATGGCGGCAGCGTAATCCTTCCTGTGGTAGGCGACCAGCCCCTTCAACCTGGAGCCATCCCCCTTTTTGGGGTGATCCTTGATAAGTTCGTCGGCTGCCAGGTCGGCCTGGTCCAGCTCTTTCTTCTCGATAAGTATCAGGCCGAGTTTGTATTTGGCGTTAACCTCGTTGGGGTTGGCCTGGAGGATCCTCCTGTAGACGGCAGCGGCCTTGTCGGCGCCGTTTGCATCCTTCTCCAATGCGGCGAGCAAGTAAAGGGCTCTGAGGTTTTTTGGCTCCCTTTGGAGCAACTCGTCTATTTCCCGCTTCCCCTGGTCCCTTTTGCCACCGGCGATCAGGACCGACGCGAGCTCGATGTGCGTTTCGGAATTTTGCGGGGCAGCCTTGATTGCCTGAACAAGGTAACCTTCAGCCTGATCGTATTTCTTCTGCGCGGCATAGGATATTCCAAGCACCTCCAACCCGCCGGCATCGTTCGGGCGACCGGAAAGGTACTTTTCTACCAGCTGCACCGCCTCGGCCCCCTTGCCTGATCCGTTCATGACCTTGGCCAGTTCGAGCAACGCCTCATCCCGGGATGGGTTTTGCTTGAGCACCTTCTGGAACTCTTTTTCCGCCTGGTCAAGCTTCCCCAGCGCCGCATAGGCCTTGGCCAGCTGGAAGCGCGCGTCGATGTAGTTGCCGTCTTTTTCCAGTGCATTCTTGAAATAGACGACAGCTCCGGCGGGGTTGGATGCCTTTAACTGCTGGACACCCTCGGTATAAAGAGATTCCTTTGTATTACTACCGCAGGCAGTAAGGGTCACGATCAGTATCATGACTAGCGTCAGCACTCGCATATACTCGAACCTCCTGGGAAACACTCTTGTCTCTCTTAGGTGAAACGCACATACATTAATATGAATGTCGGAAAACTTAACAGATCTCATGTCGTTTTACAAGGCCAATTTGGGGAGTACAGCAGCAGACGATGGCAGCAAAAGGCGCAAACCTCCGCAGGAAAAATGTTTGAGAACAAAACGCCGCCATCAACGTGGTACGCGTAGCACGATTTGAAGTTACCAATGAATTCACTCATGGTACTAAGCCGTTAAGAAAACCGACATCCGCCCCACCGATCCACTCGTAAATGTCGAGAATTTTTACAACACGTTCCGCAACATTAACAACATCAGCTCAAAACCTCTTGCGTACGGGTACGTTAGCCGGACTGGCATGCTCGTTGCTGTCTACAGAGTCAATCGATTCGTTGCGAAGTCTGCAGTTGCGCAATGGCGGAAACTCACAAGGAGGCTCAAACATGAAACGGATAGCAGCATTACTGGCAGGTATCATGATGATGGCAGCAGGGGGCGCCTACGCTCTTCCCACACTGACCCTCAGCGACGGAACCACCACGGTGACAATCGAAGATGGCAGTGCCTTGGACACTGTTGGGATCGCCGGCATAGTCGGCTACGCCGGTACCATCGGCAACTGGCTGCTCAGCACGAACACCGGGTTCACCCCTACCGTGGGGCCAACCATGCACCTCAACTCTGCGAACACTTCGACAGGCGCGGGTGAACTTACCATTAAATTCACCGATGCTCTTTCCGCCGAATGGTTTGGTACCGGAGCCACAGCTGCCGTCGGCGGATATGTTGCAAGCGGAGGAACGGTAGATTTCACGACGTACATAAACAGCCAGCAGCAGTCCTATCTTGGCGTGTTCGGCGGACCGGGAGCTTTTGCGGAAAGCCAGACCTTCCAATTCACCCCCACGGGCCAGGACATCATCGAGTTGGTGGCTGAGATCGAGCACGATGCTGCAGGGGTTACCTCCTTCGACTTCGACGTCGCACCCGTTCCCGAGCCGGGCACCATGCTGCTTCTGGGCGCAGGCTTCCTCGGCCTCGCCATCTACGGCAAGCGCCGCAAAAACGCATAATTCTCTTCCAGCTTCATATCAAAAGGGGCGGCACCTCGGTGCCGCCCCTTTGTTTTTTCCTTCATGGTCTCTACACGACCTCCGTCGCCCCCCCCCGCAGGCCCCGTCTGACAGGTATCAAGCCATCCGGAATCTCCATGTAAAAAATCCCGACAGTAGTGCGAAGCCCCGTTTACGCCCATTTAAATGAAAATGAATATCATTACAGGTAGTTATGGCGATGTATTAAAAACCCTGCCCTAGTCACGTTGTCGATCCCCCTTACAGCTTAGACACCCAGGCATAATCAAGTACGCGAAGACATTGTCATTATCTTGCTGGCACAGTAGTTGTACATATTGTTTAGCAGAAAATATCAAAGGAGGCACCAAATGAAAAAGCTAGTGCTAGGTTTTTTGTTGGTCCTCGGCATGACCGCAACCAGTTGGGCTACGCCAGTAGCTCATTACGACCTGACTGTGCCGGGGGGGTTAAACTACGGGTACATTGACATTTCACTCAACGGAGACGGTTCAGCACACTTTTTTGCTGAGGCAAACACCCCCGGCTACTACTTCCTGAACGCCCAACTAATCGACTTCAACCAGAATGGCACGTTACTGTCGGTGCTGAACTTGACTGAGAACGGTACGTTAGTCACATCCGGTTTCACCGTGGATTATGGCAGCTCCGGTCATGTTAACGGGTGGGGCACTTTCAACACCCAGATCAACAACATAGGAGGTCTGGCCGGTCAACACATTTCCACCGTCGCCTTCGACCTTGACGGTGCTTATGTGCCGCTGATAGCGAATGGCGATGGGCATACTGTCGCAGCCCATATTTGGGACGACAGTGTAGGCAACACATTCTTCGTGACCGACGGCACTCCCGTTCCTGAGCCAGGCACGCTGCTGCTGCTCGGCGCAGGCTTTCTCAGCCTCGCCATCTACGGCAAACGTCGTAGAAACGCATAAAATTTCTCAACTGCCATACCCAAAAGGGCGACACATTCGTGCCGCCCTTTTATTTTGGCTCTATTAGCGAACGGTGTTGATATTGCAATGATGGCAAAAGGTCTCTTTCCCCTCGCCATCTGGGAGAGGGGCCAGGGGTGAGGGCGCATCCACGAAGGGACTGTGTTGCCCAGGGAGGGGCTCCCTCACCCCGACCCTCTCCCGGAGGGAGAGGGAGAGATCGTGATAGACATAACGTCAGCTAACGTGCTAAAAGAGGGCGCATCATGATAAATGTCGCAGCTAAAACCTTCCGACTGGACAAGGCCATCCTCTACCGCACCCTCCCCTTCGCGCTCTTCATGGCGTTCATCGCCATCGAAGAGGGGCTCAGGTTCGCTTCTGCCCGCAACTGCCTGCCGGCATCCAACCTCATTGCGTACTACCTCTACCCACTGAAGGCCTTCACGGTTGCACTGTTGCTTTACCTGTACCGGGATAAGTACCGGGAACTAAACCTGAAGGATCTTCGAAAGTGGGGAACCTCCGCAGTCGTTTTACTGGTGGGTGTCGCCACCTTCATCATGTGGATTCAGGTGGACTGGACCATACCCCTCAGCGGGACGTCCAAAGGGTTCAACCCGATGCTCCTGCCGGAGGGCCACCTCCGGACGATATTGACAGCCACACGGGTGGCCGGTGCGGTACTGGTGGTGCCGCTCATGGAGGAACTCTTCTGGAGGTCCTTCCTGCT
>Ga0209212_1009671_pt1 | contig 9997 bp, 6 predicted proteins | sample RifGroC2_FD_183996 | JGI IMG/M metagenome (GOLD analysis project Ga0209212, IMG submission 183996) | Groundwater microbial communities from Rifle, Colorado, USA - Groundwater C2 (SPAdes) (version 2) | ecosystem: Environmental > Aquatic > Deep subsurface > Groundwater | place: Rifle, Colorado... | reverse complement strand
TATCCCACGCGGGCCTGGTACGCTCCCGGCAGGATCACATTGCCGCCGGACCTCCTCTGTTCCGCGATCGCGCTGCAGCTCTGCTTCTCACCCGCGGCGGCTGCGGCCTCCTCGGGCAGGCTGTTCTCCATGTAAAATTCTCCGCCTTTGCCGGTGGGGAACGTCATTTTCCGATCACCCACGTTCATCGAAATATCGACAAATTCCAACGCAGATTTCTTATCGGCATTCTGTATAAACAGCGTGCCCGTCAACGCCCGAACTTTGACCACTTCGAAGGACACGCAGGAACCGCTCCAGGCCGGAGGAGAGATCCCTTGGTTCACGGTGGATACGCTGTAATCAGGCGGCATGTTCTTGACATCCACGGTGATCTGATTTTGACCGTAGGATGCAAGCGTTGGCGCTATCAGCGTGCCCGAGGAGTCGGTTGTGCCGAGCTCCTGCCCGTTGTTCCGCACGGTAACGTCCGGCAGGCTGCCCACCTTTACGATGGTGAAGCTGTCGTTGATCGGCCTCGAGAACCCGAAGAAACCGCCGGCATACACGATGGCGCCTGCGGCTGAAAGGTTGTAAGTCTCGGTCGTGCCGGCCGCGCCGGTATTCTGGATGGTGGAGTCAAGGTTATAAATGCCATACCGCGCGTTGTACTGCAGCGCGGGATTGAAGGAAGAGGACGTTGAAGCACCCGTGTCCGACCGGTTGAGGGAGGCCCGATATCCGAGGCCTTCGCCGGTCGGCAGGTCTTTCTGCAGTTGCAGCGTTTCCGTGTTTGATTCTCCGGTTTTGCTGAACTGCAATGATCCGCGCAGATTATGATCGAGGCTGAAGTTGAGTCCGATATAAACGGCGTTAACTGTCTCGGTCGTTCGTGTGTTCGAAAGGGTCGCAAACAAGCTCGCTGTTCTCGTGAGGCCCCGGGAATAACTCGCCGAGGTCATACGCGTCGTCAACCGGGCATGCGTCTCATTCGCGGAATAACCCAGGGAGAATCCGCCCAGGTCGCCGAGCTGGAATCCGGCGCTCAGGCTCGCTGCGTATTTTGTCATTTCAGGTGAAGGAGGAGCGCCCACGGTCGCGTAGTTCCGGGAATACTCCCGGAGCTGGATGTCTGTGCTGAAGCTGCCGAGCTGATAGGAGTGCTGGAGCGATCCCGCGGAACCCTTGACCCCATCAGCGCTGCTGCCGGCAGCGGACAGAACGAAGACGCCGAGCCGCGGCAGGGAAAAGGGGGTCGAAAGTCCTCCGTTATAGATGCCGTTCGAGCCTTCGGCCCGCAGGCCGATATTGAAGGCGCTGGTCACGCCGTAGCGATGGAAAGCGGAAAATACCGGCTTGCCGTATTCGTTGCTCTCCACGCCGTACTGCTCTCTCAGGAAACCCGCGTTGTAACTGTATTCATGGAGGCCTTCCCTGAGCAGCTGCGTGCTCATATAGAGCGGATAGAAAAAATTCCGCTCGTTTCCGAAGGGGTCCTTCAGTACGACATCGACCCTATGCGGGCCTGTGTAGGAGTAGACGTTCTTCAGTTCGAATTGGCCCGGTGCGATCGTTTGCCTGCTGACCAGGACGCCGTCCATGTAGATGGCTGCCTCGGAGGGGAATTGGGTCACTCCGCTGATATTGAACATGGGCTGGGTGATGAAATAGGGGTCGAGCCGGTAGAGCTTCGAGAAGCCGATACCGCCCATGTTCACCGAACTGCCGAGGTCTCCTGAATTCGCGAACTGGTCTCCGAAAACAAGCCATTGAAGGTCGTTTCGGCGTTCATAGGTAGCGTTTGTTGAAAGTCTTACGAAGCGCTCGCTGGTTTCGGTTTTCGTGTACAGAGAATCGGAGACGAGGAACAGGTCACCGGCCCTGGCGCCGATTTTATTTGAAGCTGAAAAAGAGGCGAACCCCGTGGGATCGGCATAGGAATAGATCAGCCCGTAATTCATAAAGGCGCTTGTTTCGCGAGGGTGATAAAGGTTCTGCGGTCTGGACTGAGGCGAGTAAAGCTCTATGGAGGTTTTCCCGGACTCCGAAGTCTTGCCCAGGATCGAGACGACCAGGTTTTTTTCATCAAAAGAATACGAGATTTCCAGTAAAGCGCTCAGGGGAGCGTACTTTTCGCCCTTGACCAGAACCACCCGGTTTCGGGGAAGCAGGAGTTTCAGGGTGGCCAGATCCTCAACGGTGAAATACAGTTCTCCGCTACTATCGCGCTCTGCGAAGAAGTCGCCCTTTGTTTCTTTATTTACGAAAAGGTTTACGACCAGGGGTGTGGTTTCTTTGCTCAGTTCGGGGATAGTTGTGGCGGGGCCCTGCGATTCAAAGGCCGCAGCGAGCTCCGGGGCCGAAGCATTTGCAAACGCCATCGCCGGATTCTGTTCAGCGTGTAATTCTGCCGGAACTCCGGGAATGAGCGCGAAGGCAAAAAAAAATATCAGCCTGTGCAGGAAGTCCTGGCAGAAAAAGAGGCTCTTATTGTCCACACATCTTCCCCTCGACGTTCATCGTTTTATTGATAGTCGTATTCTCCGCCTGAACGCTTATGGCGATTGTCGCGACATCCTTGCAGACTTCCTTGGGAACGGCCACTTCATAGGGGCGTGACTGACCATGCAGGATATACCAGCCGGCGACGTCCTGCGAGAAAAGCACCTTTCCGTCGATCGCCTTTCCCTGGAAGGTCACGGAGCTGAGCTTCACATGCACATTTCCGGTGTTTTTAACCATGGCTTTTACAACGCCCTTGGACATATCGGTCAGTTCGATGACTGCGCTCTCTTGCGGACGAACAGGCTTTACGAAGATTGGCACAGCGTAGCGAAAAGCGATAGTGAGGCCTGCGGTAATCTTTCCGTTAGGCTTTTCCCCGGTTGTTTTTTTCTGCGCAGGGATCTCCTCGGCAAAAAGCCGGTAGGTTTTTTCCAGCATGCTCGGCGGGCCCTTGATCCCGATCCTTATTGCCCGCTGCTCGTTCGGGCCCACGGTCATGATCTTCGGGAAAACGACGATATCTTTCGCATCAACGTATACATCCTTGCCATCCAGGTCCTGGCTCCATTCCTTGACCGCGATCTGGCAATTCAGCGTGTCAGCTCCGCTGTTGACGATCGAAAAAGCGCCGCTCTTTATACCTCCCGATAATTCCAGTGATGTCGGTGTGATGCTGAAATTCGACGCGAAGACGAGTGTGTGGAACGCTATGGTAAATGCCAACCCGACAACCGACCATGCGAAAAAACGAAGCGTGACCCGGATAAAATAGCTCGAAGCTTTATTTGTTATTGCACTTTTGACCATAGGATTCATTCCAACCTCGATTGGCATGCCATATTCATTTTAGCAGCGCTTTACGTTAATACGTTATCGTCAATGTCTGAAGATCCCCGTAATTCCCCACGGGTGCGTTCTGGTAATTCGCGCTGCTCGCCGATCCGCCGATGTTCAGGGAGATGCCGGTCCCGAATCCCTGCCCGGTTACGCTGGAAAGAAAATTGAACGTATACGGTATCAGGCTGCCTCCGCATGCCGGATATGAGCTGGCTAAGCCCCCGCAGGCGCTCGATGCGGATACCGTTACATTGCTGTTCCTGGTGCATGTTAACAGCATATCCGGCGAAATTGTCGCGCTGGTCGAGCCAACCACCGACGGATCGATGTTGAAGGTCAGCGTACCAGGAGACTGTGAAACAGCGCAGGTGCTGATTACCGTGCCGCTCACACTGCCGATCGGCAGCGTGGCCGTAATGGACCCCGCCCCGGGTGCGGTCCAACTGATGGTCAGGTTAACGGGTAGGGTGTTTGAGTAGGCACCCAGTGCGGCATTCAGATAATTCGCCTGCAGAATCCGGCTGTTCGTCGTCAGCAGATTGATGGGTGTGGCGCCGAGGCCCGTTCCCCCGGGAATGAATCCCAGAGTATAGGGGATCGCGTTCGCCCCAGCGTCTATGGTCCACCCGCTCGCGGGGTTCACGGCCACCGTATATGCCTTCCCCGCCTGGCAGGTAAATTGTATTTGCTGCGTTACCGTACCGAGAATGGGGCCTGGCGTTGTGGACGGATCAATGGCGCCGAAGGAGATGGCTCCGGTATTGGACCCGACGAAGGTGCATCTCCCGGGAGTTATCGTTATCGAGTAGTTTCTGGGGACGCTACCCCCGGCGCTGTCTGTCAATGTCACGGTGAACGCGAAAGTCCCGGCCTGGGTCGGGATTCCCGAAATATCAGCAGTCGAGACTGAGGGGGTAAACGTCAAGCCGGTAGGAAGAGTACCGGTCTGGGACCAGAAGTACGGTGGGGTGCCGCGGGACGCGGTCAGCGTTTGCGAATAGGCTTCGTACTGCAAGCCGTTCGGGAGATTATTCGGTAGAAGCCGGAGTGGCGCGGCGTAAGCCATATCCCCGATGACGGTGATAATAAATAATGTAAATGCTATAATGGCATTCGTTCTGAAATGTTGTGAACGCATTGGTACCCTTTCACACTTCCGTCTTCAATGAAAGAACGCAGCCCTTCTCGACGATTATACATCATCGAAGAGGGCTGCGTTAAAAAAACTCTTACGGGGCTTCGATTTGCTCGGATCAAACTGCTGCGTATAAGCTTAATAATTAACTGTTATGGTTACGGTATCCGCATAACCTGAGCCGACGGGAGCGTCTGCATAGCCGGCTGAAACCTGACCACCGATGGCCAAGGCAATTCCTCCGCCTGCTCCAAACCCTGCGCCATTACTGCCGGCAGGGCAGGTAAAGGTATACGGGATAGAATCTGCACCCTGCATCAGGTTAAATGTATTTAAGCTGGTGCAGGCAACGGTGTACGGATGGTTTTTCGTGCACTTGATCACTGGCTGAGTGCCGACAACGGCGTTGAATGGTCCTGCCAAATCGGGATCAATGGTAAACGCTATGTCGCCAGGGGTTGTAGCGATGGTACACTTGCCATTTACCGTTCCGGCTACGCCTACGGTGGGGGCAACGGACCCTGCTGCGAATGCACCTCCTGCCACGGAAAGAACAAGCACCGTTGCTATTGCCATCAATAAAATCTTCTTCATTTATATTTCCTCCATTTCTCGCCTCAGGGATCGGCCCTTACGGCATTTTTAAAATTATCCATACTCCATCGAAGTTGTCGAAGCTAAACTCTGTAAGCTTCTTTAAACTTTCAGATACTCTTTTGATACTGTTCCTCCATCCAATAATGCCTCCTTTCCTCTTTATCGAGCACCGCGCTCTTTCGGCCATACAAAAACTCTATTAATACGTGATCGTCAGTGTAATCGTGTCCGCATAGGAAGGGCTCACCACTGCGTCTTGATAGCTCGCTGCCGAGATCGATCCGGAAATCCCGAGAGTTATCTCTTTCCCGATCCCATGTCCTTTGCCTGTTCCGGTGTTGTTTGCAGTCCCGTCCACACCGCATTTAAAGGTATAGTCCATGGTGTTGACGCCGTCTTTCAGGGTGCCGGTGACCCCGGCGCCGGAACTGGCGCAACTGGCTGCCGGACCTCCTTGATTCAGGCTTGCGGCAGTAACGGTAAAGGGTGTCCCGTTCGAGCAGAAGACCGTTGCGTCCGATACGGACGCTGCAACAGGCCCGGCCACGGACGGATCGATCGTAAAGGATAAACTCCCGGCAACCCCCGCCCGGCAAGCCCCGCTGACCGATCCCGTAACGGCGACCGTGGGGGCCGGTGTTACCGTTGCAGCCATAACGCTGGCTGCCAAGACGAGGCCACTGAGTGCAATGATTGCCTGGACAGCCAGATATTTTGTCTTTGAGAAAGCCACGGTACCTACCAAAGTTAAAGAACCCGATGAAATGAAAATTTTTCTATTGGCAATTAATTTACGTCAATACCACATAAAATTGTTATTAACGTGGTGGTACCGCCTTATCGCATAAATGTCAATAGCCTAAATACCATTGGATTACTGGCTTTCAATGCAACATAGTGCATTATAAATGCCAATACTTAACATCTTGATTTTATAGGAAATGCCTTGGAGGGATAAGGTGAAGCGAGGGCATTCTGTCATTCAACTATGACATTTTGTCATTCTCTCCAAAATGTGTATTAAGTGATGTGCTGGAAAAAAAGGAGTCAGAGTTCTAAAAAAAGAAAAAAGGCGGATCGTTGCTTAATCCGCCCTTTTTCACATTCATTCATCTGATTATTTATTTACGCTATGCCCGTTCATCTGCCATCGCCGCAGCTCTTGCCTCCTCCGACACCTCCGTCCCTTTGGCAATGACCACAATGCCCGATGGCGTTACATAGTAATGCTTCCTGTCCTCTTCAAGGTCATAGCCGATCTCGGTTTCCGGCGAGATGGTCACGTCCTTGTCAATGATGGCCTTCCGGATGCGGCAATGTCGGCCGATGTCCACATTCTCCATGAGAATCGACCCCTGTACCTCGCTGTAGCTGTTCACGCGCACGTTCGGAGAAAGCACCGAGTTCTGCACGCGGCCGCCGCTCACGATGCAGCCGTGAGAAACGATGGAGTCGAGTGCAATGCCGAGCCTGCCGCCCTTCGTTTCCTGGGCAAAGACGAACTTGGCCGGCGGATTCTGGGACTGATAGGTGCGGATGGGCCACGCGCCGTCATAGAGGTTCAACTGCGGGTCGACGCTCACCAGGTCCATGTTCGCTTCCCAGTAGGCATCGATGGTTCCGACGTCGCGCCAGTATTTCGCTTCTTTCTTGTTCTCATCCTTGAAATTGTAGGCGCAGACGCGCGAAGTTTTCATCATCTGGGGGATGATGTTCTTGCCGAAGTCGTGGGACGTGTCCTGGAGCGCATCTGATTTCAGATATTCCAGCAGGGTCTTCGTATTGAACAGGTAGATGCCCATGGAAGCAAAGGCCGTGTCCGGGCGGCCCGGGATGTGCTTCGGTTCCTGCGGTTTTTCCTCGAATCCCACGATCCGGCAGTCCTCGACCACCTCGATAACGCCGAAGGAGGTGGCGCTCTGCCGGGGGATCTCTATGGCCGCGACCGTGGCATCGGCCTGGTGTTCCTTATGGAACTTGAACATCTCCGAGTAGTCCATCTTGTAAATATGGTCGCCGGCCAGCACCAGCAGATGGTCAGGGGCGTCCTTTTCGATCATATAGATGTTCTGGTAGATGGCGTCGGCCGTGCCCTGGTACCATTTGTCGCCTACTCGCTGCTGGGGCGGCACCGAGATGATATATTCGTTCAACTCTCCGGAGAAGAAGTTCCAGGCCATGCGGAGGTGCTTGTCCAAAGAGAGGGATTTGTACTGGGGGAGCACGGCGATCTTTCTGATGCCGGAGTTGATGCAGTTTGACAATGCAAAATCGATGATTCGGTAAATGCCGCCGAAGGGGACGGCAGGTTTTGCGCGGTGGATCGTGAGAGGGTGGAGCCGTTCTCCCTTGCCGCCTGCCAGGATCATTGCCAGAATGCTCATCGTTACCCTCTCTAATTTAACAGGCTGAGAATACGTTGAATATAGCAGGCGGACCCAGGTGTGTCAAACAGGCATCAGGAATGCCGATGTTTGCTGAACCACGCTATACCGGACAAAGGGGCTCCGAGGTTTCAGAATCAGCATGAATAGAGAAATATAATTTCAATATGAGATTAATTAATATTATTTTCCCTTGATTTTTTACAAAGTGGTTGCTAATATGCACACTCCCTAATGCGCAAAAATCATTGCATTTAATATAGATAGTTACGAAAAGTAGCATCCTCGCATATCAGAGTAACATCACTACAAATTTACATCGGGAATCAGATCTGCTGTACGAACGCAAAAGTATACGGCAGATGAGGGGAGGTTGATACAGTGCTCGAGCAAGAAGATCTGAAAAAAGTTAACGCTGTTCTCGACGATGCACAGGGCCAGCGGGGTATGCTCATTGCCGTGCTGCAGCGGGTCCAGGAGAAGGTTGGCTATCTGCCCGAGGATGCGATGCAGATGATCTCGGAACGCATGTCCCTTTCCCTGAACAACGTCTACGGCGTAGCATCGTTTTACAAACACTTTCATTTCAAACCGCGGGGCAAGAACATCGTCAAGGTCTGCATGGGCACGGCGTGCCATGTACGCGGAGCCAAGGCGGTGCTGACTGAGATGGAAGCCAAGCTCGGCGTCAAAGAGGGCGAGACCACGAAGGACCTTTCTGTCACGCTCGAGACCGTGGGCTGTGTGGGCTGCTGCGCCTTGGCGCCCGTGGTCACGGTGAACGACCAGGACCTCTACGGCGAACTGACGCCGAAGATGGTGGATGATATCATTGCGATGGCGAGGAGTGAACATGGAACTCACGTTTAAGCGGCTGACCAGCGTTGCCGAGCTCGCGGCCCTTCGCACCAAACTGCAGAACGAGCGTAAAGAGAAGGATACCCATCGGGTCCGGGTCTGCTGCGGCACGGCATGCCAGGCATCGGGTTCCAACAAATTGGTAAAAAAGTTCGAGGAAGAGGCGGCGGCAAAGGGCGCCAACCTCGAAATCGTCAAGACCGGATGCCAGGGGTTCTGCCAACGCGGCCCGGTCGTGGTACAGGAACCGCAGGAGACCTTTTACCAGAAGGTGAAGGTGGCCGATATCCCCGCCCTGTTCTCCGGTTCGGTGATGCAGGGCGTGCCCTACCGGAAACAGCTTTACCGCGAGGTCCCGCTGGCTGAGCCCAATGTGGCCATGCAGGACATCCCGTTCTATAAAAAACAGAAGCGCGTAGCGCTGCATAAGAACGGCATCGTCGATCCCTGCAATATCTACGATTCCATCCGCGAGGACGGCTATGCCGGTCTGGCCAAGGTGTTGACCGAGATGAAGCCCGACGACGTCATTGATATCGTCAAGAAGGCGAATGTTCGCGGCCGCGGCGGAGCTGGTTTCCCGGCAGGGCTCAAGTGGGAGCATACCAAGAAATCGAACGCCAAGATCAAGGCCGTGGTCTGCAACGGCGACGAAGGCGATCCGGGCGCGTTCATGGACCGTGCGCTCATGGAAGGCGATCCCCATTCCATCATGGAGGGCATGATCATCAATGCCTTCGCCATCGGCGCGCAATTCGGGTATTTCTACGTGCGGCACGAGTACCCCCTTGCGGTGAAGAACCTGGGCGTTGCCATCAAGCAGGCCCGGGCGCTCGGCCTCCTGGGCAAGAACATCCTGGGCAGCGGCCTCGATTTCGACTGCGAGATCAAGGAAGGCGCCGGCGCCTTTGTCTGCGGCGAATCGACAGCGCTGGTGGCCTCCATCGAAGGCGAGCGCGGCATGCCACGCCCCCGGCCTCCGCGCCTGTCCGAGGCAGCGGGCGGTCTCTGGAACATGCCCACGAACCTGAACAACGTCGAGACCTTTGCCAACATCCCGACCATCTTCACCAAGGGGCTTGACTACTATACGTCCATCGGCACCGCGAAGTCTCCGGGCACGAAGGTTTTCGCTCTCACCGGCAAGATCAAGAACACGGGCCTCATCGAGGTCCCCATGGGCATCACGCTCCGGGAGATCATCTTCGACATCGGCGGCGGCATGCTGAACCCGGACAGGGCGTTCAAGGCTGTCCAGACCGGCGGCCCGTCGGGCGGCTGCATTCCGGCCCAGTTCCTTGACATGCAGGTCGATTTCGACACGCTGGCGACGGTGGGTTCCATCATGGGCTCAGGCGGCATGGTGGTGCTGGATGAGGACGACTGCATGGTGGACGTGGCCAAGTACTTCCTGTCCTTTACCAAGAGCGAGTCTTGCGGCAAGTGCCCGCCCTGCCGCATCGGCACGTGGCAGATGTATGAGCTGCTGGACAAGATCACGTCCGGCAAAGGTGAAAAGGGTGATATTGAACTGCTCGAGAAGATGGGGAAGATGGTCGTTTCCGGTTCCCTCTGCGGTCTCGGCAACAGTGCACCGAACCCCGTTCTGTCCACGATCAAATACTTCCGCGAAGAATATGAAGAGCATGTGAACGACAAGTTCTGCCGTGCCAAGCGCTGCCAGGGGCTCGGGACCTTCCGC
>Ga0209212_1009670_pt1 | contig 9997 bp, 7 predicted proteins | sample RifGroC2_FD_183996 | JGI IMG/M metagenome (GOLD analysis project Ga0209212, IMG submission 183996) | Groundwater microbial communities from Rifle, Colorado, USA - Groundwater C2 (SPAdes) (version 2) | ecosystem: Environmental > Aquatic > Deep subsurface > Groundwater | place: Rifle, Colorado... | reverse complement strand
AAACCCGTGGTAGAGGCGAATAATTATTCGCCCTTAATTCCTGAATCACGGGAGCCGCATCCAGTGCGGATGATGATCCCCACGCAAAACCATTTTGCTGGCAACGCCACCGGTAATCGGCTACAATCCCGGCCATGAAGATCCTGCTCGCCACGCTCCACGCCAAATACGTACATGCCTCACTTGCCCTCCCCTACCTCTCCTCCGCCTGCGCGGATCTGCCGGGACTCGACTTCCGGATACTGGAACTGACGGTGAACGAGCAGCAGGATCAACTGCTGTCGCGGCTCTACGGCGAGAAAGCGGATGTCGTCCTCTTTTCCTGCTACATCTGGAACACCGAACTCACCTTGAAGCTCGCTTCCGACCTGAAGCAGCTGGCACCCGACACCGTGATCGTGCTCGGCGGCCCCGAGGTATCCTTCGGCGCTTTCGACATGATGGTGCGAAACAGCGCCATCGACTGCATCGTCCGGGGTGAGGGGGAAGAGACCTGCCGAGAGCTGCTGCAGGCGATAAGCTGCGGCCTCCCTCTAGACGATATTGCCGGCATCACCTGCCGCGAGGGAGAGGAGATCGTCGCCACCCCGGAGCGGGAAGCGATAGCCGAACTGGACCGGATCCCCTCACCGTTTGCGGCCGGGCTCGTCGACCTGGGCAAGCCGCTCGTCTACTACGAGACCTCCCGCGGCTGTCCGTATTCCTGCGCCTTCTGCATGTCCTCCATCGACAACGGGGTCCGCTCCTTCTCCATGGATCGGATCAGGCGCGACCTGCTGCTGCTGATGGAAAACGGCGTGCAGACTGTGAAGCTGGCGGATCGGACCTTCAACTACGACGCCAAAAGGGCCAACGAGATCTGGCGCTTCATCCTGGAGCATAACCGGACCAGCAAATTCCATTTTGAGATCGCCGCCGAGCTTCTCACCGAAGACAACCTGGCACTGCTCGCAAAAGTTCCGCCCGGCATGTTCCGCTTTGAAATAGGGGTGCAGTCAGGGGGTGAGGAGACACTTGCCAAGGTGGAGAGGAAGTCGAGCCTGACCAGGCTTTTCGACAACGTGAGCAGCCTGAAGGCCGAGACCCGCGTCACGATCCATCTCGACCTCGTGGCCGGGCTCCCGGGAGAGTCCCTGGAAGGGTTCCTCAACTCCCTGCAGGGACTCTTCACACTGGGCGCCGATCACATACAGGTAGAGCCTCTCAAGGTGATGAAGGGGACGCCGATGCGCGGCATCGCCCGCAAGGCGGGGTATGCCTATGCGGAAGCAGCTCCCTACAAGGTGCTCCACACTCCCTGGCTCAGTTTTACTGATATCCGCCGCATCGACGGCATCAGTCGTCTCCTCGACCTCCTTTACAACAGCGGCAGGTTTGCCGCAGCCCTTGAGGAACTAAGCGCCCGCACCCCTTTATCGCAACTGTTCGCCGCTGCCGCCGATTATTTCGAGAGCGAAGGGATCGCGTCCAACCTCTCGCTCCCCGTGCTTTTCGAGGCCCTCTGGCGCTTCGCCGGCTCCCGGTTGGAGGACCGGGAACTGGAGCGGTTGCGGGATGCTCTCTGCTTCGATCTCTGCCTGACCGGCTATCCCGGCGGGAACACCCCGAGCTTCTTTTCAGCAAACGTCGCGAAGGGTGAGAGAGGCGCACCGGCCGGGCTTTTGGCCGCCAGGGCCGGCGAGCGCGTGAGATACTACCGGCGACAGTTCGCCAGGGATTACCGGGACAAGCCCTGGACCGAGGGAGCCGTAGAGCTGACCTTCGTCTACCGCTCCGCCCCCGGAGAGGGTTTGCAGGTCGAGATCCTCTAGTTTCTTGGGTGGCGAAGCGTCCACCAAGCCCACCCCAAGTCCGCGAACTCCTCCAAATCAGCGAAGTCCCGAAGTACGCGAAGTCTAGGAAGCCCCCCTCTCCGAAAAGAAGCGGCAACTTTTCGCCCTTGCAGTCATGAAATCCCAGGCAATACTAGAGTGTTGGATTTTTCCAATAAAAGTGAGACCGGGGGAGGAAATGATGGAATTCTTCACTGTTTCCTGTCTGCGCAGGGGAAGGGTCTCCATAGACGGCCGATACCAAGGGGAAAACAAGAACGGGGAAACGCTGCAGGTTTTCCAGTGCAGCGCCGGGCGGCATGACATCTCACTGGAGTGCCAGATAGGTCAGAAGTGCCGGGAAATGACGCAGAGGGTAATGATCACGGGAACCAATGCCATCGTCCCCATCGCGATACGGTTCGTGTGCGAGTTGCGGGAGGAAGCTTAGAGCAGAAGTAATTGCAGAGCGGGTTGCCGCAGCGCCAAAAGCCCCTCACCCGGCCTTCGCCCTCCGGGAGAAGGTGCCCCGAAGGGGCGGATGAGGGCGTTGCCACGGAGTGCAAATCCCACCGGAATGCCGCTCCTACAAATCACTCGGCCGACTTCAATATCTCCAGCAGAAAATTCCAGAAGTGGCCGACACTCTCGATGTAGACCTTCTCGTCCGGAGAGTGCACGCCCTCCATCGTTGGACCGAAAGAGAGCATGTCCATGCCCGGGATGCGCTCGCCGATGATGCCGCATTCCAGCCCGGCGTGAATCGCCTTCACTTCAGCTTCCTTACCGTAAAGCGTCCGGTAGCACAGTCTCGCCGACCGGAGGATGGGCGATGCGAGATCCGGCTTCCATCCCGGATATCCCTCGCTCACCTCGATCCTTGCGCCACCCAGGTCAAAAATCGCCTCGACGGTCTCGACTACCTCGCTCAGGCGTGAGGCGCTGGAGCTGCGCTGGCTGGTGATCAGGACAATCTCCCGATCGGTCGTGCTGATCACCGAAACGTTGCTGGAGGTCTCCACCAGCCCCGGTATGTCGGCGCTCATCTGCTGGACCCCGCTTGGGAGTGCCGCAATCGCCTTGCAGAGCTTGTGCTGAACGATGTTCTCGATGACGCTCCCCTGCTCCCGACCTTGCTCCGTGCTGATAGTCAAGGTGAGGCCGGGATCGACGGCTGAAAACTCGGCGCGAAAGATCGACTCGAGCTTTGCCACAAGGGCCGCAGCCTCATCCAGCTTCGACCCTGGCAGGTACAGCAAAGCGCTGCATTCCCTGGGGATGGCGTTTCGCATGTTCCCGCCCTCGATCTGGGATAGCCTGGTTCCCAGCTCAGACAGCCCCAACAGCGCCCGGTTCAGCAGTTTGATGGCATTTCCCAATCCCTTGTCGATCTCCAGGCCGGAATGCCCGCCCTTCAACCCTTTCAGAGTCAGTCGGACGGCGGCGGCATCTGCCGGCGCAGCCTCCTTGGCCAGGCTCCATCTCCCCACGGTATCCTTCCCGCCGGCGCAACCGACATAGAGCGCGCCTTCCTCTTCGGAGTCGAGGTTCAAGAGGGTCCTGCTCCCGACCAGTTCCGGGCTGAGATTCTTGGCGCCCTTGAGGCCGGTTTCCTCCTCGAGGGTGAAAAGCAGTTCCAAAGGTCCGTGCTCCAGGGATCTGTCTTCCATGATGGCGAGGCTCGTGGCGACTCCGACGCCGTTGTCGGCGCCGAGCGTCGTCCCGTTTGCCATGAGGACCGGGCCTTTGCGGACCAACTCTATGGGGTCGTGCAAGAAATCGTGCTCCTTGTCGGCATTTTTCTCGCACACCATGTCCAGGTGGGCCTGGAGGCAGATGCCGCGCACCTGCTCCCTTCCGGGCGAAGCGGGTTTTTTCACCACGATGTTGCCGCACTCATCCTGCGTCGCCTGAAGTCCGAGCTGTTTTGCCCGGTCCAGGATGAACCCCGCGATTCGCTCTTCGTGCCCTGAGGGGCGAGGAATACGGGCGATTTCGGCAAAACAGCGCCAGAACAGCTCCGGTTTCAGTCCATCAATCGCTTCTGACATTTGATCTCCCTGTCTTGAATCTGCGTGCTCGCTTCTGATGCTCTGAACATGAAAATCCCCCGTAGAGTTTCGCAGGGGATTTAGCTGGCGCCGACACCGCTACCTGGCTTTGGCGAGACGGATTGTAGTTCTAAAGGTTCTGGACCTTTGACTTCACCCGACTGAATTCCGGCGTCGAAGCCGGCAGGTAAGTCTTGGCAGGCAGCTTGGTTATTTCCTGTTGTATGCTGGTTATCCGGTCCATGGTCTCGGGATGCGAGGAGAAGAACTTGGCAAGCTTACCCGGATCTTTTTCTCCGGCGGCCGCCAATTTTCTAAAGAAGGTGACCATTCCCTCCGGGTTGTACCCTGCCTTGTACATGGTCTCCACACCCAGAAAATCCGCCTGGCTTTCCATCTCCCGGCTGTAGTACATGCTTCCCGCCTTGCCGAACATATCCGCGGCAATTTTGGCCAACTCCCCCTGGTTCCCTAGCAGTAGACTGGCGATCAAGGAATAGCCGTACTGCTGCGTCATCTGCCTGGTGGAGTGTCTCGCTACCACGTGATTTATTTCGTGGGCCATCACGGCGGCCAGTTCCGTTTCGCTCTCAGCTGCCTTGATCAGCCCGGTATTGACATAGGTATGCCCGCCGGGGATGGCGAAGGCATTTATGCTGTCATCCTGTACCACTTGGAAGGTATAGGGGAATTCCTCCTTCCGCACGCCGGTGAGAAGCCTCTTTCCGACGCTCTCTATGTAACTTTGCACCTGCGGGTCAGCAACTACCTTGTGCTGCTTTTCGATTTCAAGGGCGAATTTATCCCCCAACTGCTTTTCTTCGGATACGGAGATCAGGTTGAAGCCGCCGACAGAAGACTTGTTCACCGCACACCCTGGCATAAGGGAAACCGCCATCAGAATCGGCAGGAACATTCTTCTTAAAAGTGTCATGGCAAATCCCCTCTGGTGCTGAAAAGATGCGGCACTCACTTTAGAGTGACCAGCAGTGCCAAATGTCTTCGACACAAGTGGCAGTCACTACTTTCTTTCCCTTAACGGCTGGCGGCGCCACGCCACTCGACTGCTCCAAGGCTTACGTCACTCAGGAAGGTATAAACAAGACTGACAGTACCCTCTGATCTGTATCTCTCGGGTATATTAGCATAATTTGTGTCTCTTATCGACTCCGAATAGTGTACGCCCAGACCATGGTTCCGATAGATTCTGAAGGTCAAGCCGGCTTGACCTCTGAATACCAGTTCTGATCCGTGTGAACCGTCGCCCCCCAGAGCACTGACATAGTACGCGCGCCCTGTGAGATCGAAAATCGCAAGTTTTCCGAACAAGGCGTTGAAGGTGAGCAACATCTGCGGAGTTGCACCGTAGTGATATCCCCGCTCCTCTTCAGCATCTGTTTCGAGTCCGGTGGCGCCAAAACCAACCCCGCCAAGTATCGACCCCTGTAGCGCCACACCGGGTGCCGCCCAATACTGGCCCGTGGTACCAAGCGAAAGCGCAGTGCTCGAGACACGATAAAGGTATGGGGATATATAATCATAGCTTCCGTAAAGCCCCCAGATGCCGCGGTAATCATCCCCTATGTGGTAATCCGTCCCTTTCAGCAGCCCCCGGATCGTCAGTGTCTCCACCAGGTTATGCGTCCTGGCCCGGGTTGAAATCTGGAAGTCGAAGTAATCCAGCGGGCGGTCGTACCTGTAACCGGGCTTTCCAGGGAGTCCATAAGCCATGGAAAACTCGGCGATGACGTTGCCATCACGACTTGGACTCGACACTGCGGGACTCAGATTGGTGGAGTGGGTATCGAGGCTTCCTCCCAGCATGCAGCGCCAAAGTGTCACGGGCTGATGATTTGGGTATATCGTCTTGAACCGCTCTCCGAAGGCAAAACGGTTGAAGGCCGTCGGTGGCGAGATGACTGCCGCCGCGAACTGGTGCCCCAGCGACGGGTTGCTCGGGTTCTCCTCAAGTACCAGCCCTGCCATACGGAACAGAGCTTCCCCCAGCAAACTCCCCGCGTTTCCGGTAGTGATCTGGTCATTAATGGAGGGGCGGGACGTCTCCCCTGCCATCTCCCACAGAAAGCTGCCGACATTGCTGTAGACAAGCGACTGCCAGAAGTTCAGCCCGGATGAGCGTGCCAACCCGTACATCGTGGCCCCCTCGTAGGGATGCCCGAACTGGTTCACCTTGAAGGAATCCTGGTCGAAGGTCCAGTCCTGACGGGTTAGTTGATCCCAAAAGGTGGACGGATTGGTGGTATAGACCCGCTTGCCGTTCTTCTCCTTATCGTGGAAGGCAACGCGATCGAATGCGTTGAGGAGAACGATGAAACCAGGTATTTCCAGTGCCGGGATAAGATAACTCTTCCCCTCCCCGGTATCCCAGTCCAGTTCCGGTTTCAGTTCGCCGTCTGCTTTTGCAGTTGGACCCGGTTCAACCAAGGCGACATGGAGGCGCCGTTGGCTTTCGGAATCGCGCCATAGGAACAGGGGGTTCCTCTGAGACAGGTCAGATTCCGGGTTGGCTGGGGAGGGATTAGCGATAGCGGGAACAATAGGCAACAGAACGGCAGCGTCAGCTACACTGTCTGTAGCAGCGTGAGTCATTCCAGGCAAAGCCATTAGCATTGGCAACACTAGCCATGCAACTATGTTTACTGCAGCAGATTTGCGCATGACTTTCATCCCGCCTCCGATCACCAACATGATTAAGGCGCCTGGCAGCTTGATCTATAAATTGTTAGGCGAAAACCCTGGCAGGATACAAAAAGGTTGCTAAAACAGTGCGCAATTAACATCTAATAATCTACAGTAGCGACCTTCTTTGTCAAGGCGCCCACACGATTCCGCTGGGCCAGCTTTGCCACCGTTTCTCACCTTCCAGTTCAATTGCTGATGCAGTACTGAACGGGGAATATGACGAGTCAGTGTGCATCTGCAATTTAAAAGCCCCGCCAGCGATGCCCAAGGGGTTTACTTAACGTGTTGAAAAAATCGTAGCTTCATGTAGAATCCCCCTAACTCTTCAATGGGTTAGGGGGATTTGTTTTGTCAGGAGATTTTTCCAGCGAAAATCTGAGGGTGCCACCGCCCCATGAGGGCGTCCAAGTCAACTTCTGCAAGAACATGGAATGTGGCCACTTTGGGCAACCCGCGAGCCCAGACAAGCAGCCGCGTGGCCCCGGCGCTCGCCAACGCCCAAATGACGGTTACATCTTGGGTAGTGGGGGTGACGGTTTCCGAACTCGGCTCACTTGCAAGGCATGTCAGCAATATTCCATCCTCAAAAGCAATCAAGCGGTGGTCGAGGAGAGGGATCGACTACTGGCCTACCTTCAGGAGAGGCTGGCACCCTCATATTCCTGCCCGGCACCCGAGTGCCCGAATCACGACCGTGACGTTGACAGCCACCCAAAGGAGTACCACCGCTTTGGCGAGACCGCCGCTGGAGCCCGCCGCTACCGCTGCAAGCTCTGTCGCCGCACTTTTAGCGTCAACGAAAAACCCACGGCTAGACAGCGTGACACTCACAAGAACAAGAAGATATACATGCACTTGGTCAATAAGTCGCCTTTCAAACGAATCTGCGAACAGACCGAGATCAGTCCTGGTACCCTCTACCGCAAGATCGACTTTTTACACGCTCAGGCCCTAGCTTTCGTCGCACACCGAGAGCGGCAGCTTGCCAATCTGCCCATCAAGCGCCTGTACATCGCCTGCGACAGGCAGGAGTTCACGCTCAATTGGACCAACACCAACGACAAGCGCAACGTCATCCTGAAGGCGATCGCCAGCGTTGACAACGACACGGGGTACGTATTCGGGATGCACACCAATTTCGACGCCTCGTTGGACTTGGAGACTGTCACCGAAGAGTCTTTGGCTTGCGGCGACGCCGACAAGTCGATGCCCTTTCGCCGCCACGCACGTCTTTGGCTAAATGCCGATCATGCTCGCATGGCTAGGGTGCGAAAGCATCGGGACAATCCGATTGAGGAGGGCACTCTGCTACTCGACGTGGCCGAGCGTTATGACGAGGCGATGAAACGAGAAGAAATCGAGGCCACGGACGAACCTGAGCCGCACACGGCCCTGCCACCAAAGGGGGTGCAAGTCCACGAAGAATACACCCTGTATGGCCATTTCCTTTTTCTTCGGCGCCTCTTGGGGAACGTGGAGAAGGTGCGCTTCTACCTCGACCAGGATTCGGGGATGCGGGCGGCCTGCTTTGCAGCCTACCGGGAAGAGATCCTTAACGGGCGCTGCGACGCCTTCTACGTGCGCATCAACAAGGATCTGACCCTGCACCAGAAGCAGCGGTTGGTCAAGCAGGCAGAGCGGGAGATGGAAGAGCTAATTGCGGAATACCCTTACGAACTCGCAAAGAGTTCTCTGCGACTCCTGAAGATCCTGGAAGAAATGGAGCTCCTGGAGACAGTAGGCCGCTGGAACGACCGCTGGCTCAACTACCCGTTCCCGGACATGAGTGAGCCTGAGAAGGCGGTCTGCTATCTCACCGATCGTGGGGACTACGACAAGCCGCACCTGGCCCGGCTCTACCTCAAGGGGAGCCTCCATGCTGTCGACAGCTACTTCAACCAAGTGCGGACACGCCTCTCGCCTCTGCAGCGTGCAACTCGTTCTCCGAGCAGCGCCCGGACTTGGTACGCGAATCAGCCTTATAACCCGCACCTGGTACAGAAACTCCTCGACCTGTTGCGTGTCTACCGCAACTTCTGCTTGAAGAGCCGCAAGGACAAGGAGACCCCTGCGATGCGTTTAGGTCTCGCCAAGGCTCCCATCGACCTGGATGAAGTGATCAACTTTCAGCCGTAGCATGGCTTCTGAGGGAGGGACAATGCTAAACCCATTTACACAATCACGACTCCCGTTGACGGCAAGATTGTTCATCGTCTTGTCACTGGGAATAGCATACGGTTACTATGGCCCTGAGCTGCTTGCCCCTCTTCGGCACCTACCATCGACGATCAGATGGTTTTTTGCGTTCCATGCGGTCACCTTTGTCGGGGTTATTCCTTTTGTTGCTCAATGCAAAGCTAAGTTCCGTGAAATAGCAAGCGCTGCGCTGGTTTGCCTTGTGTGGATCTATCTCTTCTTCTTTGTAATGCTGAACTCTTTTGGCTCCTGAACGAAAAGGAGCCCCACCTAAACAGGCGGGGCTCCTCAAACTACTTTTTCAACACGTTAAGTAAACCCCTTGGGTTTCCCTGGTGATCTAAAAGCCCTTCCGGTAGCTGCCGGAAGGGCTTTTTAAATTTCTGAACATCACCTCTGACTGTTGAATCACTAATGCGCCGTTTTACCAAGACTATGAGTGCTTTCTGAAAACGAATGTCAATTTTTGCTTGACTTGTGTGCGGCGGGATTGTAATAATCACTTTCATTTGAACTTGGGCTCATGCCGGGCAGTTTTTTTTGAGAGCAAGGAGGGAAGTCGATGGCGCCGCTGAGTGTTCTACCCGGAAGATTGCGATTCGAAACCAGCTGTCTGATCGGGAACAGGGATAAATGTCTTCATCTGGAGGACAGTCTCTCATCAGTGCATGGGGTGAAGGAAACCTCGGCCAGCCACCGGACCGGCCGGGTCCTTGTGCTATTCGATGAGAATCTCGTTTCCCGCAGCGAGATTGAAGGGCATCTGGGCGGGGCGCTGCAGTCCGCAGCCATGCAGAAGGAAGGTGGAGTCGGGTGCCAAGTCCGCCGCGCCGCCCATTCCCGCGCAGCATCCTCTTCCTCCGGTGTCGGCCACTTCGTGATGGAGATGGCCCTCCATGCCTTCCTCCCCGCTCCGCTCGACCTTCTCCTCCCCATGGCGGCTACCGTCTCCCGCAGGTGATCGAACCGGGCCGGTCCCTGCAGCAATTGCCTGCTGCATCGAATCGACTTATTGCAAATTCAGCTACTCACTCGACAGCTCTCTCCACAGCAAGTGTCCCGCCCCCCTTCATGCAGGATAAGGCGCTCCGTTGCAAAAGAGTTGGAACTCCCCTCAAATCGCCTTGACAGAGCGTAGTAGTCCGATATGATTGCGTGAATTTTGAATTTGGTATTGTGGGAAATCCCCATTTTTTTTTCGGGAGGTTCAGCAATGGAAAGCGATGAGCACAAGCA
>Ga0209212_1009667_pt1 | contig 9999 bp, 4 predicted proteins | sample RifGroC2_FD_183996 | JGI IMG/M metagenome (GOLD analysis project Ga0209212, IMG submission 183996) | Groundwater microbial communities from Rifle, Colorado, USA - Groundwater C2 (SPAdes) (version 2) | ecosystem: Environmental > Aquatic > Deep subsurface > Groundwater | place: Rifle, Colorado... | reverse complement strand
CTGGCGAACTATAAGTAATGTTGGACTGCTTTAATTGTTTTTCGTTTGTGCTCTGCAGACCGGTTGCCTGTGAATCTGCTTTAGGACTCTGGATTGCCTGCGCAGTGGTACATGCTTGTCGGCAGCTAGATGGGCGAGTGGATCGGAGGTTTCATTGGGCAATACCGTTACCGATATACTTTCCTTTCTGACTGATCATTTCCGCGAGGACTTCCATTCCTATTCAAACACGCTGATCGAGAGGCGAATCACGGAACGGGCCGCTAAACTGAACCTTTTGGGTATCGAAGACTACCTGCGGGTACTGACGAGCGACCCGGATGAACCCTCCTTTCTCGCCCGCATGTTACGGATTCGCTTCAGCAGCTTTTTTCGCGACCCTCTCCAGTTCGAACTCCTTGGCTCCATCCTCCTGCCGGCCATGCTGCTCAGCAAGCCGGACATCGGGCATTTCAGGGCCTGGTGCGCTGCCTGCGCCGGGGGAGAAGAGGCCTGTACGCTCGCCATCATCATCGACGAGGCGAAGCATCTGCTCGCTTCGAAGGCGATGGTGCAGATCTTCGCAACCGACGTCGCGGAAGACGCGCTGGCGGATGCGCGCAGCGGGACGTACCACAGAAGGAGCCTGGGGGAGGTCTCCTTGCAGCGCCTCGACAAGTACTTCACCCTCAAGAAGCCGTGTTACCGGATCAGCGACAACATCCTCGACATGATCACCTACTCGCGCCACGACCTGCTGGACCCGCACACCTACGCGCCCCCCGAGTCCCTTTTCGGAGGGTTCGACCTGATATCCTGCCGCAACTTTCTCATGTACCTCGACGCCGAGGCCTACCGCCGCGTTTTCGACAACCTGTTCCGGGCCCTCAACCCGCAAGGCGTGCTGCTGCTCGGCGCGGCGGAGGCGGTGCCGGACCTGTACACCCCTTACCTGGAACGGATCTTCGAGTTCGGAAACCTTTACAGGAAGGTGCCGAACGCGGCGAGAAGTGAGAAGTGAGAAGTGAGAAGGTACGGCTGGTAACGAAGCAGAGCCGGAGGCACGGTCTCCGTAATTCCAACGAAGTCACGACGAAGTGGATGGTGCGAATATGAACATGAAGCGGTACTTACCGACGCTCAAGGCACGGCTTGCCTTCTGGTTCACCTTCATCTGCCTGATTCCCCTGGCGCTGGTCACCACTCTCATCTACACCCAGAGGGTGAGTCTGGCCAGGATACTGGTGCTGGACAAGCTCTTGGCGGTCACCTCGCTGCGCCAGGATCTGATCAACAACACCCTGGACAAACTCCTGGTCGACGTCTCGACGCTTTCTTCCGGCAGGATGGTCCTTTTGGCGGCGCAGGAACTGCTGCGGGATCCCGCCGCGATAGAAAGGATCGGGAGGCATGACAGCCTGGTGCTGTTGCAGGGGTATCAGAGCAGTTACACCCCCGTCGCCGACGTGTCCATCGTCTCGGCTTCCGGGACCATCCTCCTTTGCACAGATCCCAACAGGGAGGGAAGCAGCATAGCAAGGCCCGCGATGGTTGCCACCGCGCTGCACGATCTCACCCCGGTGCTGGGCGAAGCCTACCTCTCCGGCACCGACGGCGCGCCCAGCATGGACGTCGCGACGCCGGTCCGGTCGGAGGGGAGGGAGAGGATCCAGGCCACGCTGGTGATCCGCTACAACCTGCGCAAGCTCCTGGCCGACTCCACCGACAACCGCATCGGCATGGGGCAGACGGGGGAGGTCGTGCTGGTGAACCGGGATGTCATGCCGCTGAACGATCTGCGCAGCCTCCCCAACAGCGTCCTCAAGGCGAGGCTGAAGGGGAAACCGGCGCTCATGGCCGCAGCCGGGCAAAGCGGCGCGACCCAGACCACCGACTACCGCGGCGTCGATGTCCTTTCCGCCTACGCCTATATCCCCCGCGCCGGGTGGGGGCTGGTCTGCAAGCAGGACGCCAAGGAGGTCTTCGCCCCGATAAGGAGCATGCTTTTCCTTACCTACGGTCTCACCGCACTCATCTCGCTTCTTGCCTGCAGCTTCGCCTTCAAGCTGGCCCGCACCATCAGCGATCCGCTGGTCAACCTTTCCAGGGCGGCTAACGAGATAGGCTCCGGCGACTACGACGCCCGCATCGTTGCCGAGGGAACGGTGGAGCAGGTTTCCCTCGCCGGCTCCTTCAACGCCATGGCCGACACGCTCCAGCTCAAGATGGGGGCGCAGGAAGGGCTGGCGCGCATCTCCGAGCGCCTGGTGATGGCCGAGAGCCTGGACGACTTCTTCGGGAACCTCCTGCCGCTTTTCATGGAGGTGACCGGCGCCAGGATGGCCGTCGCCTTCGTGGAGGACCGGGACTCGGAATACTTCGTGCCGGTGCACGCAGTAGGCGCGGACACGACGCAGATGCGGAGGTTCAGCCGGAAGAGCTTCGAGGGCGAGCTGGGGGTGCTACTCTCTTCCGGTTCCGTCTCGCATTTCGCGCCGGGTGAGGGGGAGGGGGCGCTCCGCTTCGTCACCTGCTTCGGCGAGGTGCTCCCGGCCGAGATTGTCACGGTTCCCGTCGAGGTGGACCGGGAGATCCGCGCCTTCGTCTCCCTTGCCAGCGAGAAGCCGTTCCATCCCAAGGTGCACGACACCATGGAGATGGTGAGGATGCCGCTTGGTTCCGCGTTCGGCAGGGTGCTCTCCGGCGAGGACGTGCGCCGGCTAGCTACCGAGCTTGCGGTGAAAAACGCGGAGCTGACGCAGCAGTCCGAGGAGCTGGTGCAGCAGTCGACCGAACTCGCCCAGCAGTCGGAGGAACTCTCCCGCAGGAACCGCGTGCTCGACCTGCAGAAAAAACAGCTGGAAGAGGCGACCCGCCTGAAGAGCGAGTTCCTCTCCAACATGAGCCACGAACTCCGCACCCCGCTCAACTCCGTGCTGGCGCTGTCGCGGGTACTTGCGGTGCAGGGGGCGCCGCGGCTGACCGAGGACGAGCGTGGCTACCTTTCCATCATCGAGAGAAACGGCAAGCACCTCCTCTCCCTGATCAACGACATCCTCGACCTGGCCAAGATAGAGTCCGGGCGCCAGGACATCTATTACGAGATGGTCCCCCTCGAAAAGGTCGCCGCCGAGATCGTGGACGGGCTCGCCGTCCTGGCGGCGGAGAAGGGGATCTCGCTCTCGCTGGCCACGGAGCAGGGGGTCGGGTCCGTCTGCACCGACGTGAAGAAACTGCGCCAGATGCTGCAGAACCTGGTCGGCAACGCGGTGAAGTTCACCGCGAAGGGATCGGTCACGGTCCGGCTGCGCGTCGAGGAGGGGGAGTTCGTGGTGGAGGTCGAGGATACCGGGATCGGCATCGACCCCGAGTACCTGGACACCATTTTCCAGGAGTTCCGCCAGGCCGACGGCAGCACCTCCCGCTCCTTCGAGGGTACCGGCCTGGGTCTCGCCATCGTGAAGAAGACGGCGCGCCTCCTGGGAGGGGACGTCAGCGTGGCGAGCGAGTCGGGAAAAGGGTCGCGCTTCACCCTGCAGCTGCCGCTGGACGGCAGATCGTGCGCCGGCGACGGAAAGGGAACCGCCTCGGCACTGTCGCCGGTGGAACGCCTCGCCCCTCACCCCCCGGCAAGGTCGGTCCTCGTGGTCGACGACGACCCGGAGGCGGTGGCGTTGATAGCGTCGTACCTGGGGCAGGCGGGGTTCCAGACGCTGAGCGCGCTGAACGGCCAGGACGCCGTCAAGCTGGCACTGGCCAAGAGGCCGTTCGCCATCACGCTCGACATCATGATGCCGGAGATGGACGGGTGGGAGGTGATGCGCGAGCTGAAGGACCACCCGGAGACCTCGGACATACCGGTCATCGTCGTCTCCCTGTCGGACGACCGGGCGACGGGGATCGCCCTTGGGGCCGTCGGGGTGATAACGAAACCCGTGGGCAAGGAAGAACTCATGGAGACCCTGGCCAAGCTGACCGGCGCAGGGTGCAAATTGGTCCTAGTGGTGGACGACAACCAGTACGACCGTTACTTCATCGCCTCGCTCTTCAAGGAGAAGGGACTTGACGTGCTCCTCGCGGAGAACGGTCACGAGGCCCTGGAGCTTGCCCGGTCGGACCGCCCCGACCTGATCACCCTCGATCTGCTGATGCCCGGGATGGATGGCGCCGCCGTGCTGGACAAGCTGAGGTCGGACGAAAACACCGCCGCCATACCCGTGGTCGTCATCACCTCGAAGGATTTGAGCGCGGCCGAACTGCAGCGTCTCAGCTCCGGGGTGAACGCCATCCTCACCAAGGGGGGGATGGACAGGGAGGTCGTGCTTCAGGAGCTGGTCAGGTGCCTGGAGCGGGTGGGGTGGCAGGTTCCCGAGCCCGGGGGCGCGAAGGGGTCGCGGATACTGATCGTTGAGGACAGCGAGGCTGCGACCATTCAGCTGAGGTTCGCCCTGGAATCCGCAGGCTTCTGCGTCGACGCGGTCTCCGGCGGCAGGCACGCCCTCGATTACCTGAAGAACCACGTCCCGGACGGGATCATCCTCGACCTGATGATGCCGGAGGTGGACGGCTTCGAAGTCCTGAAGACGGTGCGGTCGTCGCGGCTCACCGAAAAGGTGCCGGTCATGGTGATGACGGCCAAGACGCTGTCGCCGGGAGAGCACGACAGGCTCCGCTCGCTGGAGGTAAACCACCTGGTGCAGAAGGGGGACGTGGAGCAGCAGGAATTGCTGACCAGGGTCTGCGAGATGCTGGGAGCAGTTTCTCTCTTCAGGAATGAGACAATGCCGCCGATAAGGAACTTGTCACCGGCTGCAGCTGCGTGGCAGGGGGACGGCTCGCTTCTGGTGGTGGAGGACAACCCGGACAACCTGGTGACTCTGCGGGCCATTTTGCGAGACAGGTACCGGATCGTCGAGGCCACCGACGGCGCGGCCGGGCTCGCCGCCGCGCGCAGCGGCAGGCCGTCGCTGATACTTCTGGACATGCAGCTTCCCCTGATGGACGGCATGACCGTGCTGAAAAAACTCAAGGAAGAGCAGTCCACCGCCGCCATCCCGGTGGTGGCCTTGACCGCGAGCGCCATGTACGGAGACAGGGAAAAGCTCATCAAGGCGGGATGCGCCGCCTACCTCTCCAAGCCTTACCAGCCGGAAGAGCTGGAGGAGATGGTCTCGAGGTTCGTCCCGCCTCAGAATCTGGCAGCGGCCATGGAAGCGGCAATTTCGGAGGGAGAAGGAGATAGCGCGGTATGAAACTGCTCGCCATCGACGACAATCACGACAACCTGCTCACGCTGAGCGCGCTCTTGAAGGCCTTCCTTCCGGAGGCGAGCCTGATCACCTCGCAGTCGGGGGCGGACGGGATCCGCAGGGCGCGCCTGGAGCGGCCGGACGCCATACTGCTCGACATACAGATGCCGGGAATGGACGGCTATGAGTCGACCTGCAGGCTGAAGTCGAGCCCGGCCACGCAGCACATACCGATCATACTGATGACCGCCCACCGTACCGATTCCGCCTGCAAGGTGAGAGGGCTCGAGTGCGGCGCGGACGCCTTCCTGGCGAAGCCGATCGACGAGGCCGAACTGGTGGCTCAGATCAAGGCGATGGTCCGGATCAAGCGCTCCGAGGACGCGCTGCGCGAGGAGCGCGACGGCCTGGAGGAGCTGGTGGCAAAGAGGACCTCCGACCTGTTGCGCGCCAACCAGGAACTGCAGCAGAACGTGGAGCGGCTGGCCGAGAGCAAGGCGCGCTATGCCAGGGCGGTGCGCGGTACCAGCGACGGCCTTTGGGACTGGGACCTCCTCACCGGCGACTGCTACTACTCGCCGCGCTGGAAGGAACTCCTCGGCTTCGCCGCAGACGCACTTCCAAACCATGGCGACACCTTCTTTTCCAGACTCCATCCGGATGACCTCCCGCGCGTCGAGGCGGCGCTGCAGGACCACTTCGCCGGGCGAGAGCCTTTCAACGTCGAGTTCAGGCTGCGGACCCGCGACGATTCCTTCCTGCGTTTCCGTTCGCGCGGGCAGGCGGAGTGGGACCAGCGCGGCATACCGGTGCGGATGTCTGGAGCCATCACGGACATAACCGAGCGGGAGCAGATGGAGGAGCAGCTCCGGCAGTCGCAGAAGATGGAGGCGGTGGGGCAACTGGCGGGGGGGGTGGCGCACGACTTCAACAACATCCTCACCGTCATCTCGGGCTACGCCAACATCCTCAAGATGGACATGGCCGAGGATTGCAAGCAGGTGGAGCTGGTGGAACAGATCGTCGTGGCCGCGGAGCGGGCGTCGCAACTGACCAGGGGGCTTCTCGCATTCAGCCGGAAGCAGCCGATGGCCCCGCAGAAAGCGGACTTGCGCGAGATCGTGCAGCGCGTGGAGAAGTTCCTGGTCCGGGTCATAGGCGAAGACATCCAGCTGAAAACGGAGCTGCTTCCCTACCCGCTTCCGGTCTACGTCGACTTGGGGCAGATGGAGCAGGTCCTGATAAACCTCGCAGCCAACGCGCGCGACGCCATGGCCTCGGGAGGGGTCTTCACCATCTCCACGGGGCTCTTGGAGGAGTGTGATTCATTCTACAATTTCAACGCCCCTCCCGGCCGTTACGGGGTGGTCATCATCTCGGACAACGGCAAGGGGATGGACGCCGAGACGCAGAGCAGGCTCTTCGAGCCTTTCTTCACCACCAAGGAGGTGGGGAAGGGGACCGGTCTCGGCATGGCCATCGTCTACGGCATCGTGCGGCAGCACAAGGGGTTGATCAAGGTGATGAGCAGCCCCGGGGAGGGGACCACCTTCTCCATCTATCTTCCCCTCGGGGAGAATAAGGAGTGCGTCCTGGGCGAGAATCCGGTCGCCGCCGCGCCCGAGCAGGGATCGGAAACCATCCTGGTGGCCGAGGACGACCCGAGCGTCCGCAACATGGTGAACATGGTGCTCACGAAGTTCGGGTACCGCGTCATCCTCGCCGAGAACGGGCAGGATGTGGTGGACAGCTTCACCGCCAACCAGGAGAACGTGGGTCTCGTCCTGATGGACATCATCATGCCCAAGAAAAACGGCATCGAGGCCTTCGCCGAGATCAGGAAGCTGCAGCCGGAGGCGAAGGTTCTCTTCACCAGCGGTTACACCTCGGACTTCATCCAGAGCCGCGGCATGGAGGAGGGGGTGGAACTCCTTATGAAGCCGGTCCAGCCTGTCCAACTGCTCCGCAAGGTGAGGGAGGTCCTGGAAAGGCAAATCAACTAAGATAAAAATAATTTTGCACCGCCTAATGACGTACCCTTCTATCGCGCCGCCACGGCGCCCTCTTTGTCCTCCGCTGCTAAATCCTTTTAATGGTTAAACTATCAATGTTGGTCCCTCCGACGCGCCGTCCGGCAATTAGCGTTTTTTAATCTAGCATTAATCCAATGTTTCGAATAGGCTAATTTTGATGTGGAACGGTTGCTGCTACATTTCCTTAATGAAATAGTTGCTCGCAACAGTCGAGTTTCCCTTTCGCCGTTATTACTCCTTGAAATTGTGAATTTTTTTCCCTGCCGGCGGCTCTCAGTGGATGGGGCGGCCGACCCTGTAATGTCTTCACGCTGGGTAAAATACCCCAATGGGTGTGGGTAATATACCCCAGCATTACAAAAGGAGGTACTACGAAAATGAGAAAGCTTCTGGCAGCACTCACCTGTATTGCCATGGTCCTGGCGCTAGCCGTGCCTGTGGCCCTGGCAGGAAAACCGGTAACCGACAGGACGGCGCCGGTCACCACCGCTTCACCGCTTGGGGGGACCTTCACCGGTCCCGTAACGGTCACCCTGACCGTCAACGAGGCCGCGACCACCTACTACACGACCGACGGCTCCACCCCGACCACGGCGTCGACGGTCTACAGCGTCCCGATGACCTTCAGCGCCACCACCGTTTTGAAATATTTCTCCAAGGACACGGCGGGGAACAGCGAAACGGTGAAGTCGCAGACCTACTCCTTCAGCGGGACGAGCACCCATGCCACCCTGACCTGGACCGGTTACGGCATGTGCAGTTCCTGCCATAACAGCCAGGCCCAGGCGATGTACCAGGGCGTGCACTACCAGTGGAAGGGCTCCGCAGCCGAGATGACCACCGGCACGGCCACCCAGGGTAAGATGGACGCCGTCGACGGTTCCAGCGCGCTGAACGCATACTGCATCAACATCCAGGGGAACTGGGGTCCCTGCGGCGCCTGCCATGCCGGTACCGGCGCGAAGCCCGTGGCGACCGGCAACCCGTCCGCCGCACAGCTCGCCTCCATCGACTGCCTCATGTGCCACGCCGACGCCACCAACGCTCCCTACAGCCGCGTGCGTAACGCCACCACCGGCCTCTTCGAGCCCGCGGCCGGCCTGAACATGAACCTGGTGGTGCAGAAGGCAGGCGCCAAGCCGACCCGCAAGAACTGCCTCGGCTGCCACGCCAAAGCGGGCGGCGGCGACGCCGTGAAGCGCGGCGACATCGCCCTCGCTTCCGGCACCACCTCCGACGTCCTCTACGACACCCATATGGCCATGGGTAACGGCGGCAACATCCAGTGCCAGGGCTGCCACACCTTCACCGGCCACCGTGTCGCCGGCCGCGGTACCGACCTGAGGCCCGAGGACACGACTACCGAGATGAGCTGCTCCACCACCTCCTGCCACGCGACCAAGAGCGCTCCCACCGGCCACGCCACCGCCGCCGTCAACCGCCACATCGCACGCGTCGGCTGCCAGACCTGCCACATCGCCAAGTACGCCAAGAACGCGAACGATACCGCGAACACCGAGGCGACCGAGACCAACCGCAACTGGCAGGTAGGCGAGTGGAACGCCACCTTGAACCGCTACGAGCCGATGCCGACCAAGGCCAACGACCTGGTTCCCAAGTACGCCTTCTGGAACGGCACCAGCTGGGGCAACAACGCCTTGAACGCCGCGGTCCTCGACCCCGCTACCGGCGCATACAAGATCTCCCGTCCCAACGGCGCCATCAACGACCCGGCCGGCACCAAGCTCTTCCCGTTCAAGTACAAAACCGCCAACCAGGCCCTTGCCAACGGCAAGGTGGTCACCATCTCCACCGCCACCTTCTTCGCCACCGGCAACTACGACCAGTCGGTCAAGGACGGCATGGTGTACATGGGCATGCCCAGCACCACCCCGTACACCACCATCATCACGGACGAACTGCAGCTCCTGAACCACCAGGTACCGCCGGCAACCGGCAACGTGCTTGCCTGCGCCGCCTGCCACCCGAACGCAACCGCAACCCAGGTCAAGCTGATCACCGACCTCGGCTACGGCCTCAAGGCCTCCACCTCCATCGTCTGCTCGCAGTGCCATGCGGTGAGGAACGTGAAGCCGTACGACACCATGCACAACCACGTGAACACCAAGGGCTTCGACTGCTCCTGGTGCCACAACTTCTCGCGTCCCGAGCGCGGCCTGACCATGCCGTAACGGTTTTTGCCGCGATGGCTTGAATGAACGGGGTGCCCGTACGGGCACCCCGTTTTTCCCATATCCATGTTCCTTTTTGGATTTCGAACTCCGTATCGCGGCTCATGTCGCCGCTCATCTTAGGGGACATTATGGCCCGACTCTCTGCTGTCTCTTTCCTATGCTTTATTCTCTTAACCACCGCTCTCTTTGCTGTTCCGACCGGATCCAGCGCCCAGTCGGCCGCGTCGCCCATCACGGTGGAAGTAGCCGACGTAGGTAAGAGCCATGAGTTGGCGGCCCTGCTGACGGCAAAGGGTTACACGGTCGTGGTGCCGCCCAAGAACATATGGGTCACGGATCCCCAAAACAACTGCACCGTATGGATCGGCAGGAACGTGCCGCTGGAGATGCTGCGCGTGGTGCTCCCCGAGGCTCTTCGTTTCAACCCGTACCTGAAGTTCTTCTACCTGGTGGGGGACCGCGGCGAGAAGCCGCCCCGGAAGGTGGACGACACGCTGCACATAGGCGGCAGCATCGAGGCGGCGCTGGTCAAGAAGCTGAATG
>Ga0209212_1009665_pt1 | contig 10001 bp, 8 predicted proteins | sample RifGroC2_FD_183996 | JGI IMG/M metagenome (GOLD analysis project Ga0209212, IMG submission 183996) | Groundwater microbial communities from Rifle, Colorado, USA - Groundwater C2 (SPAdes) (version 2) | ecosystem: Environmental > Aquatic > Deep subsurface > Groundwater | place: Rifle, Colorado... | reverse complement strand
GGAATATTTAATTATATATAACACCTTTAGACCTCACGGCAGTCTGGACTATAAGACTCCTCTCGAGGTATATTCTCAATACTGGAACAATTCTACCAAACTGCACAAAGAGATGTGGACTCATACAATACAAAACCAACTCTTTACATTTATAAAATATTACATATAATACACTCTCAATTTGTCTTTTAAACAAGTAATTATGTCAACAAGAGAACACATGGAAGGATTTAAATTTGGAGATAATGCCTCTGAATTTTCCGAAGAACTTTTTGAAGAAGCGCAACCCGACCCAGATCTGGAGGGGATATACAAGAGTGAATTTAAAAATCTTGGAATTCTTAAGTCGCCATCAAAAGACGAGTGGAGAAATCGCTTGTCGGTTAACAAAAGTGGACCTCAAGATTCGGAAGTCAGAAAAAGTTTGATAGAAGATTTTTTAAAAAAAAGAAAATCCGGAGAAATAAAAGAAGATAATGAGAGATCTGAAGTTCATAATAATTTAATTCCTATAGAAGTCATCCCTGAAACTGTCCAAGAGAGAATGAATTGGCTTATGGAAATCATTGGAAGCTCAGAGAAATCTGCTTTATATATAACTGAAGTAGAAAATGTAAATGGAAAAATTCCCTATTATTTTTGCGTTTATTTTGAAAAACTTAAAATATTGGTAATTTTTAATCAAGGAAATAAAAGATCAAACTATGTCATTCGCAATTGCCAAAACATTAATGAATTTAAAAAGATAGGACCTGACCTTTTTCATGCGAATAGTTTAAGGTTTAGAATATTGGACCTAAGAACACAGCTAAAAGCAACATGGCAAGATAAAGTTGCAAGATTTATAGGAGCTGAAATCAAAGAACCACCTGCAGTGTCCACAAAATCCAAAAGCCCTTTAGCGGAAGAGAATATTGATGAAAGAAGAGAACCCAATGAAACGCTAAAGAAAAACACGTCCAGATTATCAGATCTTAAAGAATTAATCGAAGGAATTAGTTTGCAAAGAAAAATCAATTTAGCCGGAACAAATGATGATAGAAATAGAGTTTTTGAAGATTTGGATTTTCTTATTAACAGGGGATATACTCAACGTGAAATTGCCACCGTACTAGGTACATCAATAGATCCTGGCGGGGGAGTAAGAACTATCCAAGATGCAGTAAATTTAATGTTTCCATAATTTTAGTTTACATTCGAAATTCCCACACTGATTATCTTCGCGGCCTCTCCCCTCGTTAAAAAATTATCCGGTTTAAAAGTATTGTCGGAATAACCTTCAATAATCTTAATTTGCGAATTAAAAGCCGTAAAAAGATAAGGATAATACCATAAATTTTCAGAAGTATCCGTAAAATTCGGTTTATTATTTGAAGAAGAACTAATTTTAAAAGCTTTTACCACCATTTTTACAGCTTCCTGTCTGCGAACATTATCTAAAGGTTTGAATTCATTGGTCAAATTGCCGTTAATATCTCTGTATCCTTCCACAATTTCTTGAGTTTTGGCTGTTTCAATATAAGGGAAATACCAATCAATATTACTGATATCCAAAAAACTGCCGGCATCTTTAAAAGTAGGGGAGAGATTTAAAGCTTTTACTAACATTTTCGTGAATTCCGCCCTTGAAATCATTTGATCCGGTTTGAAAAGCCTTTTAGAATATCCTTCCACAATTCCCATTTTTCTCAAATCTTCAATGTAAGCTGCCGCAAAATGATCTTTAATATCAGTAAAAAAATATTCACCATCTTTTTTGATGCTGCAAATCCCTATATTTTCATTCTCATAATTACAAACCTCATTTTTATTTTCGCATAATAAATTAAATTCCCCGCCACATATTTTCCCGCTTCCCGCCGCGTTCGAAAGTTCGAATTCCTTAAGTTTATTTTTAATATTATTATTGATTTTTCCTTCCATCATAAATTTAAAAACATTCAAAACGGAATTTTCTTTAAAAGCAGCAAAAATATTAGGTTCCAAATTTAAAGTGAAAGTATGTTTCTCTTTCGCTTTCAAACTTAAAATTGAAGTCTTTTCATCAATCTTCTGACAAATTTGTGTACTTTCTTTTAAATTTAAATCTGCAATTTTTTTCAAATAAAAACTGGATTTTTCATACAAAGCAAAAGAAAAACAATCATCAGTGTTTAAATCAATTTTCAAGTCCTTATCAGTAAGATTCTCAATGCTAACATAAAAAACAATAGATTCACCCAAAATTTGCGGAATCTTTTCCAAATTAATATCAAAGCCTATTTTATCACTATAAAAAATCTGGCTCGAAAAAACACAATTTCCCTGATCGTCCACACTATATCCACTATCGCATTCATAAACTGAGATTTTTTCATTATTCGAATTTATTTTTTGAGCTGTGTTTAAAGTAGTTATAACCTCATAATCTCCTTGTTTTAAACCCTCAAAATCAAAATCAATAATTTTGTCATAACCCTCAAGTTCATTTGAAGTGAAAATCTTGTTTTCTCCAATCGCGACATCCATGACTTTAATCCTTTTTGACTTCAAAAAACCTTTATCAATATTAATATAATCCGAATAACAAATTTGCGGTGAAATACTCGCGCTTGCGGCTTCATTATTTGCTCCATCATTAATCTGCAGATTCATGCAATCCCCGACAAAATATAATTTCAAATCTTTTTCATTATTGTTTTTTAAAACCAAATCAAAATCTTTAATACCTTTTTCCTGATTGGAAAAAATTTGATTCTCCAAATTCAGATAAAGTTCCAAATTTGAAGCATCAGAAAAAGGGCAATTCTCCAAATAATCCTTAAGTCCCAAACATTCTTTTTCAATATCCACAACATAAAAACTTTTTTCTTTAACTAAAGAACCAATATTAGCTTTCAAAGTATATTTCCCGGGAGTTAAAGAATTCAGGCTAATATTCTTATGCAAAAAATATTCATGATAAGGATTCAGATCCCACTCACGCAAATTATCCGATATCTTCCTGCAATTAACATGTTCATCAATAGTTTCCCGCTTAACGATTTCCTTGTTACTGTCTAAAATAAAAATTTCCGCGCAATTTGTACTTTTAATAATATTTTTTTGATTCACAGGATTTAAAATTGAAATCTGCGCCTGCATTTCCTCCAAATTATCATAAAACCAATCATCCGCTTTAACCTGAAAATCATTTGATTTTTCCAAAACCAAATCAACGGAAACATCATTTGAACTATCTTCCGCATTAACATAAAAAAGATTAAACAGAAAAAATATTATCAAACCAATAGAAATATCCCTTCCTGAAAATTTAAACATAACTGAAATTTAAAAAATCAGTCAAATCGTATCATTAAACATTTATATCTGCAATTTAATAATTAGGGATCAGGAATCAGCGATCAGCGATCAGGAACAAGATACAATATTCCTGATCGCTGATTCCTGATCCCTACCTAATAATGATACTTCCTCCCCTTCATAATCATCAAACCCCGATAAATCTGCTCCAACAAAATCACCCTAATCATCTCGTGAGTAAATGTCATTTCCGAACAAGAAAGAAGAAAATTCGCTCTTTTCTTAACATTTTCACTTAAACCAAAAGCTCCGCCAATAACAAAAATAATTTCACCAAAACCTCCCTCAATTTTATTTCTCAAAAATTCGGAAAATTTGATTGAATTTAAATTTTTTCCGTTTTCATCCAGAACAATAACAAAATCATTTTCATTAATCTGCTTCAATAATTTTTCTCCCTCTTCATTTTTAATTTTTTCTCTCTCATTAACATCGGATTTTTTAATATTAATAACCGATAAATCAACAAAAGGGCTTATCAGTTTTGAATAATAATCAATCAAACTTTGAAATTCCCTTGTTTTTGTTTTATCAACCTGAATAATTTTAATTTTCAAATTAACTATTTAAAATTTACCGATTTACCCCTAAAATAAACCCGCGACAAATTAAAATCAACAAAAGTTTTATTCAAAAATTAACAAACTTCAATGAACTTGAACAAATCCACACCTATTACTCTTACCATTGAAAAACTCGCCTTCCCCGGAAAATCCATCGCTTATTTAACACACAATGAAAACAAAATGGTAGTGTTTTTAGACGAAGGATTGCCCGGTGATCAGATAGAAGCGCAAATTTCAAAAATCAAAAAAAATTATCTCGAAGCAAAAGTAACAAAATATTTAAAAAATTCACCTGAAAAAATCACACCCAAATGCATTCATTTTGAAAAGTGCGGCGGATGTATTTGGCAAAATCTAATTTACGAAAATCAGCTGAAATACAAAAATGAATTTGTCGCTGAAACTCTAAAACATTTGGGAAATCAGGAAAATTATGAATTAAAAAAAATTATCCCCTGCGATAACCAATTTTATTATCGCAACAAAATGGAATTCAGTTTCGGTTATGATCAAGAAAATAAATTTTCTATCGGCTTGCATCAAAAGCACAGGAAATATGACATTTTAAATATTGAGAATTGCCTTTTGGAATCAGAAGAATCAAATATAATTAGAAATGAAATTTCAACTTTTTGCCAAGAAAAAAATTTAATCCCATATAATTTTAAAGAAAATTCCGGTTTATTGCGATCTTTATTTATTAGAGAAGGAAAAAACACCAAAGAAATATTGGTAAATTTTGCTATTTCTCATGAAAATTTTGAATTTGAAGAAGCACTTATCAAATTAATTGAAAAAATAAATCAAAAATTAAAGGAAAAACAAGTAACATCGCTTTATTTAACAAAAATTTCCGTCCAAAAAGGTAGAAGAACTACTATTGAGGAAAAATTACTATTCGGAAACAAAATTTTGCCGGAAGAAATGGGTGTATTGGACAAAAAATTAAAATTCGCGATCCATCCTCAAAGTTTCTTCCAGCCAAACACTATCCAAGCCCAAAAACTGTATGCTGAAATTATAAAATCACTGGAACTGAAAGGCAGTGAGATAGTTTACGATCTATTTTGCGGAACTGGCACCATTTCACTATTTACAGCGTTATTCACGAAAAAAGTCTACGGAATAGAATTAAGTGAGGATGCCATTCACGATGCAATTGAAAATGCCAAGTTAAATCAAATTAAAAATATAGAATTCATTTGTGGTGATTGCACAAAAGAAATAAAAAATTTAACCGAAAAACCCGATGCCATCATTATCGATCCGCCAAGAAGCGGATTAAATGAAAAATTAATCGAAAAAATTATAGCTTATAATTCTCCAAAAATTTTATATGTATCATGCAACCCCGCCACTCAAGCGCGCGATTTAAAAATATTCACCGAAAAAAAATACAAACTCAAATTCGCCCAGCCTATTGATATGTTTCCAAATACTTATCACATTGAAAATATTGCATATTTGGAAAAAAAATAACAATTTTTTAGTCCTTCTCAACGGGATAATAATGGATTACCCAATTTGTCTGTGAATAAATTAATATTAAAAAATTTTCAATTTACGGATTACGAATTACGGGTTACGGATTACGAAATAATCATTTCTTCAAATATCAAAACTTGTGCTTAAACTTTTTTAAATCAATCCTTTTCTCACTCGAAAACGTAACCCCCTCCGAAATCAATCTCTTCTTTTGCTCCATACACCCTCCAAATGCAAACCCATCCGCTACTTCCCCGCGATTATTCACCACCCTATGACACGGAACATTCTTCGGATCCTTATTAGCATGCAAAGCAAATCCCACCACCCTCGCGCCCCTCATCTCCCCCAATACCCTAGCCACATCGCCATAAGTAACAACTTTCCCCCTCGGAATCCTTTTCACAACATAATAAACATCAACAAATTTCATAAAAATTACCAATTACTTATTACAGGTTACAGGTTACAGGTTACGCGTTACTCTCCACAAACCTCCTCGCCTCCTCCACCGTCCTCACCCTCCCCTGCAACTGTTCATGCCTCAACTTCTCCAAAATCTCCCCAACTTTCTCACTAGGTTTTAAATTCAAAATTTTCATCACATCCTCACCTGTCAAAAGCCTTTTCGGCTCTTTCGGAACCGCTTTAATATCTTTTTCATATAAATTTTTCAATTTTTCAAACAAACCATCGTCAAGCGGCCTCGAACCTTTAATGTCAGCCTTGAAGACCTCCATTAAATCTTTAAAATCTTTCTTCAAAAACCAATGCAATCTCCTCCCGCGATTCATTTGAAAAAAATGCCCGATCATCATGTGATGTTTAATAAGCCAAATAATCTTATCCATTTCTTTTCTCGAAAATTTTAAACGCTTCATTATATTCAAAGCGATTTCCGCTCCAGCCTCGACATGCCCGTCAAAACGAATCCTTTTCGGACCGATTTTAAAGGTTTTTGTTTTCCCAATATCATGAAATAGCATCGCGTATCTAGTTTCCAAATCACTGCTTTTCGGCAAGGCCTCCAAACACATCATAGTATGAGTCCAAACATCCCCCTCTTCATGATACATCATTGGCTGCGGCACACCTTTCATCTCTTCCACTTCAGGCAAAATATATTTCAAAATTCCCGTATCCTGCATATCTTCAAAAGCCGCCCCAATATTCTCGCACATCATAATCCTATCAAATTCCTGCTTCATCCTCTCGCCGGAAACCTTATTTGATAATTCCGCGTGCTTTTTCAAAGCCTTATAAGTATCAGGATGATAGCCAAAATTCAAACAATTTTTAAAACGAATAGCCCGAATAATCCTCAAATGATCCTCTAAAATTCTCTCATGAGGCACACCAATAAATCTAATTAATCGAGCCTTAATATCTTTCACCCCATCCACAAAATCCAAAATTTTCCGGTCCACAGGATCCAAAAAAATCCCATTCACGGTAAAATCCCGTCTCTTGGCATCCTCCTGCGCATTGGTATAATGCACTTTCGAAGGACGTCTTCCATCTTCATAATCGCTTTCATTTCGAAAAGTAGCGATTTCATAAGTAAAACCGCTTTCAATAGCCAAAATAACCCCAAACTGCTTGCCCACGGGAACGGTTTTCTCTAAAATTTTCTCAATTTCATCAGGCTTAGCATTCGTTACAATATCAACATCTTTGGCAATTTCCTTTTTTCCCATAATCAAATCCCGAACATAACCTCCCGCGAAATAAGCCTCAAAACCGGCATCTCTCAACTTTTTCACAATTTTTAAAGCAGTTTTTTGCATGAAAAAATGATAAAACTAAAATATATTTTACCATTTTTTTTAAAAAAGTTCACGTGAATTGAGTATCGCGAGCGAGGAAAATTTGAGATTTTATCAACGAATTAGTTGACTTTTACAATTCCGAACAAAGAGAGAAATATTTGGAATCAAAATTATATTCAATATCATTTTTATTCCTCAGAAAAAAATTAAAAGTTAAATTTCCTCACCATCACCATCTTTATCATTTCTTTTACGATGCTTATTAAAATCAACAATTTTATTTTCTTCACCATCAGCTCTAATTGGTTCCGGAATAGAAGTCCTGACTATTTTACTATCTAACTCTTCATTCTTTTCTCTTAAACTATCTGCTAATGAAATATCATACAAATCTATTGTATCAATAATCATTTTTCTAGTTAAATCATCAAGTACTAGCCTTTTGTCGTTAAATAATTCAACTAAAATCTCAAGAGTTCTTCGTAAATTAAACGGATCATCCATTAACTCATTATTGTCGAGCTTACCAATCATTACCTGTAATTCCGTTTCATTCATTGTAGCGTTCTTAATTTTTAAAAATCTATCTAACCTCTCTAAAATTTGCTGATAAGTCAAAGTATATATAGTTTCATCAGACATTGAACTTACAAGATCAAATAAATAAGCTTCTTCTTCAGGTAATTGAGAATATATTTGTGGCTGTAGCACCTTCGCTCTTTCAAAATCAATCTTTTGTAAAGCAAAAAATAAATCTGACTTGTACTGAAGAAATACTTTTGGATCCTTTAATAATTCTTCGAGCATCCCTGCTAATTGTTCTATTTCTTCAGGTTTTAATTTATTCTCCTGATTTAAAATTTCGTTCAAAATTGTGATGAAATTAGTAAAATCAATTTCTCGACTATTAAATATTTTTACAAAATATTCCCCAATATTTTCTGTTTCAGCTAAACAGGTCGAAAAATTGACTTTTTTTGAACTCTTAAGAAATTCTCCAATTATTTGTGCTGAAAATCCAGATTCTTCCTGTCCGATAGTCGCAAAAATCAAAATATCCTCTATCATCCGCGAATAATCATTATTATATTTTTTTGCTATTTCGGCTGGATCAATTTCTTGTGCTTCAAAAATCTCTGCAATAATATTTTCTTTTACTGAGATTTTCGCAATACCATGTCGAGTTAACATACTACCTAAGATCTCTTCATGAACACTTATAATGGCTTGTAAATCATCATCTGCAACATCTTCTCCCTCTCTCATTTCCCCTAATAACTTTTTCAAACGAATATTCAACTCCAAAACTGTTTCATCCAATCTATTAGTTCCCTTAACCTCAAAAATATCTCCCTGATGACCAAATTTTCTGTCAAGAGTTTTTGTGTCAGTATCTTCTGATAAATCCAAAATATGTAATAGATCTTTTATATCTTTTTCCATAACTTGTTAAGTAGTTAGTTTATGAGAAATCTAATTTAATAACTTTTTAATTATTTGTCAAGGCGTTTTGCATTTTCTGTCTGAAAAGAAGAAAAAAAGACACTATAATTTAATAAATTATAATAATCAGTAATTGATAATTTGTAATTGTAAATAGAATATTTTAATCTAAAATAAAACTCCTTTTACCAAGCACCCCTCCCATGCTCATCCTGGCAATCGAAACATCATGCGATGAAACCTCCGCTGCCGTTGTCGAAAACGGCTGGAAAGTGCATTCAAATATTATTGCCTCGCAAGTGGAAATTCACGCGAAAACAGGAGGAGTAATCCCCGAAGTCGCGGCCCGCGAACATGTTTTAAAAATCATTCCCGTAATAGATCAAGCATTAAAAGAAGCAAATAAAACATTGAACGACATTGACGCCATTGCTGTAACAAGCCACCCGGGTTTAATAAGTTCTCTTTTAATCGGCACAAACACAGCCTCAACATTGGCTTTACTAAACAATAAAATTCTCATTCCCGTAAATCATATTCACGGCCATATTTATTCCAACTGGCTAAGTGTCGAGAATCCAAGAAAAATTAAATTTCCAATCTTGATTTTAACGGTTTCCGGAGGCCACAACGAAATAATTTACATGAAAGATCATCATGAATTTGAAATAATAGGGGAGACACGCGACGATGCTGCCGGTGAAGCGTTTGATAAAGTTGCGCGAATGCTAGGATTAGGTTATCCCGGAGGTCCGGAAATAGCCAAAGCAGCAAAATCAGGTAATCCGAAAAAAATAAAATTCCCCATTGCCAATTTAGGAAAAAACAGCTTTGATTTCAGCTTTTCCGGTCTAAAAACAGCGGTTTTATACGAAATTAAACAAAAAGATAAAACACAACAATATATTTGCGACATAGCTTCTTGTTTTCAAGAAGCGGTTACAGAAGCCTTAAGCCAGAAATTAATACTTGCGGCACAAAAATACAAAGTGGAGGAAATCCATCTCGCCGGAGGAGTTTCAGCTAATATTGAATTAAGAGAAAAAATTATCCGAAAAATACAAGAATTAGATTCGAAATCAACCTTCCGCCACCCCGAACACATCTCCTACTGCACCGACAACGCCGCCATGATCGCCTCCGCCGCGTATTTCCAATACAAAAAAAATCCTGAAAAATATAAGGAGTGGAGAAATATAATTGCTAAGCCGAATTAAGTAACGACTCACTGAGATAATATGTCATCCAGAACTTCATTTATGTCATCCCTGTAAAAGTCAACTAATTCGTTGACAAATTTTCAAGAATTTTTTTTGGGGTCAGTCCATTCAAAGCTTGGTGAGGTCTTTCATAATTATAGTACCAAATATATTGCAGTAATTCCTCTTGTAAATGC
>Ga0209212_1009662_pt1 | contig 10004 bp, 10 predicted proteins | sample RifGroC2_FD_183996 | JGI IMG/M metagenome (GOLD analysis project Ga0209212, IMG submission 183996) | Groundwater microbial communities from Rifle, Colorado, USA - Groundwater C2 (SPAdes) (version 2) | ecosystem: Environmental > Aquatic > Deep subsurface > Groundwater | place: Rifle, Colorado... | reverse complement strand
AGCCGCCCCGGAATCCCAAGCGACCCCGACAAGTCATACGGACCTACCATGGCGCCATCCACACCCTCGTGGGATAAAAGATCATCCACGGCCTCGACGCCTTGAATGGATTCGATCTGGATGATAATCACCGAACGGTCATTCCAGGTTGAAGTGTAGTTCTCAAAGTCAAACCCATAATCCTGTGCCCGCGCAATGCCGTAACTGCGTTTCCCGACCGGTGGATACTTACACCACTCCACAATTTGCTCCACTTGAGCGCGTGTCGAGACCATCGGAACAATGACTCCATCAGCGCCCGAGTCAAGCAGCCGCTTGATCTGCTCACCGTTATGGGATGAAAGCCGTGGCAGGCAAGCGATCCCACTTGCGTGACTCGCAGCGATGATTCGCTGCGATTGTTCCTGGCTAATCGTGCTGTGCTCGAGGTCAATACCGACAAAATCAACCTTTATGTGAGTAAATATCTCCGTAATCGACGGATGTCCAAGCGACGTCCATGCGCCGAAAATTGGCGATCCTTTCGTAAACAGTTGTCGTCGAGTAGACACCATTCAGCTTGCGTGCCTATCTGATATAGAGTTGCGTACCCATACCTCGTTGGGGCTACGAGCAAAAGAATCGCGCCACTCACAATGCAAGCCGGCACCAAGTAAGATCTGCTCACAGGCAGCACGCGCTAACTTTTCTTCTGGCAATTCGATTATGAGCGACCGAAGTCTCGGCGAGCTGAGCGTCCGGACTCCCCCTTCCAAAACTTTTGGCTCAGTGCCATCGACATCTATCTTGATACAGTTGGGTTGAAGGGAGGTTTCATCGCAGAACGCGTCCAGAGTGAAAGTGCAGATGCCCTCACGCCATACAACGGGATGCTCCGTAAGCGTCATGGACAAAAGTTCCTTTGATTCCGTGTGCAGGGCCGACCCAGGGGTAAGGTCCTGGACATGGAGATAACTGATCCCAGGCCGATCACTCAACGCTGTCGAATACACCTCTATCCGCCTTTGCAGACCATTGGCGATCACATTGTCCCTAAGTAAGTGGAGATTGGCATATTCGGGTTCAAACGCAACGACTCGTGTCCTTGGGTGGCGAAAGGCTGCGTAGATACTATAAACACCGATATTGGCGCCAATATCAAAAAATGTGTCCCCATCCTGTATCCAGGTATCGACCCAGTCGAGCGTTTCGGGTTCTTTCGTGTTGTAACTTTTCCAGCGATAATGAGTGACCCAATTGTCGCACTGGAGTGTAAATCTCAACCCGCGCGAATACACAGTCCTTCTGGGAAGGATTACATGAGCAGCCCTCCGGCCAAGACCCAAACAAAAGCGGCGCGTATCCCTTATTATAGTCAGAGGACGCAATGACGCTCTCAGACTAGCTTCTTCCCATCCTCCAGAAACATCCGCACGGTTTCCTTGCTATAGGGATGCACCAACATGCCTTCAATAAGACTAGGCACAGCAGTGACGATATCGGCGCCAGCCTCAAACCATTCTACGATGTTGAGCACCTCCCGTGTCGAGCCGACAATGATCTTCGCGGTACTCCCAAATGAGTCTAGGAGCGTACGTAATCGTCGAACTTCCTGCCGTGAGTCGTATCCCATGTTGTTCACGCGTCCCCCGAAGATGGAAACGTAGGTCGCACCTGCCATCGCCGCCAACAGACACTGCTGGGCACTCATCATGGCGGTAACATTGACACGGATGTTATCTTTGGTCTCCAGCTCACGTACCAGTACTAGATTTTCCGTTTCCCCCTCGGGTCCGTGGATGGGAATCTTAACGTTGATGTTTTTGGCCCAGGAGCTAAATTTTCGCGCTTGCTCAAGCATTCCTTCGCGATCGTTAGTCGTCACCTCCACAGACAAGGGCAGGGGATCGATCAACGTGGCGATTTCCTTGCAGTGCTTCTCGATACCGGGCCAGCCTCCCGTGACACCGTCTTTGCTCAGGATAGTCGGATTTGTGGTCACTCCTCGGATGATGCCCATCGCATGATATTTACGAATTTCATCGATTCTGCCGGTGTCTAAAAAAATGCCCGTCAGGGTCTTCATCTTGTTTTTCCCCTCTTACCTAAACCGTCTGTGGTCTCCCACTTGTTCCCTTGTATCATGAGGCGGGGATCGCAAGTAATCGCATGCCAAACGACGGCCTGGAATGCTTCGGTGTGCGGGGTCACGTTCTCCGGGTTCACTGTAGGAATGACGAGCACCAAGTCACCCTGTTGTTTAGTGTAACCGCCGTCTCGCCCTACAATACCCAGGACATGCATCCGACGTTCCTTAGCTTCGTTGACTGCAGCTACCAGATTGGCGCTGATGTTCTGTTTTGTATTACCACCACCGACGGACAGCACAAAAAGGACGTCCCGGTCACAGGCGCGGCTGACCCGGAGCCAAGCAGCAAATACAGTGTCCCACCCCTCATCGTTCGTTCGGGCTGTCAATTCAGAAACATTGTCAACCGGAGTGGAAGCGTCTATACCAGCGAGCTTCCGAAAATCATTAACTGCATGGCTACAATTCCCAGCGCTACCACCTACCCCGCAGAGAAAAAGACGCCCTCCTTCTTTGCGCAGCCTGACCAATCGTTCTACCATCCGATCGACCACACTAATGTCGATTTGCCCAGCGAGTTGCTGGGCTTCCCTGAAAAAGTTCTCAAGAAATTGACTCATGTCTGTTTCCTAGCCACTATGCGTGCAAACGAACTCAACCCCCGCTCCTGAAGAAAGGCCTGAAAAGCGGCACGCGTTTCAGGGTTAGCGGCAAGGAGACGTCGCTCAAAGGATGAAAGCGGTATGGCCGGATCATGACCGAGATGCGCCAGCACAATCTCTACGTCCAATACCCCTGGCGTACTGATCTCCAGAGGAACGAAACCCGACTGATTCAGCAATTCTGTGAGTCCTGTTAAACTGAAGCAATTTGTCCGATCAGGCGGGTAAAGATAGAGGTTGTTCCGCCCCAGCACCGTGAAATCGAATCCGGAACAGACAAGACCTGTTACAAAAATAAGCCCGTCATCTTTCAAGTAACTCCTAACACCCCGCAGCAAGGCCAGAGGATCATCAACCCGGTCGAGGGATTCAGGCAAAACCGCAGCCTCAACGGCACCCTTTTTCCCACCATTAACCTGATTTGCCCGGGGGTCAAGCTTCTCTTTGTCGCGGTCTTCTTCAACCAGTTTCATCTCATCCACGGTCAGAACTTCTGCAAAAGCATCACTCCTTTCCAGAACGTAACTGAATTCGTTCGGAGGTGTCACAACTGCCATGAGCAGCGGCTTTTTCAATCCCTGAAGTCTAAGAGTGTTTTGGATCCACTCAAGTTTTGGCAAGTAAACATTTTCATTCCGCTCCTTAATAATCTCGGAGTGAAAAGCTTTTGGCGAATGTCGATAGCCGCTCGCCGCCGATAACAGACAGGCCCAATTCTTGGAGTCGGCCAGTTCGGCAAGGAAGACATTGCCCGTTTCCGGACACCGCAGGTATTCAAACCCGTCCACATAATCGAAAGGCTCGAGCCGAGCACCGCCGACAGGAGATCGTTCCCGACGTCTCCTTGAAACGCTGAGGGTCCTCCGGGTCTCCTCTAAACAGTACATCCGATACCTCAAAAGCCCTTCTAGCGGCTTCACCGAGGAAAGAGGAAATGTATAACTGGTCTGGATAGAGCGCATTAGTTTCTTCCCAGCTTGTCCAGAGGTTCAGCCAGCGCGTAAATATCCCGGACAATTTGCATGACGCGACGGGCATCCTCCAAGGTACCGTGCGCAGGCGGACGCCTTTCTTTTATCGACGCGATAAACTCGTTGACCTCTTTGTCCCACGATTCGTCACGGTCGAAATGGATGATTTCTTCGCGGGGATTTCCCAGCGCCAAGGCTTCATCCTCAAATTGCCGCTTGCCGATGACGAGCTGCTCTCGGCCATAGCTCCCAGTTTGCGAGAGGAAGCCGGTAGCCACCAGATAACCGTCTCGACAACCGACTTCCAAGCGAAACGTATGCTTCCAAAGCGTCGCCGAGGAGTGCAGGAAGACGGGCACCCCACTCTCCGAACGGAGCAAGACGAAAGCGTTATCCTCCACACCACAACCCCAAAAGCCATCGGAGAGCACCGCATTCACGACCTCCAGGGGGCCCACGAGAAACTGAAAGACGTCCAGCATGTGGATCCCCTGATCCAGAAGGATACCCCCACCAGACATTTCTCTATCGTTACGCCAGTTTTCTCGATATTGAACGCCACCCGATTTACCGTAGGTCCCTTTGACGTAAAGAACCTCCCCTAGCCCACCGTCCCCAAGCAGCGCTTTCATCGCCTGGATCGAAGGGTGAAGCCGGTGATTGAAGCCGAAAACCAAAGTGTGATCCCCCACGGTTGCGGCGGCTTCCGCAATTCTACAAAACTCCTCCCAATTCCGACCCGGCGGTTTTTCACAGAAGACACGACCGCAATGACGGAGCCCTTCGATGCACAAATCCGACGTAACATTATTCGGTGTACACACAAAGGTTGCGTCAAACTGATCCCAGGAAATCTCAGCGTTAGCTGGTAGCAGCACACCATCAAGACCCGCAGTAGACGGGTCAATTCCAGGGTCAATGATCTTGACACTCCGTACGTCACGGTGCTTGTGCAAGACCTCATATCGGATCTTGCCCATATAACCATAGCCGAAGATAAGGCAGTTCATCTCAGACCGTCCACTCTAATGGAAAGCCACCCTTTATCCCCGAATAGCTTCGCATAACTGCGTTACTTGCAGAGCCTCCTGAAGACTACAGCCGCGATTTTTGTTGCTCTTTTTCTCGATGCATGCCTCGATAAAATGGCGGATCTGATTCAGAAACCCCGGCTTATATCGAAAGTCAGTTATCTGCTCCTCTTTCAGTTTGGGCTCATATCTCCGGTAGGGAGTCTCACGCGTTTCCTCCAAGAGAAACATTCCCTCATATATTCTTAAGATCTCCACAGGACGGAGCTGACAAATGAAGCCTTCAAAGTTGAATGTTAGAGATATTTGGGAGGGTGCGTCAAAGTTGGCTTGGAAAAGGATAGGGACCCTCGTTGAAGATTGCAAGATGCCATTGTAGGCGGGAGTTCCCTCGTCTCTTCGGTACATTTCGACAATCTCAACGGAGCCGAGAAGATACATTAATAAATCCAGCCAATGAGACGTCTTATAGATCAGAATATGCTCCCGAAGCATCTCACCGTAACGTTTTAAATTGTCCTGGAAGCTGTCTGGGCAATTCAATCCTACAGAAATCAGAGGATGAGAACCAATTATATCTTCAAGGCGGGGGATAAAATCATAAAATCGACGACTATAGCCCACCATGACCTGATCTTGAAACGCCCTAGTGTCTGACAGGATCTCTTTAACTTTTACCGAGCTTAGCGCGAGGGGCTTCTCGATCAAAACCGGCACACCTGCTTGAATGACATCCTTAGCTATCAACTCAGTCTGTTCCCAGCTCGTCGCCATGAGAAGGGCATCGAGCTTTCCGTGCACTAACATTTCCCGCCAATCGCTGAATTTACGGCTCACGCTATAGTCGCGGCCAAAGGAGTCGATATTGGGAGAACTGACTCTTGCCGATACAGCGTAGATTTGATGTCCTAAAGCTTTTACTACATCCGCGTGATGTCTGGCTGCGTTTCCACACCCTATGAATCCAAATCTCAGCATGGATCGTCCGTGCGTCAGTTCGAGGATCGTCGTCAAAGAGGACGATTATAGTATCGCAACCATTTTCCAAAGTGGCCCCCGCCAATTTTGGTCCCGTCCACATCGCATTTTGCGCAAGGCCCGAATCTCCGATCCCCCGCCGCTAGGCTCTTGCGTGCCTCCCTGAGTCTTGGGCCATTCCACACCTCAATGATCGTTTGTTTACCGAGGTCACCTACCACAAATTTCTTCACCCAGTCATGGGAGCATAGAAACACCTCGCCGGTGTGATCAATCATCATCATGTAGAAAGGAAGGTAGCATTGCCTCGAAAGGGGTTCTGCGAGAGGTTTTACATTCATCTGCTCAAAATCGATTCTTCCGGCACGATTAGAGAGATGCATGCCGGCGTCGTGATCCAGTAGGTATCTTTCCCTGAGCACTAGTTGCTGATCCGTTAGCTTCGCCTCGACTCTCATTTCCGAAAAGTGTTCAATTTGATGGGGTCCATCGTACAGGCTCACATGCATGGAGCTAACCCCTGCTTGAAAGAGACGCTGGATAAGATCTACGTTAAGAAAATCACCATTGGTATAGATTTCGATTTTCGCTCTGGGACAGCACTGACGGGCCTCCCCGGCGAGCCTATCCAGTTCTTTGTGAAGAAGCGGCTCGCTATAGCCGGAATAAACGATCAAACCTTGATAAGAAAGCTCTCCGAGTTCTCTCATTATCTTGGTATGTAGTCGCGGAGATATATACTCGTTAACATTGGGATAGACTTTGGGATCGACACGGGGACAGAAAGGGCACTTCCGGTTGCACAGCCCGGTAACACTGATTTCGAACAAGGATACTAGCGGGTATTCCGCTGCTTGCTGATCCAAAGCATGGACCATTATCTTTTCTTTCCGGTCAAGATTCGGATCTCTCCAATTCACGTTCGTGTCCATAGCTTTTTGCTTCCCCGCCTTCTGACCTGTCTATTCATGGAGCCGGCTGTCTTTATCTATCCCCGACAGATCCAACGCCTTTAATAACTGCTCTATTGAATTCTCATCCACCGCCGTGGTGTAGGCATCCACGTACTCCATAGCACTTCGCCATTGTTTGTAAGCACAGTCCGTGGTTGTCTCAGCATACCGCCTCAGAACATGTTCCATCTCCCTGGTTGAAGAGACAGATTCGCGCCAACTGGTCACTTCGAAAAGGGGGTCCACATCGGGATGGTCGTCGTCATGGAGATAGATCGGCTTCATACCATGGAGGACGGCATACAGCACGGTTGAAGACCCGCGATAAAGCACGGCGGATGAGCGGGTGAAGTCGTCCTCCATAGAAGGGTAGTTTGAAATTTGAATGTTCGGGAATTCTTCGGGGATACCTCCAAGGAGCGGGCGGATCCGGGCAAACGGCGTAAGAGGATGACAGCGGAAAATGAAGCGGTGGTCAGGCAGCAATGGAGCTAGCCGCATGGCAAAGTTAAAAAGCAACTTAGCCTCGTCGACGATTCCAATAGGAAGGATAAGAATAGTCTGCCGACCCGGCATGGGCGGACGAGGCACGGAATCACTTGAATTCCGGCGAAAAGAGCCAAATCGAATGAACTTTGTTCCATGGGTTTCATGCCCTGTCTTCATCATGTTCCTAGTTGCCTCACCGAGACACAGTACCACATCGGGGGCTGATAACTCCCACGATCCTTGATTTGGCCAGGTGAGTGATAAGGAATGAGGCATGATCACAGTGTGTTGGTACCCCGCAATGACACAGTTTTTGTTTGCAGCCTTAGCGCCGTGCCACGCAGGTATTTCCCACGGTTGTCCCTCATATAGCGTTAGAAAAACTTTTGGACACCACCTTTTCACTGCCGCTCTCGCAATGTAAAAGTACAAGGTATTTCTAGTAGTGGAGGGACTTAGACAGTCAAGGCAGGCATAGGCATAAATCAGGCCGATTTTTCTCTCTTTGGCGTTTCGCGCAAGGCGGCGAAGAGTGAAACTTGTGAGCATCTGCTGATATGCCGTTACCAGCGGTGCCCAAGCTGGCACGAGCACCCGCTCTGGCATGGAACGAATGTGATCCCGTCTCAGTGCTGCCTGAACAAACGTCTTTTCGGATCCACCCCCAAGATCCCCACACAGCAGGAGGTAACTAACTCCTCGCTCCTCCAGCAAATGAGGTAACACTCCGTAATAGAAATCACTCTGGCTGTTCAGAGAACCTGGACCAAAACACCACGTTTTCATCACCACGTCGGCAGGCTCCTGCCCCATTTGCTTTAAAAGCGGCCACAGGCGTATTTTCAAGTACATGATTATGAGGGTATCGCGAACCGCAGCTAGCAGACACCACAACCACCTCTGTGTAATCAGGAACAGTGGGGGTATGCTTAATAGGCGGGCTGATCTATCTGAGCCAGTAGGCATTTCCCCCCGTTGATCGTTTGCAATTGCTGCCATTAGCTCCAGATGGGCTGCCGGAATAGGATATCTCGGGTTTGCCACTGAAGCCCCTACGAGCGAAAGGCGCGGACAAATACGCCTCACGTCATATATAAGCCGAGTTAGCTCCTGGTATAAACTAGGTCGTCTACTCTTGTCGAACACTCTGTCAGAGCCCCTCTCTGCACCGAGAGTCTCGGTCCTGTCAACGAGAAAGATTCTAGCAACATAAGCTTATCTTAGGACTGCTTGCGGTGACTTGCCCTACTAAGGAAATGGACCTGAAAGGCCTACCAGCAATCCAGGAGCCACGGACTTTTTTGTCTTTTGTTCTACAGGATGTCAACGGGAATACCCGCTAGGGCAAATAACTATCCCAACGGCTTTCTCATGAGCACAACATCCTGACAGCCTTCGGGGTACGCCTCTATAGCGCCCACGACGTACTCCACAATTCTTGACTGAGAATAGACGGGCCAATGCTTAATGACATAGCCTTGACTTATTATACTGTTGCCATATTCAGGCGTCGCTTCTCGATCCAGGGCATAGCGATATTGGACTTCAGGAACCGTAAACTCTGCGACTGGTTTGGGCAGCTTATACTTGTTTAAACTCTCCGGGGTCCAAAACTGCAACCTGAAAAGGCACTCATATGAATGAGTAGTGTGAAGCATGACGCCGCCCGGCTTCAGTATCCGCGAAAGCTCCCTTAACCACTGCCGATGGTTGTGCTCGGTCAGATGGGTAAAGACGCTATACGAATAAATGAAGTCGAATTGGCTGTCGGCAAAGTCAATTGGAGGTTTGACATTGTTTTGGACAAAGCGGCCCCGCGGGTACTTCTTACGACACTGTTCTATGTGCTCCTTCGAGATGTCGCAACCATATATCTGGGCATTTGGTAAAACCTTAAGTAATTGTGCACTATGTCTTCCTGACCTGCAGCCAAAGTCGAGAATCGAGGAGAATTGACTCAAGAGGAAACCGTTTCTCTCTAAAATGGCTTGAAATTTCTGCAGTTGATTCAAATCATAACGAGCCGATAAATCTTTAATCTCGGCACTATGTATACGGACGCGAACGGCATTCAGCAAAGAAGCCAGCTTTTTCCTAGTGTTGGTATAAAAGTCGGGCCTCATCTCCACGTAACATTGCCTGTGATCATAAGTTTAGACTTTACCGAATTAATACAGCGCCCAAGGCCGATAAACTACTGCACCCCCTGCCAGACCGACCCCCACCACTCAGGCAACGTCTCAGAACGTCTCAACTTAATGATCAGTCCCAGGGTCTCGCCGGCCTCAAGCCTATCCCGAAGAAAAGTGTAATGCTCCTAAGTGGATGTCACAGTCAACTGAGAACTTTGCAACTTCACACTTTGCTTTCAAGCACTGCATCAGAAAGCCGTAGATGTGAGCTGGTGCCGGAAGAACTCGCCTCTGGAGTCTGAAGGGACCCCCCCACAGAACGTCAATGGAGGTACCCAGGGACAGTTCATTAGGGTCACGGTGAAAAGACGGGCTGAAATTGCTGCGATACGCGGCAGTTGTTATTCTGTTTTTAGACGAGGCATTCCTTCTTGAATCGGTCGTAGTTCCGCATGAGAAACTCAGCAAACAAGAAATCAATAGGACGGTCAATATTAATCGCTTCTATGTCGCTGACTATGACTCCCATAGGTCGATCCCCAAAACAAAAATTCCTTCCAGTCCAGGAAGCTAGTGTAGTGCGTCATAAATAACTTGACTAATAAATCTTACTTGGTTATGCTTTCCCGCAGTGCGAACCGCAGAGCCCATTATATTGTCTCCAGTAGAGCGCCCGATCTTGGAGAGGTGGGCACATGGAAAAAGCTTCCCTGCGCGCTT
>Ga0209212_1009657_pt1 | contig 10007 bp, 8 predicted proteins | sample RifGroC2_FD_183996 | JGI IMG/M metagenome (GOLD analysis project Ga0209212, IMG submission 183996) | Groundwater microbial communities from Rifle, Colorado, USA - Groundwater C2 (SPAdes) (version 2) | ecosystem: Environmental > Aquatic > Deep subsurface > Groundwater | place: Rifle, Colorado... | reverse complement strand
CCGAGGTGTCCACATGGGAAAAGTCTTTCAGGTTCTGCACGATTTGCTTGACCCACGTGATGCCGTCCTTCGACTCGCTCATCAACGCGCGCAGGTCTTCTTTGAGGAACTCGATGTCCAGTTTCTCCCGCGCCGCCTTGAGCCGCGTACGCACCGCTTCATCGGCGATCGCGCCTTCCGCCTGTTCGTACAGGTCGATCATGCCAAAGGTATCCTGCACATATTTTTCCAGCGTGCCCAAGTTGGAATACACATAGCCGATCGGGTTGTTGATCTCGTGCGCGACGCCCGCCGCCAGTTGGCCGATGGAGGCCATCTTCTCCGATTGCAGCAACTGGTTGTGCGCTTCTTCCAGTTTCTGGTTCATTTGCCGGAGTTCTTCAAACCGCCGCTTTTGGTCGATATGCAGTTGCATATTGGCCAGAACCAAGCTGACCATATCCAGCAGCGCGGCTCCACGCTCCACGTCAGCTTCGGTGAACATTGTCATGTTGCCGGGACGATTCGCGCTGAGCGCGCCGATGATGCGCCCGTCGATTTTCAGCGGCCAGCAGATGGCCGAGTTGGTTGACGGCCTGCCGCCTTCCCTGTGCCGTAACTGAAAGCGCGGATCGTTCGAGATGTCGCCGTTCAGCAACAGCGGCCGGCCTTCTTTCGCTACCCAGCCCAGTACGCCTTCGCCAAGCGCTACTTGGCTGCCGACAACGCCGGCCGGCAAGTCAATGCCGGCAATAATGGTAAGGAGATCGCTCTCCTTATTGCCGCGCAGTACAAGCGAGCCGCTCTTTGCTTCAAACCCGTCCACAATGTGGGTCAATATCTGCTGGTAGATGAATGAAGTATTTTCATTCAGCGCCGCATCCTGGCCGAGGCGGTACAGTTCGTAAACCCAGGAAAGCCTGCTTGTCTGGTCTAAGGGCATATATCCGTCTTGTCTTCTTATGCCGCCAGCATCAAGTTGGCCACCACATCAAGCTCACCCGGCTCTGGCATGCACGCCTCGATGCGCTTCCAATTTATCTTCAGCCGGTCGCGCAACGTTTCCGGCAGATGGTTTATCAAGGCATCGCCGCTCAACCCGCTTTCAAGCAGTGTTGCTATATGCACCATGCCGGCAACCGGCTGGGGCGGCTCATGTTCCGGTGTGCGCCAATAGTGGATGGCGTGTTCTATTTCCGGCGGAAAATTCCAGCGCCTGGCCATTTCGGCGCCGATCAAGGCATGGTCAAAGCCAAGCTCGATCCGTTCGATCTCGACCAGATCAAGTCCGGAAGCTTTCTGCTGCTGCAATATATTGGCAAGCTGTTCCGGGATGAAAACATCCAGCACCAGTTGGCCGACCTCGTAAAACATGCCCGCAGTAAAGGCCATTTGCTGATCCTGCCGCAGACATTGCGCCAGCACCTTCGCATAAACCGCCACGCGGAAACTGCGCTTCCAGTATTCGTGCCGGTCGAACGAGCCACCCGGGGTGGGCGGGAAAGCATGCACAAAACCTGCCGACAACACCAGCGAACGAACACTATTAAAACCCATCACCACTACTGCGTCCTGTATGGAACCGATCTGGCGCGGCAAACCGTAAAACGCGGAGTTCGCCACCCGCAGCACCCTTGCGCTCAAGCCCTGATCCTGTGCAATCTTGTGCGCCAATACGGTGCTGTCCAGATTGGCGTTCCTGAAGCTGGCTATCACCTCCTGCACGATCAAGGGCAAGGAGGGGAGTTGATGCAGCTTGGCGAGAATTTCTTTTTTACTGACCGTTACGGGCATCATCACGCCTCCTGTGGTGTTGACCGATCTGCAAAACTTTGATTTGCGCACCTGCATCCATGACCAACAGCGTACCGCGCGACCTTGAGAACTCACCCATGGTACGACACCAACAGCGGACATCATGTCCGACTACGGAGAATAATTTCGCGTCTTCATGCCGCTGATGCAGTCCGGACGATGCCCAAGCCAACAGATCAGCCGCAAGAATCGTGTCTGCCACTTCGCCCAGCAAAGACAATTCTGCCCCTTCCGCCGAGAAGAGCAGGTGCGCCATTTGATTGGCGATGGCGATCATGCCGTCTTCCCCAATGCCGATTACCGCCACAGGCAAATGTTCCAGCACCTCCTGCGATACCCGCAGCACATTCAGGTTTTGTATGGCTTCGCGGGTTTTTTTCTCCACGCGTTCTTCAAGCTCCTGGTTGGCGCGCTGTAGTTTTTCATTCGCCTCGCGGATTTCCAGGTTCAGTCGGGCGTTTTCCATTTTCATTTCATAACGGCGGAAGGCCTCATCCACATTGGCGCGCAGCAGATCGTCCTCCCACGGCTTGGTGAGGAATTTGTAAACCGCGCCCCGGTTGATGGCGTCCGTCACCGAGTTGAGCTCGGTATAACCGCTCAGCACGATGCGCACGGTATCCGGGTAAATCTCCTTCACCTTGCTGAGAAATTCCACGCCGGTCATCCCCCGCATGCGCTGGTCGGAAATGATCACGCCAACCTTGTGCTGCGTCAGCAAGTCCAGCCCGCCCTGCCCGCTGTTCGCGCGCAGGATGGTATAACCGTCGCGCCGCAATAACCGCACCAGCGAGGCGGTGATGTTTTCCTCGTCGTCAACCAGCAACAAGGTGCGCCCCGGATTTGCTTCCGGTTGATCGGGTTGCCGTTTTTTATCCGGGCACATAACGGGCACAGAAATCAAGGAATGCGGCACTATCCATCGGCTTGGCGATGAGGTAACCTTGTGCCACATTGCAGTTCATGCTTTTCAGCATATCCCACTCTTCCTTCGTTTCAACTCCTTCGGCAACACTCTTGACGCGCAGCTTGCGCGCCATATCGATACTCGACTCAACAATCACGCGCAATTGGTGGTTGGTGACGCAGTCCGTCACAAAAGACCGGTCAATCTTGAGCTCGCTGAACGGCACCCGCGTCAATTGCTGCATGCTGGAAAATCCGGTGCCGTAGTCGTCAATGGACAGGCTGAAGCCGTGCATCCGCAACCGGGCCAGATTCTCCAATGCGTGAGCGACATCGGTCATGGCCGCCGACTCGGTGATTTCCAGAATAATGTGATGCGGGTCAACCCCGGCTTTACGTACCACTTGCGTAATCCGCTCCGCCAGCGTGGTATCGTTAAGTGAGGACAGCGAAAGATTGACTGACATGACAAGCGAATGGCCTTTATCGTGCAGCAGGCGGCACGCACTGGCAGCTTTTTCAAGCATGAGAAGAGTTAGCTCTTCCATGTGGTCGCTCTGTTCAAGGAGTGGAATAAAGGCATCAGGTCCGATCACGCCTTGCTGCGGATGAATCCAGCGCGCCAATGCTTCTGCACCGACAAGTCGGCCGGTTTGCAACTCCACCTTGGGTTGCAGGAACGGTTCGATTTGCCTCTCACACACCGCCTGCAGAACCTCCTCAAGCGTGAAGCTGGCTGCCGGAGCCGCTGTTTGCGCGGTTCTTTTCTGCGTCTGCTGGTGCAGTACCAGCAGTTTTTTGAATTGCTCGAGTAACAGGGGTTTCTCCACGGCGCCCAGCAACCTGAGGCCGTATGACCGGGCCATTTTCTCCACCGAGGTGATCAACGTGCCATCCATGCTGCTCATGATGATGATTGAGATGTCCGGGTGCTGCCTGGCCATATGCCTGATAAGCTCCATACCGTCCATTTCCGGCATGTCCAGATCACTCAGCACGATGTCCAGCGGCCGCCCTTGCTCCCTGTCCAGCACCTCCAGCGCCTGCTTGCCATTGCTGGCTTGCCATACATCTTCGATACCCAGTGAACTCAGCATATGCACCACCGCCTTGCGCTGAAAGTTGTGGTCTTCGGCCACCAGGATACGCAATGATTTCATATTCCTTATCCCTTCCCGGCATTCCCATTTGAGGAATCTGTTCACTGCTTGCTGATGAATGTGCTGATGGACGCTTCAAGCCGTTTGACGATTTTGCGCAGCAAAGCTACTGACGCTCTTCGTATAACCACTTAAACCAATATCGGCAGCTTTATATAAACCTTTAGGGGGATTTTACATTCGGCATACCGGATCCAGCATCGTAGATACTCTGTTCGAAATTGATCGTTCCCACGCTCCCGCGTGGGAATGCAGCGCGTGCATGGGAGCGCGGACGTCCCCGTCCGCTTGCGGGCGAGACGCCCGCGCTCCCGGATGAGGCGTTCCCACGCGGGAGCGTGGGAACGATCATTATTGCCCGCCGATGAATCTGCTGATTGCCGCTTCGAGGCTTTCGACGACCGCGTCCAGTGCAGTGTCTGCCACTGCCCATACGCCATTCAGGTCGCCCTGCGCGGCCGCCTTTTCGATGGTCATGCAAATACCTTCCAGCTCCAGGGCGCCCACCATGCGGCTTGCTCCCTTGATGCGGTGAGCGCTTCGCGCTACGGCTGCCGGGTTGCCGTCTTTCAATGCCGCCTTCAGATTGGCGATGTCGCTGCGGTTTTCGAGGTTGAATTCATGCAACATCTCGACTTGTGCGGAACGGCTCCTGGCGATCTTTTCCAGCACACTGAAATCAATCGCTGTCTCCGCCGCTGCCGGATTGCTGTCCGTAGGGTGGGCTGCGCCCACCATGTCGGGCATAGCCCGACCTACATCCAATGAATGATCTTGGGTCATTCCGGATGGCGGCGCTGCTGCTGCCAACTGATCTGCCTTGTCCAGCCACTTCAGCAGCACCGACTTCAACTCGGCCAGATCGGTCGGCTTGGTCAACACATCGTCCATCCCGGCAGCATGGCAGCGTCTTTCTTCTTCGGCAAGCACGTTGGCCGTCCAGGCGATGATCGGCGACCGTTGCCGGCCATCACGCTGTTCTATCTCGCGGATGCTGCGCGTGAGTTCGTAGCCGTCCATCTCCGGCATGTGGCAGTCGGTGATAACGATGTCGAAATGTCCGGCCTGCCACAGCGATAGTGCCGCGATACCAGATGCCGCATCTTCCGTATGCAGGCCGAGCTGAATGAGCTGTTGCTTGAGCAGCTTGCGGTTCACCGGGTGATCATCCACTACCAGCGCCGACACCAGCTTGCCATCCTCCACCAGCGGTGTGACGACCGGTGTGCGATCATTGCTCTCTTCCCTAGCTTGCCTCAACTGCATATCGCGTTGCTCCGCCGGGCTCGCAACCGGCAAGCTGATCGTGAAGCAGAAGGTAGAACCGACCCCAAGTGTGCTTTCCATGCTGACGGTTCCCTTCATCAACTCGGCCAGACTGTGGCAGATCACCAGCCCCAGGCCGGTTCCGCCATACATGCGCGCGGTATCTGCGCTCCCCTGTTCGTAGTATTTGAACAGGTGCGTCTGTTGTTCCGGGCTGATGCCGACTCCGCTATCCTTGACGCAGAAGCGCACCTGCTCAGCGCCCTCGTGCCGCGCGACCAGCTCCGCGCTGATTTCGATTGTGCCCTGTTCGGTAAACTTGACCGCGTTGCTGGTAAAGTTGTTGAGAATTTGTGAAAGGCGCAGCGGATCGAAGATATGCGCTGCGGCCAGTTTGCTGTCCACCCGCTGCCGCAGCAGGAGGCTTTTTGTGCTGGCAAGCGACGAATAGGTGCTCACCACACCCTTTAATACCTCGGGAATAGCTGCGGCTTGCGGAGCCAGTTTCAGCTTGCCCGCCTCGATTTTTGACCAGTCGAGGATGTCATTGACGATACGCAACAGACTTCGCCCGGAGTCGCGTGCCGCCTGCAGCATTTCGCGCTGCTCGCGGTCGAGCCGGGACAGGCTGATCAGCTCCAGCATGCCCAACAGGCCACCCAGCGGCGTGCGAATCTCGTGGCTCATCGTGGCCAGAAAGGAATCCTTGGCCAGGTTTGCATACATCAGTTGCGCCGTGCGTGCCATTACCCGTTCGGCCAGATGAGCACGCTCTTCTTCGATCTGTGCATTGGCCTGCTGCAACCGGGTGTTGACTGCGGCTATCTCTGTTTCTGCCCGCTTGCGCTCGGTAATATCGATGAATATCGCGACATAATTGTTCGTCTTGCCATCTTCCGCGACAACCGCAGTAATGGTGAGCCATTCCGGGTAAATCTCTCCATTCTTGCGTTTATTCCATATTTCACCCTGCCAGAATTTATCACGGCGCAGGTTTTCCCACATATGGCGGTAAAACTCAGCATCCTGGCGACCGGATTTAAGTATGCGCGGAGTATTACCGATGGCTTCCTCTGCTGAATATCCTGTGATAGTGGTAAAGGTATGGTTGGCTCTAATAATGACCCCGTTTTCGTCAGTAACGGTTATTCCTTCCTGTGCATCAAAGGCAACAGCAGCGATGCGCATTTCCCGTTCATGTCGTTTGTATTCAGTGATATCGCGAACGAACGCGCTGAATTCGTAATTGCTCTCCGTCTGGCCTGCCACTTTGCCTACCACTTTGATGGGAGCGATGGATAGCTCGACGGGAAACTCATGGCCGTCGCGATGTAGCCCTACCAATTCGATCCGCGAATTCAGCACCGACCCCTCGCCGGTGAGCAGGAAACGCTCCAGTCCCCGCTGGTGCGCCTCGCGGTACTGGGGCGGGATGATCGTCTCGCTCAGCACCCGCCCGACCGCTTCCTCGCGGCTCCAGCCGAAAATCTTTTCCGCGTGGCTGTTCCAGCCGGTGATGATTCCTGCGGCATCCATCTGCACCACGGCGTCCATGGCAGTCTCGATGGTGGCGCGCAGGCGCGCTTCATCTTCGCGGTGGATTTCCAGCAGGGCGCTGAATTGATGCGCCATTTCATTGAAGCTATCCCCCACCAGGCTGAGCTCGTCGCGCGTGCCGAGCTTGACCCGTTCGTACAGGTTGCCCTCGGCAAAGGCGCGCAGGGAATGCACCAGCGACTGGATGCTGCCGATGATGGCGTAATAGATACTGACCGATAGATAGACCACCAGCAGGAACACCAGCGTGGCGATGCCGGTGTTGGTGTACAGCGTTTTCCTTGCCTGGGCGATGCGTGCCCGGATGAGCGCTTCGGCGGTCGGCAGCAGGGAGTCGTACATTTGCGTATAACTCCTGTCGATTGCCGCCGTGGCCATCTCCAGATAAGCATCGGGAGCGGTGGCAAGGCGGCCCGTGAGGATGTCCGCCTTGACGAGGTCGGTGATTTGCCGCGCCGAACGGGTAATGTCATCCGATGTTGCCCGGAGTGAATCGCGCACGGTCGGATTGTAGTAACCGGTCTTGTCGAGGTTAACCCTGAGATCATTAAGTGAGGTGTCAAGCTCGGCCATCAGGATATTCAGTTTGGTTTTCTGCTGCTCGGATAACTGTTTTTTGGTCAGGATGCCGGTGCCGTATGCGCGGATCTGCCCGAGGTGTTCGAGTGCGTGCGGCAGTTTGTTGAGGCCGGTGTCGATCAGATAAAACGAGGCAAGCTCCGGATCCAGGGTCAGCAGATATTTATCGGCGACGGATACCTTGAATGACTGGAGTTGCTCGATCAGGCTGGAATGCGCGGCAAAATTTGCCTCCATTTTCCAGTTCACCCCCTCCTTACGCAGCCGCTCCCAGTTTTCCCGGATAGCGCGAAAGTCATCGCCCGAGGTCAGGCTGGCGGGCAGTTTTCCCTCCATTACCTTGAATGCGGCTGCGGCTTTTTCCTCCTGCGCAGCGCGCCTGTCGCGCATCGTCTCCCCGCCGCCGAGCAGCGCGGCCAAGATACCGCGGTGCAACTGGATGGCTTGGATGGTCTGGGAAACCGGCTGGATCAGCGCGAGGCCTTCAAGTTGCCGTTGCGAGGGCTGGATAACCCGGTCCAGGCTGACGAACAGGCTGTACGCCATCACCGCGACCGCGATCAATGACATTACCCACAATAGTGTGAATTTCTTGGTGTAGGTCAGGCGGTTCAACAGATTGATCGCGGGAGAGAGAATTTTCTTGTGCATGGCAACAACTGGTTTTGGTTTAGTGGGGAATTATTGGACGCTTGAGGTTCTCTCTGTTTTTCGTCTCCCAATAGGCAAATTGAATGCTACCATTTTTTCATTCCGTTGAGTGATGAGAGAGCCTCTTCCAATATAAAATGAGTCTGAAGGGTTGGCGTATTTTCAACATGAAATGAGTCTGAAATTGATTTGCTGGGTCGGTCATTATGCGAGGCATGGTGATCAACATGGAAGAAGCGAAGCTACAGACCTTGGTGCAGATCAAGGCATTTTTGGGCGGGGCATCGGAGGTGGCATTTCGAGTCCCCAAAGAGGAGCGCAACCAGTTTATCGAGCGCGTCCTCAAACGGTTTGTATGCCCCGCACGGGCGGGAAGATAAGGGCGTACTGCTGCGCTATATCGAGCGCATGACCGGGCTATCACGCCAGCAAGTAACCCGGCTGGTGCGGCAATACCGCAAGGATGGGAAGCTGTCGAAACAGCCCTGCGCCCCCAAGCAGGGTTTCACATACCGCTATACCGCAGCAGACGTGGCCTTGCTGGCCGAGATGGATGTGCTGCACAGCACACGCTGTCAGGGTCAGCCACCAAAAAGCTCATGGAGCGTGCGCATCAAGGTTCGGCGACCCGCGCTATGAGCGTCTGGCCGACATCTCGATTTCTCACCTGTACAACCTGCGCGGGAGCAAGCCGTACCAGAACAAACGGCGGCACTGGAGCAAGACGCGCCCCACCAACATTCCCATCGGCAAACGCCGTGCCCCACAGCGTCTGGATTCTGGGTGTCGAAGACGGGATATTATCTCATCCCGATTCCACGGAAGAGGACGAGCGCAGGCTGCTCTATGTTGGCATCACGCGCGCGCAATCGCCTGGAATTGAGCAGCGCCATGAAGGAAGGCAAGGTCTCCCAGTTTCTCTATGAAGTGGGATTTTTCGGTCAGGAGCTCAAAATGAGCAAAAAGATATTGCATGTAGATGTATCCACTTTGGATGAGGACAATGGCCAGAAAAGCGAGTATTTACGCCTCTACCAGCCTGTCGGACATGTATCACGAACAGGCATTGAAAGTAAGGTAAGTTTGCATTACACTGTGGCGCATCAAGAAATTACAAGGATATCGTCATGACCACATTGACCGTTACTGCACGAGGGCAAGTTACATTTAGAAAAGACGTGCTACAACACCTCGGCATCAAGCCAGGGGAAAAGATCGAGCTTGATTTGCTGCCAGACGGACGGGGCATACTCAAAGCAGCCCGGCTTACCGGAACGATTGACGACTTCGTCGGATTGCTCGCGGGTCGGACAAAGAAAGTAGCTACCATTGAAGAAATCAACGAGGCAACCGCGCAAGGTTGGGCTGGAAAAGAATGAAGGTCGCTGTTGATACCAACGTCCTTATTCGCGCTGTTATGCGCGACGACCCAGTACAAGCGAGCGTCGCCGCCAAGGTCTTGATCGATGCCGAATTGATCGCGGTCGCGCTGCCGTGCCTGTGTGAGTTTGTGTGGGTGCTGCGCAGGGTCTACAACCTCCAGCCATCCGACGCAGCCGCCGCGATCCGCGCACTACTTGCCGCCGCAAACGTGGAAGCGAACAGGCCAGCGGTAGAGGCTGGACTGTCTGTGCTCGAAGCGGGTGGGGATTTCGCCGATGGCGTCATTGCCTACGAGGGAAGCTGGCTCGGCGGGGAAACCTTCGTTTCATTTGACAAAAAGGCGATTGCGCTTCTCACGGCGCAAGGTCAATCCGCGCGCCTTTTGTGATTGACTCTTCTTTGCGCGAGTCCTGGTAGAGGCCAGAGTTACCCCTGCTCCCCCGCACAGATACCTGCTAACGAAATTACCGCACAAGGCTCCTACCTCGGGTGAATACCGCGATACCTCATCGCCTGATCCCGTCTGACGATTTCACGTGCGCCGTTAAATTCCATCAACATTTGTTTTCCGGCGATGAGGAAGTTATTACGTGGGCTGAAAGGCATAAAAAAAAGCGCGTCGCTTAATCTATCTCCGGCAGATTTGCGTCAATAACCTTAAGAGCCATCATTTACGCCACAGTCGAGTCCTCTTCTGGGCACCATGAAACA
>Ga0209212_1009656_pt1 | contig 10008 bp, 9 predicted proteins | sample RifGroC2_FD_183996 | JGI IMG/M metagenome (GOLD analysis project Ga0209212, IMG submission 183996) | Groundwater microbial communities from Rifle, Colorado, USA - Groundwater C2 (SPAdes) (version 2) | ecosystem: Environmental > Aquatic > Deep subsurface > Groundwater | place: Rifle, Colorado... | reverse complement strand
AATATAGAAATGTGAATATAAAAATTAAAGATACGGCGACATTGCAAGAGCTTATTAAAGAAAATCAAGGCAGGGAAATTACTTTGGCGATTGAGAGAGGTGGCGAGGTAAAAGATGTTTTTTTGATCTTGAGAGCCAATCCGCCTGAAGGCCAGGGAGCTATGGGCGTTATTTTGGCAAGAACAGCGATGAAATCGTATCCGTGGTATTTGGCGCCCATTGAAGGAATAAAAGCAACCGGACAATTTACTATTTCTGTCTTGGAAGGGTGGGGCATTGCTTTGGCAAGACTTGCGCAAAGAGAGCCGACGGGAGTGCAGATAATGGGGCCAGTGGGAATTTTCGGATTATTCGCCCAAACCAGCCGGATGGGAGTAAGTTATTTTTTGCAGTTTATCGCGATAATTTCAATCTATATCGCAGTATTTAACATTCTGCCGATTCCAATGGTTGACGGCGGAAAATTTCTTTTTCTGGTTATTGAAAAAATAAGGGGCAAGCAGATGAATCAGAAAACAGAGAACGGCATTAACGCGGCTTTTTTCACTTTGCTTGTTATGATAATGTTTTTCGTTACTATCAAGGACATAGCCCAGCTATTCTAAATTAAAATGCAAAGCGAAAAACGCAAAATGCAAAATTAAGGTATCAATTATATAATCGCGAAGCGACACAATATTCATAATTCGTAATTCAGTTGTTCACCCATGAGGCAGTCGCATTTTTTTTGTAAAACATTAAAAACAAATCCGAAAGAAGGGGACGCAATATCGCACAAGCTTCTTTTGAGAGGGAATTTTATTTCTCAGCTCGCTTCCGGGGTTTATAGTTTTTTGCCGTTAGGGCTTAGAGCGCACAGGAATATAGAAAAAATTATCCGGGAAGAAATTGAAAAAATTGGGGGACAGGAGGTTTTACTGCCGTCCTTGCAACCGAAAGAAATATGGCTGAAAACAAAGCGCTGGGATGAAATGGACCCTCCTTTATTCAGAGTTAAGGATCGGCATAGTAAAGAATTCGCCCTGGGTCCGACTCACGAGGAAGTAATTACTGGTTTGGTAAAATTAGCAATCCAATCGTATAAGGACTTGCCTGTCGCGCTTTATCAAATTCAAACAAAGTTTAGGAACGAGATGCGGTTTTACGGCGGGTTGATGCGCGCTCGAGAATTTATAATGAAAGACCTTTACAGTTTCCATGCGGATAAAGACGACTTGGAAAAATTTTTCAACAAAGCGATTGGGGCGTACGAAGCCATTTTCAACAGGTGCGGGTTAAAAGCCATAAAAAGCGAAGCGTCAGGCGGAATTTTCACAAAAGAAAATACTTATGAATTTCAGATTTTGTCGGAGATGGGGGAAGACAGGATACTTTTTTGCGAAAATTGTTGTTGGGCATCCAATCTGGAAGTGGCGGAAGTTAAAGATGGAGGCAAATGTCCTAAATGTGAAAAAGGAAAGTTGGAAAAACGCAATTCAATTGAGCTTGGCCATATTTTTCGGCTTGGCTCAAAATATTCCGAAACAATAGGGCTTTATTTTAAGGATAAAGAGGGCAATGAAAAGCCCGTAATAATGGGCTGTTATGGAATTGGAATAGGACGGCTTTTGGCAACCGTGGTTGAGATAAATAATGATGAAAAAGGAATTGTCTGGCCAAAAGAATTGGCGCCTTTTCCAATACATCTGATTCAAATAGGAGAAGGGCAAGATGTTAAAAAAGTCGCTGAAACGGTTTATAGTAGTTTGATGGAATTTGGATTTGAATCGCTTTACGACGATAGGCAGGATAAAACCGCCGGAGAAAAATTCGCTGAAGCGGATTTAATCGGAATGCCTTGCAGAATTGTGGTAAGCGAAAGAACAATAGAGAAAGATTGCGTGGAAATAAAACCTCGGGATGAAGTAAAAGCGGAATTGGTAAGGATTGATTATTTACAGCAGTTTTTTAACTCAAAACTCAAAGTTCAAAATTCAAAATTACAACCTTAAAGTTCAAAACACCTTATCATCGCAATGCTTTATATTCTAATTTGGTTTTAAGTTTTGAGTTGTGGTTTTGCGCTTTGAGTTTTACGCTTTGAATTTAGTTTATGTTTAAAAAGCTTCTCTCATACATTTCTAGCAATATAGCCATTGATTTGGGCACCGCTACATCTTTGGTTTATTTGCAGGGTAAAGGAATAGTTATAAATGAACCGTCAGTCGTGGCGATAAACCAGAAAACAGGTCAGATTTTAGCTATTGGCAATGAAGCGAAAAAAATGGTTGGCAGAACGCCCGCCTATATTGTGGCGACAAGGCCGTTGGCCCAGGGAGTTATTTCTGATTTTGAAGTCACTGAGCAAATGCTTAAATATTTTATTGAAAAAGTCCAGGGACGGAAGCTGATTTTTAGATTGAGGCCAAGAGTTATAGTCGGCGTTCCTTACGGAGTTACCGAGGTTGAAAAAAAAGCGGTCCGGGATGCGGCGAAAAACGCTGGCGCCAAAGAAGTATTTTTGATAGAAGAGCCGATGGCATCGGCAATAGGGGCAAGATTACCTGTTCAGGAAGCGGGCGGAAATTTCGTTATAGATATAGGCGGAGGAACCACGGAAGTGGCAGTAATTTCTTTAGGAGGAATTGTTTTGGCGAAAAGTTTGCGCATAGCCGGAGATAAATTAAACGAAGATATCATCCATTTTGCCCAAGAGGAATACAGGTTGCTGATAGGGGAAAGGGCAGCTGAAAATATAAAAATAGGGATTGGATCCGCCTATCCGCTTAAAGAAAAAAAAGAACTTCCATTAAGGGGAAGAAATTTGGTCACCGGTCTTCCCGAAGAAATTATGGTAAACAATGAAGAAATTTATCGGGCATTGCAGAAATCAGTCAAGCAGATTATAGCTGCCGTTAAAACAACCGTGGAAGAGACGCCGCCCGAGCTTTTAGCTGATATTATGGTAAACAATGAAGAAATTTATCGGGCATTGCAGAAATCAGTCAAGCAGATTATAGCTGCCGTTAAAACAACCGTGGAAGAGACGCCGCCCGAGCTTTTAGCTGATATTATGACAAAAGGCATTTATTTGTCCGGAGGCGGAAGTTTGTTGCGCGGGCTTGATATTTTAGTTCAAGAAGAAACAAAAATACCAACTAAAATTATTGAGGACCCGATGACAGCGGTTGTGCGGGGAGCTGGAATGGTTTTGGAAAATATAGACACGCTTAGCGAGGTCTTGGCAGAACCGGAAGAACTAAAGACGCCGAAGTAGAACAAAATTAAAAACGCAAAACGAAAAATGCAAAACTAAGGTATCAAAAATTTTTGAAAGAGATTTTTGATAATATAATAGTCGCAAAGCGACACATTAGTTTTACGCTTTTCGTTTTACATTTTTAATTTTTTATATGATTTCAAAAGAAGAGGTGAAAAAAATAGCCAAATTGGCGCGCTTGGGAATTTCTGAAAAAGAAGAGGAAAAATTCCAAAAGGATTTGTCCTCTATTTTGGATTATTTTTCTATTTTGAATAAGGTTGATGTTTCCGGGATTGAGCCATTTTCCCAGAGCGCCGGCGGACTTGCTCGTTGCGAAAATGATGTGGCAAGAGAAGATAAAGCATGGCCGGAGAATCCTGATTTAGCTGATAAGCTTGTGAGCCAAGCGTCGGATAAAATCGGAAGGCATATAAAAGTAAAGGCGGTATTTTAAGTTCAAAACTCAAAGTTCAAAACTCAAAACCACAACTTAAAGTTCAAAATTTTTTATTATCATAATACTTGTATTTTAATTCGGTTTTAAGTTTTGAGTTGTGGATTTGCGTTTTGAATTTTTTATTATATATACTTTGAATTGCAAAATGCCAAATAAAAAGAGAATTTCTTGGTCTTTTCTCCAAATTTCAGCTGTAAATTTGCTATAATTATTCGGCGTATGCTTTGCATATGCCTCATAATTATATCAAATTTTCGCTCTGAAATTTGAAGAAAGGACCAAGAAAGCATTTCGCAATTCAAAGTATTTAAATAATGGAATTACACAATTTAACCATAACAAAAATTCAAAATGGATTGAGAAATAAGGATTTTTCGGTTGTGGAATTGATAACGGCGTTTTTGGACAGAATAAAACAGGAAGACGAAAAAATTTCCGCGTTTTTGTCAGTAGAAGAAAATTCGGTTATCAGTCAAGCAAAAAAAATTGACGAACTGATTTCCTGCGGAGGAGAGCTCACGGCGCTTGCCGGAATTCCGTTGGCTGTTAAAGATAATATATTGGTCAAGGGAATGAAAGCAACTTGCGCTTCAAAAATTTTGGAGAATTATGTCGCTCCTTACGATGCCACATGCGTTAAAAAATTAAAATCAGCGGGAGCGGTTATTTTAGGCAAAACAAATTTGGACGAATTCGCTATGGGCGGGTCTACTGAGAATTCAGGATTTTTTACCACAAAAAATCCAAATGATTTAGGGCGGGTTCCGGGCGGGAGTTCTGGCGGGTCTGCTGCGGCCGTTGCGGCTGATATGTGTGCTTTGCTTTGGGTTCGGATACGGGCGGGTCTATAAGGCAGCCGGCTAGTTTTTGCGGAGTAGTTGGGCTGAAGCCGACCTATGGTTCTGTTTCGCGATACGGATTGGTTGCTTTTGCTTCTTCGCTTGACCAGATCGGGCCGATAACAAAGACAGCTGAAGACGCTAAATTAGTTTTTGATGTTATCTCCGGGAAAGACCCCTTGGATTCCACCTCCATTAAATCCATAATTCATAATTCCAAATTCTTAATTCAAAATTTACGGGTTGGGGTGCCGAAAGAGTATTTTATCGGAGGAATGGATAAAGAAGTTGAAAAAATAATCAGAGATGCGATAAAGAGAATAGAGGATTGCGGCGCCAAAATCGAAGAAATAAGTTTGCCTAATACGAAATACGCTTTGGCTGTTTATTATCTTATCGCCACCTCCGAAGCGTCTGCTAATTTAGCGAGATATGACGGCATCAGATACGGGGGAATTATGAATTACGAATCAAGAATTATGACTGACGAAGGAGGTGATTTATTGGAACATTATTTGACGACAAGGGGGACGGGATTTGGAGATGAGGTGAAAAGAAGGATAATGTTGGGAACATTCGCGCTTTCCGCTGGCTATTACAATGCTTATTATTTGAAGGCGCAGAAAGTAAGAACTTTAATTAAAAATGATTTTGAAAAAGCGTTTCAGAAAGTGAACGCGATTTTCACTCCCGCTTCGCCGACTCCTGCTTTTAAGATAGGAGAGAATATGTCAAACCCGCTTTCAATGTATCTGGCCGATATCTTCACTGTTTCAGCGAATCTGACTGGTTTGCCGGCTATTTCTATTCCCATTGGTTTTACTCAAAAAAAATTGCCGATCGGGCTTCAAATTATCGGAAAACCATTTGAGGAAACAAAAATTTTAGAAATAGGAAAAATATATGGATCTTAATTATTTATTATCTTCTGTATCGGATTATTTTAATGCCATATCTAATTCTATATCTCCTTGGATTTATTTTTCTGTTGGAATTTTGAAAATTGTTTTCATAGTTATTTCTTTGGCGCTTTTTGTCGGCGCGATTATTTTGCTCTTTAAGGCGACATGGATTAAAAGGCGCTATTTTGATAATGTGAAAGTTATGGCGGATTATAAATTTTCCGGCGCTAAAAAGATATTTAAGGAATGGCAAAAAATAACCAAGCGCCTGGAAACAGACATAGAGGCGGAATATAAGTTGGCGATAATTGAGGCAGACGGATTGTTTGACGCTATTTTAGCGAAAATGGGATACGGCGGAGATGTAACGGATGAAAAGTTAAAAAAAATAGAGCCGTCCGTTTTGGCGAATATTAACGACATTTCAGGAGCGCATAAAATCCGCGATAATATTATTCACGACCCGGATTACAAGCTTGACTTGGAAAAAGCAAAAGAAATGATTGGCATCTACGAACAAGCCCTCCGCGACCTTGAAGTTTTTTGAGATTATTAATTTTATAAAGAGTTTAAGGCTGGATTTAATCCCGTTTTTGTTTCTGTGTTATATTAGAGTTAATGTTGATTTTTGTTCTTAAGTGTAATAAAGTATAAATATAGTATTCAAAAGCGTAGTTTCTTTTATCGCGGGGTAGAGAAGTAGTATCTTGCGAGGCCCATAACCTCGAGACGTGGGTGCAATTCCCGCCCCCGCAACAAATTATATATTGTGTTATTTTTGGACCCGCGGTATAATTAAATAAAAGTTATATATCGTGGGTTTTATGGCAAAAAGCGCAGAAAAAAATAAAGCGATAGGATTAAGAAAAAAAGGAGAGAGCATAAAGGATATTGCGAAAAAAATAGGTATTGCAAAAAGTACGGTTAGTTTATGGTGCAGAGATATTGAGTTAACATCAAGGCAAATCAACAAGTTGCATAAAAAGATGAGCCAATGCGGATATGTTGGAAGGCTAAAGGGTGCTAGAATGCAATATGAAAGACGGATGGAAAAAATAAATAAATTCAAAAACGAGGGTATGGAACTCGTAGGCAATTTATCCCATAGAGATTTTCTCATAGCTGGCATTGCATTATATTGGGGCGAAGGAGCTAAAAAAACAAGATGTTTTAGTTTTTGCAATTCAGATCCGGATATGATAAAGTTCTTTATAAAATTTATAAAAGAAGCGCTATTTGTGGACCATGGCAGATTGAAGGCATGGATACGCATCAATAAAATACACAAAAATAGAATAGGAGAAGTTGAAGAATATTGGTCCAAGATCACCGATATTCCTCGGGGTAATTTCCAAAAAACTATACTTATAAAATCAAAGAATAAAAAAAACTATATTAATTTTCCCATTCACTACGGAACGATTACGATTAGGGTAAGCGCGTCGGCAGACCTTTTTTATAAAGTAACCGGCTTAATTGAAGTATTAAAAAAGGCAAACCAAGCCGGGGTAGTTCAATGGTAGAACATTGCACTCATAAGGCAGTAAAGTGAGTTCGATTCTCACCCTCGGCACCAGAAAGGAAATAGCAAGTCAGAGGAAGCCGCCTCGCTTCGCTCGGCGACTAATTCGTATTCAATTTTGGAGGAAGAAAATTTTTTAATCATACTCATATGTTGGCTATACTTTCAAATATTATTCGTAATATAACACCTTGGTTTTTTGATCATGGCATAAAAATTGTCGCAATCGTTATTGTTGCGCATCTTATCCGTAAATTTGCCGGAATTTTTATTGAAAAAATCATAAGAAAGGTCATTATTTCCGATCACTTTTTGACTAAAGAAGCGGAGAGAAAGCAAGAAGACACTCTTATCCGCATTTTTACCGTTTCGCTCAGAATACTTGTTTGGCTCTTGACTCTTTTGATGATTCTTCAGGAAACGGGTATCGCCATAGGTCCGATTCTTGCCGCCGCAGGAATCGCTGGCATTGCTTTCGGTTTCGGGGGACAATATCTCTTCGCGATCTTATTAGCGGCCTTTTTATCATTATGGAAAATCAGTATCGTATTGGAGATGTGGTGTGTTTTGACGGAACGTGCGGATTGGTTGAAGACATCAGCATGCGAATGACAACCCTGCGAGATCTTGACGGAACCGTGCATCATGTTCCCCTTGGAGAGATCAAAAGGGTGTCGAATCTTTCAAAACAATTTGCAAGAGTTAATTTGAATATCGGTATTTCTTATAGCTCGAATCTTGAACAAGTAATTTCGGTGGTGAATAAAGTCGGCAAAGAATTAGCGGAAGACCCGGCGTGGAAAGAACATATCTTGAAACCGCCGCAATTTCTAAGGGTTGACGATTTCGGAGATTCAGCGATAATCATCAAAATACTCGGCGAGACAAAACCGCTCAAACAATGGGATGTTACTGGAGAACTTCGCAAACGACTCAAAATTGCCTTTGACCGAGAGGGTATAGAAATTCTTTTTCCCCAAAGAGTCGTCCATCAAGCAAAGTTGTAAGATTTTCAAAGAGTTTTTCGCCAAAGAAAAATTGGAAATTGTCATTCGTGCGGCTCCGCCGCCTTTCCGGATTTTCGCGGGGGGCTTTCCTCGCCGCCGCAGGCGGCGAAATGCGTTCGGATTAATTCAAGAATACTGCGCCTTGTATATTTATTTTTGCAGCCGTAGCTTAGCTGGCTTAAAGCGCTGCCCTGTCACGGCAGAGATCGTGGGTTCAAATCCCATCGGCTGCGCAACGATAAAACTTTTTTCTTTTTTCCCGACGAAATCGTGGGCGGCCGAAATGGCCGCCCAGTGTTTTTGTGAGGGGAAATTCGTTCCGCTCGGCGCGCTGCGGCGCGCCTCGCGATTTGCCAAAACGAGGTTCAATCCGAAAATTTCTTTGGCAGCAACCTTTTTTTCGAAAAGGCTGCTTTCGTTTGCGATTTTTCCTATGGTTTGTGCGTAATTTATCCAATTTCGCATAGGTTCAACCCAGCCGAATTGCTTTTGTTCAAGAGTGTTGATTTTTTCTTCCAGCGATTTTTTTTCGCTTACCAGTTCCGATTTTTTGGCAAGATAAATTTCGCGTTCAACAACTTGGTCAAGATACGAATCAAGAAGCCGTTGTATCTTAACAGAAATGTTTTTGATTTTTTCTTGCGCCTCTTGAACAAAAGAGGTGAAAGATTGGGCGGTTTTTGTTTTGTCCTTTTCTAACATTTTATTTAATTTTGCCGCCCAATCTTGTTTCAAAGAAAATTTTTGAAGCAAAGAGGAAATTTGTTTATCTAAAATTTCTTGACGCACAGGCGGTTCTGCGCATTTGATTATTTTTGATTTTCTTGAACAGCGGTAATAGACATAATGGTGAATATTGCCGTTTTTTTGTTTTTTGATTCTGCTTTCAGCAGTTATCATCATTCCGCAAGTTTTGCATCTCAACAATCCGCAAAATGCCTGCGGCTGGTTTTTGTCAGCGTGTCTTACTTTTCCTCTTTGCTTCAAAACTTCTTGAACTTTATCAAAAATTTTCTTTGAAACTATTTCTTTGGTATAGCGGAACAATCCAACATAGAACGGATTTTGAAGAATAAACGAAATCCTGTCTTTGTGGATTCGTTTTCCGGTTTTTGATGTGATTCCTTGTTGCGTCAAAAAGTTGGCGATGTCTTCCAAGCGACTCTCATTTTTGGCGTAAAGTTCAAATGCTTTGCGAATAATTATACTTCGTTTTTTATGAACCACGATTGATTTTATCCGTGCATCATTTATGTATCCGATAGGTGCAAGCCCTGGATATTCTCCGCGTTTGGCTTTTTGGCGTTGTCCTCTTTTCGTATTTTCGGAAAGCGAATCTACATAGTACTTGCTTTGCCCGAAAGCAATGTTTAACATAAATTTTCCCTGCGGTGTTGGTTCAAACCAAAATGTTGAAAATTTTAACGCTTGCAAATGCCCGCAGTCCACAAGATAAATTATTTTTCCGCCGTCAACAGAATTGCGCGCCAACCTGTCGGGGTGCCACGCCAAAATTCCTTGGGCTTCGCCATTTTCTATTTTTTTCATCATTTCGTTGAAAATTGGCCTTCCCGGAATTTTGGCACTTTGTTTTTCAATAAATACATCAGCGATTTCTAAGTTTTCATTTTTAGCAAAAGCGCGCAATTCTGCAATTTGATCTTCAATAGACCGAATCTGTCTGTCTTCCTCGTCTGTGGACTTGCGGGCATACAAAAAGAATTTTTGCATAATTTTTTTAACTAAAAGGGACTGGAAAGCAAAAGGTTAATTGTTGAAGTCAACCAGTTTCCAGCCCCTTTTAATATTCTATTTTAGAAATAAAATACCTTTCGCAAAACTAATTGACTTCAACAATTTTATTATACCACGCCACAACAAAAAGCAAAAATTCTTTTTGACGGGCAAAGCAAATACTAAACCTCGTTTTGGCAAATCGCGAGGCGCGCCAGAGCGCGCCGAGCGGAACGAATTTCCCCTCACAAAAACACTGGGCGGCCATTTCGGCCGCCCACGATTTCGTCGGGAAAAAAGAAAAAA
>Ga0209212_1009654_pt1 | contig 10009 bp, 8 predicted proteins | sample RifGroC2_FD_183996 | JGI IMG/M metagenome (GOLD analysis project Ga0209212, IMG submission 183996) | Groundwater microbial communities from Rifle, Colorado, USA - Groundwater C2 (SPAdes) (version 2) | ecosystem: Environmental > Aquatic > Deep subsurface > Groundwater | place: Rifle, Colorado... | reverse complement strand
CGCCCCGCCGTTGGCGGCGTTGGCGTTGGCCCCGTTGAACCAGAGGCTGCCGGAGGTAAGGAGAGTGCCCAGCGCGCTGGAGGAATTGGCGTAGGAGGTCAGGGGGTTGCCGGTCGCGCTCTGCATGAAGGTGTCATAGATGGAAGGAAAACCGCTGTAGCCGTAGCTCCCGAGGCCCCCGCTTAATTGCGCCGTTCCGGAGAAGTTGAGGCCGTGTGCGATCTCGTGGGCGGCGACGGTAACCAGGTCGTACTGCCCGTAAGGAGTGTTGCCGTCGGTACCGAAATACCAGGCAAACCCGGAGTTGTAGGTGATGTGCATGTCGAAGTTGCTGGTCAGCTTGACCCCCGTCAGCGCGTTGGCCAGCGACTGCTGATACCAGACGTTGGCCTTGGGTGCCCCGCTGAAGTTGCGGATACTCGGTTGGCCTCCCGAATAGCCGAGGATCGAGGAAGAGTCCAGGTTCGCCCAGCAGGCACTGATGGTGATGGGAACCGAGGATCTCACCTTGTTCTGCCAAATCGCCGCCGCTGCCTGAAAGGCCGCCTTGGCGTTGTCCGGGAAGGTGCCGCAGACTGTTAGCCAGGGATCCTGCTCCCCGGCTGCAAGGTAGGTGATGCTGAAGGTGGAGATGGCCGATTCGGGAATTGCCAGAGCGTCGTCAGCGGTCCGGCCCAGGGTGCGCTGCCCCTGCATCTGCGGATTCGGGTCAGCCATAAGCAGCAGCGGGGGCACGGCGTCATTCAGCACCAGGCCGTCGGCTGAAAGCTTCGCTTGAAGCTTGGGCAGGAAAAAGTCCGGTTTGGCCACCTCATAGCCGTTCCCGTCCTCGGAGCGGACCGGTCCCGGAACCAGCATGGTAAGCAGCACGCCGAGTAAAAACCAGGTTGAAAAATTCAGCTTTCTCACTTTGACCCCCTCTCCTGCATGGATTTTGAAATGCCGCGACTCCAAAACCCTCCTGTGCCCCGCCATATCAGATGAGGATCCTTCTGATGATCACCCCCTCATGCCTCGGAGTAGCTGCACAGGCAAAACTATAGTTGGTCGCAAAGGGAGCACAATCACCCAAGTGGCCGATTTTGCGGGGAAAGTTGTAACCCGAAAGGCTAAGCCCGAGGTAGCCGTTTGCGGCCAAAGGTAGCAGGCGGGTGTGGTCCGACGGGTGAATACCAGGGGCCATATATCCGGTGCAATCAGAAGGCGCAAAGGGGTAGCAGAAGGAGCAGCAGGATGCGACAGGGGGAAGGCTGAAGGGGCAGCCTGAATCTGGCCAGGTAAAATACGCCCTCGTTCCCAAGCTCCAGCTTGGGAACGTAGATCCCCCGCTGAAGCTCCGGCTTCATCGCAGGCCACCGGGAAGAACGCCATGGAGGCCTGAGGCTGGAGCCTCTGCGGCGCGGATGCGTTCCCAAGCTGGAGCTTGGGAACGAGTAGGTTATGGGGGGTCGCGGCGGGAAGTTACCGAGTTGAGAGGACTAAGGTCGCAGCTTCAGGGCCAGCGGGGCAAGCTGGGTGCGGCTGGTGACGTTGGCCTTCCTGAAGATGCGGCTGATGTGGCTTTTGACGGTCTGCTCGCTGAGCTTCAGGCGGCTGGCGATCTCGCGGTTTCTGCAGCCGTCGGCGATGAGGAAGACGACGTCACGCTCCCTGCTCGAGAAGCGCTCCCGCAGGGTTGGGTTCTCTGCCAGGGGCGGATTCTGCAAAAGCGCCTTGAGCTTGTCGTTGTCGATCCAGACGTGGTCGGCATGGATGGTCTGCAGCGCCTTGTGGAACAGGTCGGTGCCGGTACCGGTGGAGATGACGCCATGCAGCCTGTAGGTGACCAGCAGCCTGATGATCACCTCCTCCGCCAGCCCGGTATCGATCAGGACCAGCTTCGCGTCCGGCCATTGCCCGGGGCTGGATGGCTCCAGCGTGGCGGCGTCGACTAGGATCTCGTCAGGTTGGAAGTCGTATGGGGTGGTGCAGTGCTGGTGCAGCGCGACGCGGTAGTTCGACTGGTCCTGCAGCAAGAGTCCCCGCAGCGCCTCGCAGAGCAGCAGGCTGCTCAGGTTGATCACAATGTTGATCGGGGTGCTTCCGGTGTTAGTTTCCAAGAGCCCTCCCCGGGTGGCGGCACGTCGAGCGGGTTCAGAGCGCCTTTCTTGGCTAGAGGCACGGCACCGGAAAACTATAACCGTGCGGGGTCATGATACAAGCAAAGAATTAACCAAAACCAACCGCACCCCCCCCTGCCCTCCCCTTGGACTGCTTCAGGCTACTTCTGCCGCCAGTCTGCCCAGCGTCGCGATCCCCCGCTCCATCCGCTCGTCCCACACGGCCGCCGAGAGCCGGATGCAGTTGCGGTACTTGCCGGAGAGGGAAAAGATCGAGCCGGGGGTGATGCCGATCCCCTGCTCCAGTGCGCGGTGATACATGGCAACCGAGTCGGTCCCCTCGGGCATCTCCACCCAGAGGATGAAGCCGCCGCCGGGATGGGTCATGCGGGTTCCCTCCGGGAAGTAGCGCACCACGGCATCGGCCATCTGGGAGACGTTGCGGGCGTAGGTGCGCCTGATGGCGCGCAGATGGTGGTCGTAGCCGCCGGTGGCCAGGAACTCGGCCAGGGCGAGTTGGGGTGGTGACGCGCAGGCCAGGTTCGACATCATCTTGAGCCGCTCCATCTCAGGCTGGAAGCGCCCGCCGATGGCCCACCCCACCCGGTAGCCGGGGGCGAGGGTCTTGGAAAACGAGGAGCAGTAGATGACCAGCCCCTTGCGGTCGAAGGACTTGGCCGTGATCGGCCGCTCCGCCCCGAAAGTCAGGTCGCCGTAGATGTCGTCCTCGATCAGCGCGATCTCGTGCTGGGCCAGAAGCTGCACCAGCTCGCGCTTGCGCTCATCCGGCATCAGGCTCCCCAGCGGATTGCTGAAATTGGGAATCACCAGGCAGGCGCTGATCTTGTTGTTCTCGATGGCGTAGCTCAGCGCTTCCAGGCTGATCCCTTCGCGGGGGGTCGAGGGGATCTCCAGGGCCTTGAGCCCCATCTCGGCGATGAGCTGCAGGAAGTTGAAGTAGAAGGGGGATTCGACGGCGATGGTGTCGCCGGGCTTGCAGGTGACCCGCAGGGCGAGCTGCACCGCCTCCACGCAGCCGGAGGTGATCAGCACCTCGTCCGGGCTGACGCTGAATCCGGTCAAGAGCGATCTCTTGGCGATCTGGGTGCGCAGCCTCTCGCTCCCCGGTGGCATCATGTAGGCCACGCTCTGCTCGCCGAAGCGCCTGAGCGCCGCCGCCATGATCCGGTTCAGCTTGTCCACCGGTAGATTCTGCGCCCCCGGGATGGCGCTCCCCAAGGGGAGCAGATCGCGGTTCATCATGTTGTGGATCACCTGCCGGCACAGTTCGCAGTAGGTGACCTCGGTGGGGACCATGCTTTGTCTGCGGGAGACGGGCTTGACGGTGATCTCCGGCGCCCGCGGACAGACGTAGTAGCCCGACTGGGGGCGCGCCTGGATCACCCGGCGGTCCTCCAGCACGGAATAGGCCTGCATCACCGTGTTGATGCTCACGTTGAGCTTCGAACTGAGCTGCCTGATCGAGGGGAGCCGCTCCCCCACCCGGTAGGTCCCCCCCTGGATCAAAGCTGCGATCTCCCCGCTTACCCGCTCGTAGAGCGGCCTTGAGTCCGAAACCGTTTCCAAAGCCATCCGTCCCCCCATGCCCTGTCGGGCCTAACGAAGCTTGCAGCCATCCCTGCCGATGCCTGGTCAGATTACCCCATCCGGTGCCTGAGCCACAGACACAGTTACCCTCATTTCGACAGGGTACAGTTAGCACATTTCGCAACTGTATTGGTAACAAAATGCAATCGCTGTGTCTGTACGCATACCGGTTATGGAGGTACAGTTTGGTCCAGGTCGAGAAGCTAACCATGGCAGCGATGCTCGGGGCAACAACGGACCACACAGGAGGATAACGTTATGGAATGCAATCTGGGACAGGGTGATTTATTGCGCCTGGACGGTGGCCCCAAGGGGCTGGTGATTTACTGCCTGAAGGGAACCATCTGGCTCACCAAGGGAGACGGCATGGACTACCTGGTCTCCCAGGGGCGCAGTTTCGAACTCCCCAAGGGTGCGAGCGCCGTGGTCGAGGCGCTCGGGTCGGCGCAGATCCGCCTGCAGGCCGTCCCCTGCCTGGGCGCCCCGGCCAGGCCGATCCTGTCCCAGGTCGCCTGCCGCACAGTCTGACCCTGGCGCCCTGCCCGGCGCCCCCTCTCCCCTGCCCACAGCTGGCCGCAGCAACGGGAACGCCCTCCCCTTCAAGGGGGAGGGCCGGCCCGGCCCCCTAAACACTCCAACCAAGAAGACGCTACTGAATCACCCTTTTTTTGTTGCCACCGTTATGCGCTTTTGGTATAAGCACCCCATTCAGCCTTACCTTCACCCTTCACCCTTCAGCCTGTTTCAGGGAGCCATGCCAGAAAAAATGTTCGATGACATAACCGGCGTAATCCTGGTGGGGGGCAAAAGCCGCCGCATGGGGAGGGACAAGGCCTTCCTCAAGGTGGCAGGAAAGCCTCTCTTCGAGACCATCCTGGAGCTGTTCCAGGACAATTTCACCCGGGTGATGCTGGTGGGAAACCGCGAGGAGCGCTTCGCGGAGTACGCCCTGGCGGTGACCCCCGACATCTACCCCGGGAGCTCCCTGGGAGGCCTTTACTCAGGGCTGCACCACGCCGAGACCGAGTACGTCTTCGTCGCCTCCTGCGACCTCCCCTTCCCCAGCGGCGCCGTGCTGCGCCACCTCTGCTCGCTCAAGGAGGGGTACGACGCCGTGGTGCCGAGCACCAGGTACGGCTACGAGCCGCTCTTCGCCCTCTACTCGAAAAGCTGCCTGGGGCCGATCAGGGAACTTCTGGAGCGCGGCGAATTCTGCGCCTACGCCTATTACCCCCAGATCAACGTCAGATACGTAACCACAGAAGAACTGGCTCCCTTCGACCGTGACGGCAGGGCCTTCCTGAACGTCAACACGCCGGAGGAATTCGCCAGGATAGGAGGAGAACAATGACGGTAAAAGCAGTTTCATTCGTGGCCAAGTCGGGCACCGGCAAGACCACCTTGCTGGAAAAGGTGATCGGCCAGCTCAAGGAGCGCGGTTTTCGCGTGGGGGTGGTGAAGCACGACGCCCACCGTTTCGACATCGACCATCCCGGCAAGGACAGCCACCGGCTCACCGCCGCCGGCGCCGACACCATGCTGATCTCCTCGCCCGAGAAGCTCGCCATGGTGAAGAAGCACGCCCAGTCGCCCCCCATCGAGGAGCTGCTGGCCACCTATTTCGGCGACGTCGACATCGTGCTCACCGAAGGGTTCAAGAAAAGCGGCATGCCCAAGATCGAGCTGCACCGCAAGGAGCGCAGCGACACCCTCATTTGCCGCGGTGAGGAGCACGACCCGACCCTGATCGCGGTGGCAAGCGACGAGCCGCTTCAGCTCGACGTGCCGGTGCTCGACCTGAACGATCCCGGCACGGTCGCCGACTTCATCGTGCAGCGCTTCCTGTCATGAGCGACCCCGCCTCGCGCCTGCAGGTCCGGTCCAAGATCTGGCTGGAGGTGGACGGGGAGCCGGTATTCGGACAGGGGCGCGACAAGCTCTTGCGCCTGATAGGGAAGACCGGTTCGATAAACGCCGCGGCCAAGGAGATGGGCATCCCCTATCGCAAGGCCTGGAGCTACATCGACGCCATGGAGAAGCGGCTGGGCTTCGCGCTGGTGAACCGGCTGAAGGGCGGAGCCGGCGGCGGCGAGTCCTCGCTCACCAAGGAGGCCCAGACCATGCTGGACAAGTTCGATCAGTTGCAGGAGGGTTTCAACGAGTTGGTGAACCGCAAGTTTCGGGAGTTGAATTTTTGAACCCTTGAACACCTCCCCCTTCAAGGGGGAGGCTGGGAGGGGATGGGGTAAGCTCACAGCCAATGGAGGCGTAGCTATGGTCAGCATAGAGCAGGCGCAACATACCGTTTTGCAGCAGATCACCCCGCTTGAGACCGAGAAGGTCTCGGTGTTCCAGGGGCTGAACCGGGTGACCCCGCAGGACCACATCGCCCCCTGGGACATCCCGGCCGCCGACAACTCGGCCATGGACGGCTTCGCCTTCTGCCACTCAGGTCTTGACGGCAACCGCCTCAGGGTCACCGGCTTCCTGCCGGCGGGAGAGGTGCATGACCGCCCGGTCCCTCCGGGCGAGGCGATCAGGATCATGACCGGCGCCCCCATTCCCCCCGGCTGCGACACGGTGGTCCCGATCGAGGACGTGGTCGAGGAGGGGGAGTGGATCGGACTGCGCTCGCCGGTCAAGGCGGGGAGCCACGTGCGCAGGCGGGGCGAGGACATCGCCACCGACGACGTGGTGATCCCGGCCGGCTCGCTGCTCAGGCCGCAGGAGATCGGCATGCTCTCCGCCATGGGGAGCACCTCCCTCGCGGTGTACCGGCGCGCTCGGGTCGCCATCCTGGCCACCGGCGACGAGCTCCTGGAGCCCGGCTCCACCCCTGCCCCCGGCAAGCTGATCAACAGCAACAGCTACAGCCTGGCCGCGCAGGTGCTAGATGCCGGTGGGGACCCGGTGCTCCTGGGCATTGCCGCCGACACCCTTGAAGACACCTGCGAAAAGATCAGGGCCGGCCTGAACGCCGACCTGGTGGTGATAACCGGAGGCGTTTCCGTGGGCGACCGCGACTTCGTCAAGGCAGCCATCGAGGAACTGGGGGGGAGCATCGCCTTCTGGAAGATCGACATGAAGCCTGGCAAGCCGCTGGCCTTCGCCATGCTGGAGGGCAAGCCGATCTTCGCCCTGCCGGGCAATCCGGTGGCGGCCATGGTCTCCTTCGAACTATTCGTGCGTCCCTCGCTGCTCAAGGCGATGGGGCACCGCTCCCTGTTCCGCCCGGCGATCAAGGCCACCCTGCAGGAGCCGGCCGCCAACAAGGGGAGGCGCCCCCACCTGGTGCGCGGCATCGTGTCGCAGCGCGACCAGCGCTACCTGGTCTCGACCACCGGCAACCAGAGCTCCGGTCGCCTCTCCTCCTTGATCCTGGGCAACGGCCTGATAAAATTCCCCCCCGAGACGGCGCACGCCGCAGGCGATGAAGTCGAGGTGATCCTGCTGGACCGCGGCTTCGAGATGGGCGCGCAGGGCTAACGAAGGGGACTGGCTCCGCAGGTGCCTGTCCCCCTCCACCCAAGCTCCACCCCGCCATTTCCCCCCTCCCAACCTCCCCCCTCCGGGGGGAGGGGCTCCACTCTCCAGCACCTCATCCCTCATCCGTCATCCGTCCCCCCATCTCCATTTTTTTGACCTAGGTCAATAGCGTTCCTGAAATACTGTTCTAAAGTGACTCTGGTAGCACGACAGTTTCTGTCGTGCCTGCTCGCGCGTCCGGGCACCAAAACCTGGCAAATGATTACCGACCGTTACCAGAGTCGAATCCATAAAGGAGATCTCCCCATGCCCCACAAGTCCACCACCACCCGCCGCGGCACCCTGCTTCTGCTGGTGCTGCTCTGCGCCACCAGCACGGCGCGTGCGGAATCCGCCAAGGAGCTCTTCGAACAGCAATGTGCCAGCTGTCACACCATCGGCGGCGGCGACAGCGGCGGCCCCGATCTCAAGGGGGTCGCAGCTAAACGCTCGGCTGAATGGCTGGTTAAGGTGATCGCGGAGCCGGACAAGCTCACCGCAGAAAAGGACCCGACCCAGTTGGAGCTGATCAAGAAGTACGGCATGGAGATGCCCAACATCGGCGTGAGCCGCGACGACGCTAAGAAGATCGTCGACTTCCTCAAGGAGGGTGACGCTGCAGCCGCCGGCAGCGCCCCGGGTGCCGCGGCCGCATCGGGCGACGCTGCAGCCGCCGGGACCGAAAAGCCCGCCGATGTCGTGGTAACCCCCGAGCTTCTGGCCCAGGGGCGGGACCTGTTCACCGGCAAGGCGCGCTTCGCCAAGGGGGGGGCCTCCTGCCTCTCCTGCCACGCCCTGCGCTACCCCGGCGTCAACGGCGGCGCCCTGGCCGCCGACCTGACCGGCCTGTACGGCAAGATGGGTGAGAACGGGGTGCGCGGCGTGCTGAAGAGCCTGAGCTTCCCGGTGATGAAGAAGATCTACGCCGACCGCCCCCTGACCGACGAGGAGATCACCGCCTTGACCGCACTCTTCAAGGACGCCTCGGCCGCCAAGCAGCCGGCCAGCGATCCCTACCCCCTGGCCGGGCTCGGCTTCTTCGCGCTCTGCATCGTTGGCGCCATAATGTTCAAGAGGAGAATCAGATAATGTCTCATGAAAGGATAAAGGACGACCGCTCCCCGCAGAACCGTGACAGCGAGGAGTTCTACCGCAACCGGGCGCAGTACGACAAGGTGGTGCGCAGCACCCATGGCGCCAACTGTACCGGCGGCTGTAGCTGGATGGTGCACGTGAAGGACGGCATCGTCGGCTGGGAGCTGCAGGCCAACGACTACCCGCAGTTCGACGGCACCATCCCGAACCACGAGCCGCGCGGCTGCGCCCGTGGCGCGAGCTTCTCCTGGTACCAGTACAGCCCGATGCGGGTCAAGCACCCCTACCTGCGCGGCGCGCTGCTAGACCGTTGGAACGAGGCCAAAAGCCGCTTCGAGGACCCGGTCGAGGCCTGGGCCAGCATCGTCGAGAACCCGGAGAGTCGCGCCTCCTACACCGGCAAGCGCGGCATGGGCGGCTTCCGGCGCGGCAGCTGGGACACCGTGACCGAGATCATCGCCGCCTCGACCGTCTACACCGCCAAGAAGCACGGACCGGACCGGGTGATCGGCTTCTCCCCGATCCCCGCCATGTCCATGATCAGCTACGCGGCCGGCAGCCGCTTCCTGCAGCTTTTCGGCGGCGTCGCCATGAGCTTCTACGACTGGTACTGCGACCTCCCCCCGGCCTCGCCGCAGGTCTGGGGCGAGCAGACCGACGTGAACGAGTCGGCCGACTGGTACAACGCCTCCTACATCGTGCTCTGCGGCTCCAACGTCCCGATGACCCGCACCCCGGACGCCCACTACCTGGCGGAGGCCAAGTACCGCGGCACCAAGGTGGTGGTGATGTCGCCGGACTATTCGGCGGCCTCCAAGTTCGCAGACGCCTGGCTTCCGGTCGAGCAGGGGCACGACGCCGCCTTCTGGATGGCCGTGAACCACGTGCTTTTGAAGGAGTTCTACGCCCAGCGCCAGGTCACCTTCTTCCAGGAGTACGTGCGCAAGTACACCGACCTCCCCTTCCTGGTGAAGCTCAGCGAGAAAGACGGCGCCTGGCGCCAGGGTGAGTTCCTGCGCGCCGACGAGTTCGAGCGCACCAGCTCCCTCGAGCACGCCGACTGGACCCTGTGCGTCGCCGACCGCGACGGCCAGGTGCGCGTCCCCAACGGCAGCCTCGGCTCGCGCTGGAGCAAGCAGGAGGGGAACTGGAATTTGGACATGAAGGACATGGTGGACGGGACTGAGATCGACGCCGTGCTCTCTTTCCTGGACCGGAAAGGGGGACAGGCACCTGCGGAGCCAGTCCCCTTCGACCAGAGAGGGGGACAGGCAGCTGCGGAGCCAGTCCCCGTCGAGACCCGCAAGGTCCGCTTCCGCTTTGAGGGGGAGAAGGACGCCCTGCGCGAGGTGCCGGTGCACCGGGTAGCGACCAAAAACGGTGAGGTGACCGTCACCACGGTGTTCGACCTCTTGATGGCGCAGTTCGGCGTCTCCCGCGGACTCTCCGGAGACTACCCGAAGGACTACAACTCGGATCTCCCCTTCACCCCGAAGTGGCAGGAGAAGCACACCGGCATCGACGCCGAGACCGTGATCAAGATCGCCCGGGAGTGGGGTACCAACGGCGAGCAGAGCACCGGGCGCAACATGGTGATCATCGGCGCCGGCGTGAACCACTGGTACCACAACGACCTGATCTACCGCGCCGCCATCACCGCCCTGATCCTGACCGGCTCGGTG
>Ga0209212_1009652_pt1 | contig 10011 bp, 11 predicted proteins | sample RifGroC2_FD_183996 | JGI IMG/M metagenome (GOLD analysis project Ga0209212, IMG submission 183996) | Groundwater microbial communities from Rifle, Colorado, USA - Groundwater C2 (SPAdes) (version 2) | ecosystem: Environmental > Aquatic > Deep subsurface > Groundwater | place: Rifle, Colorado... | reverse complement strand
AGCCGCAAGAAGCCGGTCACTGTCTGAAGATGTGTTATTCCGTATTTTGAATACCATCAAAACGTCACTTGAATATCTTGATTATAATGCCAACATTACTTTACTGCTTGAGAATATGATAACAAAAATCCTCTATCTTCAATGTGATCAGCGGATGTCATCATGACAACTACACCCGCAAATAATGGACAGAGATTAAGAGGGAGAAAAAAGGGAAATTAGTATTTATGGTTTGCCTTTTTACCTTTCTGTGCAGAAAGGTTGACGCATTTGACTCCGGCGGGTCGCCAGGCCGGGGAAATGACACCCTTATGATGATAGCGTTCGATTAATGTGCCCCACGTAATACAGAAATCCCCGTAACGATCGTTTATCTTATCCATGGTGTGCGTAGCCGCCTGTTTAACCCTGTCTGCGCTGAAGAGTGGTATTTGAACAGTGTTCTTCGTGAGGTTGCAAACACTGACCCCTATCAGTCGTATGGGCTGCCGAAGTCGTATCGTATTGAGTAGCTCTCTTACAGCAACGTAAATATCTATGCTGTTATTCATGTACGTTCCAACGGTGCTTCGTTTTGTAAAGGTATTAAAATCGGGGTAGCGAAGGGTAAGGGCTATCGTCCTGCCCGCATATCCTCCACGACGCAGGCGCCTGCCTACCATCTCAGACAACTGGAGGATGTGCCGTTCCAGCGTTTCTATATCACTCACGTCCCTGTCAAGGGTCATACTGTGTCCAACTGATTTGGCATTGGCTTCATGCTCCAGGGGTATAACAGGGCTATCGTCTATGCCCTGAGCCATGAGCTTCAGTCGTTCACCAATGACGCCGAATCGGTTCTTTAATACGTGTATGGATGCCCGTCCCAACTCGCCGCAAGTCTTGATTCCCATTGTGGCCAGATGCATTTCAAGACGCGGGCCAATGCCACAGAGTTCTTGTACAGGTAAGTGCTCCAGCAACCGACCAATATCCTCTTGTTGGATAATGACAAGTCCGTCGGGTTTCTTCATGTCGCTGCCCAGCTTTGCCAGGAGTTTATTGGGTGCGATACCAATAGAACAGGTCAGCCTTCCAAGCGTCTTGCGAATTTCTTTCTTAATATTTTTGGCAATAACCCCAACATTGCCAAAGAGCGCAATCGAACCCGTAACATCCAGAAACGCCTCGTCTACGGAGTAAACCTCTACGATGGGAGTGTATTGCCGGTATATCTCGACAAGCCTACGGCAGGTGTCTGTATAACGGCTCGTGTTGCCTGCCACGAGGATAATATGAGGGCACAACCGCCTGGCCTCGTATTTGGTCATGCCTGTTTTGACCCCGTATACCCGCGCCTCGTAAGAGGCCGTGGTAACTACCGTCCTTTCATTAGAACCAATTACCGCAATGGGTTTTCCTCTGAGTGCGGGATTCACCTGTTGTTCCACCGAGGCAAAGAAGGCGTTCATATCGATGTGCAGAATAGTCTTATCCATCGTAACTCCAAAATCGTAAACCTATCGTATAGGAATTTTCATTTTATTTATGCGGTTTTCAGGGTGTCACAAATTATTCCCCTCTTGGGAGGGGTTAGGGGTGGGTCGTCTGGTCGTGAAATCTCATTGAGTATCTCACGAATTACTGACTTACCCACCCCTTAATCCCCTCCCAAGAGGGGACTTTTTATCTCGAAAAACTACTTCAATTCATTTCCTGCTTGGGTCTGGCTTATCCAGGCTGAAACGCTACCCCGCCGTTTCTATGGAATGGAGTACCCATACGAGGGTATCGGTATTATAAGATATGGAAAAAAGGTTAGCGCCGTCCGTGACCGTAAAATGGTGCATGACGGACTTTCCCAGCCTTTCTGTCCAAACATAGGTAATTTCCTGGACGAGGTACTTCCGGCTACTCCATATAAACCAGACAGGTTTAAGTTTCTTTTTATTATCGCCAAAGACAGCTCCCACCTTGATCGTTTCGTTAATTTCTGTAATCATAATTCCACCAAACAATTATTATTTATCCAATTGCCTTATCACAGTTGTAACCTTGCCAATGATGTGAACATCGGCCTGCCCCTCTTTGACAATAATCGGTTTCATGGTTGGATGTTCTGGTTTCAGTTGTACCGTATGCCCCTTTTTATAAAATCGCTTTACGGTGGCCTCGTCGTTTACAAGGGCAACCACGATCTCTCCGTTATTCGCTACAGGCTGTGGTTTAACGAGGACAAGGTCTCCCTCCTGTATGTGTGCCTCGATCATGCTGTCTCCTACGACCCGCAAAAAAAAGGCATTGTTGCTGCGGCATATCGTTCTATCCACGGAAAGATATCCTTCGATATCTTCTATGGCTGGATGCGGTGTCCCTGCCCGAACCTTTCCCACAATCGGAACTGACCTCAATTCCAGGCTTCTGCCAGACGCCTCGATAATCTCAATCGCACGGGGGCTATTGAATTGTCTCTTGATGTACCCTTTGCGTTCCAGGACGTCGAGGTATTTTTTTACCATGTTGGTGCTGGAAAGTCCGAGCCCATCCATAATTTCCCGTATGGTAGGGGGATAGCCCCTTTCCTGAAGGCGTTCCTTCAGAAAGGACAAAAATCTTAGCTGTTTTTTCGTTAATGGTTTAGTCATAGGTTTTTATCTATAGGTGAACACGTGTTCACCATTATATTTTTTATCCTCATCCTGTCAAGTCTTATCCGATAAAATTTTTGGGGCGTTTATAATTAGGCATTCGGCAACTAATTCTCCCTCCCTTGATGGGAGGGACTAAGGGAGGGTGATCATTCTTTTGCTTTCACCCCCACCTAGCCTCCCCCATCACGGGGGGAGGAACAATAGTTTGAAATTCCTTAACGTATATTTAGGCTTGACACCATCGGAGATATATGTAACATTACTTTTTAGTTACCGTAGTTTTAATTTAACCCAAGATTCTTATTTTTTAGTGGGAGGAAATGTTATGCAAGGTTTCGATAGAAGGAAATTTTTAAAAACCATCGGGATTTCCGCTGTTACCGCGGGATTGGCCACTACTGTGGGCTCTTTAAAAAGTGTCAGCGCTGACGAGGTGGATTGGTTTCAGAACGTTAACCGTGTAAAAGACCCCCTCAATAAAACCCCAAAAGAGAAAGGTCACGCCCCGGTGGTCCAGTGGCCCATAAACATAAAGAACGGTGAACCATTTAACCTGGACATTCAGATCGGTGAAACCCTGCATCCAATGACTTCAAATCATTATATACAGTGGATTGAGGTGTATGCAGGAATCGAAGAGGTTTCACGGATAGAATTTTCACCCCTGTGTCCCCAGGCAAAAGTAACTATTCCTGTAGCCGTCAAGGAGTCTTCAACCCTGAGAATCCTGGCTCGCTGCAATCAGCACGGTATCTGGGAAACGACAAAAAAGATTAGCGTCTGAAATGGTATTAAGGAATTTCAAAGTAGCCACAGAGGTCACCGCGATCTCAGAGCATTTTTCTCTGTGATCTCTGTGCGCTCTGTGGCTAAAGTTGTCACAAAGTCACTGTCATTGAATTAAGGGGTGGAAGGTTTCCTCATCTGAGAAAGCCCCAAGGGCTGAAAGAGTATAGCCCAGAGCAACGCCCTGGGTATGTGATGCAATAACATTTTTAGCCCTGAAAGGGCGAAACTTTTTCTTAATTCAATGATATTACCTTCGCAAAGAGGGGTGGTTGTAAGTTCAACCATACCTCCGTACCTTTGGAATCCGTCCTGAAGGATTAACAAACATGCGTAAACAGACCAAAATATTCCTGCTGGTAATCAATGTCATAATTGTCCTCTTTCTTTTTTCCCAGGAACTTTATGCCAGGGCTTTGCATTTTATCGCCTATGGAGACACCCGCAGGGATATTAAGACGAGAGAAAAACCTCAGGTAAAACACAATGTGATAGCCAGGGTTATACGGGAAAAGAATCCTGATTTTATCTTATTCTCAGGAGATATGGTTTATTGTGACGAATTTGAAAGATTTTTAGAAGTAATTACCAATAACTATACGGGAAGTAAAATGGTACCCCTTTATCCTGTTATTGGCAACCACGAGCTTATATTTGGTGAAAAGGTAGATGCGATTATAAAGGACTTGTTAAAAAAAATAGGTGTTGTAAATAAATCCAAAGAGCAGACATCTTCCCAAACCGGCCTTTTGAACGATATAGAAGTATTGAAAGGAAAATTGTATCAGGAGATCAACTCGATTGCAGAGGCAAAGTTAAAAACGAGAAGCCGTCGGGTTTTGTGTGAAGAAATCTGTGACAAATTGGATTCCGCATACATTTCTTATTTAAAAGAGGTGTTATGCGAAACGAAAGACGGGCAATCCTGGTATTCTTTTGTCAAAGAAACCGATGGATTAAAGATAAAATTCATAGCATTAAATTCCTCGCTGCCAGACGACGAAGAACAGTTCCAATGGTTTTTGAATGAATTAAAACAGTTCAGCGGCCCGAAAATTGTTTTAGCGCACTATCCGCCGTATTCTACCGGATTTCATGGCTGTTTGGATCTGATGGACAACAAATCAAAGGCATCGAGGTTCCGGGATCGCTATGCAAAGATTTTTAATAACACGGCTAATAATGTTCTGCTGGTTATCAGTGGACATGAGCATAATTACCAGCGGATTTGCAAGACAGATCAAACAGGCAGTATGCAACTACCTGTATATGTTGTTTCAGGAGGCGGAGGCGCTGAATTAACGGGTCAGGCTGCATGTGATGTTTCCCAAATTCCGTTGGATGGATTCCGGTGCTTGGGACTTATTACCGCATACCAATTCATAGATATCGTTGCGGATACGGACGACAAAGATAATTTAACCCTCAAATGTAAAACACTGGGTCTGCAATGTGATTTAACCGAGGGACTTCCTGATGATGATACCTTTGAAAGGCAATTTGTAAATGATCGTCTGGAAGTAATTGACAATTTTACCCTGAACTGGCAGAAATAAAGTTAAGGGTTCGGTTTTCCAATTTCGGGACGTGTAGACATTTATTTTTAGATTGCCAGACTTGTGGTTGTCTAAAAAGTTCGAGAAAATCAATTATATGTGCGACCTGTAGGGGCAATTCATGAATTGCCCCTACCATATTGTATATCTGGAAACTTTTTGGACAGCCCATTACGGTGGGGGTGAAACTCTTACAAACAATGCAACTCAAGACCTTCATACTCCATTTCATACTCGGCGGCACAATCGTTAGTGTGGTGACCTTTCTGGGTTCACAAGGGAAGGGCATGCTTGCCGCCTTTGTGGCGACCTTTCCCACCATGACCGCACTCACCTTTGCCCTGATTTACAGCAAGGCAGGGCAAGTTTCTACCGTGAATTATGCAAAGGGTTTGCTCTTAATGACGCCGCCGTGGATTATTTATGTTTTATGCCTGATCTTCCTCTTGCCCAGGTGGGGATTTGTGAAGTCGCTTATTGCCGGCGTGCTGACCTATATGATCCTTGCTGGGATTGTCAGCATTGTTATGAAACATCTGGGGCGGGTATAATAAACGATAATGAAGATAATACCATTGGTAATTCCTGTGAGGTTTCTCCTGATAATTGTATTGACATAGCAAATCAATATTATTATATTTGCAACATAAATCCAATAAATCGAAGTATTACAATACAGCGTTTAGACAGTATAATTTATTTTAGCCGTATGATGAAGACATATAACCCGTAGTTGGTGTAACTTTGTCTAAATTGAAAGTAGTATATAATGAGCATTACTTTGTTAAAAATTAAGCGGCGAATTTTTTCTTAAGTCGTTTCGATTTGATTTTGAAGTAGGAATTAGAGAGGACTTCGTTCTTTGATAAAGCGCTTGTAGAGGCGAATTCAAGCAAAGGGTTGATAGCCAGCTTGAACTCGTTTAGGGTAGTGGGCTTTGTTTCAAGGATTTTGTCCAGATAGGCATTTTGCTTTATCCAGTAAGTAAGAGTCCAAGTGGTAAGGCAGAGATTCCAGTATCTATCAATCTTGTTGATATGCCGAACTTGGTAGTGGTCAAAGGAGAACGTGTCTTTCAGTTCCCTGAAACAGTGTTCAATACCCCAACGAAGCAGGTAGTTTGTAATGACCATTTTGGCAGAGGCACGGAGATTGTTGGTAATGAGGATATGATACTTGTTGTTGTCATCCTTATTCCACTTGCCAAATACGACTACAAACTTGATGGGGACATAACAATCTTTAAGTTTTGCCTCAAACGAATAGGTTTTATGTGAAACTTCAGAGCCATCCGTGGTTTTGAATTTTACGTATTTGATTTTATCGCAGTAATGTTTTTTGATGAGGGTAACGAGCTCATCTGGTTTGACACAACACCGTTTTTTCTTTACCGGATGGTACATGAAGATGTTTCTGTTTGATTTCATTTCAGAGTAGAATAATTTGTCTTTTTCATGGATGTGTTTGAGGAGCCTGGCTGCGGCGTACCATGAGTCGAAGACCGTGCCGGAGAAGTCGATGCTTTCTGAGTATGTGTCGAAAAGTTCAATGGCGATTTGTATTTTGTCTTTAAATTGAGAATTGTTTTCTCCTCTGGGGAATTCAGAGGCAGGGAGATACGGCATTATGTCGATAGGGAAGTGCTTTGCTGGTGAGACGAAGACGGCGCTAACGCCGACATTGCAGACCTCCTCTCTTTTGAGTGGTCCACAATATTGCCACTTTGCCCCCTCGGTCTTTTTTGCAAAGGGTTTAGGACAGCCGGTATCATCAATGGCAAGAAGCCCGTCTTTTGTGGAAGCGGTAGTTCTTTGCTTTTGAATGATTTCCAACCGTGTGCGTTTTATTGCTTGGATATCCCATTTTGAATCTGAAAAAAAGTATTGAAATTTCTGATAATCGGTATGAGTTGCTTTTGCCATTGCATCAAGGGAGTTTCTTTTATAGTCTTTGAACAAGGCATAAATGACAAGGGTAAACATGGCCATTTGTTTTTTGCTAAAACACGAGGAGAAGTGTTTAAGAAATTTATTGAGCAGAGAAATGTTTGCGCCGAAAATACTCAAATCCTTTGCTCCTGTTGTTGGTTGATCGGAAAGTTCACAAGTGCAATTAATAGCAGGAATAAAGTGATAAATCAAGAGTAAATATTAGTCGCAAAGCATTGAAAAGTCATAAGTTGTGTACGATCCAACTTACGACCTAAAAATATTTTTTTACGTGTGCTTTTTAACAAAGTAATGTAATGAGCACGAAATGAAACCTTCTTTATACGGTATTACGCATTCCAATAGGGATTTTTCAGATCAGTATTATTGGGGAAAGAACCAATTCAATTCCTCATTTCCAGTTGCGCTCGCATGTTTTATGCGCGATAACGGTGTCAATGCTGTGTATCTGTGTATAGATAAGAATCGAAACATCTATCACAAAGAATTGTCTATCGGTGAGTTATTTGGAACATCCTTGCCGAACGATAAGCTTTTCTTTTCATTTGAATCACGGTTTGAACCTTTTCGTAAATTTGTTCACGACGAACTTGTGACGATTGATTTGGTTGTCAAAAATGCGCAGACTGATGCTTTTCTTCAACCTATAGAAATCAAATTGACAACATTGCCAGACAATACAACGGAGAGCCTCACGGAGGATAAGTATGGGTGCGAAATTGTGGTTCGTTCTCCAACAATGAGGTATATGGCACTATCAATGGCGCATTCGCTCACCAAAAAATTCAAAGAGATTAGAGATATTTTCGAACCTGCATGTCTCAAAGTCAGAAACTGGGACAATCCCGACGAAATAAACAACAAGCTACCGGCAATGTTAGAGGCACTCGAATTATTCATATCACAGTATCGGCAGTTTGAGAAACCTCTTCTTATGCAACCTATATGGAAGACAATTGGGAAATCAGCAGTTCTTGCCGACAATTGCCTTGACATTTTTGTGTGGAGTGATTTTGCACTTACGAGATTGTTCTTAGATTCCGCATTGGTTAACGAATCTTCAAAGATTAGTCGGCAACAAAGAGCTGCCGTACGACTCGCACGGTTCCTATACGAGGTATCTCGCGCTGGTAAAGTTTATCAAGAGCCCATCTATGACGGAATGAGCTTAGGTAATCAGACTGATAAAGAATTTGCAATTTCTGGGAATAAGACTCATAAATATATGACCTGTGAGCGGTTGACAAAACCAATAATTCATAAAAATCAAATCAGGAAAATCATCCTCGGCGGTGGGCAGAAGTGGCTTAGCCCAGAGCGTCGATTTGACGCTATTATCTTCTTTTCAAACGAACTTTTTGAGGATTAGAGGTATATTATGAATCTTCGGACAGTTGACCTTTTTGCCGGCGGTGGCGGTCTTTCTTTGGGCTTTTCGAATGCCGGATTTGATGTGGTTGCGGCCTTCGATAATTGGAATCCCGCCATTTCATTATACTCATTGAATTTCAAAACACACCCAGTAATCGAACTTGACCTTGCTTCACCCAAGGTCGCAAATGTCATTCGGGATTTTTCGCCAGAAATAATCGTTGGTGGTCCTCCTTGTCAGGACTTTTCTTCTGCCGGTAAGCGTAATGAATCTCTTGGTCGTGCCGATTTAACGAAATCTTTCGCAAATATCGTCAAGGAGCTGCGCCCACCATTTTTTGTGATGGAGAACGTTGATCGTGCTTTTAAGAGCAATGCTTTTGCCAAGGCTAAAGAAATCTTTCGAAAAGCCGGATATGGACTAAGTATTCGAATACTTGATGCTTCTCTTTGCGGAGTCCCGCAATTGAGAAAACGTCTATTCGTAATAGGCGAGTTGAACGGTACTGATGGGTTCTTGGAATCGTCTCTAGACCACCACCTTTTAAGTAAACCTATGACACTGCGGGATTACTTCGGTAACACCCTTGGTATTGAACACTACTATAGACATCCACGTAGTTATGCGCGCAGGGGCATTTTTAGCATAGACGAGCCGAGCCCTACTGTTAGAGGCGTTAATCGACCTGTTCCCTCTGGGTATCCTGGACATTCTGGCGACACGGCTCCGGTTACTTCCAGCATCAGACCATTGACAACAAAAGAAAGGTGCATGATACAGACTTTTCCTGAGTCATTTATTCTTGAAGGTAACAAGACAGACATTGAGCAAATAATCGGTAACGCTGTCCCAGTAAGACTTGCAGAATATGTCGCAACAAGGCTAAAGGAATATCTTTTTATTAAGGGCGTTATCAGCCAAGAACTCATTAAGAATCGAATCAACGGATTTCCGTTAACGCCTAAATATCAGAGGCGTATTGCAGCACTGAAGTCTTTTCGGAAAGCATTGCAGAATGCTTGAAGTTTTATATGGCTGATTGTTTTAGCAAAGAAACTCGATCTGCTGTAATGCGCGCCGTCAAGTCTTCCGGCAACAAATCCACAGAGCTACGTCTCATATCTATTTTCAAGGCAAATGGTATCAAAGGTTGGCGCCGCAACCATAAGTTTGTTGGTAATCCAGACTTCGTTTTCCCTAAATATCGTATTGCGGTATTCGCCGACGGCTGTTTTTGGCATGGGCACAATTGCCGTAACACCAAGCCTTCTTCTAATAAGGACTTTTGGAAAAGAAAATTTTTAAAAAATTCAACTAGAGACAAGAGGAACAACAGTTTGTTACTATCAAAAGGTTGGCAAGTAATTCGTTTCTGGGAATGTGAAATCTCCAAAAAATCAGGGAACAGAAAAGTCACTAAGTTAGCTAAGATGCTTGATGCGTTTCCACCGTCCTTTCCCCGATGCAATAAAAGAATGGTGCTGCGCAAATGTACCAAAAAACGAAAAGAGAAATGAGTGGTCGAATCTTTCAAAATGACAACTTTCTCCAACGATAAAGATTCGACCTCTTTCGCTGACTCTAAAAGGTGGGTTCACGATACAAACGTGATAATCATATAGAAGGCACCTCCGAGTGTGCCCTTCATGGTACAATGTGAGAATGAAGGGTGGGTAAATATTAACAAAAATAGGAGGAGGTGCGCAATGGGATATTTT
>Ga0209212_1009651_pt1 | contig 10012 bp, 8 predicted proteins | sample RifGroC2_FD_183996 | JGI IMG/M metagenome (GOLD analysis project Ga0209212, IMG submission 183996) | Groundwater microbial communities from Rifle, Colorado, USA - Groundwater C2 (SPAdes) (version 2) | ecosystem: Environmental > Aquatic > Deep subsurface > Groundwater | place: Rifle, Colorado... | reverse complement strand
GGCGCGCACCAGCACCCCGCCGTTCTGCGCCATCAGCGGGAAGATATGGCCGGGTTGCACGATGTCGGATGGCCGCGCGTCCCGGTTAGCCGCCGCCTGGATGGTGCGCGCACGGTCGGCCGCCGAAATGCCGGTGGTCACGCCCGTCGCCGCCTCGATGGACAAGGTGAAATTGGTGCCGAGCGGCGAACCGTTCTCGCGCACCATCAGCGGCAAATCGAGCTGTTTGCAATGCGCCCCGGTCAGCGTCAGGCAGATCAAACCACGGCCATGCTTGGCCATGAAGTTGACCTTCTCCGGCGTGACGAATTCGGCGGCGAACAGCAAATCGCCCTCGTTTTCGCGGTCTTCCTCATCCACCAGCACGACCATGCGTCCGGCGCGAATCTCCGCGATGATTTCCTGTATCGGTGCTATGTTGGGCATTCTTATTCTTTCTCCGCCTGCATCATGCGCTCGACATAGCGCGCGATCAGGTCTATCTCCAGGTTCACTTTCGCGCCCGCTTTCAGCTCGTTCAGCGTCGTCGCTTCCAGCGTATGCGGGATCAGGTTCACGTCGAATTCCGAACCCGCGACATGGTTCACGGTAAGGCTCACGCCGTTGATGGTGATGGAACCCTTGGTCGCGATGTATTTCGCCAGCGCGTGCGGCGCGCGCACCACCAGCCGCCAGCTTTCGCCGATGTCGTTGAACGCGACGACTTCGCCCACGCCGTCCACATGGCCGCTGACCAGATGCCCGCCCAGCCGATCCGACAGGCGCAGCGCCTTTTCCAGATTGACATGGCCGCCCTGATGCTCCAGCCCGGCGGTGCAGTTCAGCGTCTCGCGCGACACGTCCACGGTGAAAGTGTGCCCATCTATATTTATCACGGTGAGGCACACGCCGTTCACCGCGATGCTGTCGCCGATCCGCACGTCATCCATGCCCAGCACTTCGGTCGCGACACTCAGGCGCAAGCCGCCGTCGCGGTCTTCCGCGCGGGTGATGATGCCGACATCGGCAATGATTCCACTGAACATATTTAACCCTTTTCCACTTTCGCCAAAATGCGCAGGTCGTTTCCGACCTGGCGCACATCCCGCCACTTGAGATTCACGCGCTGATCCAGGCTGGTCAACTCGCCCAATTGCGCCATGCCGCGCGACGCATCGCCGAGCAATTGCGGCGCGACGTACAGCAGTAATTCATCCACCAATCCGGCGCACAACAATGCGCCGTTCAAAATACTGCCCGCTTCCACCAGTACCTCGTTGCATCCCCGTTGCGCGAGGTCGCGCAGGATGGCCGGCAAATCCACCTGCCCCTTGCCGTCCGGCATCACCGCCACCATCGCGCCCAAATCTTGCAACAGGGCCGTCTTCCGCTCGTTATGCAGCGCCGTATAGACCAGCGTATTGCCGCCGTCGTACAACACGCGCGCTTCAAGCGGAATGCGCAACTGGCTGTCCAGCACTACCCGCAGCGGCTGGCGCTCCGCATCCACGCTACGCACATTCAACCGCGCATCATCCGCCAGCACCGTATTGATCCCGGTCAGCACGGCGCAGGAGCGTGCGCGCCAGCGTTGCACGTCCTGCCTTGCCGCATCGCCGGTGATCCACTGGCTCTTGCCGTTGCCCAGCGCGGTGCGCCCATCCAGGCTCATCGCGATCTTGCTTCTTACCCAGGGCATGCCGCGCGTCATGCGCGCGAAGAACCCGACATTCAATTCGCGCGCTTCCGTTTCCATCAGTCCGCTTTCGACCGCGATGCCGGCCGCGCGCAACCGCGCGATGCCTTCCCCGGCCACCTGCGGATTGGGGTCTTGCACCGCGACCACCACGCGCGCCACGCGCGCTTCAACCAATGCCTCGGCACAGGGCGGCGTGCGGCCATGATGGCTGCACGGCTCCAGCGTGACATAAGCCGTCGCACCGCGCGCCGCTTCGCCCGCCGCGCGCAGCGCATGCACTTCGGCATGCGGTTCGCCGGCGCGCCGATGCCAGCCGCTGCCGACACATTCCCCATCCCGCACCAGCACGCAGCCGACGCACGGATTCGGGCTGGTGCTATCCAAACCCCGTTCCGCCAGCCGCAGCGCCTGCGCCATCCATACGCTATCTTGCGCGGAAAACATACTAGCTAGGCCGTCCGCTTCGCACTGCGTCCCGCACCCCTGCGCGCCGGTGATTGGCGCACCGCCTCGACCGCCTCGGTAAAATCGCCGACATCCTGAAAACTCTTGTACACCGAAGCGAAGCGGATGTAGGCGACCTTGTCGAGCTTCAGCAATTCTTTCATCACCATTTCGCCGATCTGGCGCGAGCCGATTTCGCGCTCGCCCAAGGCGAAAACTTTCTGGATTACGTGATCGATCGCCGCATCCACCAACTCGGTCGGCACCGGACGTTTATGCAGCGCACGGCTGAAACTGGTGCGCAGCTTTGCCGCGTCGAATTCGCTGCGCATCCCGTTCTGCTTGACCACTTGCGGCATACGCAACTCTACGGTCTCATAAGTGGTGAAGCGTTTATCGCACGACTGGCAACGGCGACGGCGGCGGATGCTGTCGCCCTCCTCGCTTTCGCGGGTATCCACTACCTGGGTGTTGTCGCCTTTGCAGAATGGGCACTTCATTGGTGAGTAGGAAGTGGGAAGTAGAAAGTGGGAAGTGGTTTCTCCACTCCCCACTGAGGCACGAAGTGCCGCTCCACTTTCCACTTTCCCGCTTTAGTTTCCATACACCGGAAACTTGTCGCACAGCAGCTTCACTTCGCCGACCACGCGCGCGATTACCGCGTCGTCTTCCGGCGCATCCAGCACGTCTGCGATCAGGTGCGCCAGTTTCTCCGCTTCCAGCTCCTTGAAGCCGCGCGTGGTCATCGCCGGGCTGCCGATACGAATGCCGCTGGTGACGAACGGTTTTTGCGGGTCGTTGGGAATGGCGTTTTTGTTCACCGTGATATGTGCGCGTCCCAGCGCGGTTTCGGCATCCTTGCCGGTGATGTTTTTGGCTTGCAAGTCCACCAGGAACAAATGGCTGTCGGTGCGCCCGGACACGATGCGCAGGCCGCGTTCCTGCAACACCTTGGTCATCACGCGCGCATTGTCCACCACCTGCTTCTGGTAAACCTTGAATTCCTTGCTGGCCGCTTCCTTGAACGCCACCGCCTTGGCGGCAATTACATGCATCAGCGGCCCGCCCTGAATGCCGGGGAAAATCGCCGAATTCAGCACTTTCTCATACTCCGCCTTGGCGAGAATAATGCCGCCGCGTGGTCCACGCAAAGTTTTGTGGGTGGTGCTGGTGACGAAGTCCGCGATGCCGACCGGGCTGGGGTATACGCCCGCCGCGACCAGGCCGGCATAATGTGCCATGTCCACGAACAGATACGCGCCGACGCTGTCGGCAATCTCACGGAAACGCTTCCAGTCGATCACTAAAGCGTATGCCGACGCGCCCGCCACGATCATCTTCGGCTTATGCGCCGTCGCCAGTGCCTGCACCTGATCGTAATCAATTTCTTCCTTATCGTTCAGGCCATACTGGATCGCGTTGTATAGCTTGCCGCTGATATTCACCGATGCGCCGTGCGTCAAATGTCCGCCGTGCGCCAGCGACATACCAAGGATGGTATCGCCGGGTTTCAACACCGACATATACACCGCCTGGTTTGCCTGCGAACCGGAATGCGGCTGCACGTTGGCGTATTCCGCGCCGAACAGCGCCTTCACGCGGTCGATGGCCAGTTGCTCGGCCACATCCACGTATTCGCAGCCGCCGTAATAACGCTTGCCCGGATAACCCTCGGCGTACTTGTTGGTCAACTGGCTGCCCTGCGCCTCCATCACGGCGGGACTAGTGTAATTTTCAGAGGCAATCAGTTCGATGTGATCTTCCTGGCGACGGGTCTCGTTCTGAATCGAGGCCCACAGTTCCGGATCGGTCTGGGCAATGGTATTTTTGCTGGAGAACATGGCGGTTATTCCTAAAATAATGAAAGCGGGAAAGGCGCGGATTTTACCATGTTGCAGGGATACTCTGTAGAGGCAAAGCTAATCCGGGTGCATTTGAAAGGGGTGGTCATTTTATCGGTAGCGTATGCTGTGCGCACGGCTTTGGGGGGTGTTGTCGTGCGCACAGCGCGCTACGCGCCGGCCTTGTTTCGGGTATGGCGCCCTCTTGTGCGCGGCAATAACCTCAGGGGGCGCCGCACCTTATCGCCCCGCCACGGTCATGCCTTCCACCAGAATCGATCCGCACTGCCGCGAGCCTTGCACCAGCACGTCGTTACCGACCGCAACGATGTTGCGAAACATGTCTTTCAGATTTCCGGCGATGGTGATTTCCTGCACCGGATACTGGATCTCACCGTGCTCCACCCAGAATCCTGCCGCGCCGCGCGAGTAATCGCCGGTCACCGCATTGACGCCGCTACCCAGCAATTCGGTGACCAGCAGTCCGCGCGACATGGTTTTGAGCAGCCCGGCAAAATCGAGTTCGCCGGGTTGATCCCCCGACGCTTTCAGGATCAGGTTGTGGTTGCCGCCCGAATTGCCGGTGGTGCGCATACCCAGCTTGCGCGCCGAATAACTGCCGAGGAAATAACCGCCCAGCACGCCGTTCTCGACAATCGCGCGGCGTTGCACCCGCACGCCCTCGTCATCGAACGGGCTGGAGGCCAAACCTTTGCGGATGTCCGGGATGTCTTCAATGTTGATGTGCGGCGCAAAAACCGGTTTGCCCAGCTGGTCGAGCAGGAACGAGGATTTGCGGTACAGGCTGCCGCCACTCACCGCGCCGACGAAACTGCCCAGCAGGCTCGATGCGATCGGCGCCTCGAACAGCACCGGCACCTGCATGGTATCGATCTGGCGCGCGTTCAGGCGGCGCACCGTGCGTTCCGCCGCGATCCGCCCGAGCTGCTGCACATCCAGCAAATCCCTGGCATCGCGCGCCACGCTGTACCAGTAATCGCGCTCCATCGCATCGTCCTTGCCGGCGATCACCGCGCAACTGAGGCTGTGGCGCGAAGTAGGGTAGCCGCCGATAAAGCCGAGACTGTTGGCAATAACAAACTGCGCCTCGTGCAAATTGACCGTCGCGCCTTCGGAATTGCTGATGCGTTTATCGGCATCCAGCGCGGCCTGTTCGCATTGTTTGGCCAGTTCAATCGCATCCTCCACCGGCAAATCCCATGGGTGGTACAAGTCCAGATCGGGGCAGTCGTGTGCCAGCATGTCAGCCTCTGGCAACCCGGAACAGTCGTCGATTGCGGTGTAGCTGGCAATCGATAATGCGGCATCCACCGTGTCGCGCACCGCCTGCGGCGAGAAATCCGAGGTGCTGGCATTGCCGCGCTTCTGGCCAATATAGACGGTGATGCCCAGGCCTTTGTCGCGGTTATATTCGATAGTTTCCACCTCGCCGTGGCGCACCGTGACGGCTTGACCAAAACCTGCCGAAACTTCGGCGGCAGAGGCTGATGCGCCGCGTTGCTTGGCATAATCCAGCATGTCCTGGGCAATGTTGCGTAATGCATCGGCAGAATGGGAGAAACGCGGGGTAGAGGAAACCAAGGAATTCATAAGCAAAGCGGCTAATTGGCGAAAAGCGGTATCATAGCAGCATCGGCCTTCCACTTTAAGGCCAGCCACACTAACTGTTATGAACACGCACAATAAAGCCCCAAAAGTCCCCGGCAAAAATGAGCCGCTCTATATTCACCTGGGAGATGACGAGGATGAAGATGGGCATGACGTTGCTGATGAACAGGTTGTTGATGAACACGATGCCGATGAACACGATGATGACGGCGTAGAAGTCATCCGTCCCCAGGCGCGCAACCCAAACAGTTCATCTACCCGGGGACGCGGCTTGCGCAATCAACCCCAGGTCGCGGAGGATGAGGAGGAGCTGCCTCCGAGCAAGACCAAGATCAAAAAGCAGATGCACGAATTGCGCGATCTCGGCAAGGAATTGACCGAGCTGGGCAAGGATCAAATCGCGCAACTCGACATCCCCGAGAACTTGCGCGATGCAATCCGCGAGATGAAGAACATCAACAAGTTCGGCGCGCAGCGCCGCCAGATGCAATACATCGGCAAACTGATGCGCGAAGTGGATACCGCACCCATCCTCGCCAGGCTGGACGCATGGAAGGGAAAGTCGCAACATCACATCGCGTATATGCACCAACTGGAACGCTGGCGCGACCGTCTGATGGAAAACGACAGCGCGTTGACCGAGTTGCTCGCCGCGCATCCGCAAGCCGATGCGCAACGCTTGCGCACGCTGATCCGCAACGCGCAAAAAGAAATGGAAGCCGGGAAGCCTCCTAAAAATTACCGCGAAATTTTTCAGGTACTGCGCGAGATCATCCCCGAACCCACGTGAGGCGGGGCGCATAGACCGGAGGCTTGCTGGCCCTTCCCGCACCAGAGGGCTGCGCCCCACCGTGTCAGGGCCGCCCTCCCAAAAATTACCGCGAAATTTTTCAGGTACTGCGCGAGATTATTTCCGAACCCACGTGAGGCGGGTCGCATAGACCGGAGGCTTGCTGGCCCTTGATGAAACAACTAGCCATTCCACTAGTGTCTCGTCACGTATAAAACGACGGATGCAATGTTTTACTATACCAAAACCGAAAACCGCCCCATCCCCCTCCTACCCCCCCTTGAAGGGGAGGGAGCCAAGTTCCTCCCCCTTCAAGGGGGGGGTAGGAGGGGGATGGGGGTGAATGGCGCCACGCGTACGGCAAATCATGCGTGACGCGACACTAGGTTGCCAAAAGACAGCAACCAAGTGGCTGGTTATCCCGCACCAGAGGGCTGCGCCCCACCGCATCGGGCGTCTCTCAGTCTGGCTTGAAGTCGTACGGATAGGTTTGCAGCACCGGCTTCATCAGCATATCCTCCTTGACGACGTGATCGGTTATCCAATCGCTCAAGAAATGAGAGTAATGCTCTGACGCGCCATCCGACCAAATACCGTCCTTGGCTATCAGCTCGCCTTTCATGTGCTGAAATTCCTTCAACACATATTGATGCTCCAGCTTGTTTTGACCAAAAGGGAAATTGACCGCATGCGCAATCTTTTCCTCATTGACGAAATGTGTATATAAATAATGTTCGAGCTGTTCGAGCGCTTGCGGCAAGGCAAAACTGTCCCTCGCACCGATCATGGCCTCCAAGCCGTTGACCATCGCTATCAATTTTTTGTGGTCGGCATCGATCGATGCATTCCCGACACTCAGATCATCCGCCCATTGTTTCATCGTGCCCTCCTGTGATATATCCGCTCAATGCACGCTGCCCGTACCAATGCAGCCGTTTGGGATATTACCCTTAATGGGTGACAGTCTGTTGATCGTGGCGGCGAAATCGTCAGCGAGATGCCTGTTTCAAGAATAGGCGCGACCGATGAATGGCTAACTGTCACGCCCATAGCCGTATTTATACCGGTGCTTGAAGTGTGAATTTTCAGCCATTTCTTGCAGTATGGCCCGCTTCGCCATCCCCATAATCGGGCCAGAAGTTGTAATCGTAATTTTGCAGCACTGGCTTCATCTGCATATCCAGTTTAATGATGTGTTCATCAATCATCCAATTCTTCAGGGAACGGGTGAAATGAGCCACTGCGCTGTCAGACCATATACCCTCCTTGGCCGCCAACTCATTTCTCATGTGCTGAAGCTCCTTCAGCGAATGCTGTTGCGCCAGCTTGTGTTGTGCAAAAGGAAATTTGATCGACTGCGCAATTTTTTCCTCATTGACAAAATGAACACATAACCAATTTTCGAGCAGTTTAAACGCCTGCGACAGGGCGGAGCAGTCCCTGGACTTAATTTCGCGCTGTATATCGTTGCCCATAACGATCAAATTTCTATGCTCTGCATCGATAATCGCGTTCCCGATGCTCAACTTATTTGTCCATACCAGTCCCATCATGACCTCCTGTGATACATCAGGTAGTGGATTTATCGCCATTTTGGCAAAAGATTTACTGCCTGAAAAACAATCGCTTAAAACATAGCACGCGGGTCGGAAAAAGCCTATATGCCAAAATGTCTATATATTTCGGCCTATCTACCTGTCGCACCGCTGCCGTCTTCCCGTGCTCGCCAAAAAACCTGCATAGCCTCGTTCCTACACGCCGCGTGGGAACTAGCGCATAGGGTAAGTGCGCTCACGTTAAGGTGTTACATCGGCAACCCTGCTAAACTGCGCGCCTGAATTTAAGAAGCCAATCTTGCCATGCTGATTACCGAATACCGACTGGAACTCGCCATCCAGGCACTGCGCGCCATCCTGCCGCTGGCGCACCCCGCCGACACCACGCTGCGCTATTTTTTCAAGGACGAGCGCATTGGTTCGAATGAACGTGAACTGGTCGCCGAGACCGTATTCGGCGTGCTGCGCCATCGCCTGCTGCTGGAAATCACCTGTACTGGCAGCGCCACCCCGCGCCGCATGGCACTCGCCTGGCTGGTCAGGTTCGGCGGCTACAACTTGCGCGAAATTGAACCGGTATTGAAGCACGACGAGAAGGAATGGCTCGCCACGGTGAAGGGCGTGAAAACCGGCGACCAGCCGTTGGCGGTACAGGCCGAGCTGCCCGAATGGCTGGTGGAAAAAATGCATGCCTCCTATTCCGATCAGGACATTCTCGCCATCGGCCTGTCCATGCAACAAGGCGCGCCGCTGGACATTCGCGTCAACACCCTGCTCGCCAAGCGCGACGATGTGCTGCAACAACTGCACGATAAGAATATCGAAGCCGCCGCCACGCCCTACTCGCCCGTCGGCATCCGCCTCAAGGAAAAAATCCCGCTGAATAAAGACGCGCTGTTCACCGAAGGCAAGATAGAAGTGCAGGACGAAGGCAGCCAGTTGCTCGGCTTCCTGCTCGCGCCGAAGCGCAACGACATGGTGGTGGATTTCTGCGCCGGGGCGGGCGGCAAGACGCTGATGCTGTCCGCGCTGATGAATTCGCAGGGCCGTTTATATGCAATGGACACCTCCGAAAAACGCCTCGCCAACCTCAAGCCGCGCCTGAAACGCTCCGGTGCCAGCAACATCCAGCCGATGCTGATTTCACATGAAAACGACCTCAAGGTGAAACGCCTGTCCGGCAAGATAGACCGCGTACTGGTGGATGCGCCATGCAGCGGCCTGGGCACGCTGCGCCGCAGCCCGGATCTGAAGTTCCGCCAATCGCCCGGCAGCATCGAGGAAGTTACGCGCAAGCAGGCCGCCATCCTCGCCTCTGCCAGCCGCCTGCTGAAGAAAGGCGGCCGCCTGGTGTACGCGACTTGCAGCATCCTGCCGGAAGAGAACCAGCTTATCGTGCAAGCCTTCCTCGAAGCACACCCCGACTTCGTGCTGCGCCCGGCCAGCGAGGCGCTGCAACAGCAAAAGATCGCACTGGATACGGGCGACTATCTGGAGCTGCGCCCGCACCTGCACAACACGGACGGATTCTTTGCGGCGGTGCTGGAACGGGTCTAATCGGCTCGCTCAGTAAAACGGCCGCAAATGCGGCCGTAATTACATCAAAACTACCGATACATTCAGAACGGAATATCGTCGTCGAAGTTATCGAAGCTGCTCTTCGCAGCCGGTGCGGCCTTGGCTGGAGCGCTGCCGGACGAGGAAGCGGCAGCAGGTTTATTCTCCACCACTTCGAAACTGCCGCCGCCGGATGATTTCCCGCCGAGCATGGTCATTTCATTGACTACGATCTCGGTGGTGTAGCGGTCCTGGCCTTCCTTGGTCTGCCACTTGCGGGTTTGCAGTTTGCCCTCGACGTAAATCTGCGAGCCTTTCTTCAGGTACTCCCCGGCGATCTCGGCGAGGCGGCGGTAGAACACCAGGTTATGCCACTCGGTTTTTTCCTGCTTCTCGCCGCTCTTGTCCTTCCAGTTTTCGGAGGTCGCCAGCGTGGCGTTGGTCACCGCTTCGCCATTGGTCATATAGCGCGTTTCCGGGTCTTTGCCCAGGCGGCCTATCAGAATCACTTTGTTCA
>Ga0209212_1009646_pt1 | contig 10014 bp, 13 predicted proteins | sample RifGroC2_FD_183996 | JGI IMG/M metagenome (GOLD analysis project Ga0209212, IMG submission 183996) | Groundwater microbial communities from Rifle, Colorado, USA - Groundwater C2 (SPAdes) (version 2) | ecosystem: Environmental > Aquatic > Deep subsurface > Groundwater | place: Rifle, Colorado... | reverse complement strand
TGGCGTAAGCCAGATAGTGCACCGGGAACAGACGGTAGTTGCCGAGAATGGCCTGATCGACGCTGTGGGCCAGCAGCTTGGCGTCGGCATCGACGGCGACGATCTCGGGGCTGAAGCCGATATGCACGCGGCCCTTGTAGCCGGTGATGCCCAGCGCGATGCTGGCGTCGTCCTCGCCGGGCGCCTTGCTGTAGCTGCCGGTGGTGGCGCGGATGTACAACTCGCGGGCCTTGGCCTGATCGCAGGGGTCGTATTCGTAGCTGATCGACACCGGCACCACATGCAGTTCGCCGAGCACGTCGGCAAACGCCTCGTCCTTGCGGCTCATGTGGAACATCTTGAGGATCGCCGAGTCGGTGCGGTCGTCGCCGTCCTTGGCCCGGCCTTCGGCCTGGGCGATCCAGATCGATTCGCCGTCGACGCGGATCGAGTGGTTGATGTAGGCGGATAGGGTCTGGTAGGCCGCCAGCTTCTCGCGCCGGCCGGTCAGCGAGCGATGCACGATGAAGCTCTTGTTCAGTCGCATTAGGTCGCTGACGAAGGGCTTCTGCAGCAGGTTGTCGCCGATGGCGATGCGCGGGGTGGGCATGCCGGCGTGGTACAGCGCATAGTTGACGAACGCCGGGTCCATGACGATGTCGCGATGGTTGGCGAGGAACAGGTAGGGACGGCCCTTCTGCAGGTGCTCCAGCCCGGAGTAGCTGATGCCGTCGCTGGCGCGCTCGATGCTGCGGTCGACGTAGGCTTCGATCTTGTCCTGCAGGGTGGCGACGCTGTCGACGCCCTGAATCTCGCGGCGCAGATAGTGCGCGATGACCGGTTTGAGCAGCCAGCCGAGCGGGCCGGCAAGGCGCGGGAAGCGATAGCGGGTGAGGGTGGAGAGGAAAGCATCGTCGGTGAGCAGTCGCTCGAGGACGGGACGCACTTCCGCGTCGGCATAGGGTCGGATGGCTTCGAACTCGCCCATTATTGTCTCTTGGCCAGGGGGTCGGTGGCGGCGCGGGCGGAGGCTCCGCCCGGCGGGTCGGCAATTATAGACGAAGACGAACTGGAGGCGTGGATGCTCGAAGTCGAACCCTATCGCTGCCCCTGGTGCGGCGAGCCGGCTGAAGCTGTGCTCGATCTGTCGGGCGGCGATCAATGCTATATCGAGGACTGCCCGGTATGCTGTCGGCCCATCGTCTTCGAGTTGCGCACCGATGGCGTCGAGTGGGCGCTCGAGCTGCATCGCGAGGGCGAGTGACGTAGCTGCTAGCGCTGCCGGGCGTGGTTGCGTCGATTCCTTCCTGTTGCGGGTGAGCCTTTACATGTGCGGACGTTTTGCCTTGTTTCGCTGGTCGCCAAGTCTGGCCAGTCTGCCCGGTTTTCCGGTGTCGCTGGAGCCGCGCTGGAACATCCCCCCGGGGCAGCAGGTGCTGTTGCTGCGCGCCGGTGCCCAGGGGCGCGAGGCGGCGCTGGTGCATTGGGGGCTGACTCCGGTCTGGCTTACCGATCTGTCGCGTGCGCCGGCTCAGGCGCGTGCGGAAACCCTGGCCGAGCAGCCGCTGTTTCGCGAGGCGTTCAGCCTGCGTCGTGGCCTGTTGCCGGCCAATGGCTTCTACGAATGGCGCGGGCCGCGGCGGCGGCCGTACTGGATGAGTTCGGTCGAATGTCCGCTGCTGTCGATGGCGGCGCTGTGGGAGGCCTATCCGGTCGGCGAGCGGGTCTACCTGAGTGCCGCGGTGGTTACCGTCGCTGCCGGACCGCAGCGTCGGCCGCTGCTGCTGGATGCCGCCGGCGAGGCGCGGTGGCTGGATCCGGCGGCGACGCCCGAGGAACTGCGGGCGCTGCTGGCGGCTCCGGCGCTGCCGCTGCGCGAGCGCCCGCTGGCGGGGTTGGGCAACAGTCCGCAGGAGGAGGGACCGCAGTGCCTGACGCCGGCATGAACTCGCCGCTATGCGGATTGTCTGACACAAAGTCGAGGCCTACGATGACGGCCCTGCGCTTTAGGGAGAAATTTTCCATGATCCGTGTGTTTCGTCTTGCCGGTCTCGCCGGTGCCCTGCTGCTGGCCGGCTGCCAGGCGGTCAACACCACCAGCGGCGGCGCCGTGGGTGTCGAGCGCAAGCAGTACATGTTCTCCATGTTGTCCAGCCAGGAGCTGGACCGCATGTATGCGCAGTCCTACCAGCAGACCTTGAGCAAGGCCGCCAGTGCCGGCAAGCTGGACAAGAGCAGCGCCCTGGCCCGGCAGGTCAACAACGTTACCCGCCGGCTGATCGCGCAGACCCCGGTATTTCGTCCGGATGCCGCCGGCTGGAACTGGGAAACCAATCTGATCACCAGCGACGATCTGAATGCCAATGTCGGGCCGGGCGGCAAGATCATTGTCTACAGCGGGTTGATCGAGAAGCTCAATCTGACCGACGACGAACTGGCCGCGGTACTCGGCCACGAGATCGCCCACGCCCTGCGCGAACACAGCCGCGAGGCCATGTCCAAGGCCTACGGCGCCGAGCTGGCCAAGCAGGGCGCGGTGGCGCTGCTTGGCCTGGGGCAGGCCGGCGGGCAGCTTGCCGATGCCGCGGTGCAGTACGGCATGACCCTGCCCAACAGCCGCGGTAACGAAAACGAGGCCGACCTGATCGGTCTGGAGCTTGCGGCGCGCGCGGGCTATGACCCGAATGCGGCGCTCACGCTGTGGAACAAGATGGCCTCGGCCGGCAACGGTGCGCCGCCGGAGTTCATGAGCACGCACCCGTCGTCCTCCGCGCGCATGGCCAACCTGAGGGCGGCTATTCCGCGGGTCATGCCGCTGTATCAGCAGGCGCGCGGGCAGCGCTGACGTGTCAGTTGGAATGACGATTGCAGCTTGTTTTTTCTGCGTGAGTCGGTAAAATCTCCCGGCTTTCGTGACGGGGGATGCCTAGCCCGTCCTGCTCGGTGGGAATGCCTAACCTGCCGATTTTGCCGAATGCAGACGCACTGACCCGAGCCCCCCCCGATTTAGTGTCTGCAGTCGGCCGCGGTTGCCTTGTTGTAAAGGCAAGTACTGTCCAGTATGATTTGCTGCTTGATATTTCAGGTGGCCCCTGAGGCTATAACGAATGAAAACTTTCTCTGCGAAACCGGAAACCGTTAAGCGCGACTGGTACGTCGTCGACGCTGCTGGCAAGACCCTGGGTCGTCTTGCTACTGAAATCGCCAGTCGTCTGCGCGGTAAGCACAAGCCCGAGTACACCCCGCACGTTGATACCGGCGACTACATCGTCGTGATCAATGCCGAGCAGGTGCGTGTAACCGGTGCCAAGAGCTCCGACAAGATGTACTACCATCACTCCGGTTTCCCGGGTGGCATCAAGTCGATCAACTTCGAGAAGCTGATCGCCAAGGCGCCCGAGCGCGTGATCGAGACCGCGGTCAAGGGCATGCTGCCGAAGAACCCGCTGGGTCGCGACATGTATCGCAAGCTGAAGGTGTATGCCGGTGCCAACCACCCGCATACCGCTCAGCAGCCCCAAGAACTGAAGATTTAACGGAATAGGCTCAATATGTCGGCGACTCAAAACTACGGCACCGGCCGTCGCAAGACCGCTACCGCGCGTGTCTTCCTGCGTCCGGGTACTGGCAAGATCTCCATCAACAACCGCAGCCTGGATCAGTTCTTCGGCCGCGAAACCGCCCGCATGGTGGTTCGTCAGCCGCTCGAGCTGACCGAGAACGTCGAGAAGTTCGACATTTTCGTCACCGTCGCTGGTGGTGGTGTTAGCGGTCAAGCCGGTGCGATCCGTCACGGCATCACTCGCGCCCTGATCGAGTACGACGAAACCCTGCGCAGCCCGCTGCGTAAGGCCGGTTACGTCACTCGTGACGCCCGTGAAGTCGAGCGTAAGAAGATCGGTCTGCGCAAGGCGCGTAAGCGTCCGCAGTACTCGAAGCGTTAATCGACTACGCTTCAGCGAAACGCCCAGAGTCCTTCGGAGTCTGGGCGTTTTTTTATGTGCCGGATTTGTCTGCGACAGTCTGTCGCAGCCCGAAAGTCCCGTGCTGCAAGGAGATGCCTGCAGTTGTTTCAGGTTATTACCTTGTCAGGAAAGGGGGTTTTCATTACCATCTGGCGGATTTTTTGCGCAGCTGGTTTTAACTAAAGCGGCCTGCCCAAGCAGGTTGCAGAAAGCTGATGGGAGACGACTGAATGAGTAATGACGGCGTGAATGTGGGCCGGCGTCGGTTCCTCGTCGCCGCCACTTCGGTGGTGGGGGCGGCTGGAGCTGTCGGTGCTGCGGTCCCGTTCGTGGGGTCATGGTTCCCCAGTGCCAAGGCCAAGGCAGCCGGTGCTCCGGTGAAGGTGAACGTGGGCAAAATCGAGCCGGGTCAGCAGATCGTTGCTGAGTGGCGCGGCAAGCCGGTGTTCATCGTCCGCCGCACCGAAGAGACTCTGGCCAATCTGGCCAAGCTCGAGGGTGTCGTCGCGGATCCGGAGTCCAAGGTTTCCGACCAACCGACCTATGTGGATCCGAAGGTCCGCTCGATCAAGCCCGGTCTGCTGGTCCTCGAAGGACTGTGCACCCACCTGGGTTGCTCGCCGTCCTTCCGTCCGGAAGTCGCTCCGGCCGACCTCGGTGCCGAATGGCTGGGTGGCTACTTCTGCCCCTGCCACGGCTCCCGCTACGACCTGGCCGGCCGTGTCTACAAGGCGCAGCCTGCGCCGCTGAACCTGCCGGTCCCACCGCACTCGTACGAGTCCGATGATGTCATCATCATTGGTGTGGATCAGGAGAAAGCCTGATGAGCAAATTCATGGAATGGGTTGACGCCCGCTTTCCCGCCACCAAGATGTGGGAAGATCATCTGAGCAAGTACTACGCTCCGAAGAACTTCAACTTCTGGTATTTCTTCGGCTCCCTGGCACTGCTGGTGCTGGTCAACCAGATCCTCACCGGCATCTGGCTGACCATGAGCTTCGAGCCGTCCGCCGAAGGCGCCTTCGCCTCCGTCGAATACATCATGCGTGATGTGGAGTACGGCTGGATCCTGCGCTACATGCACTCCACCGGCGCCTCGGCGTTCTTCGTGGTGGTGTATCTGCACATGTTCCGCGGCCTGATGTACGGCTCTTACCAGAAGCCGCGCGAGCTGGTATGGATCTTCGGCATGCTGATCTACCTGGCGCTGATGGCCGAAGCCTTCATGGGCTATCTGCTGCCGTGGGGCCAGATGTCCTACTGGGGTGCCCAGGTGATCATCTCCCTGTTCGGTGCGATCCCGGTAATCGGGGCCGACCTGACCCAGTGGATCCGTGGTGACTACCTGATCTCCGGCATCACCCTGAACCGCTTCTTCGCCCTGCACGTGATCGCCCTGCCGATCGTGATCCTGGGCTTGGTTGTGCTGCACATCCTGGCGCTGCACGAAGTCGGTTCGAACAACCCGGACGGCGTCGACATCAAGAAGAAGAAGGACGAGAACGGCATCCCGCTGGATGGCATCCCGTTCCACCCCTACTACACCGTGAAAGACATCGTCGGCGTGGTGGTGTTCCTGTTCGTGTTCTGCACCGTGATCTTCTTCTTCCCGGAAATGGGCGGTTACTTCCTCGAGAAGCCGAACTTCGAAACGGCCAACCCGTTCAAGACTCCGGCTCACATCGCTCCGGTGTGGTACTTCACCCCGTTCTACGCGATCCTGCGTGCGGTTCCGGACAAGCTGCTCGGCGTCATCGCCATGGGTGGTGCGATTGCTGTGCTGTTCGTCCTGCCGTGGCTGGATCGTAGCCCGGTGCGTTCGATGCGCTACAAGGGTTGGCTGAGCAAGATCTGGCTGCTGGTGTTCTGCGTGTCCTTCGTGATCCTCGGCGTGCTCGGCGTGCTGGCACCGACTCCGGGTCGTACCCTGCTGTCCCAGGTCTGCACCATTCTGTACTTCGCCTTCTTCATCCTGATGCCGTTCTACACCCGGATGGAGAAAACCAAACCGGTTCCGGAAAGGGTGACTGGCTGATGAAAAAGCATTTTGCTGCACTGATTCTCGCTGTTCTGCCAGCCTTTGCTTCGGCCCAAGCAGTACTTGAGTATCCGCTGGACAAGGTCAATGTAGACCTGACCGACAAGGCTGCCCTGCAGGATGGCGCGCGTACCTTTGCCAACTACTGCATGGGTTGCCATAGCGCCCAGTTCCAGCGTTACGAGCGGGTGGCCAAGGATCTGGGTATTCCGGAAAAGGCCATGATGGAGAACTTGGTCTTCACCGGTGCCAAGATCGGCGAACACATGAAGACCGGCATGCAGCCGCAGGACGCCAAGGTCTGGTTCGGTGCTCCGCCGCCTGATCTGACCCTGGTCGCCCGCGTGCGTGGTGAGGACTGGCTGTACACCTACCTGCGCACCTTCTATGAAGATCCGGCGCGTCCGTGGGGTGTGAACAACAAGGTGTTCCCGAACGTCGGCATGCCCAACGTGCTGGCCAGCCTGCAGGGCCGTCAGGTCATCGGTTGCAAGCAGGTTCAGGTGGTCGAGCATGGCAAGAAGGTGTTCGATCCGCTGACCGGCACTCCGGTGACCGAGGAAGGCTGCGATCAGCTGACCATCGTGCCGAAGACCGGCGAGCTGAGCGAGGCGGAGTTCGACGAGAAGATCAAGAATCTCGTCAGCTTCCTGAGCTACTCGGCCAACCCGGTGAAGCTGGAGAGTCATCGCATCGGCACCTACGTACTGCTGTTCCTGGCGTTCTTCTTCGTGTTCGCCTATCTGCTGAAGCGTGAGTACTGGAAAGACGTACACTAATCCGTCGCTCCAGCCTCAACACATGCGCGCCCTCCGGGGCGCGCATGTGTTTCTGCCGTCTGAAAATGTCCTGACTGGAGGGAGCCCATGGCTGCGATCAATCGCCTGGCCTGTTATTCCGATCCCGCCGATCATTACTCGCACCGGGTGCGCATCGTGCTCGCGGTGAAAGGGGTGAGTGCCGAAATCATCGAGGTCTTGCCCGGGCAGTACCCGCCGCAGCTGGCCGAGATCAACCCCTATGCCAGCCTGCCGACCCTGGTGGATCGCGATCTGGTCCTGTACGAACCGGCTGTGGTGATGGAGTATCTGGATGAGCGCTATCCGCACCCGCCATTGCTGCCGGCGTATCCGGTGGCACGGGCCAACAGCCGCCTGCTGATGCATCGCATCCAGCGCGACTGGTGCGTGCTGGTGGATCGTGTCCTCGACACGCGTACTCCGGAGGGCGCCCGGATGCAGGCGCGCAAGGAGCTGCGCGAGAGTTTGATCGGTGTGGCGGCGCTCTTCGCCGGCAAGCCGTTCTTCCTCAGCGAGGAGTTCAGCATGGTCGACTGCTGCCTGTTGCCGATTCTCTGGCGCCTGCCGCAGCTGGGTATCGAGCTGCCGCGCCAGGCCAAACCTTTGCTGGACTACATGGAGCGGCTGTTCGCCGGCGACAGCTTCCAGGCCAGTCTGACAGCCATCGAGCGCGCCATGCGCTGAGGATCCGATAATGAATTCGAGTCGTCCCTACCTGTTGCGCGCCCTCTACGAGTGGATCGTCGACAACGATTGCACGCCGCACATTCTGGTCGCCGCCGAATATCCCGGGGCCCGGGTGCCGGCCGGTTATGCCAAGGACGGGCAGATCGTGCTCAACGTATCGCCCAGTGCGGTGCGTTATCTGGAAATGGGTAACGAAGTGCTGACCTTCGAAGGGCGCTTCGGCGGTGTCGCCCAGAGCTTGTATGTCCCGGTCGCTGCGGTGCTGGCAATCTACGCCCGCGAAAACGGGGAGGGCATGGCCTTCGAGCAGGAGGAGCCGGAGCAAGGCGCCAGCGCGGAAAAGGGCGTGTCCGGTGATGACGAGCCGCCGCGCCCCAGTGGTCGGCCGAGCCTGAAGGTGGTCAAGTAAGGTCCGCTCAACGGCAATAAAAAAGGCGATCCCCGTGGATCGCCTTTTTTATTGCCGACCTGCGTCAAGGCATCGACTCAGTCGGTGTACTCGAACAGGCGGACGATGCCCTGCACGCCGCCAACGCCTTGGGCCACTGCGGTGGCGCGGTTGGCCTCGGCACGGGTAACCAGACCGAGCAGGTAGACCATGCCGTTCTCGGTTACCACCTTGATCTTGGAGCCTGGCACCGTATTGTCGGCGAGCATGGCCGTCTTGATCCGGGTGGTCATCGCTGCGTCGGCGCTGCGTGCCAGAGCGGAGGAGGGCGGCAGGACCTGCAGGTGGTTGTGCACCAGCTTCACGCCCTGAGCGCGGCGGGCTGCCTGCTCGGCGAGGCTCTTCAGGTCGGCGCGCGGGGTCTGGCCGGCGAGCAGAACCACGCCGTTGTAGCTGGTCACCACGACGTGCGAGGTGGTGTCGTTGAGGTCGGCATGGCTGCGCCGGATCTCGTTGCCGACTCGCGCCGGGATGAACTGGTCGTCGATCTTGTTGCCGATGCTGCGGGCGCCGCAGCCGGCCAGCAGCAGGCTCAGGGCCAGGGTGGCGAGGAGCAGGGGGGATCGTTTCATTCTTCACTCCCGAACAGTTGGCGGTCGATTAGGTCGCACAGGCAGTGGATCGTCAGGAGGTGCACTTCCTGGATGCGCGCGGTGCTGCGTGCCGGTACGCGGATCTCGACGTCCTCGGGCAGTAGCAGGGAGGCCATGCCGCCGCCGTCGCGGCCGGTCAGGGCGACCACGGTCATCTCGCGGTCGTGGGCGGCCTGGATGGCCTGGATCACGTTGCCGGAATTGCCGCTGGTGGAGATCGCCAGCAGCACGTCGCCGGGCTGGCCGAGGGCGCGGATCTGCTTGGAGAACACCTCGTTGTAGCTGTAGTCGTTGGCGATGGAGGTGATGGTCGAGCTGTCGGTGGTCAGGGCCACGGCCGGCAGGCTGGGGCGCTCGCGTTCGAAACGATTGAGCAGCTCGGAGGAGAAGTGCTGGGCATCGCCGGCCGAGCCGCCGTTGCCGCAGGAGAGGATTTTGCCTTCGCTGAGCAGGGCGTTGACCATCACCTGGCTGGCCTGCTCGATGTGAGGGGCGAGCACTTCCATTGCCTGGCGCTTGGTTTCGATGCTGTCCTGGAAGAGCTGGCGGATACGGGATTGCATGTCCATCGAATGACCTTCAGTTGGGCGGCTGCTCAGGCGTCGAACGCGCTGCGGATCCAGTTGAGCCGCGGGGGCGAAGTGCGGTCGGCCGGGCCGAGCGCGACTACGTCGAACCGGCAGGGGTGGATCGCCCAGCGCGGTTGCTGTTGCAGGAAAACCTGGGCGGCGGCACTGACGCGGGCGCGCTTGCGAGCGTCGATACTGCCTTCGGCGCCGCCCCAGGCGCTATGGCGCCGGTAACGCACTTCCACAAATACTACGGTATCGCCGTCGAGCATGACCAGATCCAGCTCGCCTAGCCGGCAGCGCCAGTTGCGCGCCAGCAGACGCAGGCCATGTTCCTCCAGATGGGTCTGAGCCCAGCCTTCGGCGGCCTGGCCTGCAGCCTGGCGGGTGGCGTCGCTCACTCTATGCCGGCTTCCAGGCGCTGGATCTGGCCGTTGCGGTATTCCGCCCACGGCAGGCTGCGCACGATGCGCTGGCCGGGAGCGAGGCGCAGGCTGCCGGACAGGCCGTCGATGCGGCTGCTCGGCAGGGCCTGCAGTTGGCCGAGACGCGGGGCCAGGCTATAGGCGTCGGCGCCCATGGCGTACAGGCGGCCGAGGCTGCCGGCCGCTGCCGGCCACTGGCCAAGCACCTGTTCGCGCAGCGGATTCGGTTCGCCCAGCAGCCAGGGGGTTTCGCAGAAACGGATGCCGTCGAGGTCGAGATTCTGTGCCGGATCGTTGTTGCCGGTGAACAGGTGCGAGGTGGCATACACCGGCAGATCGCCGGCGTACTGGAAGGCAAGGGTCGGCTTGATCTGTTGGGCCTGCTGCGGAGTGGCTGCGAGAAAAATGAAGTCAATGTCCCGGCGTCGTGAGGGTTGGGCTGCCACCTCGCCGCCAAGCACGCTCTGCAGGCGCTTGCCACGTGCCTCGCTCTGGCGCAGCTGGAACAGC
>Ga0209212_1009645_pt1 | contig 10014 bp, 10 predicted proteins | sample RifGroC2_FD_183996 | JGI IMG/M metagenome (GOLD analysis project Ga0209212, IMG submission 183996) | Groundwater microbial communities from Rifle, Colorado, USA - Groundwater C2 (SPAdes) (version 2) | ecosystem: Environmental > Aquatic > Deep subsurface > Groundwater | place: Rifle, Colorado... | reverse complement strand
ATTCCGGATGGCCATAGCTTTCGGCCAGCCGGTAGCTCCCCAGGGCGAGCTTCTTGCCGAATCCCTCTCCGGCGCCCGTCTTGCGGGTCATCTCCACCATCATCTCCGCATCGCCGAAACGCAGGGCAGCCCCATCGGTGTCCTTCGTGGTAATGACCCTGCTCTCGAAGAGGTCCATCGCACAGGCGATGGTCGTTCCCATCGCGATTGCGTCCATGCCGTAATCGTTGCAGAGGTAGTGGGCCTTCGTGACGGCGTCGAGATCGTCGATGCCGCAGTCCGGTCCGAGAGACCAGGCGGTTTCATACTCCGGCCCTTCCCCGACGCCGGCGAATTTTGGATTGGTGATCCGCGTCGCCCGGCCGCAGCTTATGATACAGGAGAAACAGCCGCGCGGCCTCGTGAGAATCTTCTTGGTCAACGATTCGCCGCCGACTTTGTCTGCGGTAGCAAAGACGCCTTCCCGGAAGTTCCTCGTCGGCAGACCGCCGCTCTCGTTGAGGATGTTGATCAATACGTCCGTCCCGTAGGCCTTGAGCCCCCCGCCTCCGACAGGGTGGTTCTTGATCATGTCGCGCGCCTTGACCATCGCCTCCCGGAAGCCTTTGACATCCGCGACGCGGACCGCGCCCGTTCCCCGGACCGCGACCGCTTTGAGATTCTTCGATCCCATGACGGCGCCGACGCCGGTCCTGCCCGCCGCCCGGCCGCATTCGTTCATGATATTGGCAAAGAGGACCAACCTCTCCCCCGCCGGGCCGATGCAGGCGATAGACGCCTCTTCATCCGTGACGGCGCGAACGGCCGCTGTCGTCTCCGGAACCGTCTTTCCCCAGAATGCAGTCGCATCGCGCAGCTCCGCCTGGGCGTCGTTGATCCAGAGATAGACCGGTTTTGCCGCCTTCCCTTCGAAGATGACGAGGTCATAGCCCGCATACTTGAGCATCGGGCCGAATACGCCTCCGGAGCTGGAAGCGGCGATCGTCCCGGTCAAGGGCCCTTTCGTCACGACATTGAAGTGGCCCGCCGAGGGCGCGTTTGTTCCGGAGAGGGGCCCGGTTGCGAAGATGAGTTTGTTGCCCGCGCTCAGAGGATCGATCTTCGGATCGATCTCGTCGGACAGGATGCGGCTGCCCAGACCGCGGGCGCCGATATACTTTCTGGCCAGTTCGGGATCCAGCGCCTCCTTGGTGATGGACCCGGTGGTCAGATTGACCCTTAAAATCGTGCCTATCCATCCGTACATGTCACTTCACCTCCTCAAAAGTTCTCTTGAATCCCACGGCGACGGCCTTTTGCCGCGATCGGACGGCGTCGGTCTCGTCCAGGTATTCGAGTGCGGAGGTGGGACAGAAGGCCACACACTCCGGTGAGCCGCTGCACAAGTCGCATTTGACGATCCTCTGCTTCTGAGTTTCGTAAACCACCGCCCCAAAGGGGCAGGCCACGGTGCACATCCGGCAGCCGATGCATTTCGTTTCCTCCCAGGCCACCCGGTTTCCGGCGGGGTCGGCATGCATGGCCGCCGTGGGGCATACCGAGACGCAGGGGGCGTCCTCGCACTGCTGACAAACGGTCGGCATGGAGAACCCTTCGATCTCCCAATTGTACACATGGATCCGCGAGGAATGGGGCCTGAATTCGCCGTCATGATAGAAGGAACACGACAGCGCGCAATTCTGACAGCCGGTACACCGATCAGGATAAATCATCAACATTTTAGCCATGACTCTTCTCCTTTACTCATCAAAGGTTTATACCCGTTTTTCGAAAAACCGCCCAAAACGCGACGACACCACCTCCTTTACCGAAAGTGCAGTGCGATTTTTATAGATGTAAAATAATGGAAGGCTTGGTGAAAGTCTGCGTCGAACAAAAGGCATTGTCAAGCTTTTTTTAGAAGAGCTTGTGTTCCGACCGAATAGAGGTGTATGTTCATCGCATGAAGATCACGTTCAGGGCATTCGCCTCATTAAGGGAGATCATCGACACGGATGAGAAAACCCTTAACCTTCCCCAGGGGGAAAAGATCAAGGGTCTATTGGAGAGCCTCTGCAACACCTATCCCAGGCTGCGGGCGCACCTCTTCGATCCCACGGGACAGATCAAGCCCTATTTTATTATACTCAAAAACGGTCGAAACATCGTGTCACTGCAGCAGCTCGGCACGGTCATCGACGAAAACGACGTGATCGCCGTCTTCCCTCCTGTCGCCGGCGGATGAACCATCCTCATAGGAAAAAACTTCGTCGGGTCACACAAATGAGGTGAGAAAATCCTGATGACACATCCGTTTCGCATCAACCGCCGGCTTGGACCCGGGCAATACAGCCTGACGGAAGTCTTTGCGGATATCCGCACCTATGACGTTCTGTCCGCCATCTTCGCCGACGCGGCGGAAATCGACAGGGTCATGGCTTACACCAAGGTGTTAGTGGTCGATGCGCCCAGAGAGATATTCGTGGACAACGACAACGGGTCCATCACCATCGGCCTGAATCACCTGCGCAATTCCTCGGATGAGTTTCTGTATCTGGACATCATTCATGAACTTTGTCATGTCAAACAACACCTGCAGGGGCGGAACCTTTACGACCGGAGCAAAGCTTACGTAGACCGAGAAACGGAAATCGAGGCCTACGAGGTCACCGTACGGGAAGCCCGCCGAATCGGATTGAACGACGAGACGATTTCCAATTATCTCCGCGTATACTGGATCACACCCGAAGAACACAAAAGACTGACCGAAAAACTGAACGTGACCGGGGGAAAATAGGTATCTGTCCCTATTTCCCCCATCACAAGATCAGCAGGGCGGTCATGTCCATGACGTTGGTCCCCGTGGGACCGGTCATGATCAGATCCCCCGTCGCTTTCAAGAAGTGGTAGGAGTCGTTCCGGGCGAGAAAGTCGTCGATCCGCAGGCCCAACTCCTGCGCCTTTTGCCAGCTTGTGTGGTCGACGAGGGCTCCGGCGGCGTCCGAGCGGCCATCGATACCGTCCGTCCCGGCGCTCAGGAACAAAAAGCGGGGGTTTCCCTGGAACTCGCGCAGAGCCGCGAGGGCCATCTCCTGATTCCGGCCGCCCATCCCGTCCCCCCGGAGGGTCACCGTTGTTTCCCCGCCGAAGAGCAGGCAGACCGGCGGGGCGAAGGGCTGCCCCGTGGCGGCGATCTCCTCGCCGATGGCCAGGATCGCCTTTGCCGCCTCGCGTGCCTCGCCCCGGAGGCGGGAACTCATGATACGGGTGGGGATCCCCAGGGCTTCTCCCCTTTCTTTGCCCTTCCGGAGAATTTTCAGGTTGCTCCCGATAAGAAAATGGTCGATCAGCGGACTCGGTGTCTTGGGCGTCTCCTCGATCTTTCCGGCAAGCCCCTTCTCAACGGCCGTCCGGACGCTCTCCGGCGCCGCTTCCCATAGGTCGTACTTTTTTAAAATGGCATGGGTGTCTCCATAGCTCGACCGATCGAAGAACAGCGGGGCGGAGCCGATGGCCTCCAGGTCGTCGCCGATGACGTCGGAAACGACCAGGACGATCCCCCGCGCCCGGGAGAATCTCCCCAGCCTCCCCCCTTTCACGAGGGAAAGGTGCTTCCGGACGACGTTCAAATCCTCGATCGGGACGCCGTTGGCGAGAAGGCCTTTGACCAGCGCCTGCATCTCGGGAAGGGTGATCGGCGGCGCCGGTTTTTCCAGAAGGGCCGAGCTTCCCCCCGAGAGAACATAAATGAAAAAATCATCCGGGGAAAGCGCCGAGAGCTTCTCGATGAGGATCTCAGCCGCCCGGATGCTCTTTTCGGTGAGGACGGGGTGCGAGCTTTCGAAGACGCCGATTCCGTCGAGAGCGGCATCGTAGTTGGAAACGACGAGACCGTCGGTTACCCGATCACCCAGGACGGCCTTTACGGCCCGCGCCGTCTCGATCGAGGCCTTCCCGCTTCCGAAGAGGTGGACACCGCGGTAGTCGCCGAGCCGGTAGCTTTTCCCTTCGACCGTCAGGACGTCCGCCTCGACCTTCAGCGTGTCGCGGACCAGATTGCCCGGCAGGGCCGAATCCAAGGCGTCCGAAAATAGGGTCATCATCTTTTCCCTGTTCGTCGTTACTCCTCCTTATTGCGTCATTTCCTCTCCAATATTCAGAGGGACATGTTCGAAGCGATTCACATCGACGAGACCCCTGTCGGTCAGTCTCAGCTCCGGTATCACCGGCAGGGCCAGGAAGGAGAGGACCATGAAGGGTTCGTCCTGCTTGGAGCCTAACTCTCGGGCGACCCGGCGCATCTTTTCCCAACCCCGGGCCACTTCGTCAAGCGGCCGGTCCGACATCAGTCCGGCAATGGGAAGCGGCAGCGCCGCCAGGACCTCGCCTCCGCGAACCGCCGCCAATCCCCCGTTCATCTCCTCGACCGTCTTCACCGCCGTGAAAAGATCCCCGTCGCTGCAGCCGACGCCGATGATGTTGTGGGAGTCATGGGCCACCGATGAGGCGAGGGCCCCCGCCTTCAGACCGAATCCCCGCACAAACCCCAGCCCGATCCTCCCCGTCCCGCGGTGGCGCTCGACGACGGTCAGCTTCAGGGTGTCCCTGCGGATATCGGAAATAATAACGCCGCCCCGGACGGCAGGTTTGAGAAATTGTTGTCGCGTCAGGATCTGATCGGGGATAAGACCGATCACCCGGATCGGTCCTCCCGCGTGCGGGATGGCGAAGGACTCCCGGTCGAACGGGAGGACGTTCATGGCGCCTATCCGCTGGCATTTTACGCCGGATGCCCCTTCGCCGATGAGGGCCCCTTCGTGAAAGACCGTCCTTCCCCCCTTGACGACGCTCCGCACCTCGATGGGCTCCAGTGAATCGAGGATGAGGAGATCGGCACGGTAACCGGGGGCGACTGCGCCGACGTCCCTGAGACCGAAGTAATGCGCCGTGTTGCATGTCACCATCCGGATCGCCTCTCCCGGCGCCATCCCTTCTCCCACCGCCATGTCGATGAGATGGTTCAGGTGACCTCGCTTCATCAGGTCATGGGGGTGGAGGTCGTCGGTCACCAAAGAGAAGTGGCGGCTGTTTCTATGGGTCACCAGAGGAAGGAGCTCCTCGAGGTTCTTGGCCAAAGTCCCCTCGCGGATCATGATATGCATCCCCAGCCGGAGCTTCTCCCGGGCCTCCGCCCGCCTTGTACATTCGTGATCCGAGCGGGCGCCTGCTGCGATATAGGCGTTGAGCCCTTTGCCGGAGAGCAGGGGGGCATGGCCGTCACGGATCCCGCAACCAAAGGCGATCAGTTTTTCGAGCACCGGATCGCTCCCGCCAAGGACGCCGGGGTAGTTCATCATTTCGGCAAGCCCGAGGACCCGCTTGTCTCGCTCGAGAGGTTTCAGGTCAGCGACGGAAAGCGAGGCCCCCGAAGTCTCAAGGTCGGTTGCCGGAACACAGGGAGGAAGGAGAAAGTAGATATCCACGGGAAGGTCCTTGCTCGCCTCCAGCATGAACCGGATCCCCTCGATCCCCAGGACGTTCGCGATTTCATGCGGATCAGCGACGATCGCCGTCGTGCCCCGCGGGAGGACCGACTTCGCGAGCTGCGCGGGTGAAAGCAGCGTGCTCTCCAGATGCATATGGGCGTCGATGAATCCCGGAGTGACCCATCCCCCCCCGGCATCGATCACCGCCGGGCCGTCGTAGCTGCCGACGCCCGCGATGATCCCGTCGTAAATGGCCACATCAGCCCGGATGATCTCTCCCGTGAAGACATTGAGGACGCGTCCCCCCTTCAGGACCAGATCGGGCGCCCCATCGCCCCGCGCCACGCGGATCAGGTTTTTCAGCCGGTCTATTCTCTTCATATTCTTACTCAACTTCACCGCACCAAAGCCCCCGATTCAACTCCGTAAAAACCCCGGATCTCCAGAAGGAGACCGGGGTCTTGGATTTCCGGGCAAAGACGGATCAGGGGTTCGGGCTACCCTTCCCATCGGAATGTTCTCGATGGCGATATTGACGACTTCCGAGCATCTGTATTCTTGCTATATTCGATCTTCACAGCTTTCAGGATATAAGCAATTCGAATGGAAAGTCAAACAGTTTTAAAAAGAAGAGCGATAAGGACCCCTAAGTTGTCTATCCTCCGGGATTTGATTCTTACCGGGAAGACTCCGGCCTGATCAGGAGTATGGGTGCATGGGATTCATGGAGAACGCCCAATGCCACGCTGCCGAACATCAACTTTTTCAGTCCGGTATAACCGTGGGTGGCAATAACGATCAACTCCACCCTGTTTTTCTGGGCGTAATCAGAAATGACATCGGCAGGCCGATTGCCCTCGAGTGACTCCGTTATTACATGAATACCCTCTGAAGCGAATTGAGATTCCACATCCGCAAGATACTTTCTGGATTCCATAAAAAGGTTTTCCCTGACCGTATTGATATTGACAAGACTTTGATACTCGGCGCGCCCTGGGAGATTGACAGTGACTACGTTGAGCAGGGTTACTTCTCCCACGGCCCCGTCCTTTACCAAGTTTTTGACATGGGACAACGCACATTCCGCTAACTTTGAGCCGTCGAGGGGAACCAAAATTTTTTGATACATGGCATGCACCTCCTTTTTAAAATTTCGTGAAATGACCAGCGTTTACTTCCCAATCATTTCTCCTGGCTCGGGATGAGCAGTACCGGGCATTTCGCCTCTTTCATCACCTTATCCGTGACGCTTCCGATCAAGTATTTTTGCAAACCCGTTTTCCCGTGAGAGGCGATTACGATCAGATCAATCTTTCGCTCGGATGCCTCTTTCAGAATCTCTTCAAATGGCTGACCTTTACGGACATCGGGAATAACCTTGATACCCCCGCCTTGTTGATTTCTATCGATGACTTCCTGAAGCTTTTCATTGGAAAAAATGATGCTCTCGTTCAAAACACGATCTACAATGCTCTGGTCAAGGCAGTAATCGGCCAAACTCTGTTTGCTGATGACGTGGAGAAGGAAGATCCTTGCCTTGTAATTGACGGCCATACTCAAAGCCGTTCGAAAGGCCAGATCCGAGTCTTCCGAGAAGTCCGTCGGTACGAGTATTTTTCTGGGATGAAACATGAAACCCTCCTTTTGATTTTCCATTCTCGTCGTTCTTCATCTCCGGTCTGTCAGGCAATCGCTTTTCCAGAGGCAATCGCTGTCACATTCGTCTTTTGTGCGAAAACAGGGTGAATAGCCCTCACGGATCTGGATATCCCTAATGATATCTTGCTTGGAGCGGCCGATCCGGGCATTCACCCCCCACTGTCTGGCAATCTCTCTGATCTCCTGTATTTTCATCATCCAGCCTCCTTTGTTAAAGGTCTTTCCGATGGTAAATGTATTGCTTGATTAAACATTAAAGGACAATTTTCCGAAAAACAATACGGGACGATCTCGGGGGGAATATGGGGTAAAAACAGGGATTATGAAAGTTTCAACAGAAACGACCTGAGGTTGGTATGATGGTTCTTGATACCCAGTTTTTTGCGGATATTGTCTCTATGGTAATCGACGGTTTTGGCGGAGATCCCGAGAATATCAGCGATATCTTTGGTTGTGTTCCCGTTTTTCACGAAATCCGCCACCCGGATCTCCTGTGGTGTGAGATCAAAACAGGCCTGGGATATCCTGTGGAGAAAGGGCGAGATAATCTTTTTCAGTTGCGTTTCGAGGATCTCCAGGCAAGCCCGCTGGTGATGCGTCAGCGGACCCTCTTTCAATTTTTCAATATAAGGGAGGATCGACGTTTTCACATTGGTAAGCACATTTTCTTCAATCTCTCTTCTGTCGTCTTCCCTTTGTTTAAGGAGCACTTTTAACGCCGTGTTCACTTCCTCAAGATTCCGGGATTTGATGGAGAGCTCCTCTTCTCTTTGCCCCAGGGTCTCCTCGACCTCCTTACGGTCGGTGATGTCGAAGAGGGATCCGATCAGACCGCCCAATGATCCGTCCTGATTCAGAAAGGTTGCCATGGTTGCTTTGTAGAAAATCACGTCATGCCGGGTGCCATCGGCATGCATCAAAGGACTTTCATAGGTCTGGACGCCTCCCGTCCGGAATAATTCCTGATCGGCCCGTTCGTATCTTTCTGCAAGATCCCTGGGGGCAATGTCATGGACCGTCTTTCCGACGATATCCTCCATTTTTCTGCCCAGAAAGTCACCGAAGGCCCGATTTCCTCCAAGGTAGACCCCCCGGACGTCCTTGTAAAAAATAGGGATTGGTATCGAATCGAGCAGTTTTTGGAGGAAATGGCGATCTTGGTATCTTTCGCAGAAGTCTTGATGGGGCTTTGACTTCTCGACGTGATTTCTTTTCTTCACGGGAAGACCTCTATATGCCACTTTGCGTGTTCTTTAATAAGAAGAGTTCCGGAAGCCCTCTCCGGTCACTTCTTCTTGATCAGGCCCATATCCTTGAGGATGACGGCATACTTGCCGTTCCACTCCTCGAGGAATTTTTTGAAGGCGTCGCCGCCCAGCCATGCATTGGTCAGCATGTTGTCCTTGCAGTACTTCTTGAAGATCTCTGTCTGGGTGTACTTGAAAAATGCCTGCTCCAGGACCTTGCGGGCGTCCGCCGGGATATCGGCGGGGGCGACGATGCCGCGGTTCTGGACATACACAACGTCGACCCCCTGCTCCTTCATTGTGGGGATGTCGGGGGCGCCGGCCAGACGTTTTTCCGCGAAAACCCCGAGAAGCCTGATTTTTCCGGCCTTGTTGAGTTCAAGGGACTCGCCGGGATTCGAGAGAGCCAGGTCGATATGGCCGCCCAGGAGGGCTGCATTGACCTCGCCGCCGCCGTTGAAGACGACGTAATTAAACTGGATGCCCGCTGCTTTCTCGATCAGGTAATGGGCAATGGAATCGGCGCCGCCCAGGGCCGTCCCCCCCATGGTGATCTTTTTCGGGTTGGCCTTGGCGTCGGCAACGACCTCCTTCACCGATTTGTATTTCGACCCGGAATTCACGATGAGCGTGAACTCGTCGAAGGCGAAATTGGCGATCGGGGTGAAATCCTTCATATTGAAGGGCGTGCTGCTGATGAGCGGCGTGGTCAGAAAGGACGGGGTGACCGTGACCAGGAAATAGGGATCCTTTCTCTTACTGGCCACATAGCCGTAGCCGATCCCGCCGCTTCCGCCCGGCTTGTTTTCGACGACGAGCGGCTTCGGGAGCAGCTTGTCCTTTTCCACGGAAGAGGCCAAGAGGCGCGCGAAGATATCGCTTCCGCCGCCGGCGCTGTATGCGACGACCACGGTGATGGGTTTCTCCGGGAAGCTGCTCGCGCCGAAGACGCTTTCCGCCCCGATGGCTACAAACAAAACGACCAGAAAAAATACGGATAATCTGTTTTTCATGTTCTCCCTCCCTGGTGTGATGTGATAGTCGTAAATTCTCCCTTTCGGATATTTTCCAGCAGTTCCTCTGCCCGGACGGGATTGAAAGCGCCGCATTCACAGCACTTGGCCATGATCCGCGCCGCCTTTTTAGGGGTCAGACGCCGGAGCTTCACATATTCGATCATTTTCCGGATCAGGTTGAAGGAGATCATACCATGGCCGCACAAGGTGTTGATTTCCAGGATCTCCCTCTCGGGCAGGCGTTCCCTGGCGCCCCAAAAGCCCAAGGAGTGCTCGGCGCTGTGGCGGGTTATGCCTGCTGTTCGACAGCACTGCTGAACCTCATCCAGAAGGCCGCTGATGTTGATGGAAATTCCCAGATCGGCCCGGATCAATTCCTCGATCACCTTCCGCACCGTATCGAGGTCCGTAAAGACCGCCGTGGTTCCCGCGCCCTCACTGAGATTGGCTATAAACTTCTCTATCTCGACGCCGTCCTTGTGGATGTTCCCCTGTTTGACGCTTCCCATGTTGATCGGATGGTATTTTTGACAGATGCGCATGAACTCCTGTAGCTTGGACGCCGATCCCTCGCGGTTGATCCCCGGGGCGGCCGTCATGAAAACCACGAAATCTTCCTTGAGGTTC
>Ga0209212_1009644_pt1 | contig 10016 bp, 10 predicted proteins | sample RifGroC2_FD_183996 | JGI IMG/M metagenome (GOLD analysis project Ga0209212, IMG submission 183996) | Groundwater microbial communities from Rifle, Colorado, USA - Groundwater C2 (SPAdes) (version 2) | ecosystem: Environmental > Aquatic > Deep subsurface > Groundwater | place: Rifle, Colorado... | reverse complement strand
TTGGCCTATCATTTTTTTCGTGCCGGCTATGCTCTCGTTTGATGAAGCCAGAAGATCGATTCTCAACGCCATGTCTCCGGTTTCTACCGAAATCGTGGCATTGGCACAAGCCCGACAACGAGTGACGGCCTCGGATATTTTTTCGGAGGAGGATATTCCCTTCTTTGACAATTCGTCGATGGACGGGTATGCCCTTCGAACCTTTGATACTTCAGGTGCCTCAGGAGGTGGAATCGCCGTTTTGGAGATTTCCGGCGAGGTGATGGCAGGGGAGGATGCACAAGAACCTCTCGGAGCCGGTCATGCAGTGAGAATTATGACGGGGGCACCTATTCCCGTTGGGGCGGATGCCGTGCTGGAACAAGAAGAAGTTGCTGCGAAAGACGGCTCAATTGAAGTACGCAAGGAGGTGCCGCAGGGGAGAAACATCCGCAAAAAGGGTGAAGATGTTCGCAAAGGCGATCTAGTTCTCAGGAAAGGCACACTGCTTACTCCCTCTGGCATAGGACTCCTCGCCTCTCTCGGAATGCAGGAAGTCGAAGTGCATCGGAAGCCACACGTTTCGATCCTGACGAGCGGAAATGAACTGCTGGATCTCGATGAGCCGCTTGCCCCGGGGAAAATACGCAACAGCAATGCATACGCTCTCCGTGAGCTCGTTCAGGAAACCGGATGCGAGGCAGTAAGCCTCGAACGGTCGCGGGACGAGGAATCGGAGTTGCGCAGGAAGATGTCAGAAGGCTTGAGATATGATGCGCTCATCACCTCCGGTGGAGTTTCTGTGGGGAAGCACGACATTGTTTTGAAAACCCTGGAGGCGGTGGGTGTCGAGATACGATTCTGGAAAGTCAACATAAAACCCGGGAAGCCGTTTGCGTTCGGGGTGTACGCGAATCCCGCGGGCGGCGGTCTCGTTCCGGTGTTTGCTTTGCCTGGAAATCCTGTGTCTACCGTCGTGACTTTTCTGCAATTGGTGCGACCGGCACTTCAGAAGATGATGGGCGCCGGGCCCGTGTCTTTTCCGGCCCTGCGAGCAACGCTGGAGCATGACATTGCGAAAAGAGATTCGAAGCGCCACTTCAATCGAGGCATCCTCAGAGGCGAAAACGGCCGTCTATTTGTTCGTGCAACGAGGTCGCAAAGCTCCGGAGTCCTTTCTTCACTCGTGGACGCGAATTGTCTGTTCATCGTGCCTGAGGATCGGATGGATCCGAAGGCCGGCGATGAAGTTGAAGTTGAGCTCCTCTGAGATTTTCTCATGAAAGTAACAATGCGTTTGTTTTCGATTGCCAAAGATCTCGCCGGTTTCGACGCGCGGGAGATCGAGTTGCCGGAGGGCGCGCGAGCGGCGGATGTCTTTGTCGTCCTGAACGCCGTAAGCACCAGCTTCGAGGATTGGCGGCCGAGTCTGATGCTGGCTGTCAATCGGGAATATGTTTCCAGCGAACACCCGTTGAAGAACGGTGACGAAGTGGCGGTGATCCCGCCGGTGAGCGGAGGGTAAGGGTCCGTGATTCAACAGCAACCTCTTCGGAGGCCACCGTGGTTCAGATAACGAGCGAGAAGATTGACGTGCAGGCGGCAGTGGAATCGGTGACGACTCCGGAGTCCGGAGGGATCGATCTCTTCATCGGGACGACACGGAATCATTCGAAGAACCGCGCTGTTGCATGGTTGGAGTACGAAGCCTACGAGTCGATGGCGCTGAAGATGATGGAGCGACTCGAAGAGGAAGCGCGCAGCCGGTGGCCGATCAGCAAAGCGGTGCTCATTCATAGAATCGGCAGGGTTGACATCGGCGAGGCGAGCGTTGTCATTGCGGTCTCTTCGGCGCATCGCAAAGAAGCTTTCGAGGCGTGCAGATTCCTCATCGACAAGCTGAAGCAAGTCGTGCCGATTTGGAAACGAGAGTTCTTCGCCGACGGCACAGTCGAATGGTCGCGGCAGTATCATGCAGAAGAAGGAACGACAGAGACACTTTGATCGACACCCAATCCACACCACTTCCCCGACAAGCGGCGGTCCTTCAGGATGATTCCGGCCGCGTCATCAACAACTTGCGCATCTCGGTCACCGACCGCTGCAATTTCCGCTGTCGCTATTGCATGCCGGAAGAAGGCATGGTGTGGATGGAGAAATCCGAGCTGTTGAGCTTTGAAGAAATCGTGCGAGTCGCGTCTCTGTTCGCTCAGTTGGGGATCAGCAAGATTCGGTTGACGGGAGGAGAGCCGTTGATGCGGAAGGATCTCCGACTGCTTGTCGCGAAGCTCGTCCATCTTCAAGGGATCAGAGATCTTGCGCTGACGACGAACGGATTCTTCCTACTCGACCAGGCTCTCGATTTGTATAATGCCGGTCTCCGGCGGATCAACGTCAGCCTCGATTCACTCGATCAAGTCAAATTCAATCACATGACGCGGCGAGATTATTACGAAAGAGTGTGGAGGGGCCTCGATGCGGCCGAGACGCTTGGCTTTGGTCCCATCAAAATCAACGTCGTGCTGATCCGCGGCATCAACGAGGGGGAGATCGGGAAGTTTGCAACCCTTGCTCGCGCAAGGCCGTTCATTGTTCGCTTCATCGAATTCATGCCAATCGGCGCTGATGACGGATGGACAACGGAGAAGGTGGTGACGACACGCGAAATTCTTCAGACCATTGAACGAGAGACGGGAATGAGATTGCTGGAGGTTGAGCGGCACGGGAATCAGCCCGCTGACCGGTATCGATTCGAGGATGGGCGCGGGGAAATCGGGTTCATCAGCTCCGTCAGCGAGCCATTCTGCGAGAGCTGCAATCGTATTCGCATTACGTCGGACGGGAAGCTGCGTACGTGCCTGTTCTCCCTCGAGGAGACCGACCTGAAGCGGATGGTGAGGGGCGGTGCGCGGGACGAAGAAATCCTGCAGACCATTCAACAGGCAGTCTGGAAGAAAGAGCCTGGACATCTCATCAACCGGCCGGAATTTGTCCGCCCCGGCCGCACCATGTCACAGATAGGCGGCTGAACCATCAATCCTACTTTCACCTTAACGGAGATTCCAAAAGCGAGAAAGGAGCCTCTATGAAGCTGTCACTCGTGTTGGCTTTGATGCTGCTGCCTGCCTGCAACCAAGACCGACCTCAACAAGAGGTTCCCGGTCCGACGGTCGCAGAGGATGAGGCCCACATCTCCCAAATGGTCGCATCGTTCCACGCATCGTTGGGGAAAGCCTTGAGAGGTGGAGGAATCGACACAGATAGCCTGGTCGATGCGTACTTCGACAAAGACATCTACTACGTCACCCCGTGGGGTTGGACGGAGCCCCTCGACTCAACGAAATCCCGTTTTCGCAAGGCCCTCGGTCGAATCAAGGACTACGATAACAAAGTGGAGTTTCAGCAAGCGAAGGCGTACGGCGACGGTGCCTATGCCTCGTTCATCCTCAGGCAGAATTCCACAATCGATGGTCAGTTGCTGGAAGAGTATCTGCCAACTACCTGGATTCTCGAGCGCCGGGGCACTTCGTGGAAGATCGTGCGCGCACACCGCTCGACCGACTACGAGACGTTCCAACAGTACATTGCTCTTCAGAAGAAGCGGGAAGGATCGAAGTAGCTGCTGTTGAAGAGAACTGTTTGATGCGTGGCGTGAGAGTGCCGACCTCGTCAGATGCGTACGGTAATGCATGTAGCGTTGGCTGATATGAGGAGTTGTCTGTATTCAGGGGAGATGAGCTTCCACCACATCCGCGCCTGCTGACGTCGTTTGGCCGGACATCGCAAGCTCCCTTTCCTCCGCCCTCCTAAAGGGGACCTCGTCAACAAACATTCACCCCGTGATGTGTGAAGCCACAGGAGTTGGGCATGGGACTGTTCGAGAAGAAAACTACCGTTGGTGGGATCAACGCCTTCGGCAAGCCGAAGCTGCCGCCCGGACAAACCGCGACTGAGAAATTCCCGGTACTCACCTACGGGGAAACTCCCAAAATCTCCAAAGAGGAGTGGCGATTCATCGTCTGGGGTCTCGTGGAGCAGGAGAGGGATTGGACGTGGAGTGAGTTTTTGAAGCTACCGCAGACAATCCTGCGGGCAGATTTTCATTGCGTTACTCACTGGAGTCGTTTCGGAGACGAATGGGGAGGCGTGCTCTTCAGGGATCTCATCAGGCACATCAAACTCAAGCCGGAAGCCAAGCACGTGATACAGCACGCGTACGGTGGATACACAACCAACCTGCCACTTCAACGGATGATCGATGAGGACGTGCTCTTCGCCCATACATTCAACGGAGAACCGTTGCCCGAGGAGCATGGCGGGCCGATGCGCGTGTTTACACCACGACGCTATGCATGGAAGGGAGCAAAGTGGATACACGGGCTTGAGTTTCTGGCAAACGACAAGCCCGGCTTCTGGGAAGTGAATGGATACAGCAACACCGCCGATCCATGGAAGGAAGAACGGTTCTGGTAGAGAATTTCGTCTCGAACGAGAGGCAACGTAGAATGTCTTCAAAGCGAAATGGAACACCGACGATTCATCGCTTCGTGCGGATGGCTGTTTTCCTCGCCGGATCCATCTATCTTGTTTCCTGCTCGTCATCCAGGCGAAGCATCGGAAGGCAGGCCGACAGCATTCCCCCAGGCACCTGTCGCGTCTCCGTCACCGTCATCTCGATCGATACAACACGATCCGCTTCAAGTTCAAACGATCCATGCTCAAAAGCGCCCTGCAATGCGACAGTGCGCATCGACAACGTTATCGGATATGGATCGGCGTTTCCAAAACCGCTCGCACGAGGTGCAACGATTGTCGTAACGTTCGCCTACACCGTAGCTCCGACAAAAGATTTGTTGCCACGTCTAGGTAAGGCATATCCCGGAGTCCGGATCGGCACAACGCTCGAAGCCGATATTCACTCAGAAATGAGGCTCTCGCTGGGCGGCCGCGAAAACTTCTCGTTCATAATCTACGGTTACAGCATCCACTAACTGATCTCACCTACACCACAGGGAGGCAATTCAGCTCGATGAAAACAAAACGATTTCTTCTGGCCGCGGTGAGCTGCGGCATGGCACTCTACTTCATCGTCCTTTCGATGAAACAGCCCGCCATTGAAAAGCGGCTTCAGTTCGACGAGGCCGCCGTCGGCTCGGACGACGATCCGCAGGCGAGATGGAAGTACGAATTCAAAAGGCTGCGGGATCCCGCTACAGGTCGCATCCCTGAGGATGTTCGCGAGAAGGAGGTGGCGTTTGCCTCCACACTTCCAACGAAAGAAGCCATGCTTCTAACGAAGCGAGCTCAATCGCAGAGGACGTATGCGGGACAGTTGCTCTCATGGAGCGCGCGAGGACCGTACAACGTCGGCGGACGGACGAGAGCGCTCGCAATTGACGCAAGCAATGAGACTATCATGCTTGCAGGTGGGGCTTCTGGAGGCATGTGGCGTTCCACAAACGGGGGTTCGACCTGGACGCGGACGACCAGTCTCGCCTTCATCACTCAAAGTGTCACGTGTCTTGCGCAAGACACGCGGTCGGGAAAAACCGGAACGTGGTACTATGGCACAGGAGAATTCTCCGGTGGGAGCGCACGCGGCGGAGGAGACGACGCGTCGTACAGCGGAGACGGGATCTACAAATCCTCCAACGGCGGCTTGACCTGGAACATCCTCTCCGTCACTTCCTCCGGAAGGCCGCAGCAGTTTGACAACTTCTTCGACTACATCTGGAACATCGCGATCGATCCCAGCAATTCCGTTCAAGACGAAGTGTACGCCGCCACCTACGGCGTCGTCTGGAGAAGCACGAACGGCGGCACGACGTGGACCGTCGCACGCGGGACGCAATCATCACCTTTCTCTTCCCTCGTCGATGTCGCAGTAACATCAAGCGGCGTCGTCTATGCCACGCTCAGCAGCGGCGGTTCGCACCAAGGAATTTGGCGCTCGACTGACGGTGCAGCATGGACGCAGATTACTCCCACAGGATGGCCGTCAAGCTACAGAAGGATCGTCATCGGAACAGCCTCATCAAACCAGAACGTGGTGTATTTCCTTGCTGAAACCCCGAGCAGCGGCGCGAACAACCATAGTCTGTGGAAGTACACATATCAGTCAGGTGACGGGTCTGGATCCGGCGGCCAGTGGGTCGACCTTTCCGCAAACATCCCGATGTTTGGCGATCCGGTCGGCAACTTCGATTCACAGAATTCCTACGATCTTGTGATCAAGGTGAAACCGGATAACGAGAACGTGGTCGTCATCGGCGGCACCAATCTCTATCGCTCAACGGATGGATTCGCGACGAGGGGGAACACCGATTGGATAGGAGGATACGCAACCGCAAACAACATCTCTCAGTATGCCAATCAGCATCCCGACCAACACTCTTTTGTCTTCCTTCCATCCAACCCCAATGTCGCGTTTTCCGGCCATGACGGTGGCGTGAGCAAGACGACAAACATTCTCTCTTCACAGGTGACCTGGAGTTCGTTGAACAACGGGTACTACACGACCCAGTTCTACACCATCGCCGTGGATCATGGAACGAGCGGGAACAACATCCTCATCGGTGGATTACAGGATAACGGCACATGGTTCTCGAACACGGCGAGCTCGACGAACGCGTGGGCCGAGGTCGGCTCCGGTGATGGATCTTTCTGCGGGATCGCCGACGGGCGATCGTTCTATCTGTATTCCGTACAGAACGGAAAGATGTACCGATCAATCCTGAATGACAACGGTGTCGAGAGTTCATGGACGAGGGTCGATCCGACCGGTGCCACAGGATATCTCTTCATCAATCCGTTTGTGCTCGATCCCAACGATAGCAAGGTTATCTACGTCGCAGGCGGCGATCGTTTGTGGCGCAACTCCGACATCGATTCCGGCTTTCTCCAATAACACTTCAAGCGTGAATTGGACTCAACTTTCGAATTCTACTGTCCCCGGAGCTACGGTGACTGCGCTCGGCATTTCGAAAGTGACGGCCAATCGATTGTATTACGGAACGGACAACGGCGGCGTGTATCGGTTGGATGGTGCGAACTCCGGCGATCCCTCGCCCGTCGACGTGGGGACAGGGAAAGGACTTCCATCGGGCGCCTATGTGAGTTGCATCGCCGTTGACCCGACCGACTTCGACAGGGCGATGATTGTGTTCTCAAACTACAATGTGCAGAGCCTCTTCTTCACGACGAATGGTGGGACGAACTGGTCGGCGGTTGCCGGGAATCTCGAACAGCTTGCCGACGGAACCGGAAACGGCCCATCGTGTCGATGGGCGTCGATTCTGCCTGTCGGTGGAACGACGACGTACTTCGTCGGAACGAGCACCGGCCTGTATTCGACGTCGACGTTGAACGGAAGCTCCACCGTGTGGTCGCAGGAAGGGGCAACCACGATCGGCAGCGTGGTCGTCGATATGATTGTTAGCAGGCAGGCGGACGGACTCGTCGTGGCGGCCACGCACGCGAACGGCGCGTTCAGTGCAACAGTGGGAGCAACGTTGGCCGCACCGAATCTGAATTCCCCGGCAAACGGTGCGACGAACGTCGCTACGAACACATCTCTGAGTTGGGATGCCGTGAGTTCGGCGACGTCCTATACTGTGCAGGTCTCCACGAGCTCAAACTTCTCATCGCTCGTAGTGAACCAGTCCGGCATCACCGGCACTTCATACTCGCCGACCGGTCTTTCGGGAGGAACCACGTACCACTGGCGCGTGAGTGCCGAGAATACGACGGGCACGAGCGGATTTTCCACGGCGCGAAGCTTTACGACGGCCCTTGCACCCCCCTCACCCCCGACCCTCGCCGCCCCTGCGGATGGAGCGACGGGCGTGTCCACCAGCCTGATGTTAAGCTGGAATGGTGTGGCGGGCGCGACGAGCTACGCGGTTCAGGTTTCCCTCTTTTCGAACTTCGCGGCATTTGTCGTGAACCAATCCGGGTTAACGGGAACGACTTTCACGGCCTCAGGCCTTGCGAACGGCACGATCTACTTCTGGCGTGTCAGCGCGTCGAATCCGGGCGGTACCGGCGGATTCTCCTCAACGCGGACCTTCACGTCGATCGTCGCGGCTCCAACCGCGCCAACGCTCGCCGCGCCGGCGAACGGAGCGACGGGCATTTCGACAAGTCCGACGCTGAGCTGGAACATGGCGCCCGGAGCGGATTCGTACACACTACAAATATCAGTGAGCTCGACGTTTGATTCGTTCCTCCTGAACCAGAGCGGGTTGACTTCCACGACGTTCAATGCAACCGGGTTGTCTAGCGGCACAACATACTTCTGGCGGGTGAGCGCAACGAACGCCGGGGGAACAAGTACGTTTTCCGCGGCTCGCAGCTTCACGACTTCCCCGGCATCTTCGGTCGAGCTCGTGGATGGTCTTTCTCCGAAAGATTTCAATCTTGCTCAGAACTACCCTAATCCCTTCAATCCCTCCACCAGTATCAGGTTCAGTCTGCCGAAGGAATCGTTCGTTCGAATAATGGTGCTCGACGCGGCGGGGAAGGTGGTCCGGCAACTTGTCCGTGAGGCGAAGTCGGCTGGGACATACCTCGTTCGGTGGGATGGTCGGGATGAGAACGGATCCGTAGTTGCATCGGGCGTCTACTTCTATCGGCTGGAAAGTCCCTACTACAATCGAACGATGAAGATGGTCCTTTTGAAATGAGGCGGGACGAGAAATCCGATATCTTCCTGCGGATTCAACGCCCCACGTTGAGACTCCCGATATCTCCCTGGGGATCCAATGCGAGATATCGGGATTCTAACAACGCGCGAGTTGAGAAACCCGATATTTTCCTGCGGATCCAACGCCCCACGTTGAGAATCCCGATATCTTCCTGCGGATCCAATGCGAGATATCGGGATTCTAACAACGCGCGAGTTGAGAAACCCGATATCTCCCTCCGGATCCAATGCGAGATATCGGGTTTCTTACAAGGTGCATGATCTACATCGCCAGGACTAGTCCGGCAGACAGCGTTATGCTGCGGGTCAAGCCGTCCACATTGACCTTGCGATTGAGCAGAGGAAGCGCCGCAAGAAGATTGAGTGAGTAATCCGTTTGGAGAGGGATAACCGCTCTTCCGAGCAGGTTGATCTGAAACTGATCGCTCCCCGGAAGATCGACAAATGCGTCACTCCCGGGTTTTGCACGATCCAATACGCTCGATTCTTTCAAACGTTTGATTGCGAGGATGTCGGTGGAGAGTTTCGTCTCTCCAAGAACCGTCCCATACCCGACGCGCAACAGAGCATCATCCCCGCGCATCAAGCGGTCGATCTTGTTTTCGCTCCTTCCTCGTGAAAGCTGATATCCAATCGTCGTGCTCCAATTGTCGATGGCGTAGGTGAGACCAAAAAGCAAATCATTCGTCCCGAGTCCACTTTGATAAGCTTGCGGGAGGTTCCCCTTATTCACGCCGGCTGTTGCGAGCTTTCCGCCGATTTGAATGTTGAGCTGATGCGAATCCTCATTGAACACCGACTGGCTCCAAACGAGTGTGAGATCCCCAATGCCGCTCGTCGATCCCAGAGGGCCCGATTGCGACGACCAGGGGAGCGAAAGGAAGAGCTGGGATTCTCGTGAGAAGTTCAGAGATACCTCAAGAGCTGCCGCGTGTATGGCGAGCCCGTCGGCCGGTTTTCCCTTTCCGTAGGCGTAGCTGGCTCCTATCTGATGCCGGTGGGTCGTCGGCTTCTTGCCGACAGAACAGACGCCGGCGTCCGAGCATTGAGCAGATGCGAGACTGGTGGCGAGGAGAAGCACGAAGAGGGATTCGATGATGCGAATGTGGATCATGGGGATGAGATTCCTTTCTGTGTAGAATGTAGAAGTACGTAAACCAATTGATCATTCATCATTGCGCAGGTTGAGAATCCCGATATCCCCCTGCGCATCCAACGCCCCACGTTGAGAATCCCGATATCTCCCTGCGGATCCAATGCGAGATATCGGGATTCTAACAACGCGCGAGTTGAGAAACCCGATATCTTCCTGCGCGTCCAACGCCCCACGTTG
>Ga0209212_1009643_pt1 | contig 10016 bp, 4 predicted proteins | sample RifGroC2_FD_183996 | JGI IMG/M metagenome (GOLD analysis project Ga0209212, IMG submission 183996) | Groundwater microbial communities from Rifle, Colorado, USA - Groundwater C2 (SPAdes) (version 2) | ecosystem: Environmental > Aquatic > Deep subsurface > Groundwater | place: Rifle, Colorado... | reverse complement strand
ACCGATACCCGGAACAAAGATATGCCAATAGTGGTAGGTGCGGTTCAGCTTGGGATTGAGGGTTATGACCCTGGAAGCTGTCGCGTCGTCAGCATGATCGAAAAGGAGCAGCTCGATGCCGGTGCAGTCCCTGGCAAAAACGCTGAAATTCACCCCGCCGTTACAAACGGTTGCGCCCAGCGGGGATGTGCTTCCCTTTTGCAGTTCGGCATTTACACCGTCGGCTACTGCAGGTGCTTTATTCATCGGATTCCTTAAGAAAACCTGTTGAGTTCATTATCTGCACACAACACGTAATACAATTTCTAACTTACTTATAGCAAATTCGCAAGTAACGTGAAAGTAAGTGGCGGAAGAAATCCGTCATGTTTAGCATTACTGCCATATCTGACGGCACAGACACACAGTAAACTGCCCTTTTTCAAGGTCTGCCAGTTTATGAAACACAAAGACGTTTTAAATTAGCAGGTTAAAGATACTGTACTATTTGGCATTCAATATGCTTTATTAGCAACAGTATGCATCAATTTCAGCACTCATTTCTGGGGAGTCTACGTGAAACACCATATCCTCAGAACGCTTGGCCAGGCCAAACGTTTGATCGTAATTGTGATCGGCTTCACGATCCTGGCTGCCGGAATCGCCATGATCGTATTGCCGGGGCCTGCGGTAATCGTTATTCCGGGAGGCCTGGCGATACTGGCCACCGAATTCGTCTGGGCCAGAAAGCTGCTGGACAATGTAAAAGAGCGTATCCATCGTTTGAAGAAAATGAAACGAAAGACAGCACAAGCCAAGAATTCATACAAAACCAATACTACTTCTAGACACATGGGAGATTCTGTCCGCCGTGAAGATACCAAAACTGAATAAGCCATTCTCCATGATTAGAGAGTTCCAGCTTGCCGACTGGTTTACCCTTGCAAACGCGGTCTGCGGAACCGGAGCATTGTTTTCCATGCTGACATACCTGCAAACTCACGACGTCATGCATGTTTTTTATGCCTGTGGGATGGTTCTTGCCGCTTTGGTCTTTGATGTCCTGGATGGCCGGATTGCCCGGTGGCGGCAGAAAAATTCCGTATTGGGGCGCGAACTCGATTCTCTCGCTGATGTCATCTCTTTTGGCGTGGCTCCCGCAGTCATCGGGTATGGCTGCGGCATGCAGGGCCTTTACGACCGTATTGTCCTGACCTATTTTGTCGCCTGCGGAGTATCTCGCCTGGCGCGCTACAATGTTACGGCTGAGGCACTGTCAGGGGACGGAGACAAGGTGAAGTACTTTGAAGGAACTCCAATTCCAACTTCGATGCTGCTGGTGGTGTTGATGTTCTGGGCCGCGACACAGGGCGCATTGAACGACTCGCTCTGGTTCGGAAAGCTCATGTCTGCCGGCTTTACCCTTCATCCGATTGTATTAATTTTCGCGGTGTCCGGCTCATTAATGGTCAGCCGCATACGATTTCCAAAGTTCTGACCAGTCATTTATTCCAAGCCGGGAGGCAACCAATGTCCTTAATAATCTATCTCGTAGGTTTTGCTTTTGTCATAGGCGGTATTGCGTGGGCCCTTGTTGTTGCAGGATTAAGTACCGTCTATGTGATGATCGCGGTTATCATACTTGTGGGCATCGCGATCTTGACCGGGGTGACGCGTACCCGCTCCAGGGACTGATCCATTTTCAGGAGCAAACCCCGGGGCGGCTATCGTTCCTCTTTTTCATTCCAGATCGGATTTTTTTTGTCGTCAGGATGCATTTTTACCAGCTCCTCCGGGTCCACATGCCAAAAGGACTTGTCGATAGCGCCATCTGCATAACTCTGCTTTTTATCATGGGCAAACGGACACCACCAATTTTCCACAATTTTCACTAAATACGCCGCGTAACTGAATAGTGCGACGCTCAGCGGGCAATAGTGCTTGCAGTTGAAGATCCAGAAGAATCTGTAGTGCGCCGGATGAAACCAGGGGATGTTTATGGCTGGCTGGTCTTTATTTTCATAGCGATGGGAAACCCAGGCCGGGACAAAATCCCAGTACGATTTAATTTCCATGCCGCCCACATATTTCAGATGGGTTTTAACCAGCAAAACCCCGATAATCACGAACGGCACGGTCGTGATTATCGGCAGATATATCAGTGGGACACCCAGGCAAACCTTCCAGAACGGTTGTTTTTCATAGTTGCAGCCTATTCTTACACGATCCATTATTTTCCTTTTTGATATTATCCAGAATACCTTCAGGGCGCAGCAGTTTACCCCGGATTTCCCATTTGCACAACAACCTGATGCTTCACCAGGCCACTTTCCAGGGTAATTTCGCCTCCAGGCACGCGCTGTCCATCCATCTCCACCCAGGAAACACCACGCTCGACACCATGGGGATTCTCCACCTGGATCGCGTAAATTGTTTCACCATGACGATAACTGAGGTAGAAACCTGGCCACTCCGCCGGGATGACGGGATTGACCCGCAGCTTGCCGTTCCGGATCTGCAGACCGAGCACCTCTTCAACCCACGCCCGGTACATCCAGGACGCCGAGCCGGTATACCAGGACCACCCCCCCTGCCCTGTCCGGCCCGGCAGGCGGTAAACATCGGCCGCAACCACGTACGGTTCAACCCCATAGTGCCAAGCCGCATCCGCATCGCGGGCATGCTCGATCGGGTTGATCATGCGCAGCAGCTGCACCGCCCGCTCACCATCACCTTTGCGGGCGAATGCCATGGCCATCCAGAGGGCCGCGTGGGTGTACTGACCGCCGTTCTCGCGCACCCCTGGCGGGTACCCCTTGATGTAGCCGGGCGAAGGTTCCGACCTGTCGAAAGGGGGCTCGAAGAGCAGCACCACACCTTCGTCCTGTTGGACAAGATGCTGCCAGGCCGATTCCAGCCCCTGCTCCGCGCGCGCCGGATCGGCTGCTCCGGAAAGCCAGGCCCACGACTGGGGCAGGGAATCGATCCTCGCTTCGCTGTTTCGCGCGGAACCAAGTGGTGAGCCGTCATCGAAGGTTCCCCGCAGATACCACTCGCCATCCCAACCAGCGTGTTCGACCCGCTGGATCAGGGCATAGCGATCATCCTGATATTCCCGGCTCAATTCCGGCTGCTGCAGCAGGTCGGACATTTCAGCCATCCCCTGCAACAGTTCACACAGGAACCAGGCAAGCCAGACGCTCTCGCCTTTCCCGGCCGCACCCACCAGATTCATCCCGTCGTTCCAATCGCCCGTACCCATCAGGGGCAGACCGTGCGGCCCGATCGTCAGGCCGCGAGCAGTTGCGCGCCGGCAGTGTTCAAAGAGCGTGGCGCGTTCAAAGGTGATCTCCGGAATGGAAAACATTTCGTGCTGATCGTCTGCCAGCAAGGGGGCGTTCAGGAATGGAACCTCGGTCCGCAGGATTTCCAGGTCGCCGGTCGTACGGACGTACTGCGCGACAACGTACGGGAGCCAGAGCAGGTCGTCGGAGATTCTCGAACGGATCCCGGCGCCGGCAGGTTCATGCCACCAATGCTGGACATCCCCTTCCTTGAACTGACGGCTGGCGGCCCGCAGGATCTGATCACGAGCCAGTTCCGGCCTGGCGTAAAGGAACGCCATAACGTCCTGCAGCTGGTCGCGAAATCCAAAGGCGCCGCCTGACTGATAAAATGCAGAGCGTCCCCAGATGCGGCAGCTCAAGGACTGATACTGCAGCCAGCGATTAATCAGCAAGTCGGCGGCCAGATCCGGGGTATGTACCTCAATGGTCCCAAGCAACCCATCCCACCACGCCCTGGCCTGATCGAAGGCGTTCTCAAATGACCGGTCCTCCCGGTAGCTGAGCACAAGCTTCCTGGCCTCTGCCTCTGATTCCGCCTGACCAAGCATGCAGACGATATCACGTCGCTCGTTCGGCGCCATTTCCAGAGTAACCCTGAGTACTCCGCATGGGTCCAGACCGGCACCGGTCCGGTCTGACAGCCTGGTCAACTCCATGGCTACGGGGTTTGCCAAGGTGCGGTTGCGGCCGATGAAGGCGCTGCGGTCGCCGCAGTATGAGTCGTTCTGGGGCGTCATGGCAACGAAAGCGACCCGCTCACCGTACTCGGGGTGGTACCGGTTCCGCGCCAGCAGGGCCTGGGCTTCGTCATCCCAGTTGGTAATGACATTCATCTGGGAGGTTTCACGATTCTCGCCAAGGGTTAATTCCACATAATAGGTTATGGAGAGCCTGCGCCTGCGCGATGAAGCATTGGTGAGCCGCAGGCGCTGCAGTTTGACCGGTTCACCTCCGCCCTCATTTACGGGAACGAAGATTGTCAATTCCTGCTCGATACCTTGGCTGTTATGCTCAAAGACCGTGTAGCCGGCACCGTGCCGTGCTCGATAGGCATTATTCTCACGGATCGGCCCTGCGGTCGGCGACCAGAAGACGCCGCTATCCTCGTCGCGGATATAAATCGCCTCCGAGGCGGGGTCCAGCACCGGATCGTTGGACCAGCTCGTCAGGCGGTTGCGCTGGCTGTTGCCGTACCAGGTGAAGCCGGACCCGGTCTCACCCACCATGACCCCGAAGGTCGGATTGGCGATGATATTCACCCAAGGTGCCGGAGTACTGACGCCTGGACCAAGATAGATCGCATATTCACGCCCATCCGGGGTAAATCCTCCCAGGCTGTTGAAGTAGTTCAACTCCATGAACGGGAGCGGTGCCGAGGGTTCCCTGGGGGCGCGTTTTCGATTCAGCCTTTCCAGCGGTTCAGGAAGCTCCACCGTGGCCCCCAACTGCTGCGGCAGCGTGCCGCGTGCCGCCACCAGCACGACGCAGGCTACGGCCTTGAGAAGCTTCAGATCATCTTCAGGAATCAGCGCCGCGCTCTTCAGGAATATTCCGCCTGCAAGATCAGCAGCCTGCGAAAAGGTATGGGCCTGGATCAACTGCTCCAATCGTTCCTGAAGCGGACGTTCATACCCACCGGCCTCTTCGTTGAGGATTACCAGATCGGTCGGCAAGCCATGCAGCCCCCAATAGGTATGGGCCTGCAACATCTGGCGGACCAGGCTTAGATCCCGCGCCTCGCCAATGGTAATCAGGGCCAAAGGCAGGTCGCCGGAAATGGAGTAGGTCCATAGACCGGCTTGCCCCTTGCGGTTCTCCTTCAGGCGTGCGGCAGGTGCACGCAGCAGGTTATTGGGAAAGAGCATGTGACTTGCCAGCTGCTGAAAGCGCCGTGCTTCGTCAGGCTGGATGTGCAGTACCTGCAACTGCTGCTGGGCCGAATGCCAGGCAAAATCCATGGCCCGTTCGCTAGCAAAGGAGTCGCTGTACTTATCCATCAGGAGCAGTACCTGCTCGCGCGACGCCCCGGCAGCAAGCACCAGGGAAAACCGGATGCGCTGCCCCGGCTCCAGGACAGTACCTTGCCGCAGGCTGAGAATCGGATCCAGGACAAAACCCTGGCTGTTGCCAAGTTCCTGCGCAGCCCCCATGGGATTAGCCAGGGTCCGGCCACGGCCGATGAATCGCCCCCGGTCGGTTTCAAATTGCCAATTGCCTTCCTGCCAATTGTCATCCCCGGAGTGCTGAAACGTCAGGCAATGGGCCACATACAGCGGCGGCTCATTTTCACCCCGCGGCCGCCGGTGGGCAAGCAGAACACGCTGTTCAGGTAACGCTTCGGTCTGGATGAACAGCTTGTTGAAGGCCGGGTGCTGGCGATCCGCGTTGTGGGGCGCCATGGAGAGTTCGACATAGCTGGTGAGGTTGAGGTGCCGGGTACGGGACGAGCGATTGACCAGGGTAACCCGGCGCACCTCCACATCGTCTTCCGGCGAAACAACTATCTCTGTTTCAATGTGGATTTCATTATCGGTCCGGCGGAAAACCGCCCGGTCAAGGGCAAAATCAACGGAATACCCTTCAATCTTCCCACCGGTCGGATGATAGGTTGTGGACCAGACACGATCCGCTTCGGCCTCATGGATGTAGCAGAATGTGCCCTGGCAATCACAGGTTTGATCCGAGCGCCAGCGGGTAAGTTCGTGCCTGCCCCACTGGCTGTAGCCTCCGCCGCTGTTGGTGACCATCAAGCCATAGCGGCCGTTGCTGAGCAGCAGGCTCTTGGGTGTGGTGGTATGGGGCGTGGTAAAGGTACTTCCTGCCGGTGCCACCAGATCGACACTGAGCAGGGTTGGTTCGCACGGCCGCGTCGAGGTCAGCTGCAGCGGTGGCAGGGTCGGGATGCGCTCCTGCAGCAGAGCCTCGAAGGCACGTACACGTTGATCGCTGTGAAAACGTCGCTGGAACGGATTGCCATGGAGGAAGTTGGTCAATGCCAGAAAAGCCATGCCCTGGTGATGGGCCATATAAGCCTCGATTATCACCCCGCGTTTGGTGCGGTGATTCCCGGATTCCCGCTGGGGCTGCCGGCTGAAATCCATGGCCTCGTAATAGCCGTAAGCACCGAGCATCCCCAGTCCGGCCAGTTGTTTCAGATTCTTCACGCTCTCTTTGGGCGCCACGTTCAGTGCCAGCAGGGTGGCATAGGGAGCAACAACCAGCTGTTCCTCCAGGCCGCGCTTAAGGCCTAGTGCAGGAACTCCGAAGGCCTTGTACTGATAGGTCTTTTCCAGGTCAAGATCGGCAAAGGCGGACTCGGAAATACCCCACGGCACACGCCGCGCCCGGCCGTAGGCGATCTGAACCGCCACCGCTTCCCGCGCTGCCTTGTCCAGAAGCGAATGATGGTAGGAACTCTGGAACAGCAGCGGCATCAGGTACTCGAACATGGTCCCGGTCCAGCTGAGCAAAACCCGTTGGCGGCCGATTGCGCCATATGGGCGTCCCAGGGAAAACCAGTGTTCCAGCGGGACGTCGCCCCGGGCAATAGCCACGAAACTGCCGAAACGCGACTCGCTGGCCAGCAGATCGTAACTGGAAACATCCAGACGATCCGTGGAGACGTTGTAGCCGATGGCGAACAATTTGCGCTTGGGGTCATAAAGAAAGCGCAGGTTCATCCCGGCCGACAGCTCACCGACGTTGATTTGCAGCTGCCTGATTAAACCCACGGTTTCGCCGGCCAGCCATTGTGCGGTGTCAAAGGCCTTCATAACCCGATGAAGCCACGGGCTTATTGGTGTACCGGCCTGGACGTGTTCATCCCGGATCGTGCGAAGAATTCGGATCGAGCTGACCTGGCCCTGGGCAAGATCAAGCAGCGATGGCGCACTTATCAGATCCTGACGAATGGCAAATATGGCCTCCGGCCCCAACAGGGCAAGCTCCTTCCCGGTTTTTTCCGCCAGGATTTCGATCCAGGCAAGATAGCTGTCACTGTTTTGCACCCAGGCCGCGGTCTGCTGTTCGAGCTCTATGGCCCACGGTGTTCTCCCTGCGCCAGCGACAATCGAGTTGACATTGACCTGCATCCGACGTTGCAGGGTGAGGAGATCTGCGATATCGGCAGGTGGAACATGCCACTCGACAAGAAGCTGGTCTAGCGTATGGTGATAAAAGCCGGTAATGGCTTCCGAAACCACGGTCTGCTTCAGTATCTCCCCGGTGTCGGCCAGGCCGGTAAAGGCCGTGCCATCCAGCAGCGGGGCGTGCAGCAGTTCGTCAAGCCCCTGTTCCAGCGCCCACAGGGCACCGAGAAGATTGCCGCTGTCCACAGTGGAGACGTAGCGGGGTTCGAGCGGAACCAGGGTCTGAATGTCGTACCAGTTCAGGACATGCCCTTCATATTTTTCCAGGCGGCTGATGGCTGCCATGGTATTGGTCAGCTTTTCAACGGCCTGGTTAACTGTCAGGTAGCCGGAATCATGGGCAGCCAGGACACCGGTCATCCAGAGGCCGATATTGGTCGGACTGGTTCGCATGGCCAGGCGGTTTTGATGGGCGACCTGGTAGTTATCAGGCGGTAGCCATGATGTTTTAGCGTTAACAAAGGTGGAGAAATAGCGCCAGGTACGCCGGGAAACCTGCCTGAGGAAACGGAGGTCTTTTTCCGGCAGGGCATGTTCCAGTTGATGTTCAATTGGTCGCAGGTTCAGAAGCCAGCCGAGCAGCGGGGAAAGAAACCACAAAGCCAGCCAGGGGGCGGCCTGCAACAGACTGGACGGCATGATGCGCCAGATCGCCCACCCTACGATAACGCTGAAGATACTCCCCAGGCCCAGGCTGGCGACAAAGAGCTGCTGCTTGCGGGCACTGCTCCAATGGGTTGCCTGGGCAGTCCACTCCAGCAGATTGCGTTGTGAGATCATGCGGCGGTACCATACCCGGGCAATGGCATCCATGGTTACCGCAGCCTGGTGCGGCAGCAGCGCGGCGTCGGTGGCGGCCCGCGACAGATCGTGCAGCAGCTTGGCCGGAGAGAAGTATTTTAATCCCTTGCGGGTGGTAGCCATGGTAAAGGGCTGCGCCAGGGGGTGAAAGAGCAGCTGCATGCCGACTACCAGCGCAGCAATAGCGCCCATGCCCGGGGAAATGATCCAGGACGTCAGCAGCAGGCCAAGGCTGGTGGCAGGCAGCAGGCTGCGGCGCAGGTTGTCGAGGATCTTCCAGCGGCTGAGCAGGGAAAGCGGGTTCGGTCCGAGACCTCCTGCGGCCTGCGGCACGAGCGGCAAGATCCACCCGGCAATCTGCCAGTCGCCTCGTACCCAGCGATGGGTCCGGCTGCTGTAACTCTGATACCCCTGTGGAAATTCATCGTAAAGCTCGATATCACTGGCCAACCCTACCCGGACATGCGCCCCTTCGATCAGGTCATGGCTCAACACCCACTCTTCCGGAAACAATTCCGACAGCACACGGCTGAAGGCGCGCACGTCGTAGATCCCCTTGCCATGGTATGAGCCTTCACCACTTAAGTCTTGATAAACATCGGAGACCGCCTGGGTATAGGGATCGATGCCGACTGCATCACTGAAGAGCCGGCTGAAGATTGAGACACTGGTGCTCGGCAGGGTCGGACTGACCCGCGGCTGGATGATGGTGTAGGAGCCGGCCAAGACGTTGCCGGCCCTATCGAAGCGGGGCTGGTTAAGCGGGTGGGCCAGGGTCTCGACCATTCTGCGGGCAGTGGCATGGGGCAACTGGGTATCGCTGTCCAGGGTAATAATGAAACGTACGTCCGCCAAATGATCCGGGTTGCCCACATGGACCATGGGCGGGGCATTATCCGGCCGCGTGCCGTCAATCAGGCGGTTCAGCTCCTCCAGCTTGCCCCGCTTACGTTCCCAGCCGATGAATTTCTGCTCGGATTCGCTCCAGGTGCGGTCGCGATGGAACAGGAAGAAACGCTCTCCGCCATGGCGCAGGTTGAGTTCTGCCAGACATTCGCTGGCAATCAGGAGCAATGGGCTGTCATCATCATGGGAAAGCGTGGTTGAATCGGTGTAGTCCGTGAACAGGCTGAAAAGCAGATTCGCTTCCTTGTTGGCCAGGTAGCGGATCTCCAGCTTCTCCACCTCAGCGCGCACCGTACCCGCGTTGGTCAGCATCATCGGCACGACCACCAGGGTGCGGAAGGCATCGGGAATCCCCCCCTCCTCGAAATCCATCTTGGGTAAAGGCCGGGGCGGCAGCAGCCGCGTAATCAGGTAATTGACGATCTCGATCGCCAGCTGGCTGACCGGAATCAGCAGGAGCAGTGCAAGACCGATAAGTCCGATTGATCCGACCGATAGGTCCAATCCGACCGATCCGACCGATAACAAAATCAAAACAGCGAACCCGCCGATGCCGAAGGCATAAACCCCGGCATGATGCCGATAAACCCACTGCAGGATCCGGTAACGGCGCGTTTCACGGCAGGCAAGCAACCTGGCCAACTCAGCCCGTCCCTCACCGGTCAGCCAGCTGCCGACATGGCTGGACCGTTCATCATATTCTGCTTCACGCCCGGCCTGTGTCGCCAGCTTGATGGCGCGCTCCGCCACCTGGTTCTCGCTCTGGCCGGAAGCACTGGCGAGTTCTTCAATTGCCCGCCGGCAGCGGTCACGGGTTGCAAAATCCATCCCGCCG
>Ga0209212_1009639_pt1 | contig 10019 bp, 8 predicted proteins | sample RifGroC2_FD_183996 | JGI IMG/M metagenome (GOLD analysis project Ga0209212, IMG submission 183996) | Groundwater microbial communities from Rifle, Colorado, USA - Groundwater C2 (SPAdes) (version 2) | ecosystem: Environmental > Aquatic > Deep subsurface > Groundwater | place: Rifle, Colorado... | reverse complement strand
CTCGCCGCCGGAAGAGCCCCAAGAGGTTCTAAAGGCCTACAACCGCCTCGCTCGGCTCTCGAAGTCTCTTGACAAGATGGCGCTCGAGCTCTCGGAGCTTGATTGGCTTCTTGCGAGAACTTGGGAGGCGGGAACGTCCGTTGAGCTCAAAGGCCGCATGTGGCTCCAGCGTGAAGTAAACGATCTGGGCCGCGAGTACGCGGAGGCGGCTGGAAATTACAACTGGTCTATGCGCGAGACCAGTTACCGCTTCGCAGACCCGGCGAAGTTGCCGGCGGAAGCCAAGTTTGGTTCGCTCCCGAGGAGGCATGAGCCATTCATTCTACTCAAGAGCGGGCCGCGCGCGTAGTGCCCCTCTTGCACCACCCCAGCCTCGCAAACGGAAAACCGTTTGCGAGGCTGTTTTCAATTTGTGACCCTACGGAGAATCGAACTCCGCTTCCAGCCTTGAGAAGGCTGTGTCCTAGCCGATAGACGATAGGGCCCTTCGACTGCGCTCAGGGCAAGCCGTAAATGAAAGAATAACGAATAATGAATGAGGAATCAAGAAAAAAGAAAAGTGTTAAATACTTGCGACCGCAAGTATTTAACACTTTTTAGTTCAGCGTGACAGAGGCGCCGCTTCCCTATCCGGCGGGATGTCGTAATAATTTATCAGAAATTTTGTGATGTTAAAAAAAGCGTCCGTTAAAGTTTCCGATGCGTATTGAACGTTCTTCGGATAATATGTGTAGAGAAAAACTAGAAACTCTGGCTCATATGATGGAAGGTAGCCGAAAAAGGAGTGCAGATAGCGGTCATCATAATATCCTCCCCCGCCCGATTTAGCGATTTGGGCGGTGCCGGTTTTAGCGGCAATGCTGTAGTTTTCAAGCCGAACTTGGCCGTTGCGGAGAGAACGGTCCACCACTTCCGTGAGCATGCGTGATATCTCTGTTGAAGTCTCGGGTGAGAGCACGCGCTTTCTCTCCTCCACTTCCGGATAGAGCATAGTTTTGGTCGGTCCAAGTTTGTATTTGATTTCTTTGACCAAGTGAGGAGTAATGAGGGTGCCCCCATTAGCCAGAGCCGAAAGCGCGCGGACGGTAATAATAGGAGTGAGCGCAATACCTTGGCCGAAAGAGGCTTGCGCCGATTCAAGGTCGCGGTTGGTTTTTAGGTTCGAGACCAGGGACTTGCCCTCGTTTGGTAAGTCAATCCCAGTGATAGTCTCGAGACCAAAGCGAAGCATGTAATCACTAAATTTGGAGTTGCCCATGCGAGAAACTACGAAAGCAGCGCCGGTATTGAGAGAGTTATTGAGCACTATCTGCATGGAAAGTCCGGAGCCATGAGATTTGCCATCATAGTTGCAAAAAGTTCTGGTATTGAGGGTCATGCAACCGGGGTCGTTGTAGACGGTTCTTGCCGTAATGGCAGTGGAATCAATACCGACCGCCAGAGTCAGAGCTTTCAAGATTGAGCCCATTTCATATCGATCTTCTACTAACCTATTGCTAAAAACAGATGAACCCCGCTCTCCCTGCGGAAAATTCGGGTCAAATGTTGGAGTAAGAGCCATGGCGAAAATTTGCCCCGTTCTCGGATTAATCACTATGCCACCGGTAAAGTCAGAAGAATATTTCAGAGTCACTTTCTCTATTTCGCTCTCCAGAAAGGCTTCGACTGATGGTTCAATTGTAGTGACGATATCTCCCTCCAGGCTCTCGTTTTCACTGGCTGCTTTCTTTATGTTTGAAAAAATTTCTGCGAAGAAGTTGACGAAGGCATTGTCCCCGCTTCTCTTGAGAACGGGTTCATAGAAGCGCTCCAGTCCGTAGCGTCCGGCAAGTTCATCACCGCTAAAGCCAATGAGGCCGACCGTATGTGCCGCTATGGTTCCGCCGGGATAGACGCGCCATCTTTCCCTGGCGACGGAGAGGCCGGAGATTTCAAGCGTCTGAATCTTCTCCGCCACATCAGTCGAAAGGTGTTTCGCCAACTCTTCGTAAGAGTCATTATACTTTCCTGCTTTAGCTAGGAAATCTGTCTTGTCAATCGGAGTAATGGTATTAACAGTCTCATAGACTTCTTCTAAGTCGTCGCGTTGGCCTAAGATGTTTGGATTAATATAGAGGATGAATCCAGTCTTAATCGAGGCTGCCGGTACCGAGATACCATCTTTGGTAGTGAAATAGATTAAGCCCCGATCGAAATAATTTACCCCGGCAACGTATTGGCGTTCCGCTTTGGTCTGGAAATTGTCTCCCAATACGATTTGTATAAAATAGAGTTTACTTACAAGTAAGATGGCAAAGAGAAGTACGAAAAGGGAGAGGAGACGCAACCTGTTCTGAAGCCCGCACATAGCTTCTAGCGGCTAAGTGTATTGAACGAGAGAGATGTCGGGCGAGCGCGAGAGACGTAAAGCGGAGTTTTTACTTCCTTGAAACCGTAGTCCTGAGCAAGCTCAATGGTAATGTTGTTTTTAAGTTCGACGAAGGCGAACTCAAGCGAATCAAGACCAGCTCTCATTTTAACTATCTGTTTTTCTAAGTCTTGTCTGGAGGCGATGTTTCTGGCGATGGTGTTTATGGCATAAACGTAAACACCAAGAGAGAGTATCGATATAGCTACAAGAGACCAGAAAAAGCGAACTCGATTGTGGTATGAAATTGTTTTTGTTTTTTTACTCATATTTTCTCGATAACTCGTAACTTGGCACTGCGCGAGCGCGGATTTCCCTCGACTTCTTCGGCGCTCGGGACGATGGGCTTTTTTGTAATTTGTTTAGCAGCATTTTCTTTGGTTTTGTCTCGGAAGAAGTTTTTTACTATCCGGTCTTCCAGACTATGGAAGGATATAACCGCAAATCTTCCATTTGACCGGAGGAGAGAGAAACCCTTCTCCAGTCCCATTTCGAGACTTGTAAGTTCTTCATTTGTCGCGATGCGAAGAGCTTGGAAAGTCTTGGTAGCAGGGTGGATCTTGCCCCTTCTCTTCCCCACCACTTCTACAAGGTCAAAGGTGGTTCTAAACGGTTTGACCTTTCTTCTCTCTACAATCTCGCGAGCGATTCTTCTTGAATTACTCTCTTCTCCGAAGCCGCGTAGGATGAGCTCAATGGCGTGCTCATCCCAGGAGTTTAAAATGTCAGCAGCTCTGATACCCTTATTGGACATACGCATGTCCAAGGGTTCATCTTTCAGAAACGAGAACCCTCTATTTGAATTTTCGAGTTGGTCAGAAGAGAGACCGAGGTCGAAAAGTATGGCATCAACCTTTCGCGTCACAACTTCGTCTAGGTTTCTGAAGTTTGCTCGGATTGCATCTACATCGGGATCTTGATCAATGGCGATCACCTCTACCGTCGGAAATTGCCTCTTCACTTCCTGGCTATGTCCTCCGCCACCATACGTAGCATCGACGAAAAGTTCGCCGGGTTTGAGATCAAGAGCTTCGATACTTTCGTGTAAAAGAACAGGTTTATGCTTGCCCAGCGAAGCTTTAGCGAAGTTAGGCATATTCTGATTCGAGTCTTTTTCTATAGGATGACCAGCTCAAGGCATTCCAGATTTCCACCCTGTCGTGAACGCCGGTGATGATGATTGGATTTTTCAGATCCGCGAACTCTCGCAAAAATTCAGGGATAAGAATTCTACCTATAGAATCAATCTCGATTTCAGATGCGCCTGAGAAAGTGAATCGAGCATAGCGTTGATCACTTTCCACATGACCGAGCTTCTTTACCTCTTCTGAGATGGAAAGCCAAGTCTTGTGAGGAAAAAGTTGGAGACAACGATCTTTACCGCGAGTCACAACTACTTTCCGGCCGAGCTCTTTTCTAAACTTGGCAGGCAAAGAGAAGCGATTTTTCTCATCAACTGTATGTGTGTACTCGCCGATAAACATTGTTCTTTCATGATACCACTATTTCCCACTAGAAAACATTCTATACCACCACTCTCCACAACACTACCAAAGTTATCCACTTTTTATCCACAATTTATACACAGGTACAAATTGTGCCCTAAGCTTCTAATACGTAGGCAACGCCTCCGTTTAGTCTTACTTAAACGTCAAGTGTGGCTTTTTTGGCGTTGGATTGGATAAATGATTTTCTGGAGGGGACATCAGTACCCATCAGGATGTCAAAAATACGGTCTGCTTCTCTCGCATCTTCTACGGCAACTTGTTTGAGGATTCTGGCTTTCGGATCCATGGTCGTTTCCCAAAGTTCTTCGGCGTTCATCTCTCCCAAACCTTTGTAGCGTTGGATGTCGGCGCCTTCACTTGTCTTCTCATCACGCTCTTTATCGGAGTAGACATAGATAATTTCTTTCCCCTTTTTAATCTTATAAAGCGGCGGTTGGGCGATATAGATATAACCGGCATCGATGAGGGGGCGGAAAAATCTATAGAGCAGTGTTAGAAGCAGGGTGCGGATGTGCGCGCCATCAACATCAGCATCGGTAGCGATGATAATTTTGTGATAACGAAGTTTGGTGATATCAAAAGTGTCCCCTATTGCCGTGCCGAAGGCGACTACCAAATTCTTAATCTGCTCGCTCGCGAGCATGCGGTCAAGCCTGGCGCGCTCGATATTGAGAATCTTACCGCGAAGAGGTAAGATAGCTTGGATGCGTCTGTCTCTACCCTGCTTTGCCGTACCACCGGCAGAATCCCCCTCGACAATGAAAAGCTCCGACTCCTCCGCCGAGTGCGACTGACAATCAGCGAGTTTGCCGGGGAGAGTCATGCCCTCGAGCGCGCCCTTGCGCAAGACAGAGTCCTTGGCCGCTTTGGCGGCTTTACGCGCTTTGAGTGCGAGTACCACCTTCTGGATCATGCTCCTCGCGTCATCAGGATTCTCTTCGAGGTATGTGGAGAAGGCATCACCAAAGACAGTGGTAACCATACTCTGAGCTTCCACACTGCCAAGTTTTGCTTTCGTCTGTCCCTCGAACTGGATCTCGCGCAATTTAATCGAGATGACAGCAGTCAGACCTTCAAGAACATCGTCTCCGGTGAAGTTGTCTTCTTTCTCATTTACGAGATTGTTCTTCCTGGCGTAGGAGTTTAAACTTCTAGTCAAGGCGGTCTTGAAACCAGTAACATGAGTACCGCCTTCGGCGGTATAAATATTGTTGGCAAAAGGCAAGAGACGACAAGAGATATCATCAACGTATTGCAGGGCTACTTCGACAATTTCATAATCATTGCCATTCACTTTTTTCTCGACGTAGAAAATATTTCTATGTATCGGTTTGTTGTGCTCGTTTTCAAATCGTACGAGTGACATCAGTCCTCCTTCGAAATAGAAAGACATCGATGGTGCATCCAGTCCCAATCCCCATATATAAAAGACATCTTTATCATTTACTTTAATCACTTCCCTAGCGTCAATGACAGAGATTCTAAGACCCTTCACCAAGTATGCCTGCTGGCGCAGGTGGTTTACGATGCGTTCGAAATCGAAATTGGTATCGGGAAAGATGCTTGGGTCCGGCTGGAAAGTGATAATAGTGCCGTGGAGTTGGGAACTACCCACTTTTTTGACCGCACTTTTCCTCACGCCTCGGCTATATTCCTGGACATAGATTCCGCCGTCTCTGTGTACTTCGGCTTTACAATAAATAGAGAGGGCGTTGACCACTGACCCGCCGACGCCGTGCAGCCCACCAGATATTTTGTATCCTTCTCCTCCGAATTTGCCACCGGCATGCAAGGTTGTCATGATAGTCTCAAGGGCAGAGACTTTTGTTTGTTTATGAATATCGACAGGGATACCCCTGCCGTTATCCGCCACACGGATACGATTGTCTGGCAGAAGAACAACCTCTATGTTATCGGCGAAGTCGCCCATAGCCTCGTCGCGGGAGTTATCGAAAATTTCCGTGATGAGGTGGTGAAGGCCATCGGGTCCGGTGGTACCGATATACATGCCTGGGCGCTTCCTGACCGGCTCGAGACCCTCTAAAACTGTGATTGATGCGGCACTGTAGGTGCTATTTTTCTTGGCTGATTTTTCCGATTTCGGCATATGTATTTTGTGTCCTTATTCTAGCATAAACAGGCCAAGAAAGAAAGAGGTGTTGGAGAGAAAAGATGGCTCTGTTTAGCGAATTTCGAAGCCCTTATTTTCTGTCAGTTTAGATGAGATTTTCTGCATAGCCGTATTCACTTCTTCGTCAGTAAGAGTACGTTCTTGTGATAGAAAAACGAGCCGGAATGCGTATGAAATTTTGTCTCCTTTTTTAAATTTGTCGAAGAGTCTAAGGCGAACTAAGAGCTTACCGGCATGTTCTCGGATAACCTTTTCGATCTCGTCCGGGCTAGCGTCTCTAGGCACGAAGAGAGCAATGTCCCGTGTAATCGCTGGATATCGAGAAAATGGTTGATAATGGAGAGTTTTAAAGAGAGGAAGATTTTCTCTCTCAACGTCTACCCTTGCTTCTTCTAGAGATGTTTCTCTCGCCTCTTCCCCTTCTCTTATTGTTCCGATATGTATTATTTCATTATCTCGACTCCAAATTGTGCCAATCTCAAAAAGTTTGATTTTCTCCACTCCAAGCAAATCTTTATTATGGATATTTTTTTCTAGCGCCTCCTTGAGCCCTAGAGCTAAATTATCACGTAAAAACGGCTTATCTCCGCCAATTTTATTAAGTACCTCCCTTTCGCCCTTATTTCGGAATACCGACGTATAGACCTCCGAATAACCTTTAGACACGAGATCATTCCGAAGAGATTCCGTCTTTTGAAAGTTTTCATTTATTTCTGGTTTTTTAGAAAACAATGGTAGTTCAACTGTCGGAATTTTATCGTATCCTATTATGCGAGCAACTTCCTCGATAAGATCTTCCGGGATTGATAAGTCTAATCGCTCAAAAGGCACGCTGACGGTAAATAGTCCATCCTCTTCTCTAAAAGGCAAATCTAGACATTCGAAAGTATCTATAATCTCGCTGTCTCTTAATTTCGTACCTAGCACGGCGTTGACTTGATTGACAGAAACTATAATTTCCTTTTTTTCTTGCGGTGTCGGATATGTATCCGAGAAACCAACAACCTGACCTCCCGCAATTTCCTTTACTAAAGTAATAAAAGCTTGCATGGCATAAACTGCAAGTTCAGGCGATAATACCTGCTCAAATCTCTTCGAGGCATCGCTTTGAAGTTTTAATGCTTGCGCTGTTCTGCGAAGAGAAGGTCCGTTAAAGGTTGCTGCTTCAAGGATGAGGTTAGTAGTGGCACTGTCTACTCGAGCATAACTTCCACCCTTGATGCCAGCAATGCCAAGAGGCGTATCGTTGTTACCGTCCGCAATTACCATGGTCGAGTTTGTCAGTATGTATTCTTTGTTGTCTAAGGTAAGCATCTTTTCACGCTCATGCGCCCTACGTACTAAGATATTATATTTTCCTTTGTGCGCTACGAGTTTGTCGGCGTCAAAAGCATGTAGCGGTTGACCAATATCAAACATTACAAAATTTGCCGCATCCACAATATTGTTTATAGACTTCTGGCCGATGGATAAAAGTCGCTTAGATAGCCACTCCGGTGATGGGCCAACCTTGACTCCTTGGACATAGCACGCGATGTAGCGGGAACACAGATTACTCTCTTCCACTTTTATCGAAACTAGGTCAGTCTTTGGTTCGAGCGAAGCAGACACACGAAGTGGGTCATTCTTCATTGGTATTTTGAGGATTGCGGAGAGTTCTTTCGCGATACCGCGGTGAGAGAGACAGTCATGACCCCGGTTTGGGGTAACCTTTACGTCCAGGATGTCATCTTTGCCCTTTTTTTCAATATTCTCCACTTCAAACGCATGAAACGTTAATGCATTGCTAATTTTCTCCGCATTAGGTAATGGATGATTAAAAAATTCTTGTACCCATTCTCTGGAAATTTTCATACTAGAATTGATTAATAAACCGTAAATCACCGGAGTGCATCAGACGTACGTCATCAATACCCCATTTGAGCATGGCCAAACGATCTAGCCCGGGACCGAAGGCCCAGCCCTGATATTTCTTCGAATCCAGACCACTATTCTCCAAGACTTGAGGATGAATCATGCCCGCCCCACCAACCTCAATCCACTTACCACGAAGTTTTTCTGTCACATTTATGCCTGTTAAACGCATATCTACTTCTATACTGGGTTCAGTAAAGGGGAAGAAACTGGGGCGAAAGCTTACTTCGACATCACCTTTGAATATTTCGCTAAAGAATTTTTCAAAAGTTCCTTTTAAATGCGCCAAGGTTATGTCTTCGCCCACGGCGAGACCTTCAATCTGGAAAAATTCTGCTTCGTGTGTCATGTCTGTCGCCTCGTTACGGAAACATTTGCCGGGTGCGATTATTCGGTAGGGTGGCATTATTCCTTTCTTGACTTGCTCAGTCATGTATCTAATTTGAAGACCGGATGTATGTGTACGAAGCACATATCCCGGCTCATTCTTAAGGTAGAAGGTGTCCTGCATATCGCGCGCCGGGTGGTCTTTAGGGACGTTAAGGGCGTCGAAATTGTACCACTCGCTCTCTAGGAGCGGCCCTTCCACGAGAGTGAAACCCATCTGAAGAAAGATAAGATTTGCTTCACGTATTAAGGAAGAAATGGGGTGGAGATGGCCACGAGTTTCGTCTTTTCTCATCAGTTTTTTGTTAATTCAGAAAACAATTTCATTACTCTACGTGTATTTATACCTACCATGCCGCCACCAACTGTTTTCTTATCTATTTTAACAATTGGTATGATATCTTTAAATGAAGATGTGATAAAAATCTCGTCTGCTTTCATTAATTCTAGCATTGAGATGTCCCTCTCTTTTATTTTGAAATGTTTTTTGGCTATATCAAGTACAGCTTTTCTGGTAATACCCAGTAGGATATTATTTTTGGGGGTTACCAAAATATCATCGATAAACATAAATATATTACTGGTGGAACATTCCAGGACTTCCCCATTTGAAACGAATAAAATTTCAACCGCTTTGGCTTTCTTACGTTTTGACTGAAGTCTAACGGCGGTTATGTAATGCGTGGTTTTGGCCTCTGGCATAAAACGAAGGTGGTTTTCTGTTATAAGTTTTCCGCCTTTTTCATATAAATATTTGGGTAGAGAATGCCATTTTTCGGCTATGATAAAAAATGTGGGCCGGCTGGCGCGGTATTCAATGCCGTCTATCGTCTTGCCGCCGGAGAGAATCAGGCGCAGATTGGTACGGTCGAATTTGTTCTTTTTTACTAGCGTTTCGATTATTTTTGTGATTATTGTGTCAGTCAGCGGAATCTTTAAACCGAGTCGTAATGATGATTTTCTAAATCGATTTAGATGCGCGGATAGGTAAAATGGTTTTTTATTGTGTGTCGTAATACCGTCATATACCGCATATCCTCGCAGAAGTCCTATGTCGTCACCACTTACGAAAAGTTTGTTCGAGGTGACAATCTTTCCATTGAGATAACAGTATGTTGGGCCTTCTTTCATTAGGGCAATTGTATGGTATAGTCATCTACATCGCAAATGGTCCCGTTAGAAGCCCATATATACAAGTTTATGAATATAATTTATTATCAGCGAGTTATTAGCATTAGCTTCTAACGGGATGGCTGAGATTCAAGCGCTTATTCTATATTGTTCTCTTTTCATCTCCCTTTTCTTTGAGGTTTTTCTTTTGATTACCTATCTTGAGGTGCGGGAAGAGTTGGACCTGGAGGATAAACATCTGGGCAAGAATATCCGGGAATTTCCAACCGTGACCATCATCGTGCCCTGTTTTAACGAGGAGCGCACCGTTGGCGACACCATCCGTTCGCTTCTTGATTTAGATTATCCGAAAGAGAAACTTTCTATTATCGCCGTCGATGACGGCTCAACCGACGGCACGCGCCGCGAGCTCGCTTCATTCGAGAGCCGCCACCAAATTAGCGTTTTGTCGAAAAAGAATGGCGGCAAGCACACCGCGCTCAATCTTGCTTTGGAAAAGGTGGAAAGCGAACTGGTAGGGTGTCTGGACGCCGATTCTTTT
>Ga0209212_1009638_pt1 | contig 10019 bp, 11 predicted proteins | sample RifGroC2_FD_183996 | JGI IMG/M metagenome (GOLD analysis project Ga0209212, IMG submission 183996) | Groundwater microbial communities from Rifle, Colorado, USA - Groundwater C2 (SPAdes) (version 2) | ecosystem: Environmental > Aquatic > Deep subsurface > Groundwater | place: Rifle, Colorado... | reverse complement strand
GCAGCCGCCGTTCGGAGCGCCGCGGCGCCGTCGGCGTCGCCGAGGAGGTCGAGCGCCGCGGCACGGGCCAGGTCGGCCAGGTCTGCCGCCTGGGCGGGAGCCAGGGCGCGGGCGGCGGTGCGGAGGGCGTCAAGGTCAAGCTCGGGCCGCCCCCGCCGGCCGGGCCTCTCCGGCGGCGACACCGCCAGCGAGCCGCCGAGGGCGGCGAGCCGTTCGGCCTGCTCGCGCAGCGCCTGCCAGTCCCGGGCGGCGTCGGGGAAGAGGGCGGGGTGGCCGTCGAGGTAGCGGCGCTCCAGGAGCCCGCGAGCCTCCTCGGTGGCATAGAGCTCGGTCAGCAGGTCCGCGACCGCGCCGCACCAGGCGCGCCAGCGTTCGGGGAGCGTGCCGGCCGGTGCCCGCCCGCCGGCGGCAGCGTCGGCGGCCGCGAGCTCGGCCTCCAGGGTGAGCGCTCGCCACTGCCAGAAGAGGGCGGCATGGCGCAGGCCCTCCAGCCGCGTCGTCTCCTCGGCGGCGCGGTTCAACTGGATGACGAATTCGACCAGGAAGACGGCGCCGCGGACGGCCTGCCGGGCGGCCTGGCGCACCGCCTCGCGGGGCTGTCCCCGCATCGCCTGCAGTACCGCTGCCTCGGCCTGCTCCGGCACGCGCACCAGCGGCGCGGCGGAGAGGGGCTGGTCGAGGAGCCAGGTGACGTAGGCGGGCAGCGAGCCGAAGCGATGAGCTTCCTCCAGCCAGAGCAGGATGGCGGCCGTGGGGCAGAGGGCACCATCGAGCCTGGCCAGGCGCCGCGCGGCGGTCACCGCCCCACGTCCCCGAAGGCCGACGCGTCATCGAGCGCGCTGGTGGCGGCTGGCGGTGCGGGGGCCAGGCGGACCGCCGCCTCCAGCGCGCTGAGCCGGTCCTCGAACTCGCCCGCCTCGAGGAGCTTGGCCGCGGCCAGGGCGGCGGCGACGAGGGCGCGGACGCGGGCGATCGAGTTCTCCAGCCCCAGGGCGTCGACCGCGGCGATCTCGAGGATGCGGCGGATGGCGGCGATGCTGCCCAGGCCGGCGAAGGCGTAGGCGCCCATGAGCGTCTTCTCGCGCCGCCGGCGCAGCCCACCGAGGCGGCGGGCTTCGGCCGCTTCTTCGGCCTTCTCCGGCGAGTGGGCGAAGCAGAAGGGCTCGTCGTGCAGGGGCGCCGCCCGGCAGGGTCGCCCGTCGGGCATCGGGAAGGTGCAGCGGGGGACTACCATGGGCCGCTCCTGCTGGTCGCCCCGACTAGCGTCGACCAGCTCTGCTGGTCACCGCCGGTTGGTAGTCACGACGGCCGGTCCGCCACGATCAGGCCATCGTGTGGGGGATGGTGGCGGCGCGGATCTCGGCCAGCAGGCCCTCCATGGCCGCGATGAGCTGGTCCAGCTCCTCCTCGCTCATGTCGTCGTCGGCCGGGTCGTCGTCCGCCGGTGGCCGCCCGGGGCGCGCCGGCTCCGGAGGCGCGGGAGCCGGTCGTCCCAGCGCCGCCGCTGGCAGGCGGCGGCGGGCGGTCAGGACGAGGCGGACCAGGCGATCGCGGCCTGCCCCGCGGCGATCCCGGGCGCCGAAGCCCAGGGCGCCGTCGGGGGAGAGTTCCGGCAGCATCACGGCTCGCTCCCGGGCTCGGCCTCGCGGCGGGCGAGCTCCTCGTCGAGGAGGTGCGCCACGAGGCCCCGCTCCTCCCAGCTGAGGCGCATGAGGAAGTGGTCGTGCCAGGCGCGGTACCGTTGGGCCACGCTCGGCGGGGCCGGCCGGTCGCGCTCGGGGGCGATCCGTCGGGCGGTCAGGAAGACCTCCCCGAACTCGCCGCGCAGCGTCGACTGCCGCGGGACCGTCAGGTCGGGCTCGACCGCGGGCGGTCGCTCAGCCATCGATCCGCACCGCCTCGTCGCCACTGAAGCGCTCCCAGCGGCGGAGGGCGACCTCGACGTAGACGGGATCGATCTCCATCGCGTAGCAGCGGGTGCCGGTGCGCTCGGCGGCGATGAGGCAGGTGCCCGAGCCCAGGAACGGGTCGTAGACGGCCTCGCCCGGTCGCAGGTGGTTGCGAATGGGGGTCTCGAAGAGCGTGAGCGGCTTCTGCGTCGGATGGTCCTCTTCGCCTCCGATGAGCCGGCCATGATCATCTTGGGGCTGGGCGCCCGCCACACCGTGGCCTGGTCTCGTGTTCCACGGAACTTCACCTTCGCCCCGGCGCGGCGGACGACCCAGCAGGGCTCGTGGGCCCAGTGGTACCAGGAGCGCCCGATGGCGAAGAGGCCCTTGTCCCAGATGACCTGGCTGACGATCTCGAAGCCGATGCGCTCTAGACCCGCGGCCACCTCGGCGGCGTGCTGGCCGGCGTGCCACACGTAGCCGACGGTGAGGCTGGGCACCAGCGCGAAGGCGTCCGACCAGTCGACCCGGGCGTCGCCCGAGACCGTGGTGTTGCGGTGGCCGTCGGTGCGCATCAGGTAGGGCTTCGTCGCCGGCCCCTTGGTGTTGTAGACCGCGTCGCGCCAGGTCGGATCGAGCTGCACGCCGTAGGGCGGATCGGTCGCCAGGAGGGTGGGGCTGGCGCCGGCCAGGAGACGCGCGACATCCTCTGCGTTGGTCGCGTCGCCGCAGAGGAGGCGGTGCTCGCCCAGCGCCCAGAGATCGTCGGGCTTCGTGCGGGGCGCCCGTCGCGCCTCCTCGAGCGCCTCGGCGAGGTCGAAGTGCTCGGGCCGCTCCCGCTTCTCCCGCGCTTCGAGGCTCCGGAGGAGGTCGCGGACCTCGTCCTCGTCGAAGCCCGAGAGGGTGAGGTCGAGATCCGGCATCGGCCAGGATGCGGGCGAGGAGCTGCTCGTCCCAGGTTCCCGAGATCTTGTTGAGGGCCAGTCCCAGGAGGCGCGCCCGCTCCGCCGAGACGTCGAGCCAGATGACGGGCACCGTCGCCAGCCCGAGCCGGCGGGCCGCCGTGAGCCGCTGGTGGCCGCCGATGACGGTGCGGTCTTCGCGCCGGGCGAGCACCGGCTGGACGAAGCCGAACTGGCGGAGGCTGCGTTCGAGCGCGCCGAGCTCCTCCTCGCCGATCCGGCGCGGGTTGGCGGCGCCGGGCCGGAGCTCGTCGATGGCGACATCCTCGACGCTGAGGGCGGCGGCGGGCGTTCGCTTGGTCATCGCCCCAGCCCCGCGCCTCGGCCTTGCATCGGCGCGCCCGCCGAGCGATCGATGTGCGGCGCGACGCCGGATGCGCGTCGGCGAGCGAAGGAGCGACTGCGATGGCAGAGGAGACGACGACCCTGCGGCGGTGCATCGGCTCGGCGCGGTTCGGGATCGAGCCCCACGAGGCGCCGGTCGAGGACTTCCCCCGGCAGCCCAGCCAGAAGGATGGGCTCGGCCGGATGTGCCGGAGCCACTGGCAGGCGTACACGGCGGGCCTCGCCCGGGCCGCGAAGGCGCGCAAGGCGGCCACCGACGGAGAGGCCGCCGGAGGTGTGGAGGCCACCAGCCCGGCGGAGCCGGCGCCGGCGCGGAAGCGGAGGCGAGCCGAGACCTCCCTGACGCCCGTCGCCGGGGCGCAGGGGGACGCCGGATAGGCCACGCCCCCATCGCCGCAGCGAGGGCCCCGGGCGCCGGTCCGGGGCCCTTCCTCGTCGTGCGCCGTCGGTGCGCGTCCGGAGGGTCGTCGCCCGCCTGCGTCGCCCTGTGGCGCCCACGGCCGGACGCGGCCGCCCGCGGCCCGCGAGGGGTCGCGGGGGGACGCCCGTGGTGCCGGCGACCCCGGTCAACGATGTGCCCCCGAGCGCGCGAGGGTGGCCTTGATATCGTGCGCGCGCGCCTCATGAGGGCCATGGAACCTGCATCGCGCACCCGCCACCCATCCACCACTGAGGAAGCGATGGCCCTGCAGATGGCCGCCGCGGAGCGCCTCGAGCGCGCCGAGACCGAGGTCCGGATCGCCGCCATCCGGATCGACACTCTGGTCGCCGAAGCCCCGCTGCGCTTCAAGGTCGAGGCCACCGCGCGCTACCGCCGGGCGCGCGACGAGCGCGATGCCGCGCAGGCCGCCTACGACGCGGCGCAGGACCTGGAGTGCCCCGAGGCGTCGGCGATGACGACCATCGACCGCCTCGACCTCGCTGCCGAGGTCGCGGAGATCCGCGAGGGGCTCGGGGAGCTTCAGGAGCGGTTCTACCGGGTGATGCAGGAGATCCGCCGGCTGCCCGGCGGCGACTGGCTGTACTAGCGCGTCGACGCCTACCCGGGCGTCAGGCTCGACCGCGACATGGGCGCCGGGCAGGACGCCGACGGCTGGCTGGCCGAGGTCGCCCGCTTCCTCGAGGACGAGGGGGAGCCCGCCGCGGGATAGCCCCCACTGCCGCCACACGAAGGGCCCCGGGCGCGAGTCCGGGGCCCTTCCTCGTCGGCTGGCGTCAGCGTCCGACCGGCGGCTCATCGCCCGCCTCCGTGGCCCTGTGGCGCCCACGGGCGAACGTCGTCGTGGCCTGCATCGGCGACCACCGGGATTTTTCGCGAAACTCGGCCGTGCGCGTACATTTGGCAGGCGCGGTCTTCCAGGGGTGCGGAATCCGCGTGTGGGTACCCCCGGTCGGCCTCTGACGCGCCCTTGGTCGAGTTGCACGACCGACACAGCACGGCGAGGTTGCCCATGTCGAGCGGCGCGCCACCGGCTGCGAGCGGCACGATGTGATCGGCGGTCAGGTCGATGGCCGTGTGGGGGTCGCGCTGCTAGCCCGGGCACCAGTTCCCGTGCAGACCACGCCACGCTCGGAGCACTCGCGCACTGAGGCGCTGCCACGCCCGCGTGCTGTAGAGGGCGTTGTGCCGGCTGCGGTTCGACTGCCGAGCATGCGTGGTGCAGCGACTGCCCGGCCGACTCGTAACGACACCGCAGACGGTGCACAGCTTCATGGGTCAGCGCGCTCTGGCGCGGACACCGTGGCGGCGCGTCCGACGCTGGTGACGCTCGATCGCAGGCGCTTGGACATCGCGACGAGCGTGGGCGACGTCGGCGATGCGGTCTATTCGCCTCCGGTGCTACACCTGCGGGATTAGGCTCGGGCGAGTGCGAAACCGGGGCGGAGCTGCTGGTTGCTCGGACAAGCGACCCTGAGCAGTGCCTATGACCAGCCGAACAGCAGCGCGAGGCCGATGAAGAAGGTAGGGAAGTAGATCACCGCGGGGATGATTTCCCGCGGCGGGATGGAACCCACGAACGCGCCGGTCGCGATCAGTGTGGCGAGCCAGGCCACGGGTGCGGCGACACCTCCGCTGAGTGCCAACGTGAGCCCGATGGCCACGAGTGACGCGCTCGTGACGAGCATGAACGCGGCGAACAGCCCACCGATCGCGGCGCCGATGAGCGTCTCGGCGGGCTCGGTCGGCGTACCAGCCGCAACCATCTCGGCAAGGGCCGGGGTGGTTCGGTCCCTGACCGCGACCACGGCACACCAGAGAGCCCCAGCGATCGCATACGCCGCGGTGGCGGCGACCAGGACGGCCGTCGGGCCAGCACCTGGCGTCACGGCTCCTGCGAGGAGGGCAAGCCCTGCCGCCGTGGCGACCGTGGCCGTGGTGAATCCGGCGTTGGCCAGCGCCCAGTCCCGGCGATGCGCGCGGACCAGCGCCAAGTGCTCCTCACGCGGCGCCGTCCAGGCGCGGAAGAGCGCCGGCCGGGCCAATCCGGCCGCGCCGACGATCGGACCGACCACGAGGAGCGTCGCAGCCACCGTGAGGCTGTCATTCATCGCCCGATGGCCCGGAGCCGATCAGGACAGCCCGAGTTCACGAGCCGCAACCTCACCCCTGTCGGCGGTAGCACCTCGGGCACGGCTCGGCTCGGCCTCAATGAGCTCCACCATGGTCCGGATGATCCTCTTGCTGATCCGGGGCAAGTTGAACGCGAACATGGGGGTCAGCAGCCTGTAGCGCCCGTGCAGGCCGATCTGGACGTGGGCGCTGAGATCGGTCGACGTGGCGCCGGCAGGTGTCATCACGAGCGTGAGCTCGAACAGCATCGGGCCGCCGAGGTGCTTGAACGCGATCGTTCGAGGCGGCTCGAAGGCGGTGATCTCGAGCGGCGCCTCGCTCCGCCGGCCGTATTCCTCACGGACCATGACAGCGCGGCTGCCGACGCCGATCGGGCCGTCGGTGACCTTCCGCACCTCGATCACCTCGCGCTCCCAGCGCGGATGGTTCTCGAAGTAATGCGTACCGACGAAGTCGAAGACCTCCTCGACCGGCCGGCGCACCGGCATGCGCAGGTCGTAGGTCAGTGCCATGCCAAGCCAGCCATGGGTCAATCCTCCTTAGGGGCTACAACTAGTGGTTACCACTAGTGCTGTCCTGCAGTATCATTCGCGTCATGGCAGATGTCAACAACGCCGCGAAGGGCCGGACGAGTGCACAGGTTCCGGCGACCGCCCTGGATGTCACGCCGGTCGCGAGGTTGTCCCCGCGCGAGCGGGGCATCGCGACCCGTCGCCGGATCGCGGAGTCTGCGTACCGACTGTTTGCGGAGCAGGGCTACGCGGCCACCACGATGGAGGCGATCGCGCAGACCGCCGGTGTCGCGGTCCAGACCGTGTACTTCACATTCCACACGAAGGCCGACGTCCTGATCGAGGCGCTCAAGATCGCCGGCGGGGCGGCGGGTGAGGCGAGCCAGGTGAGCGCGCGCGAGTGGTTCCGCGACGTCGTCCAGGCATCCGACGGCTCGCGACGACTGGCGCTCATGTGCGAGCACGGGATCGATATCTACCGACGTCTCGCGCCGATGCTCCGCGCTGTGAGCGCCGCGGCCTCGGTGGACGCCGATGTCAACGAGGCATGGCGCGGTCTGGTCGAGGCGCGCCGAAGCGGGATGTGGCAGGTCATGCGGACGATGGCCGAGCACGGTGAGCTGCGGGCCGGCGTCGACGAGCAGCTGGCGACCGACCTGCTGTTCGGCCTGCAGCGGCCTGAGCTGTACCTCGCCTTCACCGTCGAGTGCGGCTGGAGCCCGGAGTCGTTCAAAGCGTGGATCTACGCGACGCTCTGCCAGCAGCTCCTGCCCGCCGAGGGCGCCACGGCCGCGCGGGCACCAGGATCGCCGTCTACCAAGGGCCTCACCTTCGAAGCGGCCCTCCGAGCCCTGGCGATCGGCTGAGTTGACCGGCCACACAGGACCTATGCCAACTCTCGATCAGGCAGTCTCGCTCGATGTCTCCAGCCACGCCCCCGCCGCCTCGACTGTGACAACAAGCCCCGGGTCGGGTGGGCGCGAAATCGCCGAGCGCGGTTCCAGGGCCGGCACGACCAGCCACCCGGCCGCTCGTCCCGTGTAGATCAGCTGCTCGGTCGTCAGGCCCGACCGCGCACGGAGGTCGGCGAGATGGCGCTTCACGGTGCTCGGTCGAATGCCCACGAGCTTGGCGGCGCTTGGGACTGATCCGCCAGCGGCGACGAAGGCAGCGAGGACGTCCATCTGACGCTGCGTCGCGGGCCGCGAAAGGGCGCCGCGCAGGTACCCGTCCCTCATGCGCTTCGTGCCGTCGCGGGGAGGGACTCCCTCGGCGTGCGGTTGATCATCAGGAAGCGCAGGGATTGCTGAGTTAAGGAGGCGCTAGCCCTCTCGCCCCGACCACCCTCCCGCTGTAGTAAGGTTCCGTCCTACGCGCGGGCTGGCAGGGGAGCGGAGGACGGAACCACCGGCACGTAGGCAGGAGGAGGAGCGCGCGATGCAAACCTGGCGGCGACGGTTGGCCCTGGCAGTGGGCGCCGTCTTCCTGATCTCGGCCTGTCAGGCCGGGGCGTCACCCACCCCGGCGCCGGCCACCTCGGCCCCCGCGACGGCCACCCCGGTGCCGGCTACCTCGGCCCCGGCGACCCCGACCGCGGCGCCCGAGCCGGTCACCCTCACCTTCGTCAGTTACGGCGGCGCCTACCAGGACGCCCAGACGAAGGCCTGGGTCGATCCGTACATGGAGGCTAATCCGCACGTCACCATCCTCCAGGAGGAGGGGACCGACTATCCCAAGCTCAAGGCGATGGTCGACGCCAACGACGTCACCTGGGACGTCGTCGACGTCGGCAACGACTTCGGCCTCGAGCGGAACGCGGACATCCTCGAGCCGCTCGACTGCACGATCATCCCGTGCGACGAGATGCTCCCCGGCCTGGCCAACAAGTACCGCATCGCCGACATCATCTACGGCGTCGTCTTCGCCTACCGGACCGACGACTACCCGGAGGGGAGCGAGCCCCAGGGTTGGGCCGACTTCTTCGACACGACCACGTTCCCCGGCAAGCGCGGCGTCTACAACTTCTCGTCCGGCGGCATCCTCGAGGGCGCTCTCGTGGCCGACGGGGTCGATCCGAACGCCCTCTATCCGCTCGACGTCGAGCGGGCGCTGGCCAAGATCGACACGATCTGGGACGACCTGATCTGGTGGGACACCGGCGCGCAGTCGGCGCAGCTCCTGGCCGACCACGAGGTGGTCATGGGGATGAGCTGGAACGGGCGCATCTACAACATCCAGCAGGAGGGTGCGCCGGTCAAGATCCAGTGGAACCAGCACATCCAGACCTCCGACTTCCTGGTCGTGCCCAAGGGCGTCAAGAACGTCAAGGCGGCGATGGAGCTGATCGCCTTCATGTCCTCGGCCGAGCACAACGCGGGGCCGAGCTACTACATCGCCTACGCGCCCACCAACAAGAACGCGCTCGACAAGGTCGATCCCTCCAAGAAGGACGACCTGCCCACCACCTACCTGGACGTCGCCATGCACTTCGACGACCAGTGGTGGGACGAGAACTACTCGACCGTCAACGAGCGCTACACGGAGTGGTTCACCGGCCACTGAGCTGACGATGGGGCGATCGAGCCGCTGATGGGTCGTCTGCCCGCGATCGGCCCCCGCGCAGCGCGCGGGGGCCGATCCGTCGAAGGGTGACCAGCCGAACGCCGAGCGGCGCGTGGCGTCCGCCCGGCGGCCGGCTCGGCCGGCTGGTCCCCGACCGCTGGGGCCTCCTCGCCCTGCCGGGGATCGCCTTCCTGCTTCTCTTCTTCGGGCTGCCGATCGTGGAGATGGCCTGGCGGAGCGTGAGCGATCCGGGGCCCGAGAACTACCTGATCTTCACCCGCTCGGTGGCCTACGGCCGCGTCCTCGCGACGACGCTCTGGACGTCGGTGCTGGTGACCGTCGTCTGTCTCGTCATCGGGTACCCCTACGCCTATGTCATGCACCACGCCGGGCCGCGCCTGGCGACCGTCCTCGGCGTGGCGGTCCTCCTGCCATTCTGGTCGAGCCTGCTGGTCCGCACGTACGCCTGGACCGTGCTGCTGCAGACGACGGGGGTGATCAACTCGTTCCTGCGGGGGATCGGGCTGATCGACGAGCCCATCCAGCTGATGCGCAACACGCTCGGCGTGCAGATCGGCATGAGCTACATCCTGCTCCCCTTCATGGTGCTGCCGATCTACGCCGTCATGCGTCGCATCGACCCGGACCTGACGCCGGCGGCGGCCGGCTTGGGCGCCGGCCCGGTGACCGCCTTCCGGCGCGTCTTCCTGCCACTCAGCCTCCCCGGCGTCTTCGCCGGGGTCCTGCTCGTCTTCGTCCTGGCGCTCGGCTTCTACATCACGCCGGCCCTGCTGGGGAGCCCCTCGAACACGATGCTGAGCGAACTGATCGTCCTCCAGGTCCAGCGGGAGCTCAAGTTCGGGGTCGGGGCCGCCCTGGGGATGGTGCTGCTGGCGCTCACGCTCGTCCTCCTCGCGGTCGCCAGCCGCTTCGTCAAGATCGGCGACGCGGTGGGGTACGGCTCCGAATGAACTGGCGGCGCGCCTTCCTTTACCTGTTCGTCGCGCTCGTCGTCTTCTACTTCATCGCGCCGATGCTGATCATCATCCCGATGTCGCTCTCGTCGGGCAGCTCACTCAGGTTCCCTCCGCCCGGGCTCAGCACGAAGTGGTTCGAGGAGTTCTTCACCAACCGGCAGTGGACCGACGCGGCGCTGGTCAGCATCCAGCTGGGGGTC
>Ga0209212_1009634_pt1 | contig 10024 bp, 14 predicted proteins | sample RifGroC2_FD_183996 | JGI IMG/M metagenome (GOLD analysis project Ga0209212, IMG submission 183996) | Groundwater microbial communities from Rifle, Colorado, USA - Groundwater C2 (SPAdes) (version 2) | ecosystem: Environmental > Aquatic > Deep subsurface > Groundwater | place: Rifle, Colorado... | reverse complement strand
AGATTTGTTCAAAGGAAGTAACGGAACTGCTTCAACAACGGTAAATCTTCAGCCGATTAAGATTGATAGCTACGAGACAGGTGTAAAGACAGGTTTTCTTGATAACAAATTAACCCTTGATGCATCTGTTTATCTGATGCAGAAAAAGGATGATATTGTTTCATATTCAGTAACTTCCGGTTTAAGCGAAAAACGCAATGCAGGCGAGACTGAACATAAAGGTATTGAAGTCGCAGTCGGCATGAAACCCGTAAAGGAAGCGGGACTTGATGTGAGTTATTCATACTCACAGCAAACATATATAAATTATAGGGTTTCTTCAACTGTGAGCTATAGCGGAAAAGAGATACCTATAGCACCAAGACAGATAGTAAATACCCGTCTTCATTATGCCCCATCATCTCTTAATGGCGGGAGAGTGGAATGGATAAAGCTTGACGAATACTGGCTTGATGATGCAAATACCGAAAAGTATGCAGGACATGATTTATTTAATGTCAGGGCATCGTATAAGACAACTAAATCGTGGGAGTTCTTTGCACGGGCGATAAATGTCACCGATAAACTGTATGCCGAGAGTGCCTCAAAATCATCTACCGGCTCCGCCCAATATAACTCGGGTTTACCGCGGACATTCTATGCAGGATTAACCTATAATTGGGGGAGGTAGACATTGAAATTTACGATTTACGATTTACGATTTACGATTTTATTTCTCTTTATCCTCTCGCCGATTTTATCGCATAATTATTGCGCAGCAGAGACCACACAATTCGGCTCGATAATCAGCATAAATCATCCTGACAAGAGGGTATCAAATGCATCGGCGGTTATTGCTGATGACGGAAGAATCTATATAGGATGGGTAAAGGAAGAGGGAAATAAAAATAACATCTATATCTCCTCATCTTCCGATAATGGGAAGACCTTTTCAGAAAAGGTCAGGGTTAATGCGGATGCCGATATGCCATCCGGAATCAATCATGCACCGACAATGGCACTCGGCATAAAAGGGGAACTGTATCTTGCATGGACAGTCAGCAGGACAGACAGTGAATTCTCCTCTGATATAAAGTTCAGCAGTTCCCTTGATAAGGGGAGGTCATTTGAGCCTGCAATAGTTGTCAACGACGACAATCTCCCTGTGTCCCACGGATTTGAATCAATGACTGTTGCACCTGACGGTTTTATCTACATCGCATGGCTTGATGGAAGGGAAAAGAAAGAGGGTGTATCATCAACATTTATTGCAAGGTCTGCTGATAACGGAAAAACATTTGAAAAGAATGTCCGTGTTGACGGCAATTCCTGCCCATGCTGTAAGACTGCAGTTACAGTTTCACATGACGGCACTGTATATGTCTCATGGAGGAAGGTATTTAAAGGCGATATCAGAGAGATTGTCCTGTCAAAGTCAACTGACAGAGGAAAGAGTTTCTCTGAAAGTGTGGTTGTAGGCAATGATAAATGGGTAATTGCAGGATGTCCACACAGGGGACCTTCAATGTCTACAGATAAGGATGGTGTTTTGTATGTTGTCTGGTATACTGAGGGTGAAATAGGAACTCCTTCTATCTACATTGCAAATTCAAAAGATGGAGAGATGAGCTTCACTAAGAAGCTCATCCCTTTCTCAAACGGGACATTTCCCGACCATCCGGTAATGACTTTAAATAAAGACGGCAAACCCATTATTGCATGGGAAGAGACAACGCCTGTTTTAAGCAGGCTCATATTCCAGCAGATGGATGAAAAACCTCAGCAGATGAATCAGGGTGTCAGGAGGGCTCATGACCCTGTCTTATCCATCAACAAAAGAGGTGATATACTTATAGTATGGTCGCAGGAGGAGATTCGGTTTACAAGGACAGCATTCAGGCTGTTTCGCGGACAATAAAAGATTAGCCACAGAGTCACAGAGGACACAGAGAAAGATAAAAAATGAAGACACTGAAAGACACAGATAAATTATGATTAGCACAGAAAAAAATCATAAATAATCAGTGTCCATCTGTGTCAAAAAAGATTGTTTTTTTCTCTGTGCCTCTGCGTCTCTGTGGTTAAGTATGTTTTTATTAGAGGGGAGATAAAAAATGTTTACACTGATTGTAACGGGTGGGATAATTATGATACCCATCCTTACCTGTTCTGTTATTTCTATTACCATCATCGTGGAGAGGATGATATTCTGGTTTAAGCAGAAGCAGTCCATTACTCCTGAGCAATTGTTATCAATTGCGAGTAAAGGAAGCATTGATGATATGACTAAAGAGGCTAAGAAGGTAAACCACCCCGTTGCAAGGGTTCTCCTTGCAGGTGCATTAAATAGAAATCCGTCTGCCTCTGCCGCCATGGAGGCTGCTGCAATGGATGAAATAAACAGGATGAAAAAATTTCTTCCCGCCCTTGATACGATTATTACACTCGCACCCCTGCTTGGACTTCTCGGCACTATAGTCGGCATGATACAATCCTTTGACATTATATCCCTTACAGGGTTGGGACAGCCCCATGCAGTAACAGGAGGGGTTGCCGAGGCATTAATCGCAACTGCGGCAGGCTTAATCGTTGCTATATTCACACTCATTCCTTATAATTACTTCCAATCAAAGGTTGAAAGGGTAACAGAGGATATGGAAAGGTATGCAACAAAATTTGAGATAATACTGAGAGAACAAATACTTAAACACGAATAACACGAATGGGGCGAATCACACGAATAAAACAAGAAATAATTCGTGCCATTCGTATATTCGTGAAATTCGTGTTCCAGAATTTTATAATTTCTTATTATGAAAATAAGGTCGTTTACAAAGGCGCATAAAAAGGCACGGATAGAAATCATACCAATGATTGATACAATGTTTTTTCTATTGGTCTTCTTTATGATAGCCACATTATCAATGACTATCATGAGAGGCGTTCCGGTAAATCTCCCGAAATCGGAATCAGGCAAAAATGATATTAAAGACAATGCCTCAATCACTGTATCAAAAGATGGAAAATTATATTATGATAAGAAGGAGATTCAGATTAATGAACTGCGAAGCCTTTTGAAAAGAGATGCCGCAGGAAATCCTGACATGCTCGTAATATTAAATGCAGATGAGGATGCAACACATGGGAAGGTAGTTGAACTGATTGACGAGGTAAAACTTGCAGGGATATCAAGATTTGCAATAGCAACCAAACCAAAGAATCAATAGTATGAAGACAGATACAATAAAAATATCATTTGCTGCGTCTCTCCTGTTTCACGGCATAGTCATCTATACCTTTGCATCTCATTTTTCCTCTGTAAAAGATACAGTGATGAATATAACACCAATTGAGATTTTAAATATAGAAGACAAGAACCCTTCTGAGCAGATTGAAAATAAAATGGAAGACACCCCTCCCCCACTCCCTGAAAAACCAATCCAGGAAATAAAAGAGGAAATACCGCCGCAGGTTGAACCAATAAAGGCTGAGATAAATAATATTGTTGAAGAACCGTCCCTCCTCGCTCCGACTGAACAAGAGATTATTAAAGAAGCAGCAATAGAATCTCCTCCTCTTATAGAAGAAGCCTTCGAGAACCCAGCAGAGGAAACTATACTTGCCGAATCAACTGCTCTGTCATCCAATAATAAGGCTGATAGCTCAGAAACCTTGTCATTACAAGGCAAGCCTCAACTTGCTTCAGGGGAAGCAATCATCACAGAACCGATAAAATCAGCCTCATCAAAGTTCGGTGTGGCTGGCGGGACAGGCTCAGGCAATGGTGAAGAGATGAGCATGTTCAGGGCTATGGTGAGGACGAAAATAGAGAGGTCAAAATTTTACCCCCGATGGGCAAGAGAAAGGGGATTTGAAGGTGTTGTAGGAGTGCGGTTTACACTATTACCGGACGGAGGCGTCACTGATGTCAAGGTTGTCCGACCATGCCACTGCGAGGTATTGAACAAGGCTGCATGTGAGGCAATAATGAAGGCGGCACCATTCAATCCGAGACCAATTGAAGTGGCAGACAAAGAGATGGCAATGGAAGTGGATATAAGTTACAGATTAGATTGAAATTTTATCCACAGATTACACAGATTTTCACAGAAATGTCATTCTGACCCTGAATCAAGTTCAGGGGAAGAATCTGATTCATAGATGAAGATGAAAAAACTCTTTTCAATAATTTTACTCTCTTGTATAGTTGTCATGAATACAGGGATATTATGTGAATCATTGTGTCTAACAGGACATAGCAATATAATAGATTCTCATAAACCCCATAATATGATGTCCCATGCAAAAAATGAGTCCTCTGAAACGCAGGCTTGTCCGATATCAGAAACACACAATCACTCTGACAATGCAGAATCTAAGACATTTATAAAATGCGACTGTTCTTCAGACCATGAGGTATCAATCAGTGATGTTATTCTCCTTTCAGATGCACCTTTTAATTTAACACCACAAATTTATCTCATTTCACATTTAAGCCCATACAAATCCTCTTTTATTAATGTTGAGCATAGTCCTTTAGAAAAACCTCCAAAGATACTCATCTAAAAAACCAACCTAAAAATATATAGCACGCAGATTTACAAGATTTATCAGGATTTACGCAGTTTCTGCGTTTATCTGCGTCCAATTTTATCTCTGGAGGACAAAATGACAAAGAATGAGGCTGTCAATACAGTCATGAATGGAATTATGTTTGCAGATTATGAGATTAGAAAGTTTGTTGATGCCTTAAAGATGCTTTCTAAGGATGAGATAGAAAAGGTCTCAATCGCCATTGAGCAAAAATCAGGCAAGACAGAATCACCACTCACATCATTTTATCTGTCTTCTCTCGGACAGGCAGAAGGTGGTCTAAAATGAAAAAGAGACTCCTAAGGCCCGAAGAGGCTGCAAATTTTTTAAGTGTAAGCAAATGGACTATATACAGATGGATTGAGGAGGGGAGACTCAAGGCAACAAAAGTTGGACCCGGTGCCTTGAGGATATTTTCTGAGTCCATAGAAGAACTTGTTGAGAAAAATTGTGTCACATCCATTGGCATCCATAGGCAACCTTGTTAGACAAGAAGATATGCCTGTGATTAAATGAATTAGATTCTTCGCTTCGCTCAGAATGACACTTCTGCTGCTGGTTGTCATTCTGAGGGCGAAGCCCGAAGAATCTCGGATTGAAATTAATGTACATTAAATTATATGGAGGAGGTGATGGAATATAAAAGGAGCAGCTGCCTTTTTGTGTTTTAATAACAAACAATATTCTTAAGGAGGAACTATGAAAAAGATACTTATTGTCTTATTAGCAGCGATTGTATCGGTAGTTTTTGGGATTCAAATTGGAGAAGCGGACTCAGGTAAGCATAAACATGCTCATGGTGAAAAAGGTAAACATGCATGTTATGAAAGATCAGGGATTCACAGAGGCGGTTATATACACGCCTATATAGGCATGTATAAAGAGCATGGAAAAGAGCTTGGCCTCTCACAGGAACAGGCAGATAAGATGGCTGCTATTGATAAAGAGTGTGATGCTGCCTGTAACAAATTGAGTGAAGAAGTTGAGACGGCGGAGTCTGCACTGGATGCACTTGTTAAAAGCGATGTGATTGATATAAAGGTTGTCGGCGAAAAGATTAAAGAGGTTCATGATCTTAGAGGAAAACTTGAGATTGCACACTTTGATTTACTCTCAAAGGCTCAGGCAATATTAACTCCGGAGCAGAGAGAGAAGTGCAGAAAATTCTGTGAGAAAAAGACCGGTAAGGAATGGCCCATGGTGCACTGAAGGATTTCCCTTTACACATATAATCCTCCATTCCCCCAACCTATGAATGGAGACCTCAGCGGGAGGGAGATTTTACCTCCTCACTCCCTCCTGTCTGGGGTATAAATGGAAATTCAAAAGTCAAAACGCAAAATGTAAAATTTGAAAAGTTAGAAAAAGGGATTTCCGAAAAAGAGTTGACAGTAGATAAGGATGACCTGCCGATGACCATTATTTATAAGGGAAAGAGATATATCTTGATACTCACAAAAAACGACAAATTGATATTGAATAAATACACAAACTAATCAGCCAGCAAGCCGATAAAACTACAGGTCATAGGCTATGGGTGATGGGTTTTATATTTTAACCTATCGCCTATAACCTATTAACCATAACCTGTATTTTATCGGCTTTTTTATTTTTGAATGGGCTTGTAGAGGGTAATGAAATCCACCTTCTCAAAATCAGAGTCATTTGAGGCAAGGAGCAATATATTAAAGTCTTTCATAACTTGCAAAACAAGGGCGTCGTTGGAAAGGACGACATATTGAGCCTTCATCTGCTGGCTTTTTTCGATGCCCCTTATATCAATTGGGATGATTTCAACGCCAATCGCAACAATTTTATTAGGGATTTGCCGATTCATTAACAGATTCTTAACGGTATCAGCATGGGTTTTTGAGATACTTTATGATGTCCTTTGCTTTCAAATCAGGAAGGGTAAGGATAGCTTCTTCCATCATGATACGGTGGGCAACCTCATTCACTACCGATGCGGAGGTAATTCCATGAATCTTGCCTTTTTCTATACGCTCAAGAAAATCAGTGCACGAAAGGTTAAATCTGGAGTTAGCAGAGAAGTGATAAACAAAGATATTTGTTCCATCCTCTATGTCCGAGAGAAACAATCTTATGCCTCCTCAGGAAGAAATTCGGGAGAAAGAGCAATCTCATCAATTGTTTTATCATCAAGCCCTTTGAGCATGCCGCTTGAAGCCCTAGCAGCACTCTCTGTCTTATCAAGGATAATTTTTACCTTTTCATGCTCCTTCAGGGCAAGAGTATCTAACGGCTTTAAAACCCCATCTTCGTATATTGCTTCTATTGTTCTTGGCATTATTTTATCCTCCCTAAAAACTAATTTAAACAATATCAAAAAACCTTTTATGAGTCAAGGAGGTGATGTAATGGGATAACGGTCAATGTTTTGTGGTTAGATAAATAATCTTTTAAATATGTATAATCAACTATATAAGGAGGTTAATTAATCATGATTAAAAGGTCAATATTGACTTTATTCACAGTATTATTTTCCCTTTCATCCTTTGCAATTGGCAGAGGAGAAAAAGGAAGAGGCAAAAGCAATTGTGTTGGAGCCGATTGAAGTCATCGGAGAAAAGGTTGAGCTTTTCAGCGGTAAGGTATCAAATGAAAGGGTTGAAGAGCTTCAGCCTGTTGACATCGGAGACCTGCTTAAAAAGGATGTGGAAGGGATAACTGTAATAAGAAGGTCAGGTATTGCCCTTGACCCTGTATTAAGAGGAATGAGTAAGGATAGGCTCAACACTCTAATTGACGGCGGATTTATCTTCGGTGCCTGTGCAAATAGGATGGACCCGCCGACATTTCATATAACGCCTTACGGGACCGAAGGTGATGAGGTTATAAAGGGCCCTTTTGATGTAACCACAGGATCTGGCGGGCTCGGCGGGACAATAAATATCTTAACAAAAGAGCCAAAACACTTCGAAGGAATGGAACTCCACCCTGAAATCAGAGGAGGCTTTGATTCGGTATCCAATGGGCTTAAAGGAGGGGTTGCCTTTCAGGGAGGTAAGGAGCCATTTGGATTTAACCTATCCTATGATTATAAAAATTACGACGGCTATCTGGATGGGAATGGAAAAAGAATAACAGCGGATTTCAAACAGTCTAATTTTACTGCCGATGTTGATTACCTTCTTGGCGAGGACAAAAAGATTGGCATTAACTACATGGGGCAAAGAGGCAGTGATGTATTCTATCCGACATTGGGTATGGATTCTCCAAAGGATGATATGGATATGGCGGCACTCTCTTTCAATTCAAAAAATCTGGAGGCAAGGGTCTATTCCTCATGGGTAGACCACATGATGACCAACACTTCAAAGTCCAAGTATGTCACAAATCCATCAACGATGAGAATGGATGCGCCTTCTAAGAGCAGGACTTACGGAGGAAAACTCAAGGCAGCCCTTCCCTTCATGGACGGGACTTATGCAGGCATAGATTACTACAACCGCTGGTGGGATATAACTCTTAAAAGATGGAGCTCGGCTGGCATGCCTATGTCTGATATAAGGGCAATACCTGATACGACCATACAGGATTTCGGCATCTTTGTTCAGCCTGAGAAGAAATCCGGCAGTCTTACATTGACGGCTGGTGCAAGGATTGACTTTGTAAATGCAAAGGCAAATGCTGTCGGCTCAACAGAGCAAGGCTATTTTGATACATACTACGGGAGAGGCAGCGGCACATCATCAAACCTTGATAAATCAGAGAGCAATACAGGCGGATTCATAAAGGGCAATTACAATATCTCAGACGGCATTGATGCCTACGCAGGCATAGGCAGGGGTGTAAGGACAGCGGATCCAAGGGAAAGATTCAGGGTTCTTCTCCCTATCCCCGGCGGAAAGTGGGACATAGGAAACCCTAATCTGAACTCGGAGGAGAACCTCCAGTTTGAGATTGGAAACAAGTTCAAAACCGGACGATTCCACAGCGACATCTCTATCTTCCATAACTCCATCAAGAACTTCATAACGCAGTTCAGCACAGGAAAAACCTTTTCAAATCAAGCTGTCATGGGATACAAAAATGTAGATGCAATACTCTACGGCGGTGAGCTTTCAGCAGGTGTGCTTGCAACTGACAATGTTTCTTTCATAGGCTCAACATCCTATACATGGGGGGAGAACAGGACTGAAAGCAAGCCTCTCCCTGAGATTATGCCGTGGCAGGGAAAATTGGGAATAAGATATGACGAGTTTTCAGGAAACTATTGGGGCGAGTTGATGGGGAGGTTTGTAGCAAATCAGGATCGGTATGATTCCGTCGTTGACCCCGGCACAACACCGGGATTCTCAACATTTGATATAAGACTGGGGTGGAGAGCGAAAAATAATATTCTTATAACGGCAGGTGTAGAAAACATCTTTGACCTTTACTATTATGAACATACTTCTAAGAATTTTGCCTTTAATCAGGATGGGTATAAAACAACTGACAGGATTCCTGAGCCGGGAAGAAATGTATATGTAAATTTAAGCTGGATGTTTTAACTGAAACCCCGTTAGAAAATCGTCGTCTTTCTAACGGGGTTTACTCACCCTCTTTTCAATCCCTGCTGAATAATGCACATTCCCTTTATTATCCACTATAATGCCCTCAATTCCAGTAAGGCTTCTGATTAGTTTCATCTCTTCTTCAGGTCATAAGACAAAGGCAAAAAAATCATGAAACGGCTCCCCTTCCCTACTTCACTCTCAACTTCAATGCTCCCATTATGTGCGTTGATAATTGCCTTTACAATGGAGAGACCGAGTCCGCTCCCGGCAACTATACTTCTGCTCGTATCCACACGAAAAAACCTATCAAATATCCTCTCCTTCTCTGACTCAGGGATGCCTATTCCTGTATCCTCTACCGAAATAATTGCCTGTCCTTCCTTACTGCCTGTTTTAATTTCAACAGACCCGCTATTTTTATTATACTTAATCGCATTGTCTATAATATTTATAAAAGCCTCTGTAAGCCTCTCCCTGTCCCCCCTGACTTTTATATCATCTCCGCTCAGGCTCATCTTAATCTCCTTTGCTGATGCTGAAGGCTCAAGGAGTTTTAATACATTACCAATTAAATCCTTTAAATCCACATCCATTATATTAAGTGAATAAGTTTTGCTCTCAAGCCTTGAAATCTCCAATATTCGGCTGATAATAACCGATATCCTGTTAGCCATCTCGCTGATATTTTCCATCGCATCCTTATATTCTGAAGGAGTTCTCTCCCTGCTGAGTGTGACATCGCAATAGCTTTTAATAACAGTAGCAGGTGTCTTTAAGTCATGTGATGCATCTGATAAAAACTGGCTCTGCTTTAAAAAGGACTCTTCCAGCCGTTTGAGCATCATATTGAAGCTCTGTGCGAGGATCTGCAACTCCCTGTCCATGCTCATCCCATCAATCCTCTCATTAAGATTCATCTCTGTAATCTG
>Ga0209212_1009633_pt1 | contig 10025 bp, 9 predicted proteins | sample RifGroC2_FD_183996 | JGI IMG/M metagenome (GOLD analysis project Ga0209212, IMG submission 183996) | Groundwater microbial communities from Rifle, Colorado, USA - Groundwater C2 (SPAdes) (version 2) | ecosystem: Environmental > Aquatic > Deep subsurface > Groundwater | place: Rifle, Colorado... | reverse complement strand
GAAGGTCTCTTCCGAAGAGAAAGAGACGCCGGACTCCGAGAAATCGGCCAGGCGGCCGGTGCCTTCCAGCCGGCCGTCCGCGCCGAAGATCTCTATCACCGAATCGTGCCGGTCGCGCCGCGCGCGCCTTTTGTCGTTAGCCATATATTTTCCCCGCCCGCAGGTTTTATAAGATAGTCTCGGAGGCCGCATGAAGCGCAGCGTTCGCGCAGAACTGGAAACCCTGGAGAAGATGCTGCAGATTTACTGCCGCGCCGTTCACGGCGGGCGGCCGCTCTGCGTAAACTGCCGGGAGCTGCTGGCCTATTCTTCGGAACGGCTGCGGCTCTGCCCGCGGCAGCCCAAGCCCGCCTGCAAGGATTGCCCCGCACACTGCTACTCTCCCGCCATGCGCGCGCGCGTCCGCGAGGTTATGCGCTACGCCGGGCCGCGTATGGCGCTCAGGCATCCCCTGCTGGCCCTGCGCCACCTGCTGGGTTTTTAAACCTTCTTTTTGTTTTTCGCTTTCTCCGGGCCCCGCGGCGCAGCGGGAACCGGGGCGGCGGCGGGCCGCAATACCTGTTCCGCCGCCGGCAGCGAGAACGAGAAGGCCGAATACTTCCCCGCTTCGCTGGTGATCTCCAGTTCGCTGCCGTGCAGCTGCAGCATCTCGTTGGAAATGCGCAGCCCCAGGCCGAAGCCGGAGGCCGCGGCCTTGGCGTCCTCGGTGCGGTAGAATTCCTGCTTGAGTTTGATTATATCTTCCGGCGCTATGCCGCGCCCGCTGTTCTCCACGTAAAAACGGACGTTCCCGGGCAGGGCCTGGTCCGGGCCGAGCCGCACCAGCACGCCGCCGCCGGGCGGCACGTACTTGACCGCGTTGCCCATCAAATTGGAGACCACCAGCGAAAGGGCCTCAGGGTCGGCGAAGACCGGCACCGGCTTGCCGGTAATGTCCAGGCGGAAAGTTACGTTCTTCTGGCGCATCAGGCCTTCCATCGAATAGGCCGCGCGGGCCACCAGGTCGCGCAGCGCTATCTCTTTCTTTTCCACCTTGAAGCGCCCCGACTCCATCCTGGCTTCGTTAAGGATGTTCTTGACGTAGCGGCCCAGCGACTTGGTCTCGAACTTCAGCGTATCGTAGAGGCCGGCCCGGCGGGGATTCTTCTTGTCCGGCTCGGTCTCGTCCAGCATGAACACCGCGGCGTCTATGACGGTGATGGCGTTGTTGAACTCGTGGCTGACGGTGCGCATCATGGCCGACTTCATGGCGGCAGAGCGCTGCTCGGCGCGCAGCAGGTAGCGCAGCTGCAGCAGCACCGGTATGGCCGCCAGCGCGGCGAGGAAGATGAAGATCAGGCGCTGCCTGGTAGGGCCCAGCAGCTCGTCGAGGGTATCCTCGGTGCTCACCACCACGACAGTGCCCAGGCGCCGGGCCCCCACCAGGATGGGGCTGGAAAAATAATAGCCTTCGCGGCCGTCGGCGTCCCTGAAGGCCTGCCTCAGCGCGCCTTTGGCGCTCCGGGCCGCCTCGCTCTCCCGGCCGGAGTCGATGTCGCCTATTTTTTCAGGGTCGGAATGGGAACGGATGGCGCCGTTCTGCCGCAGCACGGCGGCCGAGCCGACCGTTTTATCCAGCATGACCGTATTAACCAGGAAATGCAGCGCGAAGGGGTCGGTGCGCGGGAAGAGGGCGGCGCCCGCCCTGGTGGCGAACATGTCCGCCCGCTGCGCCATGGCCGCCAGGGCGGCGTTCCGGGCCGACTCCAGGATCAGGCCGGAGATGCCGGCGATCACGAGCAGGATAAGCAGGGACAGCGCCAGGACGACGTTTACGATGGTCTCCCTGTACTGTTTGAGCTTCATATTTCCCGGGGCCTCAGTTCTTTTTAGTGGCCAGGCGTATCTTTTCCCGCAGTTCCAGCGCGGGCTTATAGGCAGGATTTATGACGAGGATCTCTTTGAGGTGGGCGTTGGCGGCGGTCATGTCGTTGCGGCTGTAGGCGCCCACGGCCTTGTAATACAGCTGCTCCACTTTCTTAGCCTGCTCGGGGGTCAGGCGCACCGGTACCGCCGTCTTCGGCGGAGTCGGCGGCGCGGCCGGCGGCAGGCAGGCGGCGCAGGCCAGTATAAATATCAACGGAATTAACTTTTTCATACCCCGGTCAAAGTTTACTATATAGGAGCGGGGCGGGGCAAAACCGCTTTACCCTGCGGACCCATTAATATTATTATTGAATCATGCAAAAGCTTTATTACCCTGAGGACAAGCTGCCGCTGGCCCGCCTGGTACCGATGGGCATGCAGCACGTGGTGGCCATGTTCGGGGCCACGGTGCTGGCCCCCATCCTGATGGGCTTCAACCCGCAGACCGCCATCTTCTTCTCCGGCATAGGCACGCTCATCTTCATAGCCGTCACGCGCGCCAAGGTGCCCAGCTACCTCGGCTCCTCCTTCGCCTTCATCGGCCCCGTGCTGGCCGTCACCGGCGGCCTGGCCGAGAACATACCGCTGGCGCTTTCAGGCATAGCCGGCGCGGCCGTGCTGTACGCCCTGGCGGGCGCGGCCACCGTGCGCTGGGGCTCGGGCTGGATAGACCGCCTGATGCCGCCCATAGTGACCGGGGCCGTGGTGGCCATCATCGGCCTGAACCTCTCCTCTTCGGCGGTGTCCAACTTCCTCAACGAGGACTTCCGCCTGGCCACCCGGGACGACGCGACCCGCCTGCTGGTGGCGGCCGTCACCTTCGTCACGGCCGCTTCGGTCTCCATATACCTCAGGGGTTTCCTCCGCCTGCTGCCCATACTCACCGGCGTCGCGGCCGGCTACGCCCTCTCCTTCGCGCTGGGCCTCATCGACCTGGCCAGCCTGGAGGCGGTCAGGAGCGCCGCCTGGCTCGGCCTGCCGCCTTTCACCGCGCCCGCCTTCAGCTGGCACGCCATTTTGGTGATAGCGCCGGTGTTCGTGGTGCTGGTAGCCGAGAACAAAGGCCACATCGAGGCCATCGGCGGTTACATGAAGCGCGACCTCAACCCCCACCTGGGCCGCGCCTACCTGGGCGACGCGGCGGCCACCTTCGTCGCCGCCCTGGGCGGCGGCACGCCGCAGACCACCTACGCCGAGAACATGGGGGTGATGGCCATCACGCGCGTGTTCAGCGTCTACAACTTCATTGCGGCGGCCTGCATAGCGCTGCTGCTGGGGCTGTGCCCCAAGTTCGGCGCGGTCATACAGAGCATCCCGGCCCCGGTGCTGGGCGGCGTGACGGTGATCCTCTACGGCCTGATAGCCGTGATGGGCATCAAGATCTGGCTGGACGCAAAGGTGGACTTCTGCTCGCATAAGAACCTCATCATCGCCGGTTCTTCAATCATCATAGCCACCGGCCTGGGCGTGAAAGGCTTTACCGTCAACGGCCTCAACATAGCCGGCATCGCCTTCGGCACCGTGCTGGCCGTGGCTCTGAATTTTCTCCTCTCTTTCGGCGGCGGCGAGGAGCAGGACAAGGCCGAATGCGCCTGCGAGACCCCGGTTAAATAAAGGACAACATGCTCTCCAAACTGTTAGCCATCTACCAGCCCGCGGCCCACATCGAACGCCTGCCCAAAGAAGCCCACGCCGACCGCTACAAGGCGCTGCGCTGGCAGATGATGCTCTCCATCTTCTTCGGCTACGCCGGGTTCTACCTGGTGCGCAAGAACTTCTCCCTGGCCAAGCCCTACCTGATCAACGAGTACGGCTTCTCCAAGGGCGACGTGGGTCTGATCGCCACTGGCCTGGCCGTCTCCTACGGCCTGAGCAAGTTCGTGATGGGCAACGTGTCGGACCGCTCCAACCCGCGCTACTTCATGGCCACCGGCCTCATCCTCTCCGGCGCGGTCAGCCTGCTGTTCCCGTCGCTGGCGGGTTCGCTGTGGGCCATGGTCGCGATGTGGTTCGTCAACGGCTGGGCGCAGGGCATGGGCTGGGCGCCCTGCGCGCGCACCCTGACCCACTGGTTCTCCGACGACGAGCGCGGCACCAAGTTCGCGGTCTGGAACCTGGCGCATAACGTCGGCGGCGGCGTAGTGGGCCCCATCATCAACGGCGCGCTGGCCCTGGCCGCGGTGCTGGGCCTGGCGGCCGTCACCGGCGACGGAAAACTGCCGTTCTACCTCATCTTCTACGTGCCGGCGCTGATGGCCATAGGCATGGGCGTTCTGATAGCGACTTTTCTGCGCGACACCCCGCAGAGCTGCGGCCTGCCGTCCATCGAAGAGCATACCGGCGACAACCCCGACACCGGCGTGGCCGACCCCGAGCGCGAGATGACGGCCAAGGAGATCCTGTTCGAGCATGTGCTCAACAACAAGCCGCTCTGGATCATCGCCATCGCCAATATTTTCGTCTATGTCATCCGCTACGGCGTGCTGGACTGGGCCCCCACCTACCTGACCGCGGTGAAAGGCTGCCCGCAGGACATGGCCCGCTGGCAGTACTTCGTCTACGAGTGGGCCGGCATCCCCGGAACGCTGCTGGCCGGCTGGGCGTCGGACAGATTCTTCCACGGCCGCCGCGGCCCCGTTTCGGTGATCTACATGCTGTTCGTCACCATAGCGGTCTACGTGTACTGGCAGAACCCGGCGGGCCGCTTCTGGGTGGACTCGCTGTCGCTGTTCGTCATCGGCTTCCTGATCTACGGGCCCGTCATGCTCATCGGCGTCAGCGCCGTGGACATGGTGCCCAAGAAGGCCGCCGGAACCGCCGCGGGCTTCACCGGCTTTTTCGGCTACATGTTCGGCGCGGTCATCGCCGAGGTGGGCATAGGCCGCGTGGTGGACCGCTGGGGCTGGGACGGCGGTTTCAAACTGCTGTTGGTCTCCTGCGTGCTGGCGATAGTGCTGCTGGCCCTGACCTGGAAGAAGCACCACGAGAAGGACTAGCGCGGCCCGGCCGCGCGAGGGGGTTCCATGTTCGATTTGCTGATGGCGGCCGGCCTGGCGCTGGCCGCTCCGGCCGGAGCGGCGGAAAGCGCCGTCACTTTCCGCACGGCCGACGGCTGCGGCATAGAGGCGGTTTTTCTCGCCCCGGCCAAAGGTTCTTATATTTTGGTCAACACGCACGGCCTCGGCTCCAATAGGGGCGAGTGGGGCCCGCTGCAGACCGCGGCCGCGGAGCGCGGTTACGGCTACCTGTCGCTGGACCTGCGCGGCCACGGCGGCAGCAGATCCTGCGGCGGCAAGCCGGCCGACTACCGAAAATTTACAAGGGCGGACTGGGCCGCCGCCGCGCGCGACATAGAGGCCGCCGCCCTGTGGCTGAAAAAGAAAGGTTACGCTCCCGTGCGCCTGGTCTTCTGCGGCGCCAGCATAGGCGCCAATCTCTCGCTCAAGGCCGCCGCCGAGGGCAAAGTAAAACCGGCAGGGCTTGTATTGCTCTCCCCGGGCCTGGATTATGCCGGCGTGCGCAGCCTGCCCTACATTCGCACGAAAATGCTCATAGCCGCCGCCGCTGCCGACCAGTATGCGTGGGAGAGCTCCCTGCGCCTGCATGAAGCGGCGAAAGAAAAAAAGTTCCTTTCCGATTTCCTCGACGGCGGCGCCGGCCACGGCGCCGGCATGTTCACCAAGCAGGGCTTCATCGAAGCCCTGCTCGACTGGCTGCCCGGCCTCTGAGCGCCCCGGCGATGAAAAAGCCCCTCCTGATCCTGGCCGTGCTGCTGGCCGTGTTTTTTACGGTCTGGAACCAGGCCACGCGCCGGCGCTGGGGGCTCTTCGAGCCCTACATGTGTTCCGAGACGGCCAAGCCGTTCTTCAGGACCATCCCCTCCCCCGAAGGCGCGGTGGCAAGGCCTAACAGGCAGAACGCGCTGGAGTTCTCTTTCCTCATGCCTAAACCCGCCGGCGTAAAGCGGGTTTTAGTCATAGGCGAATCCGCGGCCGCCCTGCTGGCCCGCCCCGGCAAGGATACTTTCGCCGATATTTTCGCCGCCCGGACCGGCGGCCGCGTGGAAGTAATTAACTGCGGCATGGGCGGCTACGACAGCTCCCGCATTCTGCCCGTTTTCCGGGAGGCGCTGGAGTATTCTCCGGACCTGATACTTCTGCTCAGCGCCAACAACGAGGTAGGCCCCCGTATCGAGGCCTGCCCGAACCCCGCCGGTTTTTTCCGGGCCGGGTGGCGCTGGCTGCGGGCCGCCTTCTTCTCGCTGGGGCGGGGCTGGCGGGCCGGCTCGGCCGCGGAGATCGAGAGCACCTACGCGGCCAGGCTCGACGCAATGACCGCGCTGGCGGCCGGCCGGGGCGTACCGCTGTTAATATTCGCGCTGCCTTACAACCCGGCTTTTCCTCCGGCCGGCCCCATGCCCCTGGAGGACGCCTCTTTCGCGGCGGCCTTTGAACTGCTGGAGGGCGGCGACCATGCCGGTGCGGCGGCGCGGCTGGAGGAATTTCTGGCCGCCCAGCCCGGCGACGCCTTCGGCCTCTATTACCTGGGCCTGACGGCGCAGCGGGCGGGCGACGCGGCGCGGGCGAAGGAATTTTACGAACGGGCGGTGGAAGCTGATCCCTTGCGGGACCGCACCGGCGCCGCCAGGAACGCGGCCGTCCGCGAGGCGGCACGGCGCGGCGGGGCCTGCCTGGCGGACCTGGAGGGAGAACTCGCCGGGGTCCGGTCGCCGCTGGCGGACGGCGTACATTGGCACCAGCGCTACGACAAGGCTGCGGCCCTGGTCGCCCTCCGCGGCCTGGCCGCCTGCCCCGCCGCGGCAGGTTTCCTGCCGGCCCGGGCGGCCGGCGCGCTCCGGCGCCGGGAACAGGCAACCCCCGCCAGACTGCGGCAGGAGGCCGGCGACATGCTGAATTACGCGGCTGCCTATCTGCTGTTCCAGCCGCCGATAACCGATTTCCTGAATTCACGCACGCTGGCGCAGCTCGAGGGCGCCTGCGCCCGGGACGCTGGTTTCATAAAGGAGGCGCTGACCTCCGAAGCTGCCCTGACGGCGGCGCTGAAGAATAATATCTGGGTGGGGGACCTGCGGTCGGGGGCCGGGGCCCTGCTGCCGAAATTGCGCAGCCACGCCGGGCGGGCCTGCGGCCGGCGGCCGCTCTACGGGTCGGGACTCTGAGTTATTTCTCCGCGGCCAGCAGCTGTATGGCGGCGTTGGCGATGGTCAGGCCGAAGATGCCGGTGAGCGTGGGCAGGCTGCCCAGCGCGGCGCGGCGGCGGCCCTTCTCGAAATATTCGGTCTCGGGGTCCACCTGCCGCTTCTTCTTCAATTCGCCCACCGGCTCTGTAGAATAGACGCAAGTGAAATCCAGGTGCGTGCCGCTCTTGCGCAGCAGGTTCCGCACCTTGGCGGCCAGCGGGCAGCCTACGACTTCCTTTATCGGCCCCACCCGCACCGCGGAGGCGTCGGTGCGCAGCGCCGCGCCCATCGAAGCGATCAGCGGCAGACCCCGCTTCACCGTGGCGGCGATCAGGCCGGCCTTGGGCCCCAGCGAGTCTATGGCGTCTATCACCAGGTCCGGCTTGCCTTCCAGTATCGCCTCAAAAGTATTCTCGTCGGCGAAGGCGTTCATCGCCTCGGCGCGGCAATGCGGGTTGATATCCAGCACCCGCTCGGCGGCCGCCTCGGCCTTGTGGCGCCCCAGCGTCGAGCCCAGCGCGTAGAGCTGGCGGTTGATGTTGCTGGCGCGGATCACGTCGAAGTCCACCAGCCGCAGCCGGCCCACGCCGGAGCGGGCCAGGCCCTCCACGGCGTAGCTGCCCACCGCGCCCATGCCCACCACTACGACGAAAGAATTTTTAAGACGCTCAAGTTTCTCTTCGCCCAGCATCAGCCTGATGCGGGCCAGCCTGTCCTCGTTCATAATGATCCTTTAACGAACCTGCCGCCGTTGGCGGAGGAAAGTTCGGCCAGTTCTTCGGCCGGGCGGCCCAGCGCCGCGGCCGCGGCAGCCACCACGGCGGCTATGCCGGCGGGGCCGCCCGCGTCGGGCGCCTCGGTCTCGAACAGCAGCCGGTCGGCGGGCACGGCGGCCAGCGCGGCGCGCAGGCGCTCCCGGCCCGGGGCCGCCAGCCCCGCGCCGAAAGAGAAATAACCGCCGAGGGCCGCGAAGTCCTTTACCATTTCCGGCGAGCCGCCGTAGCCGTGCAGCATGAAAGCCGGCAACCCCGCTTTTTCAAGCTGCTCCGGCAGCGGGCCCCACTCGCGCACGCAATGCAGCACGGCGGGCCGGCCGAAAGACCGGGCCAGCTCCAGCTGCGCCGCGAAATCCTCCCGCTGCCCGGGCCGGTCCTTCACCCCGTCGAGGCCTATCTCGCCGACGCAGGCGGCGGGCGAGCGCCTCAGGAATTCCTCCAGCCGGCCCTGCCAGCCGTCCTCGCCGGCGAACCAGGGGTGCAGACCGAAGCAGGGCGTGACACCCGGGTACCGGCAGGAGATCTCCAGCACGCGGCCCCAGTCCTCGGGGCAGGTGCCGCAGCACAGCATGCCGGTAACGCCGCCGGCGGCGGCGGCGGCCATGGCCGCGTCCAGCGCGGCGTCCGCGGGGTAAAGCTGCAGGTGGTTATGCGCGTCGAAATATTCCATACGCCTTGTTTATGATAGCAAAAGCCGCGCCGCCGACGGGCGGCCGCCTCTTTATAAAACCCTGTTTTTGTTGTAACCTATACCCAATGGATTCCGTAGTTTTCTTCGGCAAGGGCGGCATAGGCAAAAGCACGCTGGCGGCCAACGTCAGCGCCCTGCTGGCCGCCCGCGGCGGCCGCGTGCTGCACGTGGGCTGCGACCCCAAGCGCGACTCCACCCTGTCCCTTATGGGGCGGCGCATCCCCCCTTTCTGCTCGGCCCACGGCGAGGGCCGGGGCTCCGGCCTGGCCGCCAGCGTCTTCACTTCGCCCGTGAAGGGCGTGGACTGCATAGAGGCCGGCGGCCCGCAGGCCGGCGTGGGCTGCGCCGGTGCCGGCATAGGCTCCATGCTGGACGCCATGCGCGACGAGGACCTGCTGCGCGCCGGCGGCTACGGCGCGGCCGTCTTCGACGTGCTGGGCGACGTGGTCTGCGGCGGCTTCGCCGCCCCGCTGCGCCGCGGCTTCGCGCGCAAGGCGGTAGTCGTCACTTCCGGCGAGACGCTTTCCCTCTACGCGGCGAACAATCTGCTGCGGATGATAAACAACTACGCCCGCAACGGCCCCTACCTGGCCGGCCTCGCCATCAACCTCAAGGATCCCGCCGGCCTGGAGCGGGCGCAGGCTTTCGCCGCCGCCGTAAACGCGCGCGTGCTGGGCGTCACCCTGCCCGACCCCGCCGTGCATGAGGCCGAGAAAGAGCGCCGGCCCGCGGCGCTGGCCCGGCCCGGCAGCGACTTCGCGGCGCGCGTCGGGCGGCTGGCCGCGGCCATAGCCAAAGCCGCCCCCCCCGCCTCGCAGCCGCGCCCCATGTCCGACGAAGATTTTGCGGCCTTCATCGCCGGCAAGGCGCCCGCCGCCGGGCAGGCCGCGCCGGAGCGGGCTGCGCGGAGAGGGCACAAAGCGGCGCGCCTGCTGGAACAGGCAGGCTTCTCTTTCGCCGGCATCGAGGACGGCAACCTCGCCTGCGTCTGGCATTCCCCCTCCGGCCCCGCCCGGGTAGTCTTCGAACCGGCCGCCGCCTCGCGCGAGCGGCTTTGCCGCTTCTCCGACTGGTCCGTTTCGCTTCCCCAAAACGGCGGCGGCGAGCATGCGAAAGGGACGGTGGCCGCGCTCAGGGCCGCCGCGGCCAGGCTGGCCGCCCTCCCCTTCCGCGCCCTGCTGGCCGAATTCGCCTGCGGCGAGGATTTTTACGCAGCGGCGGCCGCCTTGTGCGGCCCCGGCGACAGCACGCTGGCCGCGCCCCATATCAGTCCCTGCCCCGATGTGGGCATGGGCCGGTGGGACCGCTTCATCTTCCAGACCGGGGACAAGTTCTCCTGGGCCGCGCCCGGCTCGCGCATGCTCGACCACGGCGACATGGAATGCCGCTTCAGCGGCGGGGCCGGGGGAGAGCTGGGTCTTTTCAGCGCCAGGCCCGGCTCGCCGGCCGCGCC
>Ga0209212_1009629_pt1 | contig 10030 bp, 10 predicted proteins | sample RifGroC2_FD_183996 | JGI IMG/M metagenome (GOLD analysis project Ga0209212, IMG submission 183996) | Groundwater microbial communities from Rifle, Colorado, USA - Groundwater C2 (SPAdes) (version 2) | ecosystem: Environmental > Aquatic > Deep subsurface > Groundwater | place: Rifle, Colorado... | reverse complement strand
GCGCGGTCGCCGCGCGCGCGAGCATCGTTTTGCCCGTGCCGGGAGTCCCATAAAGAGCGATATTGTGCCTGCCCGCGATGGCGATTTCTAATCCGCGCTTCGCGCTTTTTTGCTCGCGGATGTCGTCAAAAATAGGTCCCTCCAGCTCACTTTCAACGGTACGCGATTTTTCTTTTTTCACATACGGCGCGATAAGCTTCTTTCCGCTCAAGTGCTCCACAAGTTCTTTAAGCGTGCTTACCCCAAATAACGTGACGCCGGAAACGAGAGATGCCTCTTCCAAATTTTCTTCAGGCAAGAAAAACTCTTTGAGATTTTTGTCGCGCGCTGTGATTGCGATTGAGAGAGCGCCGAGGATTCCGCGCACTTCCCCGTCAAGCGCCAGTTCTCCGGCGAATAATTTCCCCGTCGGATTGAATTTCACCTGCTCCGAAGCAAGAAGAAAACAAAGCGCCATCGGCAAATCAAAAGCCCCGCCCTCTTTTTTCAGAGTTGCGGGAGCGAGCGACACGACAATTTTCTTGTTGCTTTTCTTGGGCGATTCAAATCCGCTGTTTTTTATTGCCGATGCCATTCTGTCCTTCGCTTCCTCCACCGACTTGTCCGGAAGCCCAACGATGGTGAATGCGTGCAGACCTTTTGCGATATCTGTTTCAACGGAGACTATATGCGCGCGCGGGAGCGCGGGCTGGGCGCCGAAAATCCTGGCAAAGCCCGAAGCAATTTTTTGCTTTTTCCCCCCGTTAGAAGCAACCATAATTTTCGTTCATGGCTCCGCGTGTCCGCATCAGTCGCTACCGTTAGCTTCTAACGGGGCGAGGCCATCAGGACAGCTTACAGCCTAGAACTCGCAGTTCGTAGCGAACCAAGTGGACAACACGGTTGTATTTTCCTACTAACTACTAACTGCGCACTACTGACTATTCCGTTACTTGCTGTGTGCTACGCACTTGCGCGCCGCCGGATTTGCCCGCAGTCTGTCTATTGGAATTAAGTCTTCGCAATCCTCGCAAATCCCGTAAACTCCGTGTTCTATATCTTGAAGAGCCCCTGCCACCTCCTTGTATCTTTTTTCAAGTTCTTCTACGAGAGGCACGTTTGTCGCCAGCTCCTCCATCTGGTCTGCCGCATCGTTCGGGTCGGCCTCTTCGCCCGTGAGGCCTCCTGTTGTCCCCTGCCAATCTCCGGTTTCCGGAATTGCGCGCCCGTACGAAGCGAGATCCTCTTCAAGCGAAGCAAGCTCCGCGTCAAGCATTGCTCGCAACTCGTTCAATTCATCCGCGTTAAGGTGTGCCATGCCCGACATAATACACGAACCGAGGGAGGGTGGCTAGCATGACGAGAACATTCTTTGTATTTGTATTATTCTCCAACTTCAGCGAAAAGCCACGGCAGTTTTTAACGGTTTGAGTGATTAGTCCCGTCTACAGGTGCCTATCATGACCGATAGGCCGTTAAAAACTGCCGTGGCTTTGAGCGCCTCCTTATAACTGGCGGGCTGCGCGAAGGCGGCCGAGGACCTCCGCGAACGAATACGGATTTTCCATTATCACGAGCATCCCCCGCGTCGGGAACGAATAAAGCAATTTGACCTCGCCCGCGTCGTCTCTGAGAATGCGTACGTCGTAATTTTGCAGGACGCTGTCTTCAAACTTCCTGTTTACCAATAGGCCCGTCTCATCAACCGTGAGAGCAGGCACTGGAGCAAAAAACGGCGCAAGGTCATCGCTCATCGCCGCTTCCCAGGCGAGGAGCCCCGCAAAGGCGCGCTCGTACGAAGTCACGGGAATTATTAAAACCGGCGCGTTCCTCTCCGTTGCCGCGTGAATGCCCAATAAGAAATCCCCGCGAAAAGCGCGTATTAGCTCCGGCGGCGTCTGCGCGCCTATTGCCACTAGGAATTCTTCTATGGTAGAGGCTCGTTCACCCTCTGTCCCGGCGTCTGTTTCGGAAACTACAGGCATGATGCGCATGATTGCTCCAAGCGACGCTCTCGGCGCGTTCAATCCCTCTGCCAGAGCGCGTTTTAGCTCCGCGCCGGAAGACGCGCCCAGCGGGAAAATAACCGTCCTATCCGCAAAGAAAAGCGGCGCGTCTTCCGGCGCGGAGCTCGCGGGAGCCGCCCCCTGTTGGAATGCATATACGCCGTAAATGGCTCCGGCCGCAAGAAGCAGGAGCGCAAGCATCCCCAGTATGATGCCCGATGCTTTGCTCGCGCCTTCTTTTTGCGCCGTCCCTCCCGCGTTCTTCTGCCCGCGTTTTTTTTCTTCCTCAAGCGCGACCGCATGCGCCATAGACATTTTTTTATCGCGCACGACGTCCTGCAAGTCGTCTTTCAGCGTGTGTATAGGAGTGACGGATTCCGATTTCTTCTGTTTTATCTCCGGCCGTGCTTGCTGATTTTCGGGCGCGCCGGTCTGCGCCGCGCCAATCCCGGGCATCGTCCGCAACGACGGAACATCGGCCGCTTCCCGATTTTTTCTCGCCGCATCTCCGCTCGCGGTAAAGTCCCTCCGCTCCGGGAGCTTCACTTCTTGGAGAATTCGCTCCATGTCGTTATGGAGCGACTTCGCATCCGCGCCCCGCCCCGCAATCGGAATTTCTGCCTCCTTGGCGGCCGGAGTTTGCAATGTCGGCTGGGGCTGCGCGCCTCCCGCCGGCGCGGCCGGCGCGGGATTAGATCCGGCGGCGGGGCTTGCTGTGGTGTCTTTCGGATTCGTTTCGTCCATAATCGGGGCTGCCCTTGCTCGGAGTCAGTCCCTTGCGGGAAGCAAACTCCGGATCGGCTGCCTTGATAGATAGATTATACCGCCCTTTCTCGTCAATTTCTTTGATAACGACAGGAACTACTTCTCCGATGGATACGGCATCGGAAATTTTGTCAATCCGGAACGGAGCAACTTCAGACACGTGTACGAGCCCGTCGGTGTTGGGGCCGATTTGCACGAATGCGCCGAAATCCAGCATGCGCACGACAGGACCTTCCAATCGCTCGCCCACCATGTACTCCCGCGTGAGGTCGTAAATTTCTTTGAGCGCCGCGTCCGCGGTTCCCTCTTTGCCGGTAACGAATACGGTGCCGTCTTCTTCTATCGTAATGTCATCGCAAAGCGTCCGCTCGCGGATTCCGTTGATGGTTTTTCCGCCGGGGCCGATGACAAGGCCTATTTGGTCAACCTTCACTTTGATGGTGAGAATTTTCGGCGCCCGCGGACTGATGTCCGCGCGCGGAGCGGAAAGTTCTTTTTCAATGACTCCCAGTATCTGCATGCGCGCCTTCTTCGCCTGCGCGAATGCTTCCGCAAGAATTCTTAGAGGAACGCCTTCCACTTTCACGTCCATCTGCACGGCCGTCACTCCTTTTGAGGTTCCCGCAACTTTGAAATCCATGTCTCCGTGATGGTCCTCCGGCCCTTGGATGTCGGTCAGCACTTTGTACGTTCCTGTTTTTGCGTCGGACATCATACCCATCGCGATTCCAGCGACGGGGCGTTCAATCGGAACTCCCGCGTCCATGAGTGCCAACGTCCCCGCGCAGACTGTTGCCATTGATGTTGAGCCGTTGGAGGCGAGGCATTCGGAAACGATGCGTATAGTGTAGGGGAACTTTTCTTTGTCGGGCAAAATTGCGCGAAGCGCTTTTTCTGCGAGCGCGCCGTGCCCCGTCATCCGGCGGTTAAATCCTCCGACGCGCCCCGTTTCCCCCACCGAAAACGGAGGGAAATTGTAGTGGAGCATGAACGTCTTTTTCGTGTCCTGATACTCAATCGTGTCTATAAGTTGCGCATCGCCGGGGCCGCCGAGCGTGAGAGCCGCAAGCACATGCGTTTCTCCGCGGTAGAAGAGCCCGCTTCCGTGAATTATCGGCGAGAGGCCTCCGGCCTGCGCGAACAATGGCCTGATTTCATCAAAGGCGCGGCCGTCTACGCGTTTCCCGTGCGTGAGCGCGAGCTCGTGCACGTACGCGTCGGTGCGCTCCTCATAATACGAGTCGATTCTATTTGGTGTGATGTCGGACAGTCTTTCAGTCGCTGTCTTTATCCATTCGGCTTTGGTCGCCCCGATAGTTTCTTTGGAAAGTGCGCCGTTAAGAGTAGCGAGTTTCGGCGCAACGATTTCTTCGTATGCTGATTCAAGCTCCGGCGTGGTAACAGGCGCGTTGAATTCTTGTTTTGCTTTGCCGATTTCGGAAACGATTTGTTTCTGCCACGCCTGAATCTTTTCAATTTCCTCGCTCGCCTGTGCGAGTGCTTTCTCCAACACGTCTTCGCCAACTTCGGAGGCGCCGACCTCCATCATGTTTACCAATCCATCTTTCCCGCATGCCAAGAGATCCATTCTTACTCCCTCGGCCTCTCGCTCTTTGTATGTAGGATTAACGATGAAAGACCCGTTTTCCGCACCACTTGTCCCGAGCGTAGTCGAGGGAAGCTCAAGACGCACCGCAGAAGCGGGACCCGCCCACGGAATGTCGGAGGTTGCGAGCGCGAGCGATGCCGCGTTTATCGCGAGGACATCGGTGTCGTAATCTTCAATTGAGAGGACGGTAAGAATTATCTGCACGTCGCGCTTCAAACCCTTGGGGAAAAGCGGCCTTATCGTGCGGTCTACCATTCGGCCCGAAAGAATCGCCTCGTCGGAGGGCCGGCCCTCTCGGCGCATGAATCGCGAACCCAAAATCGCGCCGACGGCATAAAATTTCTCCTCGTACTCAACGGAGAGCGGGAAATAATCAAGATTGGATTCTTTCGCGCCCATGACCGCGGTCGCAAGAACCGCGCTGTTCCCCAAGCGCACCAAGACGCTCCCATTTGCCTGGTCGGCCCAATTATTAAATTCGGCTGTTAACGTCTTTCCCCCTATTTCAAGGGAATATTCCTTTTTCCGCATTTGCTTTTGGTGACGCCTAGACTTCAGTTGCGAGCCCTATTTCTCGGTAGGCTAGCACTGCCTGTCTAAGCACCACGGCTATTTGCTAATGTTGTAATACTAACAGAAAATTCTGGAGTTTCCAAGGACGTCAGAATGAAAGATACTTGCCTGCGTGATGAAAATGATATTTGAGATAGTATGGAGTAAATGGAAGGCATAAGGAGGGAACAAGCACGCAATTTTCTATTTTGTTCCCATTTGCTCCCATTTTGGCAACACATCCAAAAGGGACGGCCGTCACCTTTGCGTGTGTTTGTTACGGCGTGGATAAAAATCACATTCCGCACGGTTTCTTGATACACTCAGCGAATGAATCAACCAATGCCGGAATTTATAATACCGAGAGACGAAAAGGTGCTCTGCGAGCTGTTCGGAGACTTTTTGTTTATGAAAACGGAGAAATTCCGTGGATTTCGGAAAGAAAGAAGCGATGACAAGTTTAGGTTAAACACTGCGGATTTGCGTCTTTTGAATAAAACTGGAGTTGTAGGCAGATTTTTTCGCAGGTGGTTTCAGACTACATGGGGAGTAAATACGTGGTCTGCATTTTTTGAAGGTGAGACTCCGAGACAGGAATTAAGCCATCATTACCACGATTTCGCGGACGGAGGCGCCTTGTTATCCGTAGAGATGGAACAGCAGGAACAAAATCATTCCAACATTCTTGAGGCCGATAGGTTTGGTATCGGCACCTGTGGACGGAATGTTGGAATGACGAATCGCGCCGGAGAATGGCGCATAGTCCCGCATCTGTTTCTCAAGAAGGACTTTGTTGATGGCGGTATTTTCACCACAGGAATGAGAAATGCCAAATCAAAATCATTGGCACCCAGCTTTGATTTTGGGTTTAATAAGTTTGCGGAATTCATGATTCGCGCGGAGAAAGCGGCCAAGAGTCTTAAATCGTATAGTCCGCCGGAAAATGAAGAGGAAAAATGGTGGAAATTATTCTGGTCGCAAATTGGGGCAAGTCTGGCATTCAATATTGAGCTAGAATTACCGCCCGAGAGATTATTGAAGATTGCCCTCGGCCTTCAGGATTGCATGGATAATGTAGTACGGCATCAAGGAAGCGGCGCGGGTGATTTTATTGAAATAGACAACCTGTTTGGATACTTGTGGCAAATCATAACGGACAATGATAAAAGACTTCTCTCGCATGCTGAAATGATAGACAAAAACGAGGACACTATGGACTTGCGGATGAGAGAACCGGACTATTTATATTCAACCAAAGTGTTTTATCATCTCGGGCACATGTTTGATGAAAAGATTCTGTTCCCTACCGGAACATATTTTGGAGGGGCTGAATGCGTATGGACTGACCAACAGAATTTCCTGGGGGCGTTTCAGAATACCATCTCGCTTTTGAAAAGTAACCTTGCGGTTATTAAAGGCGGGACAAGATTGAGCAGAGAGGAAAAAAGACAAATGGACTATATGGGCATAGAAAAAACGGCTTTAAACATTGAGCGCACATGGTTCGCTCCGCCAACCGTTTTTCGACTGCTCCCATCAGTCATGCGCTATTTCTAACTTCTCTTTCGCTTGGAATGCGTCTTGAGCCACGCGGCGATTTCTTTAAGTTCGGGCTTCTCGCGGGCGATGAGAATAGCATAGTGTTCAAGCTCACCTTCCTTTGCGTCAAAAACATACCCGTTGTTTTCCAAAGAAATCGCGGCGCATGTTATGCCGGTTCGCTTATTGCCGTCAAAGAACGGATGACTCGTTATTATGTTGCGCGCGTAAACGGCGGATTTCAGATATATCGTCGGGTAAAGTTCTTTCCCGAATGCTTTCTGCGCCGGCAACTGTTCAAGGCTTGCAATCAAGTTTCTCTCGCGCACCCCGTGGGACCCTCCATGCTCGTCAATGAGCATTGAGTGGATGAGGAGTATTTGAGATGCCGTAAGATAGCGCATCACTTTCTCGCAAGTTCCCGCAAGTCCTTGTCGTATCGGCGCATGAAATTCGCGGTCATCTTTGCGATTTTTTGCTCGGCGGGCGAGATTTTCTCGGCTGCTCTAAACGAAAGAATCTTGCGCTCTGAATCAACATGGATTTCCATGCGGTCTCCCGCCCCGATGCGCAGCTCTTGGGCGGATTCTTTGGGAATGGTGACGGCGAGCGAGTTTCCAATGACGATTACTTTTTGAGACATATACAACTTAACTTATTGTTATAACACAATTATAACGGATGCGGCGGAATCGTCAACCAACACGAGTGTATGGTACCATAATGAGCATGCGCATACTCGTTTTTCCAGCGGTTATTTCAGGCGTAGTCTTAGTTGCCGCATTCATGTGGGGCGGTTTAAATGCGCTCTTTCTCGTCGCCCTCCTCGCGATTTTGGAAACGACGCTCTCGTTTGATAACGCGGTGGTGAATGCGAAAGTGCTCGCGCGGATGAGCGAAGCGTGGCAGAGGAGGTTTCTCACATGGGGTATTCTGATTGCCGTTTTCGGTACGCGCTTTGTTTTGCCCATCCTTATCGTTGCGGCCGCTGTCGGTCTCTCCCCAGTTGCGGTGGCGCTTCTCGCATTTTTTGACCCCGTCCAGTACGGCACGCACCTTGAGGACGCGCATGTAGCGATTGCATCGTTCGGCAGCGTATTTTTGCTGCTCGTTTCGCTCAAATATTTTTTTAATGACAGGAAGACGGTTCATTGGATTACCTTGATAGAACGGCACATGTCGCGCTGGGGCGGCATAGAGGCGATAGAAATCGCAATTGTGCTTCTCATACTTCTTTTATGTGCGTTTCTTCTGCCTGCGGAGGCGGCGACGATTCTCATCGCAGGCCTTATCGGCGCCGTTCTTTTCATCGTTATTGAAGGAGTCGCGCAATCATTTCAGGTTGAGACAAGCACAGGCGTTGTAGGTGCGGGGCTCGCACTTTTTGTGTATCTGAACGTTCTTGACTCGGCTTTTTCTCTTGATGGCGTGATAGGTGCATTCGCCATCACTTCAAATCTAGCAGTCATAATCGCCGGCCTCGGCATCGGCGCGATATTCGTGCGGGCCTTTACCGTGGCACTTGTGCGCGCGAAGACGCTTGAAAACTTGCCATACCTTGAACACGGCGCGCACTATGCGATTTTCGGCCTCGCTCTCTCAATGCTTGTAGGCATTTTCGTACACGTGCCGGAAGCAATAACCGGTCTCATCGGCGCGGTGTTTATCTTCTTTGCGTACATGTCTTCTCGCCGCGCAATTAACAAGTCCCAATCCCCGATTATTTAGTGGGGATGATGACAAGAATATCTGGGGTGATGCTTGAGGGTGATGCTTGAGGGGATTAAGGCAATGTTGCTTATCGCGTCCGGTTGGACGCGATAAGCAACATATCTATCCGGACGAAAGACCACGGATTGCGTTGGAAGATTCGCGCTATCCGAGAGCGTCGTCTTTAGGCAATGGAATCCTCGTCTGCGGACACATTGATGTCGCGCGAGCTGGTTCTCCGCGAGTTTGTCGGGCGGTAGTTCATTAGGTATCGGCGCGGGTCGTTGTCCAAATCCAAAAAGTGGTCGGCCGCTTCCTTGAGTCGGCCGGATGTGCTCTTGCCGAACGACACTACTTCAACCTGGCATCCGTCATGAACCTTTAAATATTCAACGAGCGGAATGAAATCGCCATCTCCTGTAAAAAGGATGACCGTGTCCAAGCTAGGGGCGGCGGTAATGGCGTCAACCGCGAGCCCAACATCCCAATCGGCTTTTTTTGCGCCGCCGAAAAATATCTGCAAATCTTTTGTGCGCGTTTCAATCCCGATTTTTTCCAACGCTTCAAAAAATCCCTTCTCCTCGCCTGATTCCGTGGTGACGACATACGCGCGCGCGCGGATTAAGTGCCGGCCGGCGACGGAATCCTTTAAGACGTTGCCAAAATTTACGCGCGCGTGATAAATATTCTTCGCGCTGTGGTAGAGATTCTGCGTGTCAATAAAAACACCTACACGCTGTTCCGGATGTTTGACGATGGACATAAAAAATTAGGTTGCTAGCTTCTAGTGGCTAGCTTAATTAAAGAAAATACGTTTATAAAATATGTACTTCAACAATCTTACCTCTGAAGTAGGAGAAAACGAAGTCGATGCTTCCCTAGAAGCTAGAACCTAGTATCTAGAAGCTGTTTGAAAAAGTTTACTTTTTCAAACCAAGTCTCTTCACAAGCGTGCCGTAGGCGCGCTTATTTGTGGACTCTAAATACTTCAAATGCTTGCGGCGGTCGGCAACAAGCCCCAAAAGACCGCGGCGGGAGTGTTTGTCTTTGTGGTTTTTATTAAGATGAAGGGAAAGTTCAGCGATTCTGCGCGTCAAAAGCGCGACCTGGACCTGCGGGGAGCCAGTGTCAGCACCGTGGAGGCGGGTTTTTGCCGATTCGTTCTCTTTCCTGCGTTTCGTAAGCATCAACGAATGATATCACATTATATCGCCTAAATCAAGCACGCGGCCCGCTTCGCGGGCGCGAAGCGGGCCTAAAATCCCAAGAATACCCCTATAATACGGCCTATTTTCTAGTTGCTGGGAGCCGCGGCTGCGGGGGCGGCTGCCACTTTCAATAACGTTACTTCAAAAATAAGCGTTGAATTTGGCGGAATTGCGCCAACCTGTTGTGCCCCGTACCCCAAAGACGGAGGAATCGCGAGAAGACGCTGTCCGCCAACCTTCATTCCATTTACGCCTATTTGAAATCCGGGGATTATTCCCTCCGCGCCCAGCGTGAAGACGAGGGGCTCTTTGCGCGCGACAGAGCTGTCAAAGACCGTCCCATCCGTGAGTTTTCCCACGTAATCCACGGTCACGACTGCGCCCGGCTTCGCTTCTTCCCCCGTTCCGACTTTTACCTCCTGCCCCTGCACCTGCTCCGCAGCGGATGTCGCCGCGGCATCGGCGCCCGGCGCCGCTTCGTCGGAAGATGATTTGGTAACAAAATAAGTCACAAGACCGATAATTACTATTACTACAATTCCTATAATTATATTTTTTGTATTCATATCATGTAACCGTACCGCATATGTTCAATTGTGCAAGTGGATAAGTGGGGTGAGGGGTATAATCCCAGACATGGAACCGCTTGCGTCAAAAATTCG
>Ga0209212_1009628_pt1 | contig 10030 bp, 10 predicted proteins | sample RifGroC2_FD_183996 | JGI IMG/M metagenome (GOLD analysis project Ga0209212, IMG submission 183996) | Groundwater microbial communities from Rifle, Colorado, USA - Groundwater C2 (SPAdes) (version 2) | ecosystem: Environmental > Aquatic > Deep subsurface > Groundwater | place: Rifle, Colorado... | reverse complement strand
AGCCCAAGCGATGAAAACCACGGCTAAGTTATGGATTGGCATAGGGATTTTAGCCCTGCTTTCGCCGCTGGGGTTAATACTCCCGGAGCGCTTTAAGGCCGGGGATGCCTGGGGTGAATGGGGGGTAGATACTTTTAAGGAGATATTCGGATATGTCCCTGCCGGCCTGCGGAAGCTCTCAAACCTCTGGAGCGCGCCTTTTTCGGACTACGCGTTTAACGGCCAGCAGGATAAGAGGTTATGCCAGTTGGGCCTGGGATATATCGCCTCGGCGGTCATCGGTATCCTGGTTATTGTCTGCGTGGCTATGCTTTTGGGCGGATTTTTAAGCAAAGGCAAGCCAGGCGAAAAGCGCTAATTTCATCGCGCGTTTTATCTCGGCATATGCGCGACTTTTTTACTTTTATGGCCTTTGATTCGTGCTATAATGTAATAAATTGGAATTGGAGCTTTTATGGAAGAAAAGACAGAGTTTTATGCGGCACAAGAAGCCGCGAAGGCCCTAAGATTGCGCCCTTATACAGTCAGAAGATTATGCCGGGAAAACAAAGTCCCGGCTTTAAATTTTAGGGGCAGTGGAGGTTCCGCGGGGTAGAGATTGATGCCTGGTCAAAAGGGGGAGAGTAAAAAGGCGGTTATATGAAATTTACAGAAAGCGAAATCGTAGAGCTCAAAAGTTCAACATCGGAACTCAAAGAGGCAATCGTTTCTTTAAGCGCTATGCTGAATAAGCACAGCAAGGGTGCGGTCTATTTCGGGATTAATGATGCCGGGAATGTTTTGGGGCAACAGATCGGTAAGTCGACACTAAAAGATATTTCAAAAGCCATCAGCGATTGGATTGAACCCAAGGTTTATCCGGATATTCAGACCAAGAAAATACAGGGTAAGGATTGTATTGTCGTTAAAGTCAGCGGCCATGATGCTGTATATTCGGCTCGCGGACGCTATTATTTACGTATGGGAGAAGAGGATAAGAAACTTTCGGTGGATGAATTAAGGCGTCTGGTTGAAAAGAAGAATAACTATGCCTATTCATGGGGTAGCGAGCTTTCCGATTTTTCACTGTCTAAGGTTAGCGTTACTACCGTTAAGAAGTTTGTTGAGAAAGGCCGCAAAGCCGGACGCATTGAATATGCTTATGATTCAGCGCGCAATGTCCTTAATAAGATTCACCTGATCAAAAGCAAAAAATTGCTCAACGCGGGACGGGCGCTCTTCTGCGAAGACAGCGGTGTCGAAGTCCAGGCGGCTGTTTTTGCCGGAAAAGATAAAATGACGTTCGTCGATATTCAGAGTTTTCGCGGCCCTCTTTTTGGTTTGATTGAACGGTGCGAAGTTTACGCCAAAGAACATATCAACTGGCGCGCTGATCTTTCCGGCAGCGCAAGGATCGAGATCCCGGAGGTTCCCGTTCGTGCTATGAAGGAAGCCATTATCAATTCCCTCTGCCACAGGGATTTTTATAATCCTAAAACGAACGAGATCGCCATCTACCGAGACAGGATCGAAATCTATAACCCCGGTCAGTTTCCTTTTGACCACGATCCGGACGAATTTATCGCAGGTCATGGTAAAAGTTACCCCAGAAATCCACTCATTGCGGAAGCTTTTTATCTGGCTAAGGATATTGAGCGGTGGGGATCAGGCTTGCGGCGTATCAAGGAAGAATGTGATGCCGCGGGCGTGAAGGTTGCGTTTGAGAAAGTATCTACCGGCTTTCAGGTGACGTTCTATCGTCCGGGGGGAGCAATAGTTCCTCAAAAGGCAGAGAAAAGTAGGGAGAAAAGTAGGGAGAAAAGTAGGGAGAAAATTCTTAAGCTTGTGACTGGCAATCCGTCAATTACCGCGCAGGAACTTGCAGACAGCGTAGGCTTGAGCGTCAAGGGGATAGAGAAGGCAATAAGAGTACTCAAAGAACAGGGTTTATTAAAACGTGTTGGCCCCGATAAGGGCGGGCATTGGGAAGTGATAAAGTAATGGTAAAAAAGAAGAAAGTGTCAGGTATCAAAAGCTGGCCGGAAGATGACCGGCCGCGCGAGAAGTTGCTCAAGAAGGGCGCGGGGGCTTTGAGCAATTCCGAGCTTCTGGCGATTCTTCTTCGCACCGGCACCCGCGGCACCAGCGCCCTTGACCTCGCCCGCAAGGTTTTGAAGAAATTCGGCACCTTCCGGAATATGGCGCCTACCGACAGCCGCGATTGGAAGGGATTTAAGGGTTTAGGCGGAGCCAAGATTGCCCACATTCAGGCCGCGCTTGAAATCGGGCGGCGCTATCGCGAGGACGATGTGTCCACCGGGAAGCAGAAGATCGCCTCTGCCAAAGATGTTGTGGATATCGTCATGCCCCAGCTTCGCGACCTTAAGACCGAGGTTTTTAAGGTCGTCTATCTCGATAGCAATAACCGCATTATTGATATCTCGGATACTGCCGTCGGCACTGTTGATCAGGCATTCCCGATTATTCGTGAAATAATCCACGCCGCATTGCAGAAGTTCGCCAAGTCAATCGTTTGTGTCCACAATCACCCCAGTGCAAACATAACGCCAAGTACGCAGGATAAGGAATTTACCAAAGAGCTTTGCGATGCTGGCAAGTTAATGGAAATTGAGGTCTTGGATCATGTTATTATTGGTGATAACGATTTTTTTAGCTTTGCTGATGAAGGAAATATTGCGCGAAAGACGATAACTATTAACTAATATAAAACGTAGTATGCTTTAGAAGCTATAGTCATATTATAGGCTGGAGAAATACTATAGATTTGGTATAATGAAATAATTAATAGTATATTAGAATGGAGCATTGCGAGAATGAAAACTCTCGAAGTTGCAGCACAAAAAAGTTCAACTGCCTCTAAGAAATCCGTAATAACTTTTAAGCTCGGTGAATTATTCTGCGGTCCCGGAGGTCTTGGTCTCGGCGCTATACACGCAAAAGTTGGATCTCAATTCACTGAGTATCAAATACAGCACGAATGGGCAACGGATTTTGATAAAGATTCCTGCAGGACATATATACGTAATATCTGCCCTGATTATCCAGAAAGTGTGCTTTGTCAGGATGTTCGATCCCTTAATACGGAAATGTTGTCCCACATAGATGCTTTTGCTTACGGTTTCCCCTGTAATGATTTTAGCATAGTCGGAGAACAGAAAGGATTTAAAGGGGAATTTGGACATCTGTATACATATGGCGTAAATATTTTAAACCATTTTAGGCCAAAATTATTTATTGCGGAAAACGTTGGCGGGATAGCAAGCGCGAATGATGGTAAAGCGTTCAAAAAAATTTTATCAGATTTAGAGAAGTCCGGCAACGGCTATACGTTAACTGCACACCTTTATAAGGCTGAAGAGTATGAGGTTCCTCAAACGAGACGCCGTGTTATTATTGTTGGAATTGATAAAAAATTAAATTTAAAATTTAAGGTTCCAGCGCCTGTTACTTCTACGAAACCAAAAACTGTAAAAGAAGCATTAGAAAATCCGCCTATTTCAAAAGATGCCTATAATAACGAAGTGACTTCCCAGTCAAGAGTGGTTGTTGAACGGTTAAAATATATCCAACCGGGAGAAAATGCGTGGACGGCAGATATTCCTGATAATTTAAAGTTAAATGTTCGAGGTGCAAAATTAAGTCAGATATATAAACGACTGGATCCTGATAAACCCTCTTATACTTTGACAGGGAGCGGAGGCGGTGGTACGCATGGATATCATTGGAAAGAGCCAAGGGCTTTAACCAACAGAGAGAGAGCCAGAATCCAGACATTCCCTGATGATTTTATTTTTGAGGGTTCTAAAGAAAGCGTAAGAAAACAAATTGGGATGGCGGTTCCTCCTAAGTTATCAGAAATAATTTTTTCTTCGGTATTAAAAACTTTTGCTGGAATTGAGTATAAAAATATTTCCCCGAATATCGGTGAACAACTTGCATTATTTGATCATTGCTAAATAAAGGAGATCTATGGAGCTTAAAGAAGCTGTAGGGCTGGTTAGTAAGAAGCTGGATATAACTAGTGAAGAATCTGAGAAGATAATTGATAAGGCTATAATTGGGGGTGAAGTTTCTAAGGATGGTGATTTTGGGGTTTGGTATAAAGATAGATTCCTTCCAAATTGCATACTTATTGATGAAACGGGATATTCAAAAATGTGCGTCGATGCTTTGAAGATCTTAAGCAGAACTGCCCCGACTGATTATGGTAGCAGCCGGCAGAGAGATTTAGGGCAGTTGTGGGCAGATATGACGCGCGGTTATTTAGGTGAATATGCTTTTTTATTGTTACTGAAAGAAAGATGGGGAATTACTGCAAAGCTAGGGCATGAAATTGGTAAATTACAAGATTACCTGCCAATGGATATACACAAGATTAAAGAATCTAACGCGGATTACAGGGCGCCTTCAATAAAAATAAGTGTAAAGACTACAAAATGGAATGGTATTTGGTTAGATATCCCAGGTGATCAATTTAACCACTCTGACGTCCATGTTTTGGTAAAGGTGGGAGCTGGCAGAGATCATTTATTTGCTTTTTTCAAGAAAATCAGTGTCTTTAAAGACAAGGTTCTTAAAAAGGGTGAAGATATTGGATCTTTGTCTGCTGAGGAGTCGAGTGCTCTCTATGATTCTCTCCCTTCTTTTAAACCGATTCCTGCATATATTTGTGGTTTTGTTTTGAAAGGCGGAGCATATAAAAGTTTATCGTATCAGGGAAAGAAAGGCAGGCTAAATTACAAAATAACAGCGTGGAACGGACCCATACTGCCCGGTGATTTAGAAACAATAAAACAAAAAGAAGGCGTGTCGGGAAGCATATCGTTTGAAGGAATCGGAGATTTTGCACACGATAAAGGATATTTGTTTAATACCGGAAACCTTTTGTGGCAGGAAAAAGACTGGCAAAAAGTATGTACAAGTTTATAAGAAGAGTAGTATATGGGAGATGTTTATTCGATATTTCCTTTAAAGAGAAAAGATAAGAAGAGATACCATAAGTACGCTGCCGTTTTATCGCAGCATCCGCGTTTCAAATCTCTGATTGATCTTATTGGTCCTATCCAGCCTGAAGTTCCCATCTGGTCTTCAATTGATGATGCCGTCCTATATTCTATTATTGGCCAAATGCTATCTTTATCAGCGGCTTCATCAATTATCGGAAAGCTCTTGCAAGAATTTAAGACTTCCTCAGTAGTTATAAATTGGGCAAATAAAACTAGCAATGCCCACGGTGCGCTTAAAGGAATTTCTGAGCGAAAGCGAAAGGCATTGCGTGCATGGAAAATATTCGCTCAGAATAATCATGGGGTCTGGGAAGACTGGAGAACGAGCCCGCTTGATGAGTATAGAAAACAAATAACGAATATTTGGGGTTTTGGCAGATGGTCGGCTGATATGATCGGCATTTTTCATCTGGGGCGGATGGATATATGGCCGGAGAATGACACCGGAATAAAAAAATCCTGCAGGCTGATCTTTAAGACAGACCAATATCATAAAATTAAGAAGCACATATCCGGTTGTGAAACTGTCGCTGCGATTTATCTATGGGAGCTGCTTAATAGAAAACTAACAAGCGCTCTGTGCGAGAAAAAAAGCAATGGATAATCTAACAAAAGAACAACGGCGAAAAAACATGCAAAACATCCGTTCTGAGGGCACTTCCCCCGAAAAAGCCGTGATGCGTGAATTACGAAAAAACATATATTTTGCAAAGCACGTTGATTCTATCATTGGCAAACCAGATATCGTCTTTAGAAAAAAGAAGGTTGCAGTTTTTATCGACTCAGATTTTTGGCACGGACATCCCTCCCGCTATATAAAACCAAAATCAAACGTTATATATTGGAAGCAAAAAGTTCAAAGAAATAAGCAGAGGGACAAAGAAGTCAATCGCATTCTAAGAAACAATGGCTGGAAAATAATTCGCTTATGGGAAAAAGATATTCAAAATAATTTATTTACGAGCATTAAAAAAATTCTCTGTGTACTATAAAGATCCATGAATTCGGGTAAATTCGGGGGCACTGAAGCAGATCTTGATATCGCCAAGCGTGGCGTTGAAATGGCTATTGAAAAAAGCGAAAAAGACGCTCAAAATTGGATTGAAGCGGAATTAAACAAATCAAGCGCTTCTGTTGCCTGATGGACAGACGCGCTATTTTAGCAAAAGCCACCGAGGCGTGCTTGTTTCGCAGGAAGGATAAATAAACCCCTACGGATGTCTTGATGGAGCAAAAGGATAGAACTTCATGCGTTTATTGTGGAAGCAAAACGAATATTACATCCGACCATATTCCACCTAAGTGTCTTTTTAGGTAAAGAAAAGGGTTGCAGTTAATTACAGTGCCAGCCTGTGATAAATGCAATAGTTCTTATAAGAAAGACGACGAATATTTCCGTATATATGCTTCTGCTGATATTTCGAGAAATAAACAGGGAGAAAAATTATGGTATGAAAAAGTTATGGGATCTACTTTTCACCGAAGCCCTAAATTGCGTAAAACAATAATTTCAAACATTACAGATATCTCAGTAAATGTAAAGAAACTCGATGGTTCAATATTGAAAGGGAAAATATTAAATTTAGATGCGTCGAGGATCAATAATGTACTGATAAGAATTGTAAAAGGATTATATTGGCATCACTACAATAAATGTTTACCGTCTAACACGTTGTTTGAAGCTTATCAAAACCCTCCTATTGATGACGAAATCAAGGGTATTCTTTTAAGAACAAAGTTTTGCACGATAGGCGATGAAGAGTTTAAGTATCGACATAGGAGATGTGATAATAACAACTTTACTTCAATTTGGGGGCTGTCTTTTTTTATGGGAGCGCATTTCTTAGTTTTTACTAAGATATGTGTGGAGGGGCAAAGAGGGGTCAGCCCTTGAATGTTGAATTTATCCTGATAATCTTCTTGTTTAGAATACAAATCCGGAACAACTGAATCGGGGGGATACAATACTAATTTATTCAAGGGCTTCACAGAAGCCAGGCACAAAAAGGCAAAATAAGTAATGTGTCCCTGGATTCCTGGATTCTCGGGAGAGATGCAAAAAGATAGATAAGCAAAAATAGTATACAAGGAGAGAGAAAGCTGAATTTTCTATATTTAAGTAATCGCATAGGAAATTCATAGGTTTATTGACCGTTAAGTGACAGGTTAAAACGACCGAGAAATAGTGGGATTATATGATTAAGAGAGGGTCTATATGATGAAATATATTTTTCTGTTGATAGGCATACTCGGATTTAATATGTTGGCAACAATATGTAATGCAAATGAACAAATTAATCTTATTGCTGCAGGCAAACAGGCTAGCGTGTTTGTTAAGGCTGACTATAAAGTCGGGAATAGCACGGTTTCTAAAACAGGCACAGGATTTATTATAGACACATCAAAATCTCCAGGATTAGCCGTTATTACAAACAAGCATATTCTCCAACACAATGTTAGCGGACAAACAATCACACCTTCTAATATTACTGTAAAAGTAAATATGTCTGCCTTAGCTCCGACGTTATGCAATGCATCTATAGTCGCTCTTCACGATAATTATGATTTAGGACTGCTTCATTTTAAGTTACCAGAAAATAAACCTCCAGACGCTGTATCAAAAACATCTCCAGATGGAATAGAATATTATTCAATTAAGAGTACTGCTTTTTTGTTGGAAGATTCCGTAATCGATGACGACGATCTTCGAGAGGGGCTCGAGGTATTGTTTTCGGGATTTCCTCTTAATCTAGGTTCAGATTTATACCATAACTATCCGGTTACAAGAAAGGGTATGATAGCTCAAGTGCTTCCGAAGTCACACGAAATCGTAATAGATGGATTTGCGAGCCACGGTAATAGTGGCTCACCGGTTTATTGCGTAACCGATAAGGGCATAAAATTAGTGGGAATTCAGGAAGCAGTCTATCCAGATGCTAATATAGGTTATGATGAAAAAGGAAGAGTTAATAGTTTATCAACATTCAATTCAGGCTTATCACTTGTAATAAAGTGTTCGGCTATTAAAGAATTTGTTTACAAGCTAATAGACGAGGGGCTGCATCGCGGGGAATCGGGGGGGGAATCGGGGGACACAATACTTAATTCATTTAGCGCTTTTATAAAAGCCATGCAGGAAAGGGCGAATAAGTAATATGTCCATGGATTCCCCCTGGATTTTTAGATTGTCAAGGCATCTTTAAAAAAATAGGGACTACAGGGAGAAACACGCAATATATTTTAACCCGACATAAACCCGACATAAACGCGTCCCAAAAGCAGGAATGAAGGGGAGAAATGGATTATAAAGCCCGAAATAACGGGGCCAGTCGGACTTTGAAGGCAGGCTGGTTTAAAAGATAATAAGTCAAAAGACCTTGAAATCATGAAATCCATTGAAATCCACCGGACAATCCAGATTATCTGGATTCCCGCTTTCGCGGGAATGACAGGTAGATTCAAGTTGCTAATGCAACACTTCACAGAATTTCTCATGGGGCGTATACCAGTTTAGTGTTTTACGCGGACGATCATTTAATTCATCCTGAACTTCTTTAAGATTATCTTTTGAGATCTTTGAAAAATCTGTGCCTTTGGGAAAATACTGTCGTATTAAACCATTAGTATTTTCATTTGTTCCCCGCTCCCAGGGAGAGTGAGGATGAGCAAAGTAAACGTTTATTTCTGTTTCTTGCGAAAAAAGCTTATGTTGAGCCATCTCTCGGCCTTGATCATACGTTAATGTTCTTTTTAAACCTTTAGGTAACTGACGAAATTCTTCGCTAAAAGCTTTTTTGACAGTCATGGCATCCCGATTTTCTAATTTTACGAGAAAGGTCATGCGTGTTGCGCGTTCAACCAGAGTCCCTATGGCAGAAGCATTACGGCGTCCTATTATCAGGTCACCTTCCCAGTGGCCCGGGATTATGCGATCCGCCACTTCCTTCGGACGTTCTTCAATGCTGAGATAATTTTTAATAGCGTCGTTGTTTTGGTGGTTTTTGCTCTTATGGTGGCGATGCTTATGGTGTCTTCTCAAGCAAGATGTGATTTCGCGTTTTAATGCTCCGCGCGGCAAGACGTAGAGATAAGAATAAATAGTTTCGTGAGATACGCGCATAGTCATATTATTAGGATACAATATAATTAACCTTTTGGCAATTTGTTCCGGTGACCAGTTCTTAGCTAAATAATAAAGCACAACTTCGCGCAAGAAGATGTTGTTATCGAGCTTACGGTTTTTGCGCAGCTTGTGACGTATCTTGTTTGATCGCCCCTGAGCGAAAACAGCTCGATAATATTTTCGTTCTATAACTCCTGAACGAAGAACTTCTCGAGAGATCGTACTTGGCGGCCTATCAAGGCTTTGGGCAATTCTTCGTATGCTGCATCCTGAGGCAAGGTTTCGACTAATTTCTTCTCGTTCCATCAGTGTGATTCTTTGATATTTAATCATTAGCAACTCCTTTCTTCTGCTATTATAGCAGATCAAGATGTTGCATTAGTTACTTGAACCCAAGACATGTTGTTATAACTTCTTGTAATGAATATAGTTATGGTGATTTTTAGATGAAAGAACAGGAAATAAAAATCTCTTGAAAGAAGGAGAGAGGGCATAATGAACAATAAGCCAGAACGTAATTCCCCGTGTCCTTGCGGCAGTGGAAAGAAATTTAAAAAGTGTTGCGGCCTCGATCTTACGCCCGTAGAACAAGAGTTTTTTGCTCCCATGCCGGATGATTTTAAGACAGGAACAAAAATAGACTTCTATTTTGATATTTTTCGTGCCGTGATGTTTTTCGCCGAGACACTGAAGGCAAGCCCGGAATTCGGCAGTGAGCTAAGGAGGCTATGCCGCGACTTTGAAGAGAGGTTTAAGCCTGGAGCAGAGCACGGCCTGACGGATAGCTTTTATCTAAATTGGTTTGTTCTTGACAACCGTTTTGGCGTTGACCAGCGCACAATCATCGAACGAATGATGGAGGGGAAAGATTTTCATTCTATGCCGGAAGTTGTTAAGTTGG
>Ga0209212_1009627_pt1 | contig 10032 bp, 13 predicted proteins | sample RifGroC2_FD_183996 | JGI IMG/M metagenome (GOLD analysis project Ga0209212, IMG submission 183996) | Groundwater microbial communities from Rifle, Colorado, USA - Groundwater C2 (SPAdes) (version 2) | ecosystem: Environmental > Aquatic > Deep subsurface > Groundwater | place: Rifle, Colorado... | reverse complement strand
GAAATGAAACCAAAAATCAAAAACCTTGACCCTAATACTGTCATGGAACGTATATTCGGCCACGGTTTCTGTGAGTTTGAAATTCCTGAACATTTAATTAGGCCTTCGGCAACTTTTTCAATGTAGCGCGAACTTCAGTTCGCACTGCAACTGCAACTTTCAAAATTCCTTAACATGAACATCGCTATTATTGCCTTAACTGAACAAGGCTCAAAAACTGCACAAAGAATAGGATCAGGGTTTACTCCCATACCTTCTATCTATGTATTAAATAAAATAGCGAAAGACACTTGTTTTACAGAAGATAACCCAATTGCCAGAATTACCTTGTTTTCTGAACCACTGCAGCAACTGGTTCATCAGGTTTTCAAACAGTATGATGGCCTTGTGTTTGTTATGGCAATGGGTATCGTGGCACGGATGATCGCACCTCTTATCCACGATAAACACACAGATCCAGCTGTCGTTGTGGTTGATGATGTAGGGCGCTTTGTGATTAGTATGCTTTCCGGTCATGAAGGGGGAGCAAACCAACTGGCGCATCAGATCGCAGCCATACTCCATACAGACGCGGTGATTACAACAGGCACCGATGCACAGAAAGATATTATTATTGGCATTGGTTGTAAAAAGGGTATTTCCGGGGAAATTATAAAAAAATCCATTATGGATGCGCTTCAGAAAGTAAATCGCAAAATCGGGCAAGTGCGATTACTTTCTACTATAGATATTAAATCTAAAGAGCCGGGTTTGTTGCAGACATCAAAGGAACTTGGCATACCGTTGAGGGTTGTTTCAAAATCAGAAATAGCAACGTGCGCAAAAGAACACAGTAAATCAACGTTTGTTAAAGAAAAAATAGGCGTGTGGGCGGTATGTGAACCGTCCGCACTTATTGCAGGGAGGAAGACACAATTAATCCTGACAAAACAGAAATATCCAGGGATGACCTTAGCAATCGCCCAGGAAAACTTTATGTGGTAGGCATCGGCCCCGGCGCAAGGAACGAAATGAGCCAGAGGGCGCTGGATGCGCTAAAGAATTCGGATACGATTGTTGGTTATAAACTTTATATCGACCTCATTGCCGATATTGTAAAAGAAAAACAGATCATTGCTTCGGCTATGCGCAAGGAAATCGAAAGGGTGGCATTAGCGATTCAAGAGGCGCAATTGGGGAAAATAGTGAGTATCATCAGCAGCGGTGATCCGGGGGTCTACGGTATGGCCGGGCTTGCGCTGGAGATGGCGTATAGAGAGAACATAGATTTACCTATCGAAATCATTTCGGGAATTCCTGCAGCTAATGCCGCTGCCGCAGTACTTGGGGCGCCGCTGATGCACGACTATGCAGTTATCAGCCTTAGTGACCTGCTAACACCGTGGGAAATCATAGAAAGGCGTGTAAAAAGTGCTGCCGAGGCAGATTTCGTTATCGTGTTATACAATCCCATGAGTTCTCAGCGAGACTGGCAACTTACGAAGGCCACAGAGATCATTCTCCGGCACAAATCACCGAATACTCCGGTGGGCATTGTAAAGGACGTAAGCAGGGAGGATGAATCTGTTCTTCTTACGACACTTGATAAAATGACCACCCACCCTATTGATATGACAACGATCATTATCATTGGAAATTCCACCACGTTTACTTACCGCAATTACATGGTAACAAAACGAGGTTACCACGTATAACAGGTTTTTTCCAGTTAGTCCCCCTTACCAAAGGGGGATTCAAGGGGTTGTGTTTTTCCGTGGATATTTTATAACCCCGCATCCTCCCCCTTTATTCCCCTCCGGAGGGGAATAAAGGGGGATTTATGCATCGCATATACCATGTGAGTTGCATAAATAAAATCAAATCCCTATACAATCAAGATATGTGACGGAAAGCCATGATTATGAGCATATATTAAATCTTATAAAAGGGGATACAGATATTATTTCTCAGATGGTCGACAACGATCGTGTTTTTGAATAAGTTAATCAATTACCTCAATATTTTCGATTAACACTTCCTGTGATTGTGGGTCGGTTACGTCGGTCATGAATTCAATATTTAACCGAGCCCTTCAGTAATTGTTCCGTGTGAGGCATGAATGAAGTGTTCGCGAAAGTGATCCGGGGAGATATGGGAGAGTGCGCCGAGTTTAACGGTTACACTGAGTACTTTACTTGCATGCTGCTCATGTGCGATCTTTGTTATTTTATGGATAAGGTCTTTGATCAGAGAAAACTCGTGCATATTTTTTATACTCCTGAGTTTACCACGGATACTCACGGAGTTTTACTGGGTGATTTACTGACTGGTTATTCTATTTCAGTGGTGAACAGTTATGGATATCTTGTTTTACACGTTTCACAACTTCTTGTGCCGACTCCTCAACTTCCAAAGATAGTCCTATACCCGCCTCAAAACATTTTCCTTCAATACCGTAAACAATAAAGTTTTGGGGCAATTGTTTGAGCGCCCTTGCAAGTTCAATGGCCTCAGCAACCCCAAAGGCGTGTGTAGAATAATGGAAGAATTTTGCAGGGATAGTTTGAGTGTGGACATCAAACCGGTGAATAGTACCTGGTTGTGCGCCTGAATGAACCGCATCAATAAGGATAACGGTGTCAGCATCTTTCCAGGAATCCATCAACGATATCCCTTCACCGCTTTGTTCGATAACATTCACATAATCGGGTGACTTTTTCTTTATATCTTGTGCAATACGAAGTCCTACCCCATCATCGCCCCGATATGCATTACCAACACCGATTATAAGGATGGGATGCCTGTTCATATCTTTTGTTTTTTAGCGTGATCAGCGTTTTGTTCTAATTAACGTAGGGGTTGAAGATTTTCAACCCCTACAGTGTGCAACCATAAGCAACCTATTTATACCCGATCTATCTTGAGCTTTAAAAAATGCGTGGCGCATGATATACAAGGATCATAATTACGTATTGCCTGCTCGCACTGCAAGGTAAGCTGATCGTTAGGGAGTTTTATGTGTTGAGGAATATACTGCCAGAGATCATTTTCAATAGTCTTTTGATTTTGTGACGTGGGAGGAACAATCTTGGCGTCGAGGATCACACCATTGTCGTCAATTCGGTAACGATGATAAAGGATTCCGCGCGGCGCTTCCGTACAGCCATAACCTACAGCAGCATGTGGTTGGATTTCTAAAGCCGGTTTATCAGGCTTTTCATACTGTTCAATAATACGCAAAGCCTCATCACAGGCGTAAAGAACCTCTACACTCCGAATGATAATACTCTGAAATGGATTACGGCAGACATGAGAAAGACCAACTGAACATGCTGTTTCTTGTGCTAAAGGAGAAAGTCTGTCGAAGTTTAAATTATAACGTGCTAAAGGACCGACAAAGTATGAACCGCGTCCTTTATGTACAGAGTGGAGCGCATTTGAATGCTGTATATGCTCTTCTATAAAGTGATTATCGTAGTCGTGCACGGAAATATCCAATCCCTTGTTCGAAACAAGCCTTCCCTCATTGAATGGGTATTCTTCAGGATGACGAAGGGCAACGAATTCGTAGTCCTGTTCAAAGTCAGGAAAATGAAGCGTGGCAGTCCAGCGTACGGTTTCCAGTGCGGCATCTCTTGCCCATTTAAGTTTTTCAGCCACAGGAGCCAGTTCCTGCCTGGTTGGTACTTTGTAGAACCCTCCCACTCTTACATTTATGGGATGAATTTCCCTGCCGCCTAAAAGTGCTACCAGATCATTTCCTGTTTTTTTTAACTGCAAACCGCGCTGGACGATATCAGGGTAATCCTTTGCCATTTGTATTGCATCTGGGTAGCCAAGAAAATCGGGGGCATGCAGCATATACACGTGGAGTACATGACTCTCGATCCACTCACCGCAATAAATAAGCCTTCGCAAGGCACGGAGTTGGCCATCTACCTTGACGCCAAATGCGTCTTCCATCGCATGCGCTGAACTCATCTGATAGGCGATAGGGCAGATGCCGCAGATGCGGGCTGTTATATCAGGGGCTTCATTATAGGTACGACCACGTAGGAATGCCTCAAAGAAACGCGGAGGTTCGAATATCTTGAATTTGATATCTACCACCGTGTTGTCTTTTATCTTCACATACAGTGCGCCTTCGCCTTCAACACGAGCGAGGCAATCAACTTTGATTCTTCTGCTTTTCATACAATATAACGCCTAATGAAATTAAATGATAAGCAACACCTTAGCTCTTTGAAAAATTTGTACATTTATTTGTAATTCACATGAAACGGAATCCGTAGCGCGGGTGGTTTATCCCCCGCACAAGCCGACCACAAGGAATCGGCGCTACCTTTTTCAAAGAGCTAAGGTTTTACAATGATAAATTATATGCTGGTTTCAGGCTTCTCGTTTCTGGCTTCCGTTTCCCGTTCATCACTCTCCTTCCAGAATGGTTCTGCGCAGGCATTGAAGGTTCTAAACATGCGCATAATACTGTCATTGTTTAATCCGGAGTTGCTGAATTTTTCACTTAATGAAGACGTATTTGGTGTTTCTTTCGGGCCGTAGCACCCATAGCAGCCGCGACAGTATGACGGACAGATTGCATTACATCCGGCATGGGTTACGGGTCCAAGACATGGTATACCTTGTGACACCATCACACAAACAGTTCCACGTCGTTTGCATTCGATACAGACGCTGTGAGACGGTGTGTTAGGTTTACGTTCATTGAGGTAAGCGCTAATAATCTCTAATAACTGTCGTTTGTTAATGGGACAACCTCGCAATTCGTAATCAACACGGACGTGGCTTGCTATGGATGTTGATTTATCAAGTGTTTCTATATATTGCGGTTTGGCGTACACTAAGGAAACAAATTCCTTTACGTCCTTAAAGTTGCGTAACGCCTGAATACCACCTGCAGTGGCACAGGCGCCAATGGTTATAAGTAATTTTGAAATCTTGCGAATCTTTTGAATGCGTTCCGCATCATGCTGTGTGGTAACAGATCCTTCAACAAGGGAAATATCATAGGGACCTTTTGCAACGGCCCTTGTAGCCTCAGGAAAATAGGCGATTTCAACTTTGTCTACCACTGCGAGCAGTTCATCTTCGCAGTCCAGGAGGCTTAACTGGCAGCCGTCGCACGATGCGAATTTCCAGACAGCAAGTTTTGGTTTTCGTATTTTTCTCATAATGAAAACATAATTTTAATGTTCATGTTCATGTTCATGTTCATGTTCAGGAATTTCAATCTTTTGTGATTCCCCTCTTTCTATAAGTAAAGGCAATAAATAAGAGACACCTTATATGTCATTCCCGCATGCTTTTAGCGGGAATCCAGTCCCCGATCTGAGTCGGGGATCATTCCAATCAGGATTAATCCTCTCAATGATCGCCAACTTCCATTTGCGGTTCCATTTCCCCATTTTCATGAGGACAAGTTTTTAATTGCTTTTCTCTTTGAAGAGCCGCATAGATGTCATTTGTCTCTTCATAATACACAAGTTGATGGACACTATATTTTGAAGTAAAACCCTTAACAATGTTGTTTTTATGTTCATACACGCGCCTTTCCAAGTTATTGGTCACTCCAATCCCCGTTTTTACGAGGACAAGTATACAACGTCCCATTCCGCTTATTTGCCTTTGCTGGTTCAATCGTCCTCGATTGAACCAAAATGTTTCGGTTCAGGCTACAAGCCCTGAACCAGCACAGAGTCAAGTTGAGGACAAGTCCCTGATCGAAGTCGAGGACGAGTCTGGATTCTCGCTAAAAACATGCGGGAATGACAAGCCTTATATTTTTATGTCTACTTATTTATTGCCTTTACTATAGAGGGGACGCTTAAAAGTCGCTGCAGAAGGCAGCCTAATTCAATGGCAATTCTCTGCGCTCTCTGTGTCTTTGCGGTAGTTATTATCAAATTTCTCTTTTTCCGAAAAGTTCTTTGATGTGATCGTAACAAAACACAGGTCCGTCTTTGCACACGAATTTGGATCCTAACTGGCAGTGACCACATAGACAAATGCCGCATTTCATATTACGTTCCATGGAAACATAGATGTTTTCTTTTTGACGCCGCAATTTTGCAGTTCCTTTAATGTGTAGCGCATCATGACCTCAGGACCACAGATCATTGCCACGGTATGCAACGGATCAAATTGTATTCTGGGTATAAGCGTGGTAACAACGCCTACATTGCCACGCCAACTTCCGGTGGCGCTATCAACTATAACCTTTACTTCCAAATCAAAACGTCCGCGCCATTGTTCTAGTTCTTTTTTATATAGTAAGTCTTCAGGTGTTCTAGCGCCATAAAGCAGGATAATCTTGCCATATTTATCTCTGTGTGAAATGAAAGAGTACAGTACCGGGCGCATCGGAGCTAATCCGATTCCACCAGCCACAATTACAACATCATTTCCAACGGCTTCATTAACGGGCCAGTGGCTTCCAAATGGACCCCGGACACCCAGCACGTCCCCACTTCTAAGTTTGAGTATAGCCTTCGTTACGGTTCCTACGGAGCGAGTAGTGTGCCTAAGCATTTTTGGCATCGACGGATCACCACTGATAGAAATTGGTACTTCACCGACTCCAAATACGTATAACATATTGAACTGACCAGCGGAAAAAGGGAATCCATCGGCCCCATTCGTTGATTCGAGTTCAATGGTATAGGTATCGTGTGTTTCTTTCAACTTTCGATGAATGCGAAAGGGTTTCGGAATCATTGGTTCGGTGATAATTGATTTCATTGTTTATCCTTCAATCAATGAACACCGTAAACATCCAGGAGCTGTAATCGTGTTGCCTCAAGTCTCTGGGTAATAACATGGGCGAAACGCTTTAACAATTCGTAACCGAGGTCGTGATCTTCTTCACATTTAGCACGCAGGCATTTCGCATCAAGGGCGATGGCGCTCGTGGGTTCGATGGCCCTCGCATCGTAATGCCAATGATATGGCGGAATAAGCCATGACCAGCCAAGCACTTCACCTTCTCCGATTGTTTGAATGGTAATAGGGCCACGGTCGGAAGTAAATATTTCTAACGCTACTTTACCATGATGAATGATGAAAAAGTTGGCTGCTTCTTCACCCTCATGGAGGATATACTGTTCAGCATCAAAGCTCACATTCGATGCACAGCCCACAATAATATTGAGATGGCGTGGATCAAGGCCTTTTAAAAAAGGATGTTCCGCCAGATAAGGTTCAAGTGTTTGCATGGATGTCCTCCTTTACTACGGTTTTCTGTTTCCCGATAACAGTTTCACTTTCGCGAATTGCATGGACTTCTTCGGTAATATCGATTGCTACAGGGCACCAGGTTATGCAACGCCCACAACCAACACAACCAGATGTGCCGAATTGATCGATCCATGTAGCAAGTTTGTGTGTTATCCAATGGCGGTAACGAGATTTTGTTGAGGCTCGAACGCTTCCGCCGTGAATATATGAAAAATCCATGGTAAAGCAAGAATCCAATTTCCTCCATCGTTCGGCGTGTTCACCCGACAAGTCAGTCACGTCCTCTACAGTCGTGCAAAAACAAGTTGGACATACCATAGTACAGTTGGCACAGGTCAGACAGCGTTCTGCCACGTTATTCCAACGGGGGTGTTCATAATTCCTGTAGAATAAGTCTTTGATATTGGACGTGTCCATGCTGCGACCCGTTTGCTCTGCTGTTTTTTTTACGACATCATCAGCGGCACATTTTTCTTTTCCACTCGCTTCTTTATGTGGAATTTCCCGGAGAATTTCTGCACCCAGTTCAGTACCTGTTTCTATTAGAAAATAATGGTTTTCTCCTTCGAGAATCTCAGTCATGGCAAGATCGAAACCGAAAGTTGCCCTGGGTCCGGTGTTCATAGAGACGCAGAAACACGTCCCTCCCGCTTTTCCACAATTAACTGCTAAGATAAAGGTATCTTTACGTTGTGATTTATAATGTTGGTCAATGTATTGACCGTTCATAAAGACCTTGTCCTGAATCGAAATGGCATGTATATCACATGAACGGACACCAATAAAGGCGAATTTCTGGACAGCTTCATTCTCTGTTACAATCTGAAAAGAACTACTGTTGCGTTTGATCTTCCATAGGCGTAATTCAGATGGAAGCAAATACTTTTTCCATGAGTGTGGACCAACAGTATAACCGAAGAATGCCTTATCATTTCGCTTTTTGAGGCGATAGGCACCGCCATCCTGTTCATCTGTCCATCCGATAGGCAGGTTTGCAGTAGAGTTCAGATCACTATATACGATAGCACCCTCTCCAAGAGTGGGTCCAATAACCTGATAGCCTCTTTTACGCAAAACATCAAGCAGTATCTGAAGATGATGGCTCTCTAAAATGACCATTTCCATGCTTTTAGTGTTCATGATGTTCAGGAATTTCAAAATAAAAAGTAGGATGGGTCAAGCGAAGCAGACCCATCGACCATTAACTTATTTTTTATTGATGGGTGCGCTCCCGCTTCACCCATCCTACATGCTGTAGCGCCGATCCCTTGTGGTCGGCAGGTTAGGATTCGCTCACTACAAGCATTTGGCGGGGGATAAACCACCCGCGCTACGATTCCGACTCGCCGGGTTAGGTTTCTTTGTTATTGGAAAAAATATATTCATTATTTTGGCATTATTTTTAACCAATCGTCCATGGTAAGCACAGGCACTATCTTCCCGGTCTGGCTTGGTACGAGCGGAAGAAAGAATTCAACTGCTGCGCTATAGTCATTTGCCTCAAAGATGATGAAATAGTCATGTTCTGTAACCGTAACATACGCGCCGAGTATCTTGATCCCCTTTTCTTCGGCCCTTTTTCTCCCTTCCCAGAACTTGTTGAGCATTTTTGCGCCGTCTCCGCTCCTGCCCGGACAATTTTCTGGGGTATGTGTCCAGTGAGCGACATATAATGTTTTTTTGTTATCAGCACCAATAGTCCATCCTGATTCCTTTTCAGTGTCTTCTGCATACAGCTTTGGACCAGAAATTACTAAGGTTACAAATAAGACAAAAATGCCAAATATTCCACCCATGCTATACTTCATGCAATTTTTCTCCCTATATTTGTTTATTATTAACAGATTCTCGGTAGTTGATCACCCACAAGCATATCAATAACCCTTGTCCCGCCAATTACGGTCTTAAGACACACCTTGCCTGCCGGTTCAGGAATTATTTCTCCAATGATTGCTGCATCTCTGCCTAAGCTATCTTCCTTGAGTATTTCACACACCCTCTCAGCATCATGCGCAGAGACAACAATCACCACCTTTCCTTCATTTGCAATATACAGAGGGTCATAACCAAGTATCTCACATAATGCCCGTACTCCATCATTGACTGGAATGGCTTGTTCTTCGATTACAATACCATATTTTTGAGTATTTACAATCTCATTTAGTGTCGTTGCAAGTCCGCCCCTTGTAGGGTCTCTCATAAATTTAATACGAGAGCCTGAAGCAAGTATTTTCTTAATCATGCCGGAAAGGGGGGGGCGCAATCGCTTGTTATTTGTGAATTGAAGCCCAGCGATTCCCTCTCTGAAAGCACTGCCATTCCATGATCGCCAATAGTGCCGCTAATGATTATCTTATCCCCTATTTCTATCAAAGAAGTGGATAGATTTATTCCATTGTTAACAATACCTATACCACAGGTATTCATGTAAAGGCCATCAACACTGCCTTTCTCAACAACCTTTGTATCTCCAGTTACAATCTCAACGACGGCAAGCGTGGCTGCCTCTTGCATAGAGTTTACAACCTTCTCAAGAAGCGATAACTCAAACCCTTCTTCTATAATAAAACCGGCAAAGAGGAACATTGGCTCTGCACCCACGACAGCAAGGTCGTTTATGGCACCGTTTACTGCAAGCCTTCCAATATCGCCGCCGGGAAAAAACAGGGGCTTGACCCAATACTGTTCGGCACGGTGTTTGAGGAGTGATCAAAAGGTATAAATATAGAGAGTAGTTCCTCAGAGAAGGAGCAGGGAAAAGGAATGGTGAGTAGGTTGTGGGAATGCAGTTGAAAAATGAAG
>Ga0209212_1009623_pt1 | contig 10035 bp, 8 predicted proteins | sample RifGroC2_FD_183996 | JGI IMG/M metagenome (GOLD analysis project Ga0209212, IMG submission 183996) | Groundwater microbial communities from Rifle, Colorado, USA - Groundwater C2 (SPAdes) (version 2) | ecosystem: Environmental > Aquatic > Deep subsurface > Groundwater | place: Rifle, Colorado... | reverse complement strand
TCTGTCGGTGTTTCTCGAACAACTCAAGCCCTTGCGCGCCATTTTCCGCCATATATAACTGCGTGTCAGGGTATTTCCGGGATAGTATGGAGCCGAATACTTCCCGCGCCTCCCGCTCATCCTCCACATACAGAATAGAAATCTTTGTCGGGTTGTTGTTGAGCGGTTCCATATCAGACCTCTATCCGGAACTCTGCGCCATCCACTGCATTGCGCACCTTTAATCTGCCCTTCATGCTTTTTTCGATGATGTTCTTCGCTATGAACAGGCCGATACCTGTCCCTTTGTCAGGATCCTTGGTCGTAAAATAGGGATCAAATATCTGCTCAATGATATCCTCTGCGATACCGCCGGCATTATCGCTGATGGTCACGACCACTGTGTCGCCTTCCATGAATGAATGGATCGTAACCTGGGCTTTTTTGCGCTTTCTCTCTGAAAAGACATCCCTGGCATTGTGCAGAATGCTGAGCAGAACCTGTGAGTATTCGTTGGGAAAGCCGAGGATACTTGGATTGCCTTCGGGGCATATGGATATGGTGACCTGTTCTGCCTTGAAGCTGGCCTCTATGAGGGAGATGGTCTGTCTGATCACCTGGTTCACATCAAAGGCAATCATTTCCTTGTCGATCTTGAAGAAGCCCCTGAAGTCGTCAATGGTGCGCGACATATGCTGGATCAATTTCATGGCTTCGTTGGTGCTGGATTCAAGGAATTCCCTGTTGAATTCATCTGTATCGTAGAAAAACGGGAGCCTTTGAATGACAAGTCCCAGCGTGTTTAAAGGCTGCCGCCACTGATGGGCGATGTTGCTGATCATCTCACCCATGGCTGCCAGACGGCTCTGATGCATCATGATGCGGTCTTTCTGGCGGATTTGCTCCATTGCCCGCAGGCGCTGGGCTGCTTCCAGGTGAAGGGCTATCTCGGCCGCTTTTCGTTCGCTGATGTCGAAGGCGGTCGAGCGGCTCATGACGAAATTGCCTTTGTTGTCGTAAATGGCTGTTGCGCTCAGGCTTACAGGCATGATAGTTCCATCTTTGCGGATCAATTCCTGCTCAAGATCGTGTATCTGCCCCTTACTCTTCAGTATCGGGAATGTTTCCCTGAATCTTTTGACACTGCCGGCAGGCATGAGATCGATCAGCTTCATCCTGCCGACAATTTCGTCCTCTGTGTATCCCAGCCATCTGAGTTCGGTTGCATTGATGCGAACAATGAGGCCGTTTTTGTCCAGCGAGTGGTAGCCGCAAGGTGCATTGTCGTAGAGATCCTGGATCTCTACCGCCGATGCCCTGAGAGCTGCTTCAACCCGTTTGCGCTCGTCAATTTCCTTTTGCAGGGCATGTACCGCGCTGGCCAGTTTGGCGGTCCGTTCCGTAACGCGTGCTTCCATATCGTTACATGCCTGCTTTAGCTCCATCTCGGCCTGTTTGCGGGCAGTGATGTCTGTTGCGTATATGCGTATTGCATGAAAGTGCGGCACCTGCTGGATATACGCTCCAAAGAGCAACCCCTTGATAGCGATCTCCCGATAGCATACGGACTGTTGCCTGTTTTTCATTGACACCAGTATTTCTTGCAGGTCTGACGGGATGAAGGCGTGTATGTCACTGCTGCCTGTTTTCTCCAGGATTTCAAGGGCCGCGCTGTTGCAAAAGGTGATAAGTCCCTTGATATCGACCTCTATGATCGGATTCGGGTCCAGTTCCGGGAACGAAGCGAGCCGTTCGATTTCTGACTCGGCCTGTTTGGATTCGGTAATGTCAAGGGTTGTGCCCACAAGGCGCACTGGGTGCCCGGAATCATTAAACAAGGCCCGTCCGCGTGCCGCAAGCCAGCGCTCCTTACCATCCTGTATCCCGATGGTGCGGAATTCAGCGACATAGTCTCCGTTGTTTTCGGGCCGCAGGGTTTTACGGATTATTTGATCAATCCGTTTGCGGTCGCCAGGGTGAAGCGCTGCCAGAAAGGTGCTGTAATCTACCTGCGCGTCAGGCGGCAGGCCGAATTGCTGTTTGGCATGGTCCGACCAGACCAGTTCACCGCTGGAGGGGTAAAAATCGAATGTTCCGAGCCCGGTTGATTCTATGGCCAGTCGCAGCGTATCCTCATGTGCTTGGAGCATCTCATCATTTTTTTGTGGTGGTTGTTTTTTGGGACTGGTGTTACTGGATTTATCAATACGCTTTTCTGTCGAGGCGAGCTTTTTATCTGCGGTCAATTTATTAATTTCCCTTATCAGTTCAGCCTTACTCATTGTAGCGTAGATCATCTTTTGTTTCCTATGTCCAGTATGCATTTAGCTGTTACTTACCGGATAAGTCCCTATATGCCCATGAAAACATATTAATTGCAGAAAAGTAAGGATATTTTAGTATAATCACCCATAAATTATATTCAAAAATTGTATCAACAATTTTTTGTTGTGCAATGCACATTCTGTCGACCATAAATATTTCTTGACAGCAAAGTAGTGGTATATTATCCATAGATATAGTAGATATAAAACCAATAGGCACAAAACAGCGGCTGTAATAAGGATAATCATGATAATCAAGGGCACAGAACTCAGGCTGGACGGGATTTATCAACAGCGGCAGGAAGGTTTTTTTATGCAGCGGGTCAAACTGGCGGCTGGTGTGATTTCGGCCGGCCAGGTGCGGACTGTATGCAAGATTGCCGAGCGTTTCGGCCAAGGCAGAATTCACCTCACGACCCGTGGCAGCATGGAGGTGCACTGGATACAGGAGTCCGATCTTCCAACAGTGAAACGATTGCTGGCGTCAGTTGGCCTCACCTCGCGAGGCGCCTGCGGCGGCGCGGTACGTGGCGTGACCTGCGGCAGTCAGGGCGCGGTTGGTTTTCCGCAGCTGGAATCACTGGCGCGCAGACTTCAGCGGCATTTTACCGGCAATCCCCGTTTTGAACGCCTGCCGAAGAAGTTCAAGATCGGTGTTGAGGCAGATGCCTGCGGCCGGCGTCACCTGATCCAGGATGTGGGGCTGGTACTGGCTCGATCCGAAAACGGTGGTTCCTGGTATGATGTCTGGGTTGCCGGAGGCCTGGGTCGCGAACCCCAGGCCGGTTTCCTCCTGGCCAGCGAGGTCCGTGAGGAACGTGTGATTCCCCTGCTTGAGGCGCTAATTCGGGTCTATTCAGCGCAGACTCCGGCAGGGAAACGGCTCAAACACCTGGTGCGGGAGATCGGCCAGGAGGAATTGCGCCGCCGTGTGGAAGCGGATCCGACGGCACAGGAGGAACTTCCGCCCTACAGCGGTCTGTCCGAAAATCTGGTCACGGTCTCGGGGGCCAACCTGCACCGCATTGAGGTGCAGATCTTTGCCGGCGGGCTGTCAAGTGGCGAACTGGCTCGACTGGCGGACTTTGCGGATATTTGGGCTGGCGGAGTGCTGATGGTGACCGCGGATCAGAACATCGCCTTTCAGCTCTCAGCGGAGTGTGATCCGGCAAAAGCGCATGGCGATTTAATAAAGGCTGGATTTCCAGGAGCCGGCCGCGAGGAACAGGTGACATTCCGCGTGTGTGCCGGAAATCACGAATGCCGGATGGGACTTGATGCGGTTCGTGACACGGCCCGGACCATTATTGCCGCCATGGGGACTGAGTCGGAACGGCTGACCTGGGCCATCTCCGGCTGTCCCAACTCCTGTACCCAGCCGCAGCTTGCCGATGTCGGCATTGTTGTTTCGCGATCGGTTGCCGGGGAAGATGGTCAGCGCACCCCCCGTTTCGATGTTTACCGCTCCGGGGAAAACGGGCTGGGGCAACGGACAGGTGAGGGTCTCACTGCTGCGGAGTTGCTGGCAGCTGTGCAACAGCTGGGGTGATATTATTGGACTCTGACTTCATGCCCTGCTGTTCCATGACAAATGTAACGTACTCCTCACCGATCCGGCTGTCCCTGAGGATGCAGCCCCGTCGCTGGAATGCCAGCTGAACCTCGAACTTTTCCTGAATAGGGATACCGGAGAGGATGAGGGTGCCGCCGGGGCGGGTAATGGCGACCATGTCGGGTGCCAGGACCAGGAGCAAGTCGGCGTAGCTGTTGGCAAGTACAAGGTCGAAGGAGCTGGCGGCAAGACAGGCTAGCTCACCGCAGATGCTGACGATCCGCCCTTCCAGATCGTTCAGACTAACGTTTTCGGCGCAGGAGACGGCCGCCTGGAAATCATTGTCCAGCGCAACGGTGCATGCAGCGCCCAGCCTGGCTGCGGCAATGGCGAGGATGCCGGTGCCGCTCCCGAGGTCGAGGACGGTAGCGCCGGAGATCCCGGCAACCCTTGGCAGTTCCTCCAGGCAAGCGATCGTCGTTTCATGCTCCCCCGAGCCGAAGGCCCCCTTTCGGCCAAGAATAACCGGGATGCCGGTTGCGGCTGTTTCCCCTTCCGGGATGATGGTAAACGGACCGATGGGAAACGAGCGAAAAATGCGGCCTTTCATGGGAATGCTCCTGTTGGAAATTTATATCATCAACTGCGTGGGCGCTAGCCTGCTCCGGCTGTTCCTGCCGGCCTGTTCAGCAATTCAATAACATCCCTTGCATAAAAAGTTCTGTACCGTTCGTGCTTTTTTCGTTGGACCAAAATTCCCTTTTCTTCCAGCAGAGCCAACGCAGCGCTGGCTGACGGGAAGGAAATACCAAGAGCATCCTTGGCTTTGTGAGCTGTCAATACAGGGGTTCCAAGCATAAGTTCTGGGAATTTGTACAATACAGATTGGCGGCGCAGACCGAGTCCCGCCACAATTTCTTTCCACTTACGGAGGATCGCTTCGAGCCCTAGCGCCGTGCTGATAGACTCCTGGACAGCGGCATCGACACCGATTGAGAAAAACCTGATCCACTCTGCCCATTTCCCCTTGAGTTGCACCCCTGCAAGGGCATCGTAATATTCCCTCTGATTATCCTTCAGATAACCTGCCAGATAAACCGGCGGATAACCTTCCGCAGCCAGCATCAGAGGCATGAGGATACGCCCGACCCTCCCGTTGCCGTCGAAAAACGGATGAATCGTCTCAAACTGTGCATGTACAACAGCCATGCGGACAACGATAGGGATTTCGATCTGATCTTCCTCGGCGGGCATATATCGTAACATTGAGATCAAATCATCCATGCAGTCAGGCACATGGTCAGCCGGAGGAGGAACAAAACGCGCCTGGTCGATTTTGAGGCCACCAATCCAGTTTTGCTTGTCTCTGAATTCGCCTGGTGTCCAAGTGAAATCAACACTGGACATAAGTTGGGCATGGAGTTCCTTGACCAAATCACTTGTGAACGCGCTGATTCCATGCTCTCTGACCTGTCGCAGTCCATACTCAAGCGAAGTAACGTAGTTGAGCGTAACACGGACATCTGGCGGCAACCCCTCATCGTTGCCCGTGGCCTCGTAGGTCAACAGATCGTTTATTTCAGTATTGGTCCCCTCTATCTGGCTGCTCCGCACGGCTTCGCGCCGGTCTGCTGTCCGCGTGACAAGGTCCGGATTGGGAAGCCCTTCCGTCAGAGTCCGAAGGTTAGCCAGGGACGCATGAGCCCGGCTTACTTCGGCTTGCAGGCCTTGCAATCCTGTGAGTTGGTCAACACGAGGCGTAAGAGGCGGGATGAGTGCAAATGCTCCGGAATGATTTGCTACGGGAACGAGCAATTTCCGCCGTTCCGGGCTGAGATCAGTTTTCCGCATGCTGCAACCTTTAATTACGTTTTTAGTAATTTAAGGTTACGCCTAAAAGTTTAAATAAGCAATCATGTAATTTAAAGTTTTGGGGGGCGCTTTGTTACGGGTATTTCATGGATGTATGCAGTACTCGGAGAATAACGAGCTCCTCACGCTGTAGGGCATAAATGACAATGCACGGGAGGCCGGCAACAACAAGTTCCCGTGCCCCTCGTTCGCGTCCGCGTTTCCCGATGATCGGATAGTCAGCCAGTATCCGAGCAGAATCGATGATCTTGTTTACCGTTGCAACCGCAGCAGGTGGATTGTCCAGAGCAATATATTCCTCGACTTGGTCGAGATTGCCAACAGCTCCTTCAGTCCAGCGTATTCTCATCTTCGAGCCGCCCAGCGTTTGACTACATCGTCGTGATCAATCAACTTTCCGGCTTTCATCTCCTCAAGACCTTTTCTGATTTCTTCTCTCTGCCAGGTGTCCAGCTCCTCATCAGGCACCTCCACCGCAAACGGCAGTCCGTGTCGCATCTTTACTTGCTTGTAAAAGAGTGTCACTGCTTCGGTTGTCGTCATCCCAAGCTCCCTGAAGATGCTCTCAACATCTTGTTTTAATTCCGGCTCCATCCGCGCATGAATCATTGCAGCTCGTGGCATATCGTTTCCTCCGCAGGATCATTTTTTAAAATTGTATCTCGTTTGACACACTGCATCAAGCCAGAAAATGTCAAAACAAAAATAATCCGGGACAAAATAATCGAAAATAATCCGGAAAAGATCATTCGGCTTTACATCCAGCTTCAAAAGCAAAATAACGCTTCATCCAAGGTGATAGTTCGGGGTGTGGTAAACCTTTTTTTTCTGCTTCCGCAGCAAGAGGAATATAGTCTGCCGCAGCGGCTCCAATATCTGCAATATCTGTATCTGTAAGCTCTGTGAGTTTACTAAACATGCAGTTGCAAAATTTATCGCTGTTAGTGTAGATTTTTGCAAGACGTTCTCCACACCCGTCGGAAAAAACAGATTTAAATTGCTCTGCTGCACATTTGTCGATAATTTTTGGTTTGAATCGTTTCAAAAAATCACTTTCCGAGATTTGGGCTTTGAGTTCGTTTGGTGAGAGGGTTAAGCGTATAGTCTTGACTTGGGTTGGCATGCATTCGCAGAAATTTATAATGGCACCCCTTATCGGTTCAGCCTCAGCCGTTTTTCCTTCTGCCTCGTATTTCTCAACCAGCTTTCTTAAATTCGAACAACTAGCCTCGGACATGGCTGAAGTCCCGCTAAGAAAGCTTTCAAGAGAAGAGTAGTTTTCTGCATGAGCAGATGGCAGATGGCTCACAAAAACAATGAGAAGGACTATTACGTTGGTTTTCATGGCAAGAGATCCTCACTAGCGGTTGTTGGCACGGGTTCACCGCTGCTACGCTTGGTTGAAATTTGTCTTTCATGGTCGTGGTTTGAAAAGATGGGAATGGTAAGTGAGCTCTCTGTTCCCTTTCTCTTCCATACCATGCAGGTAAAAATATCATTTTGGTGGCGGTTTTACAGAACCACAATAAGTTACCTTGAGTCCCTTGCTCCCTAATGCATCAAAGATGTTTTTACAGGTTTCACCTGCCTTATCTGGAAGTTCGTAGAACTCTACCTCCAGCGGAGGCTTGTCCTTGGGCCTGAGGCGTACTGCTTCTTGAAAAAGGAATCGTCCGTATTTGTCCTCCGCAGGGAAACAATAGCCAAGCACGACGACTCTCTCGACGTCCCTCAACGCTGCGACCACACTCCTCCACTGCTGCATTATGACTTCATGAATCGCTGGAAAGCCGCAATGTTCTTGCACCTCGCGGATAAGTTCGCTCTTGATTGGCACGGCCCCGAGCATAAGTGGTTCGCAATTATTGAGCAAGTCCGCTCCGGTCAATGACTTGAGTCGTGGTCCACCATTTGGCTCCATCCATGTCAGGGATCCTTGTTTGAAATCTATGCACCAAGACGCTGATCCGTGAGGTTTGGCGACCCAAACAACCCCCTGAATGTGGCTGGAGCATACCATACGAAGCGGTTTAACTCTTCCGATGCGGACTGCTAAGTTCTCTACCAGGGTATCGTAGTTGAACGAGATCAAGATGTCTCCTTCACGGAGTTTGTTCTTAACGATGTCTCCGAGCGTGTAGTTGCCACTATCGGGGAGATCTTCGGCTGCTCTGTCACAGATTTCGCCATACACATGCAGCAGGGCTTTCTTGATCGTCCGCGACTCGTCTTTCCAAGGCTTCTGAAGAGGAAGGGCTGTATTAAGTTTTGCAAAGTAGTCAAGACAAGACCAGATGGCTTCAAGGCCAAGCTCTTTGAGTGGTTGCCCAAGATGCTCTGCAACTTGAGCGAGGGCACGAAACTCGGTCTCCCATTCGGGGAACTTCTCGATAGCAGCGCCGAAATTAGCGGCATCCGGGGGCGGATGGTCAATGTTTTTAAGTGTCCCGGACGTTGATCCGGCTCCAAAAATGTAGGCCGTCTTCATGCAAACCTCTCTTTCAAGCAGAGAAGACCATCATCGTGTTCCTCGGCCCAAAGTTCTCATTTGTCCTCTTTTGTCGTCCAACTCGTTGATCACCGGAATTACGGCCAACAGTCTCAGACTTCTCCCACTCCATCACCCAATGGTATTGGATGCGCGTAAGAACGTTAAGTTTAATAAATATAAATGAAAACACACTATATATCTGCCTGCCGATTTTTGTCAAAGCATAGTAACTAATCATAAATGGCATTTTTCAACGTCGCCAGTGTCGCAATCTACTGGTATGGGGATTTCGCTGGTGGAATGGGTCTGGAAGGCGTTGCGTAGTGAGTGTGAATCAAATCGAGTTCTGGTCAGCGGCAATGCAAAGCATTTTTCAATGATAAGTGGTTTGCAGTTCAGAACCGCCTGAAACCTTCATTCATTTTCCCTTTAAAACCTTAGCATTCGCCTTGAGTGTCCGGTACAAACCCTGCGGGGTGCTGTCAAACGGCATCACCCTGCAGCCCAGCATTTCCTCCAGCTCTATCAGTGTCACATCATCAAGAAAAATTCCTTCTCCCTCTTTCAGCATCACATCAGGCACCAACAGCGCCCTGCCGATGTCCACGCCCGCCAGTGCGGCGATGATGTCCTTACCGGTCACCAGGCCGCTGACGGTTACGCTTTCTCCGAAGAGACGGTTCGCCACCGCGACAGGGATAATGGTCAGTCCGGTTTTCTCCCCCAGTTTTGCCAGGAACTCGCCAACAAATGGGAAGGATGAGGCACCGGTTACCACCGTTGCCCGAAAATCTCCCAAAGGCTTTGCTGAACGCAGTACCCTGCCTGCCTCCCGCACAAAGAGCGGCACCATGCCGACGCCGTTTTCGATCTGAGGCAGGTCGCCGTAGTTCCTCAGAGGTGGAAAGGGGAGGGCGGCCTTGAGGTAGAACTCATCCGCCAGGAAAAGGAACGGCTCGCCCAGGCGTTTTTGCAACTTCTTTGTCCGCGGCTCCCACGTGGTGATAAAGGCCCTTGCGTAGTCGCTATCCACAGGCGTCAGATCCGGCAGGCCGCTCCGGTGACGGGTCAGCCCCAGCGGAACGATGGCAAGGGATTGCACGGCCGGGAACAGATCTGCCAGGTCGGCCACGGTCCGCTCCAGTTCCGGGCCGTCGTTGAACCCTGGACAAAGCACCACCTGGGTGTGCAGGGCGATCCGGGCGCCAGCCAGCTCCCGCAGTTGCTCCAGGATTGGCGGGATCCCCTTCTTGCCCAGCATACGTTCGCGCAGAACAGGATTTGTTGTGTGGACCGATATGTACAGGGGGGACAGGCGCTGTTCAGTAATCCGGGCCAGTTCGGCCGGTTTCAGGTTGGCCAGGGTGACGTAATTGCCGTTCAGAAAGGACAGGCGATAATCCTCGTCCTTGACGTAAAGTGGTTTTCGCAGCCCCTTTGGGAGTTGATGGACGAAGCAGAAAATGCAGTTGTTGCGGCAGCAGGCCGGCTTTGGCGCTACAAAGCTGAGTCCCAGCGGTTCCCCCTGCTCCCGCTCGATCTCCAGTTCCCACAGTTCGTTGTCCGGTTTGGCGATTTCCAGCAGAAGTTCGTCATCAGCCGCTGTGTGGTAGCTGAAGTCGATGATGTCCCGCAGAGGGTGGCCGTTGACCGCCAACAGCCGGTCACCGGTTTCTACACCCAGATCCTCTGCGATTGAGCCGGGTGCGACGGTCTCAATCAGAAGTCCCTTCATCAGGCCCCCGGTAAAAATCGGAATTTCGGTAGTAATCGGCCAGGGAGCGCAGGAATACCTGCAGAACAGCCGTGACCGGCAC
>Ga0209212_1009620_pt1 | contig 10038 bp, 8 predicted proteins | sample RifGroC2_FD_183996 | JGI IMG/M metagenome (GOLD analysis project Ga0209212, IMG submission 183996) | Groundwater microbial communities from Rifle, Colorado, USA - Groundwater C2 (SPAdes) (version 2) | ecosystem: Environmental > Aquatic > Deep subsurface > Groundwater | place: Rifle, Colorado... | reverse complement strand
CCTGCCTGTCCAGGATGTCCAGCGCCTCGGATGGCTGCAATCCCTCGAGAGAGGCGACTATGTGGAGCTCGTCTCCCTTTTCAAGCTGCGCTGAAAAATAGCCTGGCGAGCAAAGCGTTTCGGAATAGGGGTAGCCCCTTTCCTGCTCCACCCTGTATTCCATGTTGCGGTACTTCTCAGGAGAAGAAGTGAAGGTCGCCCCATAGGCGCACACGCGCATGGAAGCGGGCTTGGAAATTGAAAATCCGTGTCGGTCGGATTCGAATTGCCCTGCAGGCTCGCATAGGGAAGGGTCGGAATGCATCGGGCGCGGGGCAAGAAGCGGCCTGACACGAAGCTCAGCCTCCCTTCCCGCAGCCAGCCTGTAGGAAACCACCACCGCGTTTTTCCCGTGCAGCACGCGGACCGATTTTTCCAGCCTGGCGCTGCCGAGCGAATAGGTGAAAAGAGGATGGTCTGCAAAGGAAAATCCCACCAGGTGGCGGAATCCCTCTGGGTATACCACGCCGGGATAAGTGTTGGTGGAAAGGGGGTATTCCGCCCCGCCTATTTTGGCGGTTTCCTCCATCTTGGAAAGCATGACGTGCCGGTTCTGCCCTCCGGAAATGGGCGCGATCAGGAGGCCGTGGTACTTGCGCGTGTTCAGGCCTATTGCTGTGGATGAGGCGAAGCCTCCAGTTCCGCAAGGCATCAGCCACTCGCGCAATTTTGCCTGCGATGGGGTGAGGTCAAACGCAGAAAGCGAAAGCATACGCTAGGGGTTCGAAAGCACAGAATAAAAACTTTGGCTTTAGCCTCAAGGCCCTCAACGCCTAACAGAAGGGGTGTGGTTTAAAAATATTGGCAAAAAGAAAGGAGGCACGCGCATTCTGCTTAATGGGAGGTGGATGAATGGCGGACAAGAACGGTTCATTGGAAAAGGGCGAGTATGTCATTGGCATAGCAATTATACTAGCAGCTCTTCTGGTTTCGGCAACAATCTATGTCGGGGTGGGCGACCTGAAGGGGGCGATTGCGGGCATCAAGTTAACGGCGCCAGCTGCGGCCGCGGCTGCTGCCGGCGCCCAGCAGGCAGGCGCAACCGCCGGTGCTCAGCAGCCAGCCGCCCAGGCGCAGGCTTCGCAGGGCGATTGGTCCTGGGTGGTTGACGCTCCCTCGATAGGGCCCAAGGACGCAAAGGTCACGGTGATCGAATTCGCAGACTTCCAGTGCCCGTACTGCGGCATTGTCTACGGCCTTGACATCGGGGGAACGCGCTATGATCCCATCCGCGGCACAGCCACCAAGATTGTGGAGGAATATGCCAAGGCAGGAAAGGTGAGGTTCGTCTACCAGCCCATGGCATTCCTGGGCCAGGAAAGCGTGGATGCGGCAAACGCGGCATACTGCGCGCGTGAGATCGGAGGGGACGAGGCGTTCTTCAAGATGCACGACAAGATATTCGACGAGCAGAAGGGGGAAAATGAGGGCACTTTCAGCAAGGCCAACCTCAAGAAGTTTGCCGCAGAGGCGGGCTTCAACAGCGCCGCGATGGCTTCCTGCATTGACTCGGGCAAGTATGACAGCCTGGTTGCCCAGAGCACAGCCCAGTCAAACGGCGTGGGGGTGCAGGGGACACCTTCTTTTGGTGTAAACGGCCAGATACTTCCCAACGGGGCGGAGTATGCCTCGCTGAAGTCTTACGTCGACTCGCTGCTTGCCAGCCAGTAATAGCCAAATCCGGCCCCGCAAGGGGCCCTCCTTTTTATTTATTCTTCCCCCTGTCCTAGCGGAGGTTTTTTTGCATGGCCAAAAGGAAAAACAAGTCTAAACCCAGGCAAAAAAGAACCAGGCCAACTCGTGTGGCTAAGGGAAAAGCGGCAACCTTCAGGAAAGCAAGATCCCAGTTCAGAAAGCCAACTCCAGTTTTTGAAGTAAAGTCAACTGCAGCCTATTCTGCCGAACAGCAGGCGCAAAAGGAAAAAAAGCCAGACACCATATTCTGGGCAGCAATGGCATTGGTTTTCATACTCTCAGCAGGCATGCTATTTATCAGCCTTTCATCAGGCGGCGAGCCGGTCGCGCCCCTGAAAAGCGTGCCTATCCAGAAAGAACCGCCTGCGCAACAGCCTGCCCTGCCTGAGCCTCAGCCTGCGGGGCCGGTATCGTCTGCCACCTATGACAATGCGCACTTCCTTGGGAATGCGGAGGCGGAAATAATCATGGTGGAGTACTCGGATTTCCAGTGCCCATTTTGCGCCCAGGCGCAGCCCACCTTGATGCAAATAAGGCAGGACTATCCCCAAATCAAGCATGTTTTCAGGAATTATCCGCTTGCCAGCCACCCTTCTGCAGGGAAAGCGGCAGAGGCGGCAGAGTGCGCTGGCCTGCAGGGGAAATTCTGGGAGATGCATGACGGGCTTTTTGCCAGCCAGAACTCACTTTCGGTCGATTCACTCAAGGAATACGCCCTTGGGCTTTTTTTGGACCAGGCGGAATTCGACTCCTGCCTGGGATCGAACAAAACAGCGCAGGCAGTGGCGGCACAGGCAGCCGAGGCAGCGTCCGTGGGAGTTAGGGCAACCCCCTCCTTCCTAGTGTTCTCCAAGTCAGGCGCAAATGAGGCGGCTAGGAAAAAGGCGCAAGAGGAGGCGCAGGCGCTTTCCGCAAGGTATTCGCAGTTCAGGCTGCCCGTAAACACAGTCGAAGTGCAGGGCGCGGGCTTGGGAATAGTGTTCGCAGGCGCGCTCCAGTACTCTGATTTCGCAGAGGTGCTTTCTGCATTTGGCGCAAGCCCGCAGGCAAAAGCAGAATAGCTTGGAGCGGATTCCCCATGTCAACGATTAGGAAATTCATAGAAGGTTGCCTTTTGGATTCTGCTGTTGAGATCGGCCGCGAAAGAAAGAGGGGGCTGACCATAACAGCCAAGGAAAGGAACAACATGGCAACCTCTGCCGATTTCGCCTCTGAGAAAAAAATAATCGGCAGGATACAAAAAAGCCATCCGGATTCAATAGTGCTTTCCGAGGAATCGCACCTGGAAGCCGACCTTATGGCAGAATCCCTTTTCGTGGTCGACCCGATTGACGGCACGCATAACTTCATCCAGAACATCCCGCTGTACGGGATATCGATTGCGCACTTTTCCTTGGGAAAGCCGACCGCAGGCGGGATATACCTGGTTCCCCAAAAAGAGCTCTATTATGCGGAAAAGGGGAAGCGCCCCACGCTGAACGGGAGGGGGATTTCAGTATCCAAGATCCGAAGGCTTGAGGATTTTTTCCTGATGTGCGACAGCAGGCTCCACACAATTGAGGACCAGGGCTTTATGAAAGGCATCATTGCCCTTGAGCGCATGAGCCAGCACACGCGCTTCATCGGTTCGGCAATCTACGACATGGGCTATGTCGCATGCGGGATTGCCGACGCCGCGCTGCATTTCAAGCTCAAGCCCTATGATTTTGCCGCCGCTGCATTCATAGTGGAGCGGGCAGGGGGGAAAGTCACTGATTTTGAAGGAAGGGCCTGGTCACTAACGACTCAGCAATTTCTCGCCTCCAATGGATTGCAGCACAAGGAAATCCTTGAAGCGCTAAAGTCAAAGCAGGATTAATCGTTTTCCTCTGGCTTCTTTTTCCCATCCTCATCCTTCTTTTCCTTTGAAAAAAGCCGGGGGTAATGCGGAAGAAGAATGGAGAGGGAGAGGGAAAAGACAGAGGAAAAAAGCAATGCGAGCGCAAGGGCTATTGCTATGGCCACAAGATGGAGCTTTGAAAGCGCGTCCTTGAAAAGCGCCTTTGCCTGCCCAAGCGAACCCTTCGCCTTGCCAAGGTCCCCGGCAGTCGACCTAAGCGAGCCAGTGGCGTTCAATATCGAGCTTGAGGAATTATTTAGGGAGGACGAGGCTGAAGCAAAATGCCCGGATGCCTCCTTGAGCTTGCCGGCCGCGGAGGAAAGCCTGCTGTCAAGCGAAAAAGGGGGAATAGCCGCCACGCTCGAAAGCGAGTCAGCCATGCTTCCGGTGGATCCGGAATACGCGGAAAGCGCAAAAGATACTTCCGAAAGGCCCTGCGAGGCTGAGGAAGCGGACTGTTCGGCTCCGGAAAGAATCTCCCCGGCTCCTTTCAATGCCGCCTCGGCGGACTCGATCTGCGGCGAAATCGAGCTATCCAGGCTGCTGATGAAAAGGAAGAAGAAAAAGTAGCCGCCGAGGCAAAACAGAAAGCCTGCGGCCGAGAGGGCTGCTGCAAGCACAGCGAGCGCTGCCTGGGAATCCCTGAAAATATCCACGTCATCCCTTCCAGATTATGCGCTTGGGCTCTTCCCTCGCAGCCTTCTCCTCACGCATCTTTTTCCTTCTTGAGTATATGTGGAACGAGAACACAAGGGCAATCAGGCCTATGAGCGCAAGCATCACCAGCACCCCGGCAGCGGCTGTCGAGACAGCCTGCGCACTGTTCGATTTTTCAACTGCGGATTCGGCTGCCTTGGAAGCCATTGCAACCGCAAGCAGCGGATTGGTGTAAACCATGTCCTTTGCCTGCAGCATCTGCGATTTCTCCCCGGCAAGGTCTGGCGGGAAGAGCATCTGCCTGTCTGCGGCTGCGTTGAAGCCGAATTCTATCAAGCTTATGTTGGCAAGCCCCTTGTCGATTTCATCAGCCGCCTGCCGAAGCACAGCCTCCTGGGAGGATATCTCGAACTCTGCCAGGCCAATCGAGCTGTTGGCAGAGTCGTATTCCCCCGCAGCAGCCTGGCCGGAAGCGGCCGCAAGAAGCTCCTGCGAGCCAGTGAGATTGGCGTTCTGCCTGTACTTGGCAGAATTCGCGCCGAGCCGCTCCAGCCTCACCCTAAGCGCGGAAATCCGAATGCCAAAATCGCCAGCTGTCCGGTTGGCCTCCCGCTCCTCTTCCATCCGTTCCCCCTGCCCAATCAGCGCGATGTATTCGTCGGCAACGGCGGGGAGCTCCAGTATGGCATCCGCGGCAAGCCCATATGCTTTGCCGGAGAGTTTTGCGTTTATGTCTGATGCCATGTTGTCAAACTGCGTCAGCTTGGAAAGGGCTGCTCCCTCGAGGCCCGGCCTTCGGAAGGGGGCAATCCTGCCGGTCTCTGCCTTCACAAGCTGCCTTGCCCGAAGCTCGATTGCCTGCGTGAGATTGAGCTGGAGGGCCACTGTCTGGTCCAGGGATTTTTGCGCAAGCGCCGATGCGTCGGTGAACATGAAGTTGTCGTAACTTGTCAAGGCGGTCGCAAGTTCCAAAGCTGCGCTGCCCTCGCTGAAGGAGAGGTTCAGCTTGGCTGCAACTGGGGCATAAATGTAAAGCTGCGCAAGCGAGCGGTTGGCAGCATCAATGAGCTCCTTGACAGTGTCGTTCCCCACGGTCCTGTTGAGCTCATAGACCAAAACCCTCCGGCTGCCGGTATCCGCAACAAAAATCTTCCCGTCGCCTATTGCCACGTCCTCGGGCAGGGACAGGCTGCCATTCGCAATGCCCGCGCCGATCCTGTCTATTGGAAAGCCGTCCAATGTGAATACGAACACGCTGTTTTTCGTGGAATCCGCGACATATATCCTGTCCTCGAAAATCTCTATCCCCCTGGGCGAAGAAAGGTCCACCCCCCCAAGCCCCCTGCCTATGGTGTAAAGGAAGGACAGGTTGGAGTCGTAGGCGAAGACCAGTCCCTTGACCTGGTCCGATATGAAAATCTTGTCATGATAAATCTCCACGTCCGCGGGCGACTGCAAGAGGCCATCCGAGCCGCCCTTTTCGATTCCCACCCTGGCATACATTTCATTTTCCCGTGAATAGAGGTAGAGCCTTCCCTGTGCATTGTCGGTTATGTAGGCGTATCTCTCATCCAGCGCAACCCCAGAGGGCTTTTCCATGTTCGAGCCCTCCTTCTTGTTCCATTCCAGGACATTGAACCCTTCGCCATTATAGGTCTTCACCACAGTGGAAATTCCGTCAGCTATGTAGAGCGTGCCATTTTCGTAGGTCATGCGGAGGGGGTTGTCAAAAGGGTTGACGCTTGAGGTTGAAAGCAGCACCCTTTCCCTGAAGCTTCCGTTCAAGATATAAAGCGCGTTCTTGCCCCCGTCAGCGACATAGAGCTTGCCGTGCTCGTAAAGAAGCCCGGTCGGCTGGTAGAACTTGTAGAAGTCGTCCGAATCAAGAGGGTTGGAGCCATTTATCGAGTACAGGTAGGTGAAGCCCGCATGAGCGCTTCCAATAAGCGCAAGAAACAATGCTGCGGCCAAGACCCAAAACCTCATGCACCTCACCGTGGATGCATGGTGCTTTTCCATTTAAAAGAATGACGTTTGCAGCTCAGAGGAGCCCGAGCGCCCCAAGCTCGTTCCGGATCTCAGCATCACTTTTTTTCAGCCCTGCAACATTGCTTTTCATTGCAGCCTTGGCAACGGCAGTGGCAACAGCAGGAACCACGCGCCGGTCATATGCAAAAGGAAGCACGAAATCCCGCGAGAGCTCCTTTTCCCCAACCACGAAGGCAAGGGCGTATGCGGCCGCAAGCTTCATCCGTTCGTCTATCTGCCTTGCGCGCACAATAAGGGCACCCCGGAAAATCCCAGGGAAGCCAAGCACGTTGTTCACCTGGTTGGGCAGGTCGGCCCTCGCAGTGCCGAAAATTTTTACTCCCGACTTTTTGGCAAGCTCAGGGGCGATTTCAGGTACTGGGTTGGAAAGTGCGAAAATTATCGGCGATGCCCCCATGGATTTTACCATCTCTGAGCTAATTATGTTGGGCGCAGACAATCCAATCAGCGCATCCGCCCCTTGCATGGCATCGGCAAGCGTCCCGGTCTTCCCCCTCCTATTGGTCAGTCTCGCCAATTCGCGCTTGTAAGGCGCCAATCCCTCGGAATCTGAAAGTATTCCTTTGCTGTCGCACACCAGCACATCGGAAAAGCCATCGGCAACAAGCAGCTTGGCAATCGCGCACCCTGCGGCTCCAGCCCCAGCCACCACGATCCTCGCGCTCTTCTTGTTCTTGCCAACCACTTTCAGCGCATTTATGAGCCCTGCCAGAACCACCACTGCGGTTCCGTGCTGGTCGTCATGGAAAACCGGGATGGGCAGCTCCTTTTTCAGCCTTTCTTCCACTGAAAAGCATTTCGGGGATTCGATGTCCTCAAGATTTATCCCCCCGAAAACCGGAGAGATGTTCTTCACAGTTGCCACAATCTCGTCCGCAGAATGGCAGGAGAGGCAGATTGGAAATGCGTCTATGTTCGCGTACGATTTGAACAGGACTGCCTTGCCTTCCATGACCGGCATTCCTGCAAGCGGGCCTATGTTCCCAAGCCCAAGCACCCGCGTGCAGTCCGACACCACCGCAACGGAATTCCATTTCATGGTAAGGTCGTAAACAGCATCGGGATTTTTCACAATCTCATTGCAAACAGCGGCAACGCCAGGAGTGTATGCGAGGGAAAGCCCTTCGCGGGTGGAGGCGTCCACCTTGCTTTTCACCTCTAGCTTGCCCCTGTTTTTCCTGTGGAGCTCGATTGCACGCCTGTCCAATTCCTCAGCCATAATCCCAACTCCTTCAAAATCCCTCATGGCAATATTATAATGGGCATCATTCCACTTGATGCGGCATGGCATGATCTTTATAGTCATATATTTCTTTTTTTTAACGAATTTAGTTATATTTTATTTATAAATATTTGATTTTAGTTGTTTTTTAACGAATTATTTATAAACAAATGCCACCACAAGCAACCTATGGGAAAGACCCTTCTGCTGGACTCCACCTTGCGCGAGGGCGAGCAGGCGCCCCTTGTGCACTTCTCCGAAAGCGAGGCGCTGCAGCTTGCCAGCCAAATCGACCAGTCAGGCGTTGACTTCATTGAAGTGTCTCCCATAGTCGGTCACAAGCAGCGTGAGATAGCGCGCAGGCTGATGGCAGAAAAGCCGCGTGCGACTGTGGTGCTCCACTGCAGGGCGAAAAAGGAGGACATAGAGTCATTGCTTGACCTTGACGCTTCCTTCATAGCAATGTACCTTTCCACTTCAGACATGCACTTGGCAAACAAGCTGCACCTCTCCCGCGGGCAGGCGCTGGAACACGGCGTGGAAATGGTGGAGTTTGCCAAGGCTCATGGGCTGAAGCTCCGTTTCACCTGCGAGGACGCCTCGAGGACCGAGCTGGACTATCTGCTTGAGATGGTCAGGCGGACCACGGCAGCCGGGGCGGACAGGATTTCGATCACCGATACGGTGGGCATAATGACTCCTGCCGCCATGTTCGCGGTGGTAAAGGAAGTTCGCGCAGCCACGGACGCTGGCATTGACGTGCACTGCCACAACGACCTGGGGCTCGCGCTTGCAAATGCGCTTGCCGGCGTGGAGGCAGGGGCGGACTGCATACACGCTTCTGTGAACGGGGCTGGCGAGCGTGCGGGAATACCGAAAGTAGCCGAAGTGGCAATGGCTCTCCAGGTGCTTTACGGCCAGAGAAAGGACATAAAAGTGGAAAAGCTGGTCGAGCTTTCGGCTTCCTTTTCCAAGCACTCAGGCCTTCCGACCGACCCGTTCTCGCCTGTGGTGGGTGAGAACGTGTTCCGCCACAAGGGCGGCACGCACCTTGCGGCAGTGCTCAAGGAGGGCGCATCCTACGAGGCGTTTTCGCCCGAAAGCATTGGAAGGAGGCGCAGGCTCGTTGTCGGCGGCTATTCCGGCAAGAACATCCTGCGCTACTTGTCGGAAACGCTGGGGATGAAAATGTCGGACCCGCAGCTGGAAAAGGCCCTCGCGCGCCTGAAGGAAAAGGAGCGGGACCTGTTTGATTTCGCAATCTGAGGTGGTTTCATGCAAAGCGGAATATCGGTGTTCATAGGTGCTGTAACAGACGAGAAAATCAAGACCGCGAATATAGTGGCAAGCATAAGGCCCGTCAAGGGGGTAAAGACCATATATGAGCTTACCGGAACGCTTGATCTTCTGATTTTCGCGCAAAGCGACTCGCTCCATGAAATAAACAATCTGGTGGAGGCCGTAAGGGCGTGCGGGGGCGTCAAGGAAACCACTACGTACATCGTTCTTGAGTCAACGGAAAACAAGCAGTAATCATTGGTGTTAACCATGTCCGGAGAAACCCTTGCACAAAAAATACTTTCCGAGCACGCCGGAAGGCCACTTTCGGTAGGGGACATGGCGGTCATCAACGTGGACTACGTGCTTGCGCACGACACTACGACCGCGTGGGCAATCGAGCCTTTCCGCCAGATAGCTGCGAAAGTATTCGACCCAAAAAAAATATTCATCTTCTTCGACCACGCTTATCCTGCGCCAAACCTGCAGGTGGCGGAGATGCACCGCAAGATAGAGCGCTTCTGCCGCGAGCAGGGGGTTAAAATCCACTACGACGGGGTGTGCCACCAGGTGATGGCAGAGAGCTATACCTACCCGAATACCTTCCTGCTTGGCGCGGACTCGCACACTCCCACCGGCGGCGGTATTGGCGCGATGTGCGTGGGCTTTGGCTCCACAGACGCAGCTGTAGCAATGGCAACCGGAAAAATCTGGGTGCGCGTGCCGCAGACAATCAGGATAAACTTGGAAGGCAAGCTGCCGCTGGGCTCCTACCCCAAGGACGTCATACTCGGCATTGCGAAAGAACTCTCAAGCGAGGGCGCGAACTACCGTGTCGTGGAGTTCGGAGGCAGCGCGATTCCGGATTTCGGCGTTCCCTCGCGGTTAACGCTCACCAACATGTGCGCGGAAATCGGGGCAAAGACAGGCATAGTGCCAGCCGACTCCCAAACCCGCGCCTATTTGGAACGGCAGAACCGCTACCAGCCCTTCAAAGAGCTTCGCTCGGATGATGATGCGCTATTCGAGCGCGTGCTTGACATTGATATCTCCAAAACAGAGCCCACTCTCGCCTGCCCGCCTGACATTGACCGCGACGTGCCAGTGTCGGAAATGGAGGGCACGCCCATAACGCAGGTTTTCCTGGGCTCGTGCACAAATTGCCGCATAGAGGACCTGGCAGTGGCTTACAAGATAATGAAGGGCAGGAAGGTGAAGG
>Ga0209212_1009618_pt1 | contig 10041 bp, 8 predicted proteins | sample RifGroC2_FD_183996 | JGI IMG/M metagenome (GOLD analysis project Ga0209212, IMG submission 183996) | Groundwater microbial communities from Rifle, Colorado, USA - Groundwater C2 (SPAdes) (version 2) | ecosystem: Environmental > Aquatic > Deep subsurface > Groundwater | place: Rifle, Colorado... | reverse complement strand
GGCAAGTCTCTAATCGCTGATAAAGTCGAAGATGTTAAAAAAGAGGTAGATAATGCTTGATATAAAAACACTTGAGTCATGGCTTTGGGACGGGGCGTGTAGTATTCGCGGGGCGGTGGACGCGCCGAAGTTTAAGGACTACATTTTGCCGCTTATTTTTGTAAAGCGCATTTCCGATGTATTTGAAGATGAGCTTAAACGCTTGAGTGATGAGTTTGGCGATGAAAAGGTCGCTTATGATTTAGCGCGGAAGGATCACAAGCTTGTCCGCTTTTTTATTCCACGTTCTTCAACATGGCCTGAGATACGCAAGAAAACGAAAAATATCGGAGAGGAGTTAACCGGCGCCATCCGCGCGATTGCTAAGGAAAACCCAAAATTGCAGGGCGTAATTGATATCGCTGATTTTAATGCCAAGGTGAGCGGACAGAGGATTGTTGACGATGGCAAGCTGAGTCAGCTCATTGAGGTTATTAGCCGTCATAGAGTCGGATTAAAGGATGCTGAGCCGGATATACTCGGCAGGGCGTATGAATATCTTTTGCGGAAATTTGCTGAAGGGCAAGGCCAGAGAGCTGGCGAGTTTTATACTCCCAAAGAAGTGGGATGGGTGATGGCGTATTGCCTTGACCCCAAGCAGGGGCAGGAGGTGTATGACCCGGCATGCGGTTCAGGCGGGCTTCTTATTAAATGTCAGCTTGTTTTAAAAGACAAAGAAAAGAAGATTTCAAAACCGCTTCATCTTTACGGGCAGGAACAGAACCATGTTACCTACGCTATGGCCAAGATGAATATGTTCATCCATGATATGGAAGGTGATGTTGCCATCGGCGATACGCTGGCAAGCCCGAAATTTCTTGACAATACAAGGGCAGGTCGAGACCTGCCCCTACGAAAATTTGACCTTGTGGTTGCCAATCCTATGTGGAATCAGGACGGCTACGACACGCAGTTTTACGAAGGGGATACATTTAACCGTTTTGAATGCGGTTATCCTCCAGCCAGTTCCGCCGATTGGGGGTGGGTTCAGCATATGTTCACGTCTCTTGGCAATAATGGCCGCGCGGCAGTGGTTCTTGATACTGGCGCGGTTTTACGCGGCTCAGGCAATCAGGGATCAAATCGTGAAAAGGACATCCGCAAGAAATTTGTGGATAATGACTGGATAGAGGCGGTGCTTTTGCTTCCTGAAAATCTTTTTTATAATGCCACCGCGCCGGGAATTGTGCTTTTCTTGAATAAGAACAAGCCTAAGGATAAGAAAAACAAGGTCATGCTCATTAATGCCTCGCTTGAATTTGAAAAGGGCAGGCCAAAGAATTTTATTCCTGATGACAAGATTAAAAAGATTGCCAAGGCATTTCATGGCTTTAAGGACATTGATAAATTCGTCAAGGTTATCGCAAAAAGCGAAGCAATGAAGAATGATTATAACTTAAGCCCTTCGCGCTATGTGGGCAACGGGCAAGATGAAGAATACCGGGATGTGGAAGAGATACTCGTTGAACTTGCTGAACTTGAAGAAGAACGCGAAAAGGCAGATAAAGACCTTAACAAGATAATGAAGAAAATTGGCTACAGGGGATTTTTATACTAATGAAGCTAAAGACAGAAACAGAAAACGGCTTCAAACAAACAGAAATAGGCTCCATTCCGGAAGACTGGGAGACGGCAAAAATAAATGAAGCCTATAGTTTCACTAAGAAGCCCCCGAGAATAGATTTATCGAAATACAAAAGAATTCCTTTTATCCCTATGGAATTTGTTCCTGATGATGGAAAAGATTTAAACAGATACGAATTTAGGGAAAAGGTAAGTAGCGGTACCTTTGTATGTAAGGGAGACTTAATTGTTGCAAAAATTACACCGTCTTTTGAGAATGGAAAACAAGCAATAGTAAGGGATATCCCATTCGATTTTGTTTACGCAACAACAGAAGTCTGGCCAATTCACGAAATTGAAGGGCAAAGTGATATTGATTACCTTTTTTATTATCTCAAAAAACCAGACGTCAGAAATGATGTTGCAGGAAAAATGGAAGGAAGTACTGGAAGACAAAGAGTTCCTAAAAACGTCCTCGAAAATCTGACGATTCCATTCCCCACCCTGAAAGAGCAGCAAAAAATCGCATCAGTCCTCTCAAATATTCAGCAAGCTATCGAACAGCAAGAAAAAATCATCGCCAAAACCAAAGAGCTAAAGCGGTCGCTGATGCACCGGCTTTTTACCTATGGCTTGCGTGGCGAGGAGTTGAAGGAGACGGAGATTGGCTTGGTGCCGGAAAGCTGGAATTTGGTATCCATTGGGGAATTAATTGCGAATAAAGTATTGTTTATACAAAACGGTTTCCCATGCGGAAAATGGAATGATAAAGGAATCGGAATCCTTCAGTTAAGGCCATTCAATATTTCGGACGAGGGATATATCAATTTAAACACAGTTAAGCATATTCAGACTGACAAAAAAATCGATTCGTATCTGCTAAGAAATGAGGATGTGATTTTTAACAATACTAATAGTGAGGAACTTGTCGGCAAAACAGCTTTGTGGCAGGCTGAAAAAGAAGCAGTTTTATCAAACCATATGACGATAATTAGAATTTTAAAGAAAGACAAACTGGTACCTTTATATTTAGCAAGATTATTGCATAAAAAATGGTTTGACAAATATTTTCGTAGTATATGCCAGCGCCATGTGAATCAAGCGAGTGTTGGCGTCGAAAGGATAAAAAGAGTTAGATTAGGATTGCCCTCTATAGCGGAACAAAAAGAAATAGCGTCAGTGTTTTATCAGCTCGATCAAAAGATTTGTAATGAGAATATCAAAAAAATGAATTTGGGATCTTTTTTCAAATCAATGCTTCAGCTTCTTATGACCGGTCGAGTCCGGGTTAAGGATATTGATTTTGGAGAAGCCTGTGAATAAGATTCTCTCCGCAGTGCGTAGAGAATTTCAGGAAAAAAGAAATGAGTAAAAAACCAGAGATTAAAAATAACAAATGCTACTTAAAAATCAAATCCATTCTGGAAGAAGCTCGACACAACGTCTATAGACATGTCAATTTCGTTATGGTTCAAGCGTATTGGAATATCGGCAGGGAGATTGTAGAGGAAGAACAGAAGGGCAAACAGAGGGCCGAGTATGGGGCAACCACTATTGAGGAACTTTCACAAAAACTGACTGTTGAATATGGACAGGGGTTTAACAAGACAAACCTCTGGTATATGAAACAATTTTATCTGGCATTCAAGAATCTCCACGCACTGCGTGGAGAATTGTCATGGACACATTACCGACTGCTATTAAAGGTAGAGAGAGAAGAAATTCGGCAGTTCTATCTAAATGAATGCATCCAGAGCAACTGGAGCACCCGTCAGTTGGAACGTCAGATAAACACGCTTTATTATGAGCGGCTTTTAGCGAGTAAAAACAAACTGCCGGTTAAACGCGAGGCTGATGCCCGGGCAAAAAAACTGGCTGTGTCTCCAGAAGATCAGATTAAAGACCCTTATGTTTTAGAATTTCTGGGGTTAAAAGAGCATCCCGCTCTTAAAGAAAGCGAACTTGAGCATGCGCTCATTGAGAAATTACAGAATTTTCTCTTAGAATTAGGGCGAGGATTCTCTTTTGTCGCCCGTCAGATGCGCATATCCACCGAAACACAACATTTTTATATTGACCTTGTTTTCTATAATTATCTTCTCAAGTGTTTTGTTATCATTGACCTTAAAACCACTAAATTGACGCATCAGGATATTGGCCAGATGGATATGTATGTCCGCATGTTTGAGGATAAAATGAAGCAGCCCGGAGATAATCCCACCATTGGTATAATTCTTTGCACAGAAAAAGACGAAACGGTTGTGAAATATTCAGTGCTTAAAGACAGTAAGAAACTATTCGCCTCAAAGTATAAACTCTATTTGCCAAGTGAGAAAGAGCTGAGGGATGAAATTGAGCGGGAAAAGCAGATATTAAGGTTATTTTTTGAGAAAAAGAAATGAGCGAAAAATCAGCCGTTCAAAATCCGTTGATTAAATACGTATCTGAAAAAGAGATTGGCTGGGACTATGTGAACCGTGACAAGGCAGCAGAGCTTCGCCGCGGGGAAACCGGGTTTTTCTTTTATGACTTATTAAAAGAACAACTTGTAAAACTCAATCCCGGCATTGTGGATGAAGCTAAAGCGGAGAGCATTATCAAAGAGTTGGAGAATGTGCGCTCAACCATTGAGGGCAATAGTGATGTGCTTCGTTATCTTAAAGGCGATAAAAGCGTTTATCATGAACGCGAACGGCGTGAAATAAATATTAAGCTGATTGATTTTGAGAATATTACTAACAACAGATTTCATGTTACTGAAGAGTGGCAGTATACCAATGGCACTTATACAAATCGGGGTGATGTTGTTCTTCTCATAAACGGAATCCCGGTGATTATTGTTGAGACAAAAGGCGCGCATAAAAAAGAAGGCATTGCCGAAGGGGTTGACCAGATACGACGGTACCACCGCGAAACGCCGGAGTTTGTCACGCACAATCAGATTTTTGATGTTACGCACATGTTTGATTTTTATTATGGGGTGACGTGGAATTTAGACAAAAAGGGATTGTTTAAGTGGAAGGGGATTAAAGATGAGATTGCTTCCCGCCACGCTTCGCTCGCGGCTAAAGGCTCGGTCGCTCGCAATGACGATGATCAGGCATCCTTTGAGAAGAAGGTTAAGACATTTTTTGACCGTGAGCGAATACTTAAGTTTATCAAGGACTATATCGTTTTCTTTCGCAAGGACGATGTGCTTTTTAAGATTATCCTGCGTCAGCACCAGACCCGTGCGGTTGAGAAGGTTATTGAGCGGGCAAAGGATAAGGTAAAGCGCACCGGTCTTATCTGGCATACCCAAGGTTCGGGCAAGACATTCACCATGATTGTGACGGCTGAGAAGATTTTGAAAGAGCCGCTTTTTGAAAAGCCTACCGTTATTATGTTAGTTGATCGCAACGAGCTTGAGAGCCAGCTTTTCCGCAACCTTGATGCCTATGGGTTTAAAGACGGTGAAGGCATGGAGATTGCCGACTCCAAGAAGGATTTGGAAAAACTTCTTGCCTCAAATTACCGCGGACTTATTGTTTCCATGATTCATAAGTTTGAGCACATGAAAAAAGATATTAATACGCGGGACAATATCTTCGTTCTTGTTGATGAAGCCCACAGAACAACCAGCGGCGACTTGGGAAATTACTTAGTGGCCGCGCTTCCTAACGCGACCTATTTCGGTTTTACAGGTACACCAATAGACAAAATCCTTTACGGTAAAGGCACATTCAAGATATTCGGCAAGGACGATGAGAAGGGCTATCTTGATAAATACACGATTGCTGAATCCATAGAAGACGGCACAACCGTGCCTTTGCATTATGCGCTTGCGCCAAGTGAGATTCGCGTTCCTCAGGATATGCTTGAGAAGGAATTTTACGCGCTTATGGAACAGGAAGGCGTGACGGATGTTGATGAACTTAATAAACTGCTTGAACGCTCGGTGAACTTACGCAATTTTCTTAAGTCCGATGAGCGTGTTCAAAAAGTAGCTGAATTTGCTGCCAAGCATTATCGGGAAAATGTTGAGCCGATGGGTTATAAGGCATTTCTTGTAGCCGTGGACAGAGAAGCCTGTGCGCTATACAAGAAAGAGCTTGATAAACATTTGCCTTCGGAATATTCCACCGTTGTTTATTCAAAAAGTCATAATGATACAGAGGTGCTTACGCAACATTATTTAACCGAAGATAAAGAAAAACGGCTTAAGGGCAAGATATTTCCAAAGAAAGAAACGCTCCCAAAAATTCTTATTGTGACGGATAAGCTTTTGACTGGTTACGATGCGCCGATTCTTTATTGCATGTACCTTGATAAGCCGATGAAAGACCACACTTTACTTCAGGCTATCGCCCGCGTAAACAGGCCTTATGAAGATAATGAGGGCTTAAAGAAGCCATCTGGCTTTGTGCTTGATTTTGTGGGGATATTCGAGAAGCTTGAGAAGGCATTGGCGTTTGATTCGGATGTAGTCGGAAGCGTAATCCAGAATATCGGTGTGTTAAAAGAAGCGTTTATTTCGCTTATTACCAATAACGCCAAAGAATACGAGGGGTTTATTCAGGGCAGGATGGACGACAAGGTAATTGAGCAAGCGGTTGAGTATTTTACGGATAAAGACAAGCGCGAGGCCTTTTATAAGTTCTACAAACGGCTTGAGATGCTGTATGAGATCATTTCGCCTGATAAAGACCTCAGGGATTATTTGGATAAGTATCTGAAGCTGTCGTCCTTATATACGATTATCCGTAATGCCTTTTCCAAGAGGGTTGTGGTGGATAAGGAGCTCATGCGAAAAACTCAGATACTTGTCCGTAAAGCGGTTGAGAAATATGATATACCAAAGCCGTATAAGATTTATGAAATTAAAGAGGATACGTTGCAGGCATTAAAAAAAGACGATGAGTCGGATAACACAAAAGTGATTAACTTACGAAAGAGTATTGAGAAGTTTGTGTTGGATAACGAGGATTCGCTTCCTTATCTGATTTCCATCGGTGATCGGGCTGAGGTGGTTGTCGAGTTGTATGACGACCGTCAAATATCTACTCAGGAAGCTTTAACCAGGCTTGAGAAGATTATAGAAGAGATAAATCAGGCTAAAAAGGAGCAGGCTGAGAAGAATTTTGACGCGCAGAAGTTTACCGTATATTGGATTCTTAAGAAAGAAGAGATAGAAAATGCTGATGAGTTGGCTGTGCAGATTGACGGCGCGTTTAGCCAAAACCCTGACTGGCGGGTGAACGCTAAAGAGGCTCGGGAGTTGACTGCGAGTTTATATAAGATTCTTATCAGGGCGATTGATAAAGATAAAGCAGTTGGGCTTGTGGATAAGATATTGAAAATCGGGAGATAGTTCATGTCAGGTCTTTTGACCCCGTTAGAGAAATCTATAAATGGGAACGGTGATAACATGCAAAATAAGGCCGCTGGTTATGGTAGCAAAAATTGTTCTCTAACGGGGTTGATGAGTGATAGCAAGATTGAGGCAAAAGATTTTAAATCCATTGTATGGGATTGGGCGATTAAGCTTAAGGTTGAGCCCAAAGAAATACATTTAAGGCCGATGAAGACAAAATGGGCATCCCTTTCGGGAAGCGGCCGTCTTACATTTAATTCTGAGCTCCTTGAGAAACATAGAAAATTAATTGATTACGTTATACTCCACGAACTTCTTCATATAAAGGTACCAAATCATGGAAAGCTCTTTAAAAGCCTAATGTTAGCGTTTTTGCCGGATTGGGAGAAGTACAGCGAGCAGTTAAAAGAGGTGGTATGAGTGAAACGAAAAAGCCAAGTTATATCGGGCATCGCCAAAGAATAAAGGAAAAATACGAAAAATCCGGAATAGATGGCTGGCTGGATTATGAAGTGTTGGAGTTAGTATTGTCGTATGCAATTCCTCGAAAAGATACAAAACCGATTGCTAAAGAATTGATATCTCGATTTAAGACTATTAATGGCGTATTGGATTCTGATATAAAAGAGCTACGGACTATAAACGGGATTTCAAATCACACAGCATTGTTTTTAAATTTGCTGAAGGATATCGCAATTCTTTATTTAGAAAAGGGGCTGCACAACAAGGACATGCTTTCATCTCCGCAAGTTGTTTATGATTATCTAAAGGCCTCTTTAAAAGGAGCGGTTGACGAAGAGTTTAAAACGCTTTTTTTAGACAGCAGGAATCAATTAATAGCTATTGAAACACTAAAAACCGGCACGGTCAATAGATCCGTGGTTTACCCTAGAAAGATTGTAGAGCGGGCGCTGTATAATCACGCGGCCGGTGTTATTATTGCGCATAATCATCCGGCAGGTACTTTACAGCCATCACAGGACGATAGTACAATAACAAATGCCGTAAAAACCGCCCTCGAAACTATTGATATTGTCTTGTTGGATCATATTATAATTGGTGGAAATGGTTATTTTAGCTTCAAAGCGAATGGGCTTTAAGATTAATAAATAGTGAAACACCTTTTAAAAATTTTTGGCTGTCGCAATATAAAAATGGCTTTTTTATTTATGATTTTTGCGAGGAAGAGGACGCAAAGTGTTTGGCGAATTTTGCTGCCGCTATTTATAGAATTACATTATGATTAACTCTGCTAATTTTACTGATAAAGATCAGCCGTACAAGACCGTTTTTTTTGAGACCTTCGGCTGCCAGATGAACAAGCTCGATGCCGAGCTTTCGCTGGGACTACTGCAGGAAGAAGGCTATAAAATTGTTGACAAGGTTGACGATGCCGATGTCATTCTGTTCAACACCTGCAGCGTACGCCAGCATGCAGAAGACAAGGTGTATTCTCACTTGGGGGCTCTCAAAACGCTGAAGAAGAGGCATCCTGAAGTTATTGTAGGAGTCCTTGGATGTATGGCACAAAAAGACGGCGAGGCTATATTTAAACGCATGCCGCATGTAGACCTGGTCTGTGGAACACGCATGTTTTCCCGATTGCCCGAGATGCTCTTAAAAATAAGAAATCATGGCTCGCACGTCCTTGCCATAGATGAAGATCAAATCGTTAACGTGAAGAGGGCTGTAACCTATCGGCCAAATTTTTACCAGGCATTCGTCACGGTAATGCGGGGCTGTGATAATTATTGTTCTTATTGTATCGTTCCTTATGTGCGCGGACGGGAGATCAGCAGGACAATTGCCGATGTGAAAGAAGAGGTGCAATCTCTCGTATCGAACGGCTGTAAAGAGGTGACACTTTTAGGGCAGAATATCAATTCTTACGGAAAGGGTTTGAGTGGAAACGTTACGCTGGGGGATCTGCTCACAGAATTAAATGAAATAGATGGACTTGAGAGGATCAGGTTTGTAACTTCCCACCCTGCGGATATGTCTCGTGACCTCATTCGTACTATAAGCCGTCTTGATAAGGTGTGTGAATACCTGCACATGCCTGTTCAATCAGGCTCTGACGAGGTTTTGAAAAGGATGCGTCGTGGTTATACGGCAGGTTATTACCGTGATTTGATATCTTATGCAAGGGAATTGATTCCTCACCTTACGGTTGCCAGTGATTTTATTGTGGGCTTTCCGGGCGAGACGGAAGAAGATTTTCAGGAAACGGTACAGTTAATGGAAGACATCCGTTTTCAGAACTGTTTTATATTCAAGTATTCACCGCGCACAGGAACAAAGGCGGCAGAGTTGAAGGACGATGTACCCGATAAGACGAAAAGGGCAAGAAATATGAAGCTGCTGGAATTACAAAAACAAATTAGCCTAGAAGAGAATAAGAAGATCATCGGTAAGGAAATGCAGGTGCTTGTCGAAGGAGCAAGCAAGTCAGACCCGAATAGGTTATCGGGTCGGACTCGGCAAAACCATATCGTTGTTTTCAACGGTTCACAAGACTTGGGAGGGAAATTAGCAGGTGTTGTGATACATGAAGTAACAGACCTTACGTTATTTGGTAAGCTGACGAGCTGTTTATAACGCCCACTTCCTTAAACCATTACAAAACTTTTCCATATTTTCAAATACGCTTGCGAGGAAAAGCCAAATAGAACCGGGTATTGTGGTTTATTTGTAGAGGCGCATTACATTTGCGCCTCTACGTGACTAATTATGCGAACTGTGCGGTTTCCGAGCTGACGAACCTGACGAATACGCTGCGTGTGAAGAACGTCGCTTGCCAAAAGGTTTCGAACTTGTTCTATTATATCGTGGTTTCGAATCTGATGACATGTGCGATCCTGCCCTTTTTGCTCCAGTTCGTCTGTGGTGACGTTGTGATTGTTGGAGTGGAACAGCAGATGTGCTGTGCGCTGGAGGTGAAGAGTAATCAAAGCCTTCTAACTTGCGGCGCTCAAGCTTCATGCCAAGTGTATTCTCGATAGCGCGCACCATGGCGTTGTCATTTTGTGTGGTGAGGGTGAATGCATCGCCGGTTTTGGCAGCACGGCCTGTGCGTCCGATACGGT
>Ga0209212_1009614_pt1 | contig 10042 bp, 12 predicted proteins | sample RifGroC2_FD_183996 | JGI IMG/M metagenome (GOLD analysis project Ga0209212, IMG submission 183996) | Groundwater microbial communities from Rifle, Colorado, USA - Groundwater C2 (SPAdes) (version 2) | ecosystem: Environmental > Aquatic > Deep subsurface > Groundwater | place: Rifle, Colorado... | reverse complement strand
GAATTTCGAAATCTATGTATAATTCTCCAATCAAACTATCAAGTGATTCTTTGTAAGTAGGACCTTTTTGCCCAAAAAATTCTTTATCAGAAATTAGTCTACCGTATTCGTAACAACGCACCCCTCCACGTATACTACTGCCGGCTTCAAGGATTGATAACCATCCATAGATATTATTTTTTCCATTAACTTTAAAAGAGATTTTATCCTCAGGCCAATACAAGGGGATAGGAAATGGCATAAGTCTTTTCCCATTTACTATAATTCGTACTTCCTCAGATTGAATTAATGGACGGTAAACATTGCTTAGTTCTATTGCCAGTTCCTTTTTATGAATCTTTTTCTTAAGATTCCAAATGTCGATTTGTACTACTCCATCCTCAATGAGCCTCGCTGGAATGACTAGGGGTATATAACGTTTCATTCCTCCACTTCTGTCATCCCAATTTTTTTCTTCAATAATATATTCATTTTTATCGCCAGCTTTTGTGGTTGAAATTTTCCAAGATTTTCCCAAATAGCCCATCGCAGCTTTGCCCCCTTGACCATACCTACCTAATTTGCCCCTTTTTTTACTTTGCCCCCAAATGAAAAATACTTCTAACTCCCGTGGTCCCATTCCCTTTCCGCCCTTATTTATAATAGTGATTTTGTTTCCATGGACTTCAACAGTAATGACAAATAGTTTGCCGGGTATTCTATCGTCGATGGCATTGTCGATAAGTTCTAAAATCGCAGAATTTGCATCTTTAAAGTTTTTATAAAGAGCCGAAATTAAACGTGGACTGAATTGTTCACGAAATTCCAACTTTCGACTACTTTTAGGAGTTTGCTGACTTAAAACATTTAACATCATAGCTTAAACTCCTTTTTCTTTTTGCCGGAAAATAAAGCTTTAATCATTCTAAGTTGTGCGTCAATCGCAGCGAAAATTTTACTAAGTTCTTCTTCAGTATATTCATAATTGGTTTTGCTCGAGAGATTACCTAGGAGGCGAAGTTTTTCCAGAACAGCATTTGTCCGAAGCGTGGCTAATCTCTTAAATCTCTCGTGTCTAGATTCTTCCATGTTATACAAAAGTCTATTATATTATAAATGTGCTCTTTATGTAACATATTGTGTTTTGAAAGTCAATATCCCAATTACTTATGAGGAGGATATAATTGGATGGGTTGCGTTAAATACTTCTCAACTTCCGGATAAAGTTTGTCCTTTCACAATTGCAATTTCTTCAGATGTGAGACCCTAGAATTTATTAAGAGCAACCTGAACCTTTCTGTGTAGACATTTCATATATACTGAAGTATTCTAAAAGTAGAAGGAGAAAACCTTTTGGGCTATTGACAATTTCGGGTTTTATTCGTATTATTTAGCCAATGCCCTACCCGAAATTAAACAGTCTCCAAATAAAATCTTTATTCGATAGCCCAAATTCAAAAATGAAGTCACAATTTACATTCATTGATCTCTTTGCGGGAATTGGAGGTATTAGAATCCCATTTGAAGACCTCGGTGGCGAATGTGTTTTCTCTTCTGAATGGGATCGTCCTTGTCAGATTACATATCAAGCCAATTTTAAAGAAATACCTTGTGGTGATATTACAAAAATAAAACCTGAGCAAATTCCTTTTTTTGATATTCTTTTAGCAGGTTTCCCTTGCCAGCCTTTTTCACAGGCAGGCACTAAAAAAGGCTTCGGGGACACCCGAGGAACTTTGTTTTTCGATATTTCAAAAATAGTAGACTATCATAAGCCTAAGGTTGTTTTTTTGGAAAATGTAAAGAGACTTCGTACACACGACAACGGCAATACGCTAAGAGTAATTAATAAAACTCTAACCCAGCTTGGTTACAATGTCTATCATAAGGTTTTGAATGCAAAGGATTTTGGTTTACCTCAAAATAGGGAAAGAATTTATATAGTGGCATTTCTTGGTAAAGCTGGCTTTTCTTTCCCTAACCCATCAAGAGAAAAAACAAAAGTAGGCGATATTCTTGAAAAAAAATTTGATCCAAAATATACAATATCTGACAAACTTTGGTCTGGTCATAAAAGAAGAAAAATTGAGCACAGATTAAAAGGAAATGGATTCGGTTATGGACTATTCAGCGAAAAATCTTCATACACGAACACAATATCCGCCAGATACTATAAGGACGGGTCGGAAATTTTAATTGAGCAAAAAGGAAAAAATCCTAGAAAATTAACACCCCGTGAAGCAGCACGTCTTCAAGGATTCCCCGACTCTTTTATGATTCCAGTTAGTGATCTACAAGCATATAAACAATTCGGAAACAGTGTGTCGGTTCCGGTTATCAGAGAACTAGCTAAAAATGTTTTAATTTCAATGAAAACTCAAAAAGTTTCAACGAGAGAAAATAAACCTTTAAAAATCACTGACATATTGGCTGAACACGGATACTCAAATTTAACCTTAGGCTGATTCTCCCCTAGAAAACTTATATTCGGGTGAATATAATCTTTAGCATGGATGTGTTAACACCGCAGCAAAGAAGCTTTAACATGTCGAGAATTCTCTCTAGAGACACAAGTCCGGAGATTCAACTTCGAAAATTACTGTTCATCAACAACATAAGGGGTTATAGACTTAATTACAAACTGACTGGAAAGCCTGATGTAGTTTTTACAAGAAAAAAAGTAGCCATTTTTATTGATGGGTGTTTTTGGCATAAATGTAAGCACCATTTTGTAGCACCAAAAACTAATAAGAATTTTTGGCTCCCTAAAATTAGGCGTAATTTAATAAGGGACAGAGAAGTGAATAGAAGTCTAAAAAAAGAAGGGTGGAGTGTTCTAAGGATTTGGGAACACGAATTTAATGTTAGTAAAAATGTTCAGCCGGCAAAAAAAATAATGTATCAGTTACAGAAGTTCTTTTAAGCTCTTAAAAGCCCCAACCGGACAAGTAATCGTCCCAACATTCCCTCCACCTCCACTTTCCGATAACCAAGAAGCTGATTCGGAAAAGTCATTTAGACTTATGCATCTCCAATCAACAAAATTTCTATCCGTTTGGTTATCAACCTCCCTTATCACATAAAACGTCTCAAGTCCGCTAACATTTTTAATATATAAGTACCAAGGCAACCTTCTAGAATCCCACCCAAAGTACTTATCCCCTTCATTCCCTCCAGCATCTTTTTCCTTTGATTCTAGTAGTAAATAGTTTTCATCTTTTTTCAAAATTCCATCGAAGTCAATCATACCTTTTCGATATTCCCTTAAAATAACATCGAGAAAAAAACGATTCGAATATACAGATTCTACTGAGTCTATAGCATATTTTGAAAGATAAGAAAGTTTATTTTCTTTTTGTCGTCCAAAGCTCAAACTATTTTTCTTTTCAAAATTATCGACGATTTTTTCAATGCGGGATTTTTCAAACTTACCATTCTTAAACCCATAGACTGTAAAATTTGGTTGGGGAATTTTGATATTGACTATTTTTCCATCAATTCTCGCATTAAAGTTGCAGTCCTTCCAGTGTTTAGAACTAGAATAAGTGATAAAAAATAGTTGAGAAACGATAGGTATTTTGGAAATATTTTTATAAAATTCTATATAATTTTCTTTCTCATCTTTTGTAATCGTGATATATAAAAGACGATGCTTAAGATTTTCTCTTGGCATAAATATAAATTGTCCCCCATCAAGCAAAGTTTTTTTCTTTTTTATAAAAAAATCTCTAAGCTCCAATTCACTTCTAAAACCCAGCATACGCGCCAAGTAAAACCTGTTATTCGCTATTGTGACTGTCAGAATTGTGTACAAACCAATGATGAGCTGTTTCATGTTTAGGAGCTTAATTTTACTCTTTTTTGAGTTTTTGTCATTTGTGTTTTATTAGTTCTTCAATATCTTCTTCTTTATAACGCCTGTCACCGCGCTTGCTGATTATAATTGCTTTTAATTTCCAATCCACTTACCTCTTGACCAGAAGTTTATCGTAAATTATAATATTGCTACTAAACATGAAGGGCATCCTAGATGGGTTCCCTTCTTTTTTGTTCATTTTTCGTACTTCAGCCTTTCTCTCAAATAATTAAAATCCATAAATCTTTCGGCAGCCAGCTGTTTTATTTCCTTAGCCGTCCTTTCCGATCGTGCCAGTATATGAATTTTTCTTCCTTTACTCATAAGATATTTAATTACCACAGCAAAGTCGCCGTCACCCGAGAGAATTACTGCTTGGGAATATTGTTCCATGTAGCGCATGAGATCAAAAGTCATATCAACGTCACAATTTGCTTTTTTAATCGGTTTTTCATTTTCCCAATAAATTTTTGTTGGTTTTAACCTCATCATGTATCCAAACTTTTCTAACTTTCGATAAAATTTGATTCTTTGGATATGCTTTTGACTAATTAAAAGTTTGGCTTCTGAGAGTTTTGTTGAGAGCTTTTTATTATGAAATGAGAGGAGTTTATATAAATCTATTGGTTTGGAATCGATTATTGAATAAGGAAATCCGTTGAGCTCAACTCCAGCATAGTAAAATGCCTTTTTAACTTTAAATTTTTCCTTTAAATAGATCAAGAGTTTTTTATAATCGATGCTCCACCCTAAACTTTTTTCTCCGCCATAAAATAAATTGGCTGCATCTATAAATGCATAGCAGACAAATTTTGCTGGTTTGGTATTTTTCTCCATCTTTTTATTTGTTGCGTTTATCATAAGCCGCTTTTTAAATTTTTATAAACTTCTCAATATCTTCTTCTCTATATCTTCTATCACCGCGCTTGCCCATTCGAGTCTGAGACCTTCGGTCTTGACCTCAGGATCATTAAACCAAGCTGATGGATTCGGCAGTTCGACAAAGCCTCACCGTCTTCGACCAAACTCACCATTTAGTCTTCTACGCCGACTAATTGTACTTCCGTTGAGATTTTATGTACAACAGTCAGGGAATGGATGAATCCCGGAATTTTTTGACAAAAAAGGTTTAAAATGTATCTAGTAACTTAGAGGAAATAGCTATTTAAAATGAAACTCAAACTCTTTACCGGTTGCTTCGGCTATCCTGTTTAAGGTTTCAATTGTTATATTTTGCTCTCCGCTCTCAATTCGAGTAATATATTCTCGTTTTACTTTCATCTTACGAGCCAGTTCATTTTGGGAGATTCTAAGCTGCTTTCTTAATTTTTTCAGCTCCATTGCAGCTTTTAAATATCTAGCTCGCTTCAAGATTTCCTGCTGGCGTTTCTTAGAATAGCTGGCAAACAGATCAGTATAGTCAACTAATTCTCCTCTTTTGACAGCTTGTTTAATTTTACGATTCATACTGTTTTAATCTCCTTATCTAAGAAAATATTCTTTTTCATATGGTAACTTATAAGTTACTTAATGTCAAGCTGTCATATTCAACAGACCAATTGTACTTCCGTTTGTGGTTACTCTACAACTACTTGGTAATTAACTTTGGGACGGATTCGGGGGGGAAAAAAATTAGGCTTGGACAGATCTTATGTAAGTTGTAGGAACAATTTTTATCTCTAATTTAGATTTTAGAGCTTTAGTAACCTTTTCCAAGGTCTTGAATGTATAACCTGTATAATCTGCAGATTCGATTCTGGCTATATTAGATTGTTTTGTTCCAACGAGTCTTGCTAACTGTGCTTGAGTAAGCCCTGCTTTTTTTCTAAGATCATAAATTTGAAATGCAATATCCCAGGCTTGGCCTGCCCTTTCAAACTCTTCTTTTAAAGAAGGATCTTTTTTAAGAAGTTTTTCTGTTAATCTGTCCAAATCATCCTTTTTTCTTTTCATGAATCTTTCCTTGCTATTAATTCTTTGAGTCTTTTCCTGGCAATTTCCAGTTCACTTTTGGACGTTTTTTGTTGTTTTTTAATAAAAACGTGCAATAAAGTATACAGAATTCTTAATATGTCATTATTTGATCTTACTCTTAGTTCCCATAATCCTTGCTCTATGTACTTGGATAAAGGTTCTCTGTGATAAGCTCTATTTCTTAACTTCTCGATCCCTTCCCGAGCTTTGGCCAATAGTAATCTATTGCTGCTGGCAAGTTTTAGAAAAAATTCTTCAATAGGACTTTTGCCAAAACTGTCTTTGTAAAAGACTATTTTAAAATCCATTAAATTATATCAAATTTGATATTAAGTGTCAATTTTACAATTCAAACTAATTTTAGAGAAAATCTTGGATGTTTTTGTTGTGTTCTTCAACTGTCTTGGCATAGTGGATTTGGCCCTTTGAATCATGAAGATAGTAAAAGTAGTCTGTTTGGGCAGGACTAGCTGCAGATCTAATGGACTCAAGACCAGGACTGGCAATGGGTGCCGGTGGCAAACCCGCATTAAGATAAGTATTATAAGATGATTTCACGCTTTTGTAATCAGCTACGGTTACCGTTGGCCACCAAGTATTATTTGCGCTATCATAACCTTTGGCATAAGAAACTGTTGCATCAACTTCCAAAGCCATACCTACGTCGACCCTGTTTAATAAAATTCCGGCAATTGTCGACCTTTCTTCATCGCTTTTGGCCTCTTTTTCAATAAGTGAAGCCAAAATCACAATCTCATCCTCGCTCAGACCTGAGCTTGTCACTAACAAATTCTTAGCAACTTTTTCATCAAAAGTTTGGCGCAGTCTTTCAACGATATCTTTGGCGGCAGCATCTTTGGCAATCAGATAAGTATCCGGGAACATATAACCTTCTTGGGCAAGCTTAATGTATTCTTTCTTGTCAAACTGATATTTGTCATTGGAGGAAACTTTCAGCTTGGACTCAATCAAATCAGCCTGCTGCTCGACACGCATGCCTTCAGGCAAAGTAACCCACACATCTATTGCGCCATGAGTTAGCTCCTGAGCGATCTCACGGGAAGTTTTGTTAGGTGACAAGCGAAAATCACCATATTGGATATTTTTGGCAATTCCCATCTGGGCAACTAAAAGTCTAAAGGCAAGGGCATTTTTGACAAGTCCCGCTTTTTCAAGATTTTTGGCAATTTGGGCAATCGGCTGGCCGGGCTTGATGATGAAAATTTGGAAGGATTCCTGTGTCGATCGGGATTTGAGTAAATAATTGTAGTACTGATTTAAAACGATCGGCGCAAGTATTAAAACGACAAATAAAATGGAAAAGCTAAGAAATTTCTTCCTAATCAACTTTGGCCTCCACAAAGGTTGCCCGGTGATACTTACCCGTTCTTTTATCGAAGATAAAAATGCGGCCACAGGAACAAATTACTTTTTGGGTATTGTTGCCTCTTTCAATTTTGCGACTTAGTGCTAAACTTCGGCCACAACCCACACATTTGCCCTGAAGCAAAATCCAGGCCTGAACCGGAGCAAGTATTTTTTTAATCATAAACTGTCAAGGTAGCTTTGTAAAATAATAGAAGCCGCTACTTGATGTTCCTTTTTTGCTCTTTTAATCTTAGGTATTTGCAGTTTTATCATGTAACTTCGGGCTTGTCTAGTAGTCATGGTTTCGTCCCACAAAATAACCTCAATTTCTGGATTGATTCTTTCAAAAATTTTGGCAAATTTTTGAAAATAGGATTTAATTTTGCCTTCGACAAAACCGACAACCAGCTTTTTAACACCTAACTCATCACAAATTTTAGATATTTTAGAAACTGCCTCTTTAATTGTTTGGTGTTTGATGGTTGTGTATGGGGATGCAAAATTACCCTCGGAGATAGCGATGCCAGTGGTCTTTTGCCCAAGATCAATTCCCAAAATCACGAACTAATTGTCGAAGGTTGTAGATCAATTGTCAAATATTGGAAAAATAAATTAATTATTCAATAACCAAGAAATAGATGTCTTGGTATTTGAGGGTTTTGATGTTGCCGGCGGAATCGCCTACTTGCTGATAAGGAATTTTATCCCTGGTAAATATCCCTTCAATAACGGTAACTTCGTTTTGCTGATACTTTCCGCAATCAACGGTGTTTTGATTGATAGTCTTACAGGTAGCAGGTTCATATTTTCCGCCAGAAACGCTTCGATAAAGATCAAGAATTTGGCCACCGCTCGGGGTTATGGATGAACTATCCGGATTGACAAGATGAAGCGTCGGATCACCAATTTCAGGATTACAAGTTTGGCGTTGCAAGGCATCAACGAATAATTATGCCGGACATATATTTTGCCTCTGACACTTATTTGCTTTCCAACATAAGCATCTTTGTTACTATTAACTTCTTGGATACTAAGAACACCGGTTACCTTATCAATTATGGATTTGGCAGTAGCAGTCGGACTTGGGACTGGCGTTTGATTTAAAGAGGGAGACTCATGATTTGTTTCTTGAAGGGGTTGAGGCGGCTGTGTGACATTCAGTTTTATTTGGGAATAAACAGCCGCTCCTGCTATCGCCAATCCGACAGCCGCAACTAATACCAAAGGCAGCACAAAACCATTTTTGCTCATGGCTATAGTCTAGCAGAAATTGAAATGGAGTTCGAACCCGCTTTAAAGCAAACCAGTGATGACAACTAATCTCTTTAAATTAGTGCCGGGAGGAACACAGGTCATTAGCGTTAAATTACGGCCGGTTGCCGAAATTGGTAAAAGAACCGAAAGATCGCGGGAATCGACAATTTTAGCGTATTGGACGACAAAACTTAGTTTTTGGCCGGAAATCTCAACATAAACATTATCCCCTATCTCAAGATCCGAAAGTTTGGTAAAAATTGCCCAGTAATTTTTTGGGTCGGCAAATTGAGGCAACACTGAATGGCCGGTGATAAACGAATTGCCGACTTCTCCGGGTAGAGCGCTACCTGGAAAATGAGCCAGGCTTTTGTCAAAACGCAGGCTATCGATCAAAACACGCGCATCCTTAATTTCAAGTTTAGGAACGGTTATAAAAAATTCGGTTGGTCTTGTACCTTCTGGTTTATAAGTCGTCGTGAAGTAAGAAAAGCCATCCGGGTCTTTGGCAACTTGAACTTCGTTTGCCAGAATGGTGCTTGCCGACAGTACTTGGGCTTGGGGAATCGGAAACTTTTCAATCTTTTGGGTCAGTTTTGAAGCAGTGGTTAATTGCCAAGCAAAATAGGGCCAAATGGCAAAACCTATTGAAAATGCGCCAACCGCCGAAATCAATCCGTAAAAAAAACGGTCACGCTTGCTGTGATCTTTGGCAATCTTAGGTAATTTTCGATAAATTGGCGGAGCCTTAATGTAAACGGCTAAACTCACTTAACTTGCCTCAACTGCAAATTTTATCTTTGATTTATTGCGCGGAATCGGATTAAAAAGGGGAATGTTTGGCGAAAATTCGACAATAACATCTGTAACTTCCGGTACCTCCTTAATAATTGCTCTTATCTCTTTAACGCTTTTGCCGGCAATTTTTCCGCGGAGTTCATCCTCATTAAATTTCGGCACAAGCTCTGCCTGAAATCTTCCGGAAAGGCTAAGAGTATCATTCTTTCTTTGAGAATCAATTTTAGTTATTTCAACATTTTCCGGTCTGGCTTCCAGATTTTCGGGAAGATTGGTGATGGACTCTGCCAGCAGCTTTTTCAAATCATTCTCATCATAAACGATTGCCGAGGCTTCAACTTCCATATCCAGATTAACCAGTGAGGCCTCCTCATCGATTTTTTTATCGAATGCTTTTTTAAGAACTTTAACAACAATCGCCTCATCTGCCAATTTTTTGCCGGAAGCTTTTGACATTAGATCTTGTTTGGCTTTGTCCGTTAGCAAGTCAGTCAGTGATTTATTAAGCCTGTCTTGGTCTTCTTGGGAAACCACCGTTACCTGTCTCTCGGCTCCGTCGGTAAGGGCCAAGTCATTGCGCGCCGAATATAAAAGATCATCAAACTGCTGAAAAGTAAAGTCATTACCCGCATCAATATTGCCGTTTGGCCCAACTTCCACTGCTTTGACAGTGACTTTGCTCTGTCCAGGAGTTGAAGCGCTTCGGGAGGCAACTGCTATATCAGCATCAAGCGTAAATTTTAGGCCATCCTTGGAAAGAATCACTGTTTGGGAGGGAAAATCCTTGGGAGAAGTCGTCCAGTTTAAAACAGT
>Ga0209212_1009613_pt1 | contig 10043 bp, 9 predicted proteins | sample RifGroC2_FD_183996 | JGI IMG/M metagenome (GOLD analysis project Ga0209212, IMG submission 183996) | Groundwater microbial communities from Rifle, Colorado, USA - Groundwater C2 (SPAdes) (version 2) | ecosystem: Environmental > Aquatic > Deep subsurface > Groundwater | place: Rifle, Colorado... | reverse complement strand
CCGGCGCGTTGTGGAGCATGATGTTCAACTTCGACTCCATCAAAAAGGCGCTCGCCGACGCCTAGTCGCCTGCTCCGGCAGATCGCGTTGAAATACGGGCATTAAGGGCCGGCCCAATGTGCTTGTTGCGGATCTGATCATCTTGACGGTGTATTCCTAAACTGCTTAGGATATGCGTAGTACCCTCGCCGCATTTCCTCCGAGAATGTCTTCGCAGCCTGCTAACCCGGCTCGATCCAGGGTCCCGAGCGGATCTTTGTCACCGGTATTGTCGTACGGATAGTCGGTGCCCAGCATGAGACGGTCCGAGCCGGCCAATTCATTCAGAAACCTGAGCGCGCGCGGATCATGGACCAAGGTGTCGAAGTAAAAGCGGCGGAAATATTTGCTGGGAGACTCGGGCACTGTGTGAGCGACTTTAATGGCCGAATGGCCGTAAGAAATCCGGCCGAGTAGATAGGGAAGGGCGCCCCCGCCGTGAACCAGGGAGACATTAAGCGACGGAAATTTATCCAATACTCCTCCGAAGATCAAGGAAGCCCCGGCGATCGCGGTGTCCATCGGATTGCCAATCAGATTGTTGAGAAAATATCGCTGCAGTCTGTCCACACCGGCCACGCAGTCCTGGTGGGGATGCAATTGCACGAGCACGCCCAGCTCGGCTGCCCGGGCAAAGAACGGGCGAAAGCTCTTATCGTCGAGATTGGCTCCGTTGATATTTGTGCCGATCTCCACCATACGGATGCCTAGTTTTTTGACAGCGTAGTCGAGTTCCTCGCTGGCTGCCTTGCTCGACTGCATCGGGATCGTCGCCACCGGGATGAAGCGTTCGTTGGATTCTTTAGCCGTGGCAGCAACCGTTTCATTGAAGAGTCGCGACAACGCTTGCCCCTGACGCGCTTTCAGATGGTAGCCGGCCAGGCTCATCGAGATTGACAGGACTTGTCTTTCCAGACGGCGCGTCACCATGGTTTTGCGGCGGTCTGCCAGATCCGAAAGTGAGGGGAGGAGAGGCTGAGGCCCGCTATCCCCGAGACAAAGCAAAAGCCGCCCGGATTTGTCCTTTCGGACTCTGCTTCCATATTCGGCGCCGTTTCGCCCGAGCTCGTTGATCCAATCAATCGGTGTGAAGTGTGCATGGATATCAATGACCATATAGCTTCCTCATCGCTTTAGCACTTAAAGCTAAGAACTCCCGGTCGACCTTCGGCATCTTTATTGCCTTTCCATAGCCAACCTTCCAAGACGAACACTATGCAAAGTTTTCGGAGCCAAGGGTAAAGTACGTTACTATAGCACAACTGCCCCTCCCTTGCTGATCATGATTTCACGGATTTTGGCGGGCAGATCAAAAGGCGCGTCGATATCCACTAGAACGCTCCCGGCCAGCCTGCCGTCTCCGGCAATAGTGATCTGCGGATTTGTCAGACCCCGAGAAATTTTATCCTTTGAGGGCCTGGCGTGATGACAGAGGCCGCCGATGACAGGGCTCAACCTCGATTAGGTTGTCTCCTTTGCGAAATACCTGACTCCTGCCATGTCTTTGAAGTCTCCGTCTTGGGTCCATAGTGTCGCCGGGCATTCTCGTGCGGTCGCTAAAATCATGCTATCTGCCATGGGCAGCTTTAGCTCAACGGATAGCTTGGCCGCACTCAGCGCAATCGTCACGTTGAGGTCGACCACTCGCCCCTGCTGCATCAACGCAATCGCTCGCAACGCCTCAGTCTCGCTTCGCTGCTGGAATACGCGCTTGAATACCTCGTAGAGACTCAGTGTCGGTACGATAAGCTCCCGCGTGTTCTGGATTGGCGGGGCGAATTTCCCGGCATTCGGCCCGTCGGCGAAATATTCGAGCCAGCCCGAGGAGTCAACAACGTTCATAGCCGGTCCGGCTCGCGCTCTACTTCGGTGTCAATCCCTTTGAGAAAGCCCCGACCCCGTCGGATCGGCTCGACAGGGACCAATTCGATCCGGCCCTCGTAGGGGATAACTTGAACTTTTTGTCCCGGCTTGAGCCCCAGGGCTTTACGGACTTTTTGCGGAATAACGACCTGAAATTTAGGAGAGACCGTTACCGTTTCCATACGAAACTCCTATCGATCATAATATCGTAATACGCGTACTTTACCACAGGTCTGTTCGGGCTGCAATTCCGATTTTCCCGTGCCCGGGGCATCGTACTGGAGGAGATAAAATCACGCTCGATAATGGTCCAGCGGAATTGATGGCGGTAATGCTTGCAAAAATAACGGCATCATAGTTAAGTTAACGCCAACGATTTTAAGAGAGCAGCGGAAGGAGTAAGCAATGGCAGAGAATCTCAAGAGACGAAGCAGTGTAATCACGGACGGTCCGGACCGGGCGCCCTCGCGGGCGATGTTCAAGGCGGCAGGATTTACCGACGAAGACCTGTCTCGCCCGATCGTCGGAGTCGCCAATACCTGGATCGAAATCGGACCGTGCAATTTCCACCTGCGTCGCCTGGCGGCCAAGGTGAAGGAAGGGATCCGGGCAGCGGGCGGCACTCCCGTGGAATTCAACACCGTCTCCATTTCCGATGGCATCAGTATGGGTGTGGAGGGGATGAAGTGTTCGCTCATCAGCCGCGAGGTGATCGCCGATTCGATTGAGCTCGTTGCCCGCGGCAATCACTTTGACGCGCTGGTGGGCATCTCGGGCTGCGACAAGACCAACCCCGGCGTGGTGATGGCCCTTGCCCGGCTCGATATACCCGGCCTCGCGCTCTACGGCGGCTCCATCGCTCCGGGCCACCTCGCAGGCCGCGATCTCACCGTCCAGGACGTGTTCGAGGCGGTCGGCGCGTACGGTTGCGGCAAGATCAACGCCGCGCAGCTCAAGGCGATCGAAGACACGGCCTGTCCGGGCGCGGGCGCGTGCGGCGGGCAGTTCACCGCCAACACGATGTCCACGGTGATGGAATTCCTCGGTATCTCGCCGCCGGGGAGCAACGGCATCCCGGCCATGGTGGAGGAAAAGGACGAAGCCGCCTTTGCCGCCGGAAAGCTTGTCATGGAGCTGTTGGCTCGGAACCTCCGTCCTTCGCAGATCCTTACGCGCAAAGCCGTCGAGAATGCCATTGCCGCCGTCGCTGCGACGGGCGGTTCCACCAACGCGGTCTTGCACTTGCTGGCCATCGCCATTGAAGCGGGAGTCGAACTGAAGATTGACGACTTCGACCGCATCAGCTCGCGCACGCCGATTCTCGCCGACTTAAAGCCGGGAGGTCGCTTCGTAGCGAGCGATCTGTACAGAGCGGGTGGAATTCAACTCGTCGCCAAGCGATTGCTGGAAGCCGGTCTTGTTCACGCCGACGCGCTGACCGTCACCGGCAAAACCATCGGCGAGGAGGCGCGGAAGGCGACGGAGACTCCAGGCCAGGAGGTGGTGCGGCCGCTTTCAAATCCGCTCAAGCCGACGGGAGGGCTGGTTGTTTTGAAAGGAAATCTCGCTTCAGAGGGGTGCGTGGTGAAAGTTGCCGGTCATGAACGGATGACCCATCGTGGTCCCGCGCGCGTCTACGACCGCGAGGAGGATTCCTTCCAGGCCGTGCAGCGGGGTGAAATCAAGGCCGGCGACGTGGTCGTGATCCGCTATGAAGGACCGAAGGGCGGCCCTGGGATGCGCGAGATGCTGGCGGTTACGGCGGCGCTTGTAGGCGCCGGTCTGGGCGATTCCGTTGCCCTGCTCACCGACGGCCGTTTTTCCGGCGCGACCCACGGTCTCATGGCCGGTCACGTCGCCCCTGAAGCGGCAAACGGCGGGCCGATCGCCGCGCTGCGCACCGGCGACATGATTGTCTTTGATATAGCAAAGCGGCGTCTGGATGTCGAGCTGTCCGACGAAGAGATTCGCTCGCGTCTCAGCAAATGGACTCCTCCTTCTCCACGCTATAAGAGCGGCGTGATGGCGAAGTACGCCAAGCTGGTCTCCTCGGCCTCCGAAGGAGCGGTGACGCGATAGGGACAGGTAAATTTTTCTCGCTTGACTTGCGCGGAGGGGGGGTAGTGTATCACCCTGTTGGTGGCATCATGGTGATGCCCACCTGCCAGAAGAGATTCACATTAGCCATGCAGGAGGGGCGCTGATAGCTCGCTTTTATATGGTTCGAATGAGCAATTTCCTTAGTTGGAATAGAGCTGGGTCAAAACAGTAGAAAATAGGGAGGAAGAATATGAACGCCAGTCCGGGATATGCGGGCAGAATAGCCAGGGTTGACCTGTCCACAGGCGCCGTTACCAGCATTCCTACAGAGAATTACAACCAGGCTTTCCTCGGGGGTCAGGGCATTGCTGCCAAAATCTACTGGGACGAGGTATCGCCCCAGGTTCAAGCTTTTGATCCCGAGAACCGGTTAATCTTTGCCACAGGACCCTGCGCTGGTTTCAAAGGTCTGTCCGGCGCCCGCTGGGTGGTCTGCGGCAAGTCGCCCGCCACTTCCCCCCAATTCTTCACCCATTGCAATTTAGGCGGAAGCTGGGGAACCGAGCTTAAGGCTGCCGGCTTCGATGGGCTGGTGGTCCAGGGAAAAGCGGACAGGCCGGTATATATCCTGATTCAAGATGACAAAATCAAAATAGCGGATGCTTCGAGCCTCTGGGGAAAGGGCGCTGTGCAGGTTCGGAAGATGATCAAGGGCGAGCATGGCGATTCCTTCAAGGTAGTAGCTACAGGCCTTGGCGGGGACAATATGACTACTCTGGCCACTCTTCTGGCTGATAATGACTCCAGCGGCTCAGGGGGCCTGGGTGCGGTTATGGGCTCCAAGAAACTTAAAGCTATAGCTGTCAGGGGAAGCGGCAGCGTTAAAGCTGCCCGGCCGCAGCAACTTCAAGAGCTGGTGAACCATGTTGCCGAGCTTATAAAAGATGATCCCGGGTTAGAGCCAGCAGTCGGGGCAAACTTTCAAGAAGATCATTGCTCCGGCTGCACCATTGAATGCAACCGGGGCATTTATGAAGCTCAAGACGGGAGCAAGGGCAAATTCATGTGTCAGAGCGGCTCGTTCTATAAGGAATGGGCTATGAAATATTATAAAGAGCCCAATGACGTTCCTTTTCACGCTACTCGAATTTGTGACCATTATGGGCTGAATACCAAATCCATCGTCAGTATGATTGCCTGGCTCGATCGCTGCCATCAGGCTGGCATACTGACGGAAAAGAGCACCAACCTTCCTCTGACTAAAATAGGAAGCCTGGAGTTTATACAGTCTCTCACCGGAGATATCGCCAGCCGGCGGGGCTTCGGCGAAGTTCTTGCTCAGGGAATTCACCATGCTGCCCGGTCAGTAGGAAGCCAGGCAGTGGAGCTGCTGTATGACACTATTACTAAAGCCGGGGAGATCATGACCTACACGCCTAAGACCTATATTACTACGGCGATCCTCTATGCTGTAGAACCCAGGCAGCCCGTTCATCAGCTTCACGAGGTTAGCCGGATATCTATTCCATGGCTGCACTGGGCCCAAAAGATGCCACATGCCAACCTTTCGAGTTCTGTTTACCGGGCCATCGCAAAGAGATTCTGGGGGAGCGAAATGGCTGTCGATTATTCTACCTACGAGGGTAAAGCTCTGGCTGCGAAGATGATCCAGGACAGGCAGATGGGAAGGGAATGCCTTATCCTTTGTGATCATTTTGTTCCTATTCTCTATGTGGAGCATTCCCCTGACCATGTTGGCGATCCCTCCATTGATAGCAAGATTTTCTCCGCAATTACCGGCAGGGATACGACAGAGGAAGAGCTTTATCGGGCGGGGGAGCGACTCCTGAATCTACAGCGAGCCATCCTGGCCCGGGAAGGGCACCGTGGCAGGGAAAGTGATGTCCTGCCCGATGCGTGTTTTACCGCTCCCCTGGAGAGTGAGCGACTAAACCCCGATGTTCTCCTGCCCGGGAAGAACGGAGAGATTATCTCCCGAAAAGGGGCTGTGCTCGAAAAGGAAAAATTCCAGAAGATGCTTGGGGAATTCTACGAGCTCCGTGGCTGGGACCGGGAGACCGGCCTTCAGAAGGAAGCCCAGCTTGAGGCCATGGGACTCCATGATGTAGCCCGGGACCTCGCGGCGAGGGGACTCACGAACTGAGCCCTTAGAGATCCGCCGATTCGGACTTTTTTCGGGGCCTGTAGTCCACCGTCAGCTTGAGCCGAGCCGCCACTAGCGTATTGTTGCATCCGTTAAAGGAGGGTAAAGAGATGGCGAGGAAGAGCAAATATTTTGCGTTCCTTTTGTCGTGGCTGATGATCGGAGGAATACTGATATTAGCTCCCATCGCTAGGGTGTCTTCGGCCGCTGGCGTCTCTTCAGCTTTGGAGAAAGTGATAGAAGCGGCGCGGAAAGAGGGTCAGTTGGATCTTATGGTTAGATCCTCCACCGGCGAGAAAGGCGCGAGAGAGCTCAGCGCCGCTTTTAATAAGCGGTTCGGATTAAATATCAGGGTCAATGCGGATCTGGCTGGTATGGAGTCTCAAAAGTTTAACCAGGCGGTAACAGAGATCAAAGCGGGTATACCTCCTACTTTTGACCTGATGCAGGGGATGACTGATAACATTCTTGGTTTAAAGGGTGTGGACGGCGCGGAGCAGATCGAGAACTGGGAAGCATTCCTCGCTCAGATTGCGCCTGAGGCCTACAAAGTCAGGGAGAGAGTCAGCCCTTCGATTCTGGCTGGGTATGGGTTCCTTTGGTTGACTCAGACTCGCGGGCTTATTTATAATTCCAAGCTCATTTCCCTGCAGGAGCTTCCTAAGACATGGAAGGACAAGGGCGATCCGAAGTACCGAGGTGCGTTCTCAGTAATGCCTTTTACTTCCCTCTCCTTATCGGGTTTGCTTAAGTATGACAAGGAGGAATTGCTGGAAATCATAAGGTCGTGGGGCAGGAATAAACGGCAGGTTCTAACCTTTGCAGCCGGCGTGGAGCGGATGATGTTAGGGGAGCTCAAATTTCTTTACGGCAACGCTGGGTATTACTTCGGGCATAAAGCAATGGATCCTAATGCGCCTATTGGTTTGCGGTTCTTTGAGGACTTAACACCGACCGATCCAGTAATGTATGTAGTTCGTAAAGGTGCACGCCACCCTGAGGCTGCCAAACTGTTTGCCTTGTGGGCTACAGGGGCGGAGGCGAGTGATATTTTCAATAAGCATTCCCCAGAGGTCGAAAACCTCGTCCTTGGCAAAGGGCCCAATAGCGAGGCCATGTTAAACACCCTTAAGGAGCGAAATATCAAGCCTGTCAGTTGGTTTGATAGCCCGGAAACCCTCGAAAAGTTCCGCTGGTTCGAGACGAAAGAAGGGAAAGAGTACGCTCAAGCGATCGCCAGGGCACAAAGGGAAGGGAAGTAAAAGCCGTCGGCGGGTCTCATCGGCCGGCATTGGCAAATCCTCCTGCTTGAGGAGCGGGAATCCCCAGTTCCCTCAACTTCTTTTCCGGAATAAATCCGTTTTCGTCCCATTCCCTCGCTTGGTAATAGCCGTGGATCATCTCTCGCAATTCGTCAGCATTTAAGCCTACACCCTGGGCTACGCCGGTAGGAAGCTCCTCGCACAGTAGCCGTGGAGGAAGCCAGTCATCCTTGGGCTGCCATCCTTCTCGCTGGTTGAACAGTTTCTTAAGTGTGTGGATCCGCTCGCCGGTCCGGCGCAGCTCGACAGCGGAACAGGGCCAACCGGTGACCTTGCTAAGAAGCTCCGCCGACTCGGCATAAAAGTCAGTGAAGCACTTGCGCAGGAACTTGCAGACGATCAGCGAGTCCAGGACGGCGGCAAAATCCTCCGAGTCGACAACCAAAGCACCCCTTCCCGCATCTGCGCTCAAACGGTTAACCTCTCCGGAGAAGTCGGCTTCATAGGCGCCGGAGCGGTTGTGGCAGGCCCCCCTTGGGTTCACCGCCAGACCCAACGCCATAGTCTTTAAGCTTCGCGGCTCGTAACCGGGCATCTCCAACCCCTTGACGTGCATCGCCCAGTACATCGCTTCGTTACCCACCTGCAGAGCGGCGCTCCTCGAGCCTTCGGCCAGCAAGGCGCCGAGACCGCTGCGATTGGCGATCATGGGAATGGTCGCCAGCAGAGCGTCTGCTTGCCCAAAGCCTAGACCAAGCTTCTGAGCTTCAGGTAAGCAGCCCTTCTCCGCGCACTCCATCGCCCAGGCCAGAGTGCCGCCGGTGCTGATGGTGTCTAAGCCGTAGAGGTCACAGAGGCGCGCGGCCTGAAGAACCGCGTCCGGATCTTTAATGCCGCAAAGCGGGCCTAAAGCGAAAAGCGTCTCGTACTCGAGGCGTTGCTCTTGTCCGGAAAGAGATTTGAACAAGTGCTCACATTGGATCGTGCAGCAGGCGCAGCCATGCCTGCGGCTGAAACTGTTTTCCGTCAGGCTTTCTCCGCTCAGCAGTTCGACCTGGTCGAAGGTCGACTGCTGGAAGTTGCGCGTCGGCAGGCTGCCAAGACGGTTGAAAACGGCAAGATTGGCTACGGTGCCGATCTCGCGGTACTTGGAGGTCAGCGTGCCCAGGCTCCGCTCACGGAGGGAGGCCGCGATGGTTGCAACTCCACTCGGGTCGGCCACCGGGACTCCGCCCTCCCCGCGCAGGGCAACCGCCTTCAGTTTCTTGGACCCCATGACCGCACCCACGCCGCCGCGGCCGGCGTGACGCCCCTCATTGCTGATCGTGGCGAAGCGCACCTGATTTTCTCCCGCCTGGCCGATAGCTGCCACCCGCACCTCCGGATCCTGCAGCTCAGAACGGATGAGGGCTTCGCTTTCGCCGGCGCTCTTCCCCCAGAGATGTTCCCCGTTCCGCACTTCGATTTTTCCGTTTTTGACGAGGAGGTAGACCGGGGAGGAGGCCCTGCCGGTGATCACCAGGGCGTCGAGACCGATGCGTTTGAGCTCCAGGGCAAAGAAGCTGGAGGAAATCGAGTCGGCGATAAAGCCGGTGAGCGGCGACTTGGTGACCACGGCGTACTTGGCCGTGGTGGTGAGGCCGGTGCCGACCAGGGGGGCGCTGGCAAAGATCAAGGGGTTGGCAGGAGAAAGCGGCTCCACTCCCGGCGAGGCGAATTCATAGAGCAAGCTCGTCCCTAAGCCGATGCCGCCGAGAAACGCCCGCAGGCGAGATTCCTCCAGATCAATCCAAGAGGAGTGGCCGGTGTTGAGATCGATGTGGAGCAGTCGCCCGTGAAATCCGTACATGGCTCAACCACCCGCGTCGGCGGAGATGATCAAGATTTTATCCCCCGGGTTGACCTTGGTGCTCATGCTCCGGACAAAGTTCCGGCCATTGATATTACAGGCATGTCCGGTCGAGAGGCTGCTTTTGTCCGGCGCGATTACCGGGCCCACCAGGGTCGGAAGCTTCTCGGACAACGCTAACAAAACGTGCGCTAGGGTGGCATCCCGCGGAAGCTCCAGAGAAAGCTCTGCCGTCTTGGCCCGAAGGCGCGCGACCCCGAACAACTCGACCGTATATAATACCCGGTCGCCTCTGCTGTGGTCGATCTCTGATGGGACAGGCTTATCCATCGGCGAGGAATATAGCCTCTCAAGGTCGATATAGTCAACGGGGGGCTGAAGAGGGCCCGCTCGAGAACTGTGTGATTGAACACGCCATGGGACATGGCCTCCTCACCGCCTTGCCCTTTTCGGCCGCGAATTGGATTTTTTTGCCGGATACGATAGAATATTCTCATGCCGATGACGCCCGGTAAAGAAATCGAGACCTTTCCTAACCCTCGTCCGGGCAGGGATTATGAAATCAGCATGGAATGCCCCGAGTTTACCTGCTTGTGCCCGCAGACCGGGCAACCCGATTTTGCCGCTGTTCGAATTCGCTATGTGCCGGATGCGCTCTGCATCGAGCTAAAATCCCTCAAGCTTTACCTCTGGTCCTTCCGTGGGGAAGGGGCCTTCCACGAAGATGTTATCAATCGCATCCTGGACGATCTGGCGCAGGCCTGCCGTCCGCGCTCGATGACGGTCGTGGGGGATTTTAATGTCCGTGGAGGCATTCATACTGTAG
>Ga0209212_1009611_pt1 | contig 10046 bp, 8 predicted proteins | sample RifGroC2_FD_183996 | JGI IMG/M metagenome (GOLD analysis project Ga0209212, IMG submission 183996) | Groundwater microbial communities from Rifle, Colorado, USA - Groundwater C2 (SPAdes) (version 2) | ecosystem: Environmental > Aquatic > Deep subsurface > Groundwater | place: Rifle, Colorado... | reverse complement strand
ATGTCTCCGCCATTTCGCAACCGCACTTCCGAAATGAGGAGGTACAATTCCTTGCTCACAAGCTTCGCCGCCGCGAGGATCTGCAGAGCTTCCTGGACGTCCGCATTCCTGAGGGTCGAACCGGCTGAAAGCGGAAGGTCGCCGGCGATGCCGGTCAAGATTGGCAGATCGAACAACTCTTTGGAAACGGAGTGCGGCAGGACGACGCCATCTTCATCGAGGTAGAGTATCTCAGTGCCGTTCACGATGGCCATCGGAATCCTCTCCGTTATGACAATCTTCAAGGTCGCCGGCAGATCGCGTTCCACAACGGCTTCCTTAATAAAATGATGGCTTAGAATGTCCTTCCGGACTTCCATCAGATCGACCTTCTGCAATTGGACGTTCTTCTCGATCTTCACCAACTGCATGATCTCCGCCGTCTCGACGATCCGGTTTCCTTCGATCGTTAAACGACGCACCTTGAGGCCGGACTTCCAGAAGTTGGCGGAAACGACAAGCGCCAACGCCAACACGAGGAGTCCGGCGAACCCAAGTTTCAAATTGGTGGATGTCTTCATGCGACTTGCTTCTTCACATGGTCGGAGAAGCCGATGAGCTTGACTTCCAGTTCAAGCAGGATTCCCGTATTCTGGTGGACCGTGCGCCGTGCGATATCAAGGAGTGTAAACACGTCGGAGGCTTTTGCCCCACCGAGATTGACGATAAAGTTCGCGTGCTTCTCCGAGATTTGCGCGTTCCCGACACGTTTTCCCTTCAGTCCCGCCTGTTCAATGAGCTTTGCTGCGAACGTTCCAGATGGATTTTTGAACATGCTGCCGGAATTCGGCAAGCTCAGCGGTTGCGTCAGGTTCCGCTTCAGGATGATTTCGCGGCGTTTGCGGGACAGTTCTTCCTTATCTCCATTCGGAAGAGAGAAGCGAGCGCTCAGCACGACATCGCGTGTGAACCCGGACTTCCTGTATGCGAACTGCGCATCGTCCTTCGGCACGACCCGGATCTCGCCGTCTCGGAATACTTCGACCTCGACGATGTGGTCGGAAATTTCGCCCCCATGCGCTCCGGCGTTCATGACCACCGCACCGCCCACACTTCCCGGAATTCCAGCCAACATCTCGACACCTTGCAGGCCGTTCTGAATGCAGAAGTCGACAAACTTCGGCATGTGCACTCCTGCCTCAGCTCGTACGAGCTCACCCTCCATTTGGATGGTGGAAAGTCCGGCTTCGAGATTGATCGCCGCACCACGAAGACCTTCATCGCTGACGAGAAGGTTACTTCCTCGCCCAAGCATCAACGAAGGAAAGTTGTTTTTCTGAAAGTACTTGATGATTTCGACGAGATCAGACTTGTCTGCCGGCTCCACATAGTAATCTGCCGGGCCGCCGACGCGCATGGAGGTGTACTTCGCCAGCGGCTCGTTAATGGCAATGTACCCGTGAAAGAACTGTTTGATGTCGCTTAGAGATACCATAAGAACCTTGGCAGACCGAATGTGGTCGAAAACTGTTCCACGCAACTCTCAGCCACGATTACGCCGGCTATCGCTGTTCGTGCTGTTGCAGGAATTCCTCACCATACTTCCAAATATCTCCGGCACCCATGGTGATAACGATGTCGCCGCTCCTGATGACCGACTTCAGATAGCTCGGAATTTGTTTCTTATCCGGGACGTAGTGAGCATCTTTGTGACCGAATCGTTTTGCGGCGTGGACGATGAGCTCGCCCGTCACCCCCTGGATGGGCTCTTCCCGTGCAGGGTACACGTCTGTTACGATCAGTACGTCGGAGAGCAAAAACGACTTCCCGAATTCCTCGTAGAAATCGCGCGTACGGGTGTAAAGGTGAGGCTGAAATACGCACACCACTCGTCTCCGCCAGCCGGATTTTACTCCGGCAAGCGTTGCCCTGCACTCGGTCGGATGATGAGCGTAGTCGTCATAGAGTGTGACGCCATCGAGTTCTCCCTTTTTCTCCCACCGCCGATAGACGCCTGAGAACTTCTCGATGCCGGCCTTGACGCTTTCGAACGAGACACCAAGCTCGAGCCCTACGGCAATAGCAGCCAGAGAGTTCTGCACATTATGCTTGCCCGGCACTTGAATCGTCACCTGGCCCAAATCATCCCCCTGCCGCACGACCGTGAATGTTGACAGGTTGTCCTTGTGGCGAATGTCGACCGCCTGCACATCGGCTTGCGGATTGAGGCCGTAGGTGATGATCTTCTTCCTGCTGAACTGCGGCATGATATCGAGCAACGCAGGCTCGTCAAGGCAGAGGACGACAAAGCCGTAGAACGGGACTTTTGAAGCAAACTGAATAAAGGCTCCTTTGATATCCTCGAGATCGCGATAGCAGTCGAGATGATCCGTCTCCAGCGTCGTCAAGACTGCGATGGTGGGCGTGATCGAGAGGAAGGAACGATCAAACTCGTCCGCTTCAACGACGATGAACTCCCCGTGGCCGAGCCGGGCGTTTGTGCCGCCCAATCCGCTCAGCTTGCCCCCGACGATCACCGTGGGGTCGAGATTTCCTTCCATCAACACGAGGCTGATCATCGAGGTCGTCGTTGTTTTGCCGTGTGTTCCGGCAATCCCGATGCCATACTTCAGGCGCATAACTTCCGCGAGCATCTCGGCTCTACGGATGATCGGAATCTTGCGTCGTTGCGCTTCAAGTAGCTCCGGATTGTCAGGCCCCACTGCCGATGAGTAGACGAGAGCGTCCACGTCAGGCCCGATGTTCTCGGCCCGATGTCCTTCAGAGATGGTTGCTCCCAGTTTTTGCAGGCGCTCCGTGACCTCGCCCAGTCCTTTGTCGGACCCGCTGACGTTGAAACCTTGATCGAGCAGAATCTCGGCGATGCCGCTCATGCCGATTCCGCCGATGCCCACAAAGTGAAGCTTCTTGATTGATGAAAACATTCAGTATCCGGGATGATTCGTTGATCGATCCATGTGTTGATCGCTCTGCGAGCGAGGTAACTCATTCTTGCGCCGCCAACGAGAATGGCGCTGATGTTCTACACCGGCTTCCTTCTCTTCATCCCAAACTGGCGTCGCTTCCCTTTTGGAACGCGCTCAGCGATGCGCTCCATATCGGCGACAAGCTCGCGGTCTCTTTCATATCTACCGACGCGTATGCGAAACAATCGGCGCCTCGCTTTCATTTTGAAGACAACAAGCTGAAATCGCCCCGCTGTCTGGACGAGCATCTCGCGGCCGATATGCATCCACTCGATGTCTGAGAGTTTGATCTCACGATCCCTGTGCCGGGAGTGAAAGATGATGCGATCGTCTTCGATGATTAGCTTTCGGTTGCGAACAAGGTTCAAGATCAACGTTGCCAGCGAAAGAGCAACGAAGAGAATCATGATATAAACGATCGGGTCGCTGAAGACGAGCGTGAAGCGGTCTTCGAAATAGCTCCCTCTGATCCCTGCGTAGATCAGGAACACCAACAAGTACGAAAGCGACTGTTGATAGTAGAAATCGAGTTTGTATTTGTACACCTTGTGCATCGAGAATCCCTAGCGGGTAAACTGAAGAATCATCTCGGCAATTCGACGTCCGGCCTCCGGCTTTCCGAGCGTCAGACTGGCCTCGCGCATTCGGGCGAGGCGCCGTTGGTCCTTCAGCAAATCGAGAATCGCCGGTTTCAGTTTCTGTGACGCGTCGGCGTCGGCGATCATCAATCCGGCACCGCCGTCGACCATTGCTTTTGCGTTGTGCGTCTGATGATCGGCTGCGGCGTGGGGGTACGGGACCAGGATTGCCGGCTTGCCGACGCGCGTCAATTCGGCCAGCGTTGTCGCCCCCGCCCGGCATACGACAATATCCGCGGCGGCAAAAGCGTATTCCATCCTGTCAATGAACGCTCCGAGCCATCCCACCGATCTGCTGCCGATAGCCTGTTTCACCCTCTCAATGTCCCTTTGCCCGGTCTGCCAGATGAGCTGAATGCCGGCAGCCAGCAACTCCTCAATCGATCCCAGCACCGCATTGTTGACGGAGGTTGCGCCCAGACTGCCTCCGAGGACAAGAACGGTCTTCCTTGTCTGATCAAGGTTGAAAAACCCTCTTCCATCTTCTTTTGAAGCGATGCCGAGCGATTCTCTCGTCGGTGTTCCGACCACTTCAACGTTGTCGGTTCGCTTCAGCCATTTCATCGTAGCATCAAATGCCGTGAAGACTTTGTTCACTCTACCCGCCAGAAGGCGGGTCGTGAAGCCCGGGTAACTATTCGATTCATGCAACACCGTCGGAATGCCGAACCAGGTTGCCACGGATAGAATCGGACCGCATACGTACCCTCCGGTTCCGACGACCACATCCGGCTGAAAGCGTTTGATGATGACGAACGACTGAACGAGCGAAACGGCGACCTTCACAGGAAACAGGAGGTTGTCAAGTGTTAATCTCCGGTGAAGTCCGCTGATCCAGATCGTCTGGAACGGATAGCCGCGTTGAGGCACGACGCGCGCTTCGATTTTGTTCTTTGTCCCGATGAACAGAAGCTCCGCCGCCGGCTCGATCTTCCGCACCTCGTCTGCAATCGCAAGCGCGGGGAAGAGATGACCGCCTGTTCCGCCGCCGGCAAGGAGAATTCTCGGATTCTGAGCTGCCACATCGTTTCCTAGTACACTTTCACGGTCTTGTCTTCCAGCGGTTGAAGCGCTGCAACGCCCTCGGGCACTTTTGGCGCACGCGGATGCAAATCGGTCTGTGCCGAGATGTTCAGCAACGCGCCGACGGCAAACGAGGTGAAGAGGAGCGACGATCCACCGTAGCTTACAAACGGCATTGGAAGCCCGGTTGTCGGAAGAATTCCGAGGGTCACCCCTGCATTCACCAAAGCATACAGCGTAATGACGCTGGTGATCCCGATTGCCAGCAATCGACCGAACTCATCACGCGCGAATTTGGCGATCTTGAATCCACGCAGCAGAATGACAAGGAACAAGGTCAAAAAGAACATCGTCCCGAGAAATCCATACTCCTCCCCGACAACGGAGAAGACGAAATCGCCGTATGACTCGGGCAAAAAGAAATCGCGTTGTTTGCTTTCGCCGGGGCCGACCCCGAGCAGACCGCCGTTCCCGAAGCCGATGATACCCTGCCAAAGCTGATAGTTCTGGCCCCCGCCGCCCGAGGTTCCATCGATGTAGGACTTCAGGCGCTGCATCACGTGCGGTCGCGAGAGAGCGACACCGACGAGAAGCGGAAGGGCCGCACCGATGGTTCCGAACACGTGGAGAAAGCGGGCCCGACTGATGAACAGCATGACCAGACTGATCAGGATAATCATGGAGCCGGTGCTGAAGTTCGGCTGGAGGAGCACAAGCCCGGCAACACTCCCGATCCAGATCATCATCGGCATGAAGCCCTTCTTGAATTCTCTGATGGTATCTCCCTTCGTGGAGATGAGCGTACAGAGATGGAACAGGAGGGCAAACTTCGCAAACTCAGAGGGCTGCAAGCTCAATCCTCCGAATCGCAGCCAACGCGCCGCACCCTTCACTTCGCCGCCCAGAACGAGCGTAATGGCAAGGAACGCGATTGCCAGAAGGACGGCCGTCTTCGTAAGCTTCCTGTACTTTCTGTAATCGATCGTCATGCCGACGAACAGCGCGATGAGTCCGAGCAACACTTTCAGGGCGTGAAGATTCAGCAGCCGGTTGCTTTCGCCGAACTTTTCGTAGGCCCACGTTGCCGATGCGCTATAGACGACACCGAGACTCAGCACCATCAGCGTGAGGACGGCTACCAGAGTTGCGAGGTCGATATGATTCCGTTGAATTTTGGTCATTGTCTTGGAGCCACCCGGCTTCCCGTTCTGCGGACTGAAGAGAGAGGGCCGGGGAGTTTCTCCGCTCAAAGATGTTTTACCAGTTCTTTGAACACCATGCCGCGCTGTTCGTAATCTTCGAACCAATCGAATGAAGCGCACGCGGGGGAGAGGAGGACGACATCGCCCGGCTGCGCCGTGCTCTGTGCGAGCAGCACAGCTTCATCCATCGCATTGGCTCGCTTCACGGTTATGTAACTTGAAAACGCTTTCTCAACCTTTTCGGCAGACTCTCCGATGGCGATAATTCCCCTGACGTTGTTCCTCACGAGATCGACGATCCTGCTGTAATCATTCCCTTTGTCGCGTCCGCCAAGCATCAACACAATCGGCTGCTCGAACGCCTGCAACGCGTACCAGACGGCTTCAACGCTTGTCGCTTTAGAGTCGTTGTAGTACCGCACGCCGTTCACCTCACGCACAAATTCCTGCCGGTGTTCAACTCCCTTGAAATTCTTCAGCGTCGCTCGGATCGACGCCGTTCCAACGCCAAGAAGCTGTCCCGTCAGCGTTGCAGCCATCGCGTTGTACAGATTGTGTGGTCCTCTGATGCTGATCTGGTCGGTCTTGATGATGTCCGAGCGTTTTCCGTTTGAAACTGTCACAAGCATTCCGTTTTCAACAAACGCCCCTTCTTCCAGTATCCTTTGAATGCTGAACGGAATGGTCCTGCAGCGTGCCGTTGAGACGGCCTTCGAGGTCCACGTATCATCCGCGTCGTAAATCAACGCATCATTGCCGGATTGATTCATGAAGATGCGTGCCTTTGATGCGGCGTATAGTTCCATGGAGTTATCATATCGATCCATGTGGTTCTGCGTGATGTTCATGATGATCGCAATCTTCGGGCGAAACGTCTCGCAGTGGTCAAGCTGGAAGCTGCTTACTTCCAGAACTGCAATATCTGAAGAAGCCAGGTCCAGAACGACCGATGAGAATGCCGTCCCAATGTTGCCCGCAACAGCATGTTTCTTTTTTGCATCGCCGAGGATCCTCCCTACTAACGTGGTTGTAGTTGTTTTCCCGTTGCTACCGGTAATGGCAACAATCCCGACGGAGTCAGGACAGAACCAGCTTGCGACTTCTACCTCGCTGACGACTTTCAGAGCACGCGTTTGCGCTTCACGCACCACGGGAGCGTTACTGGGAACTCCCGGACTGATAACCATCAAGGAACAATCATAGACGCGATCCGTGTGACCGCCAAGTTCGTAGGGGATGCCGGCCTGAGCGAGAAGCGGTAGCGGCGATTTTCCCCCTTTGGGAACAAGCTTCTCTTCTGGATCGCGATCACTGACGAACACTCGCGCACCACTCGTCTGGAGCAGTCGCGCAACGGCAACGCCGCTGCGCGCCGCCCCGATGACGGAGACCCTTTCATTTCGAAGCCGAGAGACATCCATTTAAAACATATCAGAGCCAGACGTTTCGCCCACGGACTTATTGATTTCCCCGACCGCACCACCACGGTGCCGTGGCAGCCGTTTTGAGTCTTTGCGCGTCCCTACCGAACCTTGAACGTCGCCAGACTCAGAATCATCAGAAGGATCGCCAGGATATAGAACCTCGTGACGATCTTCGGCTCGGGCCAGCCGAGCAACTCAAAATGATGATGGATTGGCGCCATCTTGAAGACGCGCCGCCCTTCTCCGTACCTCCTTCTTGTGTATTTGAAATACAGACGCTGGATGATCACGGAGAGCGTCTCCATCAGAAACACACCGCCAAGGGTCGGCAGCAGCAACTCTTTTTTTATCAACACACACATGGCGCCGATCACTCCTCCGAGCGCAAGCGAGCCGGTATCTCCCATAAACACTTGAGCGGGGTATGAATTGAACCAGAGAAATCCAAGCGCTGCTCCCACCAACGCGGCGCAGTAGATCGCGAGCTCGCCGTTCCCCCGCAAATGCGGAATGGTGAGATACTTACTCCACTCTGCGTGGCCGGACACGTAGGCGATGATGCCGAGGGTCATGGCGACGATGCCAACGGTTCCGATTGCGAGACCGTCCAGACCGTCAGTGAGATTCACCCCGTTCGACAATGCTGTAATGATGAAAACAACGAGCGGAATGTAGAACCATCCGAAATCAATCTCGAGATGTTTGAAAAACGGTACAGTTGATTTTGACTTGAGCGCGACGAGACTTGGGTCGATCCATTCGGGATGGAAGAAAATCACTCCTCCCACAACGAGCCCGACGATCACCTGACCGACGATCTTGTACCTCCCGATCAATCCCTTAGGTTTCTTCTTCACGACCTTGAGATAGTCATCAAGGAACCCAACTGCGCCGAGGACCACCGTAACGAAGAGAATGAGAAGAACATAGCTGTTCTGAACATCGGCCCAAAGAAGAGCCGGAAGCACAAGTGCAGCCAGCACGATCAGCCCCCCCATGGTCGGAGTTCCGGCCTTGCTCAAATGGGTCTTCGGGGCTTCCAGCTTTGCGGCCTCCCCAATCTGGTGCTCCTTAAGCTTCCGGATGATCAAGGGGCCAAGCCAAAACGCGATGACAAGGGCCGAGACGGCCGCCGCTCCCGCCCGAAACGTGATGGAGCGAAACATGAACGATCCGGGGATGTCGATCAGCGTGTCGAGATATTTTATGAGGTGGTAAATCATGGTCAGGAGATCGTTCCGGAAAACCTCTGAGAGTTCGCAGAGGCCTTCGCGTGAATTCCGGCTCTACGCCGCCCGCTCCGATCCGTCAGAGGCAACCGGAGTGAGCTTCAATCTTTCCGTCAAAAACGTTACTACATCCTCCATTTTCATTCCCCGTGAACCCTTGATGAGGATAATGTCTCCGCTGGCGACGAGCTCAACCAGGTATTCCGAGAGAATGTTTTTCTGATCGTAGTGTACTTTGAATCTGGTTGTCGCCGCATCGTACGTGTGTTTCGAGAGCGGGCCGTACGTGAGCAGATACTCGATGCCATACGCTTTGGCGAGTTTGCCGACGCGCATGTGCTCATCCTTTGCACTCTCGCCGAGCTCCAGCATATCGGCGAGCACGGCAATCTTCTTGCCGGTTACGGTTGCGGCGTTCAGCGTTTCGAGCGCGGCGAGCACGGAGTCAGGATTCGAATTGTACGTATCGTTAAGAACCGTTATGTTGCCAAGTTTGAGCATCTGCATCCGCTTGCCGGTGCCGGTAAACGAAGAGATTGCGCGCTGAATCTTGGCGGCCGGAACTCTGAATGTCAATCCGACCGTTGTAGCGGCCAGAGCGTTCAAGGCATTGTGCCGACCCGGTAAGGAAAGCTCCAAAGAAAACCCCTTCTTGCCGCGTGCCTTTACGTCAAGCCGGGCACACGCATACTGATTCACTCCTGCCACCGTTCCCTGTACCGCCTTTGTCCCTTTGCCGAATCCATAGGTGATGGACTTCTTCAATCCCCTCGCTTGTTTCAGAGTTCGAGCGTCGTCACCGTTAACAAATCCCACAGCAACATTCTTGCGATGCTTCCTCAGCCAATCGAAGGATTCACCTTCGGCTTTCGCGACTCCCTTGACCGACCCGAAAAACTCAAGATGCTCTCGACCGACAGTGGTGATCAGTGCATGGGTCGGCTCGATGACGCCGCAGAGGTACTCAATCTCGCCAAAGTGGTTTGTGCCGATCTCGACGACGGCGATCTGATGCTCTTTCTCAAGCCGAAACAATGTCTGCGGTACGCCGATAGGATTATTCAGATTGCCGTTCGTGCTCAACACGCGATACCGCTCCGAAAGCACGGAGGCGATCATATCTTTTGTGGTCGTCTTGCCGTTACTCCCTCCGACAACGATAAACGGGATCTTGAACTTGCGGCGATGAGTCCGGGCCAGCTCTCCAAGAGCGAGAACAGTGTTCACAACGATCAAACGAGGCACGTTTATGCTTGAGAGCAGGATCGAATTCGAGTCGGCCCACTTCTTTTCCACAACCAATGCGGCGGCGCCGGCTTCAACAGCCTTTGTGACAAAATTGTGGCCGTCATACTTTTCGCCCCTGATGGCAACAAACAGGTCGCCGGTCTTCACAATCCTTGAGTCTGTCGAGACTCCCGTGCAGTGGAGCGCTTTCACCTTGTCGAACCCGAGAGCTTCCATATGACCGGCACTCAGGATGTCGTTCGCCGTGAACTTCATGCGCCGATCAGCTCCTGTATCACATCCCTGTCGCTGAAAGGGAGCTTCTCCGTCCCGATCA
>Ga0209212_1009610_pt1 | contig 10046 bp, 6 predicted proteins | sample RifGroC2_FD_183996 | JGI IMG/M metagenome (GOLD analysis project Ga0209212, IMG submission 183996) | Groundwater microbial communities from Rifle, Colorado, USA - Groundwater C2 (SPAdes) (version 2) | ecosystem: Environmental > Aquatic > Deep subsurface > Groundwater | place: Rifle, Colorado... | reverse complement strand
AGCCCGGCGAAGAGAAAAATGAGCGCCCCGCTTTTGAAGGAATGGAAGCCCTTTACCCCCATGGCCACGCGCTCAAAAAGCAGCCGGACCTTCGGGAAGCGGGCAAAAAGCCCCGAGAACCACGCATGCGCCACCAGCTCGTCGGCGAAGATCAGCACGGCTATCCCCGCGGACAGCCCCGCCACCAGGCCCCAGAGCAGGCCGCCATAGTTCATGAAGCCGCCGGTAATGCCGCCGAAGCGCGCCGCCACGGCGAACATCAGGAACAGCACGATAACGTCCAGCAGCCGCTCCACCAGTATGGTGGCCAGCACCGTTATAAGCGGAACTTTGAACAGCTTGGCGGCGAAGGTGGCGCGGGCCAGCTCGCCCAGCCGCAGCGGCAGGATATTGTTAAGGGCCAGCCCGGCCGATTCCAGCCTGAAGGCGTCCGCCAGGCGCACCTCCGGGTTGGACGGGGTCAGCAGCAGGCGCCAGCGCGCCCCGCGGAAAACCAGCTCAAGGACGACGATGAACGTGACGGGGATTATGTAAAGGGGATTGACCTTCGAGTAAATAGCCGCCAGCCTGGAGAATTCGATATTGCGGAGGGCGAAATACAGCAGTATGACGCCCAGGAGAAACCCCGCAACAATAGAAACTTTAGCTTTCATAAATTTGGAGGATTAGAGGACTACACCCCCGCCCCGATGCTCTTCAGGAACGCGTCCTCGCCGGCCGGCCGGCCCAGGAATTTTTCCACCTGCCCCGCCTCGTCGTAGCTGCGCCCGGAGGCCAGGATAAGCTCCCGGTATTTCGCGCCGGTCTCCGGGTTCATCACGCCGGAGGCCTCGAAGGCCCCGAAGAGGTCCATGGCTATCACCTCGGACCAGAGGTAGCTGTAATAGCCGGCTTCGTAGCCCCCCATCAGGTGGCCGAAATTGGCCTGCGGGTGGGTGCCCGGGCTGAGCGGTATAAGCGCTATCTTCTTCATCAGCTTCTCATAGAGCTTCGTGGTGTCCACCTTGCCGCGCGCCGTGTGGTAGCGCATGTCCAGCACGCTGAAGAAGAGCTGGCGCAGGTACGCCAGGCCGGAATCCATGTTCTTGGCGTCGATAAGATTCTTTATGGTCTGTTCCGGCAGTTTCTCGGCCGGGTTCCTGAAATGGCCGGAGATGCGCCTGAGCACGGCCGGGGAGTAGGCCCAGTTCTCCAGCATCCTGGACGGAACCTCCACGAAGTCCCGGGAAACGCTGGTGCCGGAGAATTTGCCGTACTTCGCCTTCGTGAAAATATTATGGGTGACGTGGCCGAATTCATGGAACAGCGTTACCACCTCGTCGAACTTGAGCAGGGGCGGGAGATCGCCGGAGGGAGGAGAGAAATTGCCCACTATCGCGGCCGCCGGCAGCTCGTAGGAACCGTCCTCAAGCTCGCGCCCGTGCCTGAGGCCGAAACAGGCCGCGTGCTTGTACTTGCCTTCGCGCGGGAACAGGTCGAAATAGAAATAGGCCGCCACGGAGCCGTCCGGATTCTTCACCTCGTAGGCGCGCACGTCGCTGTGCCAGGCCGGCAGCTGCGCCGGCACGAAGCTGGCGCCGAATACCTCGCCGAACACCTCGAACATCCCCTTCACCACCGTTTCCAGCGGGAAATATTCTTTTATCTTTTCGTGGTCTATCGAATATTCAGTCTTTTTGAGCAGGTTGTTGTAATAGCCGGTTTCCCAGGAGTTCAGGACCTTATCCCCGGTCCCCTTCAGTTTGAGGCGTACCCTCAGCTCCTTGCGCCCTTTTTTCTTCAGCTTCGCCTGCGTGCGCTCCAGGAAGGCGAAGACGGTTTCGCTGTTCTTGGCCATGCGGTCGTCCAGCACATAATCGGCGAAAGACGCGAACCCCAGCAGACCCGCTATCTTGCGGCGCAGGGCTATCGCGTCCTCCATCAGCTTTATATTCACGCCGGAGCAGCGGTTGTTGTACATCGCCTCCAGCCGCCGGCGCGCGTCCCCGCTTTCCGCGTTCTGCATGAAAGGGACATAGTCCGGGTAGTTCATGGTGACCAGGTAGCCGCCCTTTTCGGACTTCTTCAGCCGCGCCCTGAAATCTTCAGGCAGGCCCTTCAGCTCGGCCTCCGTCAGCTCCAGCGCGTCGGTAACCTCGCGCAGGTTCTTGGAGAACTGCAGTTCTATGCCGATGAGCTCCTTCATCAGCTTCTTGATCTTGTTCTTTTTGCGGAGCTCCAGCCCCAGGCCGTTGCGCTTGAAATCCAACAGGGTCTTTTCCAGCAGGCGGGCGTCCACTTCGCCCAGCTTTTCGCCCTTCGCGGCGTACTCGTTCAGCGCGCTGAAAACGTCCTCGCGCGTGAACAGGTCCACCGAGTACTGGCTGATCTTAAGCTCCAGCTCCTGCCCAGCCTTGCGCAGCGCCTCGTTATCCGAAACATAGGCCAGCAGTATCGGCAGCTGGACGGCCTCGCCGAAGTTGCTGACCGCGTGCTCGAAGGCCAGCATAGTATTCTTAAAATCGCGCTGCGCGGCCGGAATAGCCGCCAGTACCTTGAGCTTTTCCTCAAGCTCCTTTATGACGGTCTCTGAAAGCGTTTTAACCTGCTCAGGGGTATAAGAAAACTCAGGCGCCTTCGACATAAAGCCTCCATCAGTGAATAATATAAATATTATATCAAAGGACAGGCCCCCGACTTCGCATCTCGCGGTCTTTTTCCCTCTCCCGTCCCAAGGGCCCACCAGGGCCTAGGCCCTAAAACTCCCCCCCCTTGGGCCCTCCGCCTCTGCTGAAAACCTTTATTAACCGCTAAACTATAGTCATGACAAACAAGAACCTTAAGTTCCTCTCAGCAGCCCTCTCCCTGGTGGTCCTCGGCGCCTCGGCCGTAAAAGCCCAGGATTTCAACCTCAACAGCATAAACGCCGCCGACATACAGGCCATGCAGGCCGATAAAGGCATTTTCGATTTCATAAAGCCCGACAAGCCCGAAACCCAGACCGTGAAAGAATGGACCGTCATGGTCTTCATGAACGCCAAGAACAACCTCAGCGACAGCCAGTTGCTGGGCCTGGTCGGCAAATGGGCGGAAAAAGATATTAAAGAAATGAAGCAGGTCGGCTCCAACGACAAGATCAATATCATCGTCGAGCACGGCATCAAGGGCAAAGGCTCCCGCCGCCTGCTGATAACCAAGAAAGGCAGCATCCTCTCCTCCGGCGAGAAAGTCTACGGCGAATACCCCAACGCCGACATGGGCGACTACAAGCGCGTAGTAGAGTTCGCCAAGTGGGGCAAGACCACCTTCCCCGCCAAGAAATATATGCTGGTACTCTGGAACCACGGCATGGGCTGGATAGACCCCACCATGGAGACTCCCCCTTCCGGCACCGGCACCACCGCCAAGGGCATACTCTTTGACGACGAGACCAAGAACTACGTCCGCACCGCCCAGATGGGCGAGATGATGAAGCAGATCGGCTACGTGGACATCCTCATGCAGAACGCCTGCCTGCAGCAGATGGCCGAAGTCCTCTACGAGATGAAAGATTACACCGGCCTGTTCGTGGGCTCCGAAGAGACCATGCTGGCCCAGGGCTTCGACTACGAGAAGCTGCTGAACTTCATGAACGCCAACACCGCCTTCAGCGACGCGCAGCTCAGCGACTTCCTGATGAACTGGTACAAAGAGTTCTACGCCGGCGGAATGCACGTGGGCCCCATCTCCATGCCGCTGGACAAGATGGGCGCCACCCTTTCCACCGTGCGCCCCGCCGCCCTTAACGAACTGCCCGCCTACCTGGACGCCTTCACCGCCGCGGTCATGCGCAACAACGAGACCGAGTCCGTCAAAGCCGCCATCGGCAGCGTCATCCGCTTCACCAGCCTGGACCCCGCCAACGACAAGAAGAAGATGATAGCGGCCTACGCCGACCTTTACGACTTCGCCCGCCTCATGGGCCAGAACGCCAAAGCCCAGGAAACGAAGCAGGCCGCCGAAGCCCTGATGGGTTTCATAAAGACCCGCCTGGTGCTGCGCTCCGTCGGCCTGAACGCGGACGCCGAGAACGGCTACGATTACACCAAGGTCGGCGGCCTGGCCATCAACACCACCATGAAAATAAAGACCGTTCCCCCGCAGCTGGCCGCCATCTACGAAACCAAGTACGGCGACCTCTCCCTCTCGAAAGCCTCCCAGTGGGACGAGTTCGTGACCTGGACCGACGGCGTCTGGCGCAACTAAGTGCATCGCCCAGCAAAAAAAGAACCCGGGGAAACTTCCCCGGGTTTCTTTTTTCAACCTGTTAGAACTTTACAAATAACGCTAAAAACCAGTCGACAGCGAGATCATGTGAACGGCGCCGATAGCGCCGAAAGGGATAAAGGCGTAATCCAGCCGGCTCGAGCGGAAGCCCACACCACCTCCCATGGCAAAGCCGCCCCCGCTGACATCACCTGCGGTGCGTGTGTTGTAACCGAGCCGGCCTGAGAAAGCCCACTCATCGCTACCGAAATTGTACTCCGACCCCAGCCCCACAAAAGGCTTATTATCCCTGGGGAAATTAACGTCCAGGGCCCCCAACCAGGTTCCGCGTATCTCCCAGGAAGCACCAAACTTATAATTAACCGGCAGGGGATCGGATTCCCTGTCGAACTTCATCTTGCCGCCCAGGTTCTGCGCTGCAAAAGCCAGCTTCAGCCGGGCAGACGCCCGGACAAGCGCCCCGATGTCAGCCGCAAAAGCTGAAGCGGAGCCGACCAGCCTGGAATCTATATGTTTCAAAGACAGCCCAAGCTCCGCCCCGCCTATGCTGCGGCATAGCCAAGTGACACGGCCATATCCCTGGGCCGCATGACCCCGCCGGTCTCAAAGCCAAGGTCGTCGGTTTCCATCACCTTGCCGGCAGAAAGATACTGCACACCGGCCCCGACCGCGCCCTTCCCGAGAGGCTGTGCGTAGGCGAGGAAGTCATGCTTGAGTTCACCGAAAAGGGTCGCATGGCTGAATGAGAAGGACCGGCCGGAAAGACTGGCTAAAGCGGCGGGGTTCCAATAGAGGGCGTCAGCATCTTTTGTGACGGCGGTATAAGCTTCGCCCATTGACGCAGCTCGCGCGCCGATTGGGAGTTTAAGGAATTGCGCTCCGGAAGTACCCTTATTCCCGATTTCGAATAAAGCCATTGCCTGCATGGCGCAAACCGCCACGAGCATCAAGCAGAAAATGACACCTCTCCCTTTACGCGTCATCTTTCTATCACCAACTTGAGTAACTTCTTGCCCCCGCTCCCTTCGACCAAGGCCAGGTAAAGGCCGCTCGCAACGGCACTATTCGCCTTGTTCCGTCCGTCCCATACAGCCATGCCAGACACATCTGCATTGCCTTCCCACAGAAGTTCTCCCAGGTAGGTGTATATCCTAACCCGGCCGTCGGCGGGGAGGTTCCTGAACGTGTACTTCTGGCCTGGGTTGCGCGATGGCCTCAACGGGTTGGGGCCGACCGTAACTCCGGAAAGGGTTGCGGACGGCGTGACCTGCATTACCTGAAAAAGAGAGAAATGTCGCGTGACGGCTGTTATCCTGTTGTTCGCCGGGTCACGTGTGGAGGGTAGCGGTACCCAGACGCCATGAGCATCGTCGTAGCGCGTCAGCACCAGCTTGCTCTCGTCCATGCCGCCAAAGTCGGAGTCCCTATAGCCGACCGTAATCTCCACGTTGCGCGCCGGCTGCAGGGCCTTATCCAGCGTTACTTCCAGGCTTACCGGCGAACGCAGCGCCCGGACCCCGGCGGTAGGAAGGGGCACGAGCCAGGCAGCAGGCGTTTTTATTGTTATGTTCACCGCCTCTGGGAACGAGCCGGCCGGGATATTGGCCTTTACTTCCCCAGAAGGTCCGCTATACAGCACTTCCCTGTCAACTCCGGCCAACACAGCGGTTTGGGCGGGCGAACTGTATTTTGATATCGCCGCCGCATACTCGGTCGTCACCCCGCCCCCGTTCACGGCCCGCACGCTCATATAGACGCTGGTACCTTCGGCGAGATTTACTACCGCGCTCGTGCCAGAGACCGCGGCGATCGTCACCGTGGAAGCGCCTGCGCCCCACTGGGCCACCTCGTAAACAGTCCAGGCCGGGTTGCCGTTGGCTGACCAGGAGATAGCGGCGGACGAAGCCCAGACATTGTCGAAAATGATGGCAGCTGGCGGCAGGGCCAGCGTTGATGCACTGCCAAGATCCACAAAGGCAGCCCCGACCGGGTCGTAAACGCGGCTATAATAAATGGTGTTCACTCCAAGACCATTGAATGCCGCCTGGGTACTGTACGTTGAGGAAGACATGTAGGAAGGCGAAAAGTCCGGGGATGTGGATATGGAAGCGTAATAAAGGGTTGCCGTTTGGTAAGTGGAGGCCCAGACAGCGGTCAGGCTACCGGTGCTGAGCGCCGTGAAAGGCGCAGGCGCCACCCCCTGCTGCGCCCCGGCCTCATCCGCGTAAGTGAACCAGCCCAGCCATGCTGAACGGAGTTTATTAGAACTAGATGGTCCGGACCCTCCCGCCACATACACATCGCCGTTGCGGGAAACAGCGGCTGAAACGCCATCATCAAAATAGTCAGGCAAATCGATAGTCATCGATGAAAGGATTACCAAGTCCGGACTGAGTCTAGCCAGTAATAACTTATTTTGGAATGCGCCAACGGCTATTATGTTGTTGTCAGGTGCGACAACTATCCTCTCGACCCTTGTGTTCGGCAAGCCGTCCTGAAGACCGTGGAAGGTCATGGAGGAGATCAAATTAAGCTCATAATCGAATTTCGCCACGAATCCTCCGTCAGCATCTATGCCCCCCACAAGGATTCTATGCGAATAGGTGCTGACGCCGACCGTGAACGGCGTGGTGGTACTGAAAAAATTTACTGATGAAATTTCCACCAGAGCAGGTGCGTCTTTCACCAAAACACCAACTGAGGACCCTCCGCCGGGAGGGAAGCCAAGGCCCACCGAATAGAGATTCCCGAATTCATCTGCGGCGATATCATTAAAGCCATAAGGGCCCGGGAAGGGCGCCGTTGATAGCAGCACCAGGTTAGAGTCAAACTGCCATGTGCCGGATGTGCCGGCATAAGTTGACTCCTGCCCAGAAAGGAAGATGCTGCCCGCAATCACTCTTAATTTGCCGGCAAAGTTAAAACTCCCTGAAAACGGCTGTGATGAAACGAACTGTAAATCCTTGTCGTATTTATATACTGCCTTGAGATTTCCATTGCCCCACGCTTCTTCCGTGCGAAAATAGATATTCCCGGAGTCGTCCATATCCATGTATACTTTTTGATTACTGTTAAAACCGGTCGCAGAGGATATCCGCACCAGATGAGGAGAATATTTAGCTACCAAACCGCTATTCACATAGTCTCCGCTCCCTGAGACATATGCACTGCCGTCAGGACCGAGCGCAACACTATCCAGATGCGTGAAGCTATCGGGGTCTTCACTATTTATTGTTACCGAAGACACACAAGAAAGAGCTTCATCCAACTTTGCAAGCCAGAGATCCGAATTAATTTCCCCTCCCCTGCGTGACGCGAAATTGCCAGCCAAAAAGACGTTCCCCTCCTGGTCCGAAACAATTGATCTTCCGCGATTATAATAAAAGTCGAAGTCCTTATAACTGGCGCTGCTCTCTAAAACAAGTGAAGGTGAAACCTTCACCACCACGATTTCCGTTACAATATTAATGCTGGGCAGGAATTTAAATCCAGTTAAATAGACAGAACCGTTATTAGCAGGCGTTACACCGTAAATAGATCCACCGGTGGGAATTATGGTCGCCGAAGAAACAAAAATAGGCGCGGATGTGAATTTAGCCAGAAAACCGGAAATATTATTTATTCCATCGGCTGTCTCGCCCCCGACAAAGACATCCCCCGAACTGATGATGATCTCCAGCCTAGCAAGCTCCGTAGATGATGCGCCGCCGGCCTTTAAGTGAAGTTCTTCGGAAGAGATCAAATTAAAGGAAGCATCATACTTAAAAAGCGCTAAACCCCGGCCGTCATAAAAACCTGTGTCTGTTACCGCGTATACAGCACCGGAGGCGTTAACTGTCACGTCGCACCACCTGTCCGGCCCACCTGAATTTATGGTGACGGAAGAAACGATCGAGAGAGACTGGTCCAACCTTACCACATACCCTTTTGCAGCTGTATATTCCCCAGTCAAGCCCGAAACATAGATATCCCCATCGGGCCCCATCACCATCTCATTACTACTATACCAGTCGGTGCCAGTGTTAACCGTTACGGATGACGCGAATACAAGTCCGGGAGTAAGCTTTGTAACAACAAGGCCTACGCCATTCTCGCCCTTGGCCACATAAACATTCCCGTTCTGGTCCACCGCGAAAGCGGAAGATGATACGACGTTGGCTGATGAAACAAGAACGAGTTCCGGGGTGTATCTGGCGATTACTTCCCGAGGTGCATTCCAGTTGTCCACTATTCCGGCAACATAAAGATCCCCGCTGCTTGCCCTGTATACGCCGCTAGCGAAATCATATGCATTCGGTTCCGGCATATTCAGGGCAGTGGAAGCCACCAACTTAAGCGAGAGGGCAGGCTGGCCAGAGAAAAGACATACAATAAGCGGCAGAAAAACGAATAGCGTCTTTCGAAGGTATACGGAAAAGAGGCAGGAGCGCATATTATGTGGGCCAGGGAATGTGCTTATAGATAGAATTGATACCCCAAGCCCACGATATTTTTAGCATATGCCCAAGGGATTGGCAAGAACAACTAAAAGAACCCCGGACCGACTACCCCGGGGTTCTTATTTTTTACGGAAGTCTTTGCTTACCGGAAATGGTCGCGCATCATGCGCACCAGACCCTCGGTCGCCTTGCCGGGGATCTCCTCCCCCTCCCAGTTGATCGAGAAATGCGCGTTCTTCTGCGTGGGTTTCACGAAATTCTCGTACATAGGCAGCACGGTGGCCAGGATCTGGTGCTTGATGCCCTCTATATCGCGGCCGCGCTCGCTGATGTCGCGCTGCACGCGGCGCAGCACGGCGGTCACCATGCCGGTGGAGACGAAGATCTTGTAGTCGCACAGCGCGAGCAGCTTGGGGAAATGAAGGGTATAGAGCCCCTCCACCACTATCAGCTGCGTGGGCTTGCACGGGACGGTTTCTTTTTCGCGCGTATGCTGCTTGAAGTCGTAGACCGGCTGCTGGATGGTCTTGCCGGCGCAGAGGTCGTGCAAGTGCTTCACCGCCAGCACCGAGTCTATCGCGTCAGGGTGGTCGAAGTTGTAGCTCTTCCTTTCCTCGAAGTCGAGGTGGTCGAGCGGCTGGTAATAATTGTCCAGCGAAAAAAGCTGGCCGGTTACGCCTATCCTGTCGCACTGGTCTATCAGCTTGCCCGCCAGCGTGGTCTTGCCCGAGCCGGAGCCGCCCGCTATGCCCAGTATGAAGCGCGATTTTTTTATGTTGTCCATTTTTATCCTGCCGGAAACGATGGTGAGGTGCGTCGCAAACTTCTCTTTCAATAATACAAAATATAAAAAAAGGAAACCAAGCCCCGCCGGCCGCCAAAGGGTCTCTCTCAACGTGTTTTCACGCTTTATTCCCCTCAGGCCCCCATATTGGCCCCAATTTTGGTAAAATGTCATATACGCGCGTGTCAGGCCGACTAATGAGCCTAGCTCCTAGAACGGCACGACCGAAGGTTAGGCACCCTGGAGACTACAATGGAGACTGCAATGGAAAACGAAGAAAATTTCGCGGAGATGTTCGAACAGAACTACAAGGAACCCTCAAGGATGGAGCCCGGCCAGAAAGTGGAGGCCGCCATCGTGAACCTCACCCCCGAGTGGGCCCTCATCGAAGTGGGCGGCAAGGGCGAGGGCTATATCGACATCAACGAGCTCAAGGACGCCGAAGGCACGGTGCAGGTCAAGGTGGGCGACAAGGTGCGCGCCTACTTCCTGCATACCGAAGAAGGCGAGATGCGCTTCACCACCAAGATAGGCACCGGCCCCGCGGCCCGCGCCCAGCTGATGGACGCCTTCAAGAA
>Ga0209212_1009609_pt1 | contig 10047 bp, 7 predicted proteins | sample RifGroC2_FD_183996 | JGI IMG/M metagenome (GOLD analysis project Ga0209212, IMG submission 183996) | Groundwater microbial communities from Rifle, Colorado, USA - Groundwater C2 (SPAdes) (version 2) | ecosystem: Environmental > Aquatic > Deep subsurface > Groundwater | place: Rifle, Colorado... | reverse complement strand
GCAGACGGAAATTGTACCGGCTGTCACGATCCGCATCAGTCCGATGTCAAATTCCTGCTTAAAGGTGATGGCATGCAGCTTTGCATTATCTGCCATGACAAGAATATGTTTCAGGGTAAATCAGTTCATGGCCCCATTAAGAAGGGCGAATGCACAGCTTGTCACTCCACCCACGGCACCCAATACCGCGCCCTGTTGAGAAAGAACTTTGCCGATGAGTTTTACATGCCGTTCAACAAGGAAAACTTCGATCTTTGTTTCGGTTGCCATAACAATCAAATGGCGGATGACCTGCGTACCGACACCCAGACAAATTTAAGGAACGGACTTTTCAACATCCACTACATTCATATCAACAAGAATGAAAAGGGAAGATCCTGCAAAGTGTGCCACGACCCGCATGCAGCTGCGCAACCGCGGCTTATCTCGGAAAAGATCCCGGGATTTGGTCAATGGAAAATACCGATCAGATTTACCAAGACAGATACCGGCGGAACCTGCATAGTTGGTTGCCACAAACCAAAATCTTATGATCGGATCGACCCGGTAATCAATCCATGAAGGGTACTCCATTGCGGCATAAGGCATCCATCATACTGTTTGGTCTTCTTTTGTTTGCAAATTCAGTTGCATTTGCAGCTGTCGACTTCATTTATCCGGCGCCCAACACCTGGGTCAAGAGCACCGGGCATTTGATTGTTAAATTCAACCAGGCTGACCTGACAAACGTAAGGGTCACTGTCAATGGCCTTGCGAGTGATTTGATCGAAGTCGGCTCACCTGAGTATCGCAAATTGTTTCGTGATTTCTTTATTTCGCAGGCCATTTGGGATAGCGGCAAAAACAGCGTCCTGATTGATCTTTTTCTTGGTGGACAAAAAATAGAAAGCGCAAATGCCAATATATTCTTTGTTCCGCCGTCATCATCCTTGCAGCCGCCACCTGAATTCACTCCTGTCAGCATGCATACGCCGGAGAAAGAGCGCCTGTGTGTTTCCTGCCACAATCTGAATCCAACTTCAGCTCAGATGAACAGCAACATTGAAAATGATAATCCCTGCGTTTCCTGCCACAAAAAGATACTTAATGCAAAGTATGTGCATGGCCCTGCCGGCACCTACTCATGCGGTTATTGCCATGCCAGCAAGGGAATCCCGAAGCATGCTGTTCCCAAGCGCGGTGCAGCACTATGCTACGAATGCCATGCCGACATGTCGGTTCAGATCAATAAGCGCAAGTATATCCATGGCCCGATTGAGGCGGGGATGTGCGAAGCTTGTCACGATTCTCACGGTTCACCGAATGAGTCACAGCTGATCATGCCGATCAACGAACTTTGTCTGTCGTGCCATGGCCATATACGCACCCAGAACCATGTAGTCAGGACAACGTCCGGCGAAGGGCATCCTTACAAAGACAAACCAGATCCTTCCAAGAAAAGGACCGGTAAAACTATGAGCTGCATTTCCTGTCACAGCCCCCATGCAGGCGACGTGCGCTATTATTTTGTCAATAACGATGAAGACAGATTAAATCTCTGTCAGATGTGCCACAACAAATAAACTACCGCAGGGAGGTTGCAATGCCCCGATTCCTTATAAAATACACACTCTTCACCCTTTGCGTGTTTTTACTGAGCGCTTGTGCATCAACGCAAGCCATAGAGAAAAAACGTTACTTCTGGCCCCCACTTCCGGGAGAGCCGAAGATTGAATGGATCGGCAACTATTCCAGTAATATCGACCTCAGGACCGAAGGGCCCTCATTGTTCAATATTATTGTAGGCGAGACCGATGCTATTGGTCTTGAGCGCCCCATGGCAATTGCTTCGGACAGTAAAGGCAGGGTTTTTGTAACCGACAACGAGAGCATGACCACCTACATCTTTGATTTCAACCAACAGATCGTCAATCAACTGGGGGCTGATTCATTAGCCGGTGTTGTGCGGCATCTCACGGGGGTAGCTGTCGATGGCCTGGATAACATCTATATTTCCGACGCCAGTTCCAGAAAAATTCATGTAGTCAGTCCTGACAACCGTTTACTGAAGGTACTTGATCTCTCAAAGCAGATGTCACACATAGGGAAATTTACAATTGATAAAACAAGAAATAAACTAATATTGCCTGACCTCAGAGAAAACAAGATCGTGGTTACGGATCTTGACGGCAATCACCTGTTTACTTTTGGCAAGCGCGGTGATGCTGACGGCGAATTCAACCAGCCACAGGGTGTTGCCGTTGAAAAAGACGGCACCATTGTTGTTGCCGACTCTTTCAATGCCCGCATCCAGCGTTTTACCCCAATGGGAGATTTCATAAACAAATTTGGGCGGCGTGGTGATGCACCGGGTGATTTTGCCATTATCAAAGGGGTTGCTGTTGACAGCGAAGACCATATATACGTAACCGATGGCAAACTGAACAATTTTTCGATTTTTTCCAACAAAGGCGATTTTCTGCTCACCATTGGCGGAACGTTCGCATCAACAGCAGGGGCAAAGATGGCAATAGGTGGATTTCTTGTTCCCCAGGCGATCTCTATTGACCAGAATGATCGTATCTACATTGTCGATCAACTGAATCGGCGTTTTCAGGTTTACCAGTATATTAATGACCAGTATCGAACCCGATTTCCTGTACAGACGTCTCCGCGAGTCGCTAAATAGCCAATCACCGTACGCTATTTAACTACTCGATTATTAATATTCTTGCTTCCACATCGCCTCATAGTTGTTTTATTGTTTTATATCAACTAGTTATCTTTGCCGCAAATATTAGGCACAACTATTGCTAGTTGTTTGAAATACAATTTATCTTTAATCGCACTTAGATACGCACCGCTATAAGTTATTTCAAAATTAACATTACATTTATAAACTCTTTTACAAGGAGGAATTTTTCGATTATATTACGCCAACAATTCGAATAAATTCAGGTTCCATATTAACCAAACAATATTCCAGATCATGAAAGGAACAAAAATGAAAAAGATTCTTCTTGCAGCAGCGCTACTAACAGTAACAGCGAGCACCTCTTTTGCCGGCATCGCAGACACCAAACATAACCTAGGCTCAACCAGCACCTTTGCGCTTAAGTCAACCAACCAATCACAGATCTGTGTTTTCTGTCATACCCCGCATAATGCCATCCAGAGTGTTCCCCTCTGGAACCGTTCCTATACCCCAGCTACTGCTTTTCTGCTGTACACTTCCAGCAAGTCGCTTACCACCACCACACAGAATGCCGAACTTTTTAGCGACAGTCAGTCCCTGTTCTGCATGAGCTGCCACGACGGTACTGTCGCACAACTTGCCAGCCGTGTAAACAAACCGGGCGTCACCACTGATGGCAACCCAATCGCCATGGCTGGCGGAGCGGTCTGGACTGGCGGTGATGCTTCCACCGGCGCCGCAATGCTCGGCACCAACTTGACCAACGACCATCCGGTCGGCTTCAGCTACGGACAGGCCTATACAGATGAAGGCGCCGCTGCTGGAGGACTTAATGCCCCTGCATATGTATCAGCTCAATTTGGCAACAAGACCGTATTCTTTACAGCGAATGCCGGTACAGTGGGTGACAGCATGGAATGTTCCTCATGTCACGCTGTGCATGACAACACCCATGCGCCTTTCCTGCGCACCACCAACTCAGGCAGCACGCTTTGCCTGGCATGTCACAATAAATAGTCACAATCTTTACAACTCCCAAAAAAGGGCGGATTATTCCGCCCTTTTTTTATGTACTTTAAATATGAGAATGATATAAACACATATCATTCTCATATTTCTGGAAATAACCCTTACTCACTGCTGCTGTATGCTACATTTGCTTATTGCAGGATCATTGTCGGATTCACGCATTGAAGATGTAATTCCAATTTCAAATCAAAGATGAAATCAAGGCGGCGAGGATTGAGGCGACGAGACGTACAATTAGTGCGTTAGAAATCTTTTTTTACGGTTCTTAAGCAGAAAATGATTTCGTGAACGCACTTATCCTGTTTTCAGGGCCAAGTACGTTGAGGAGCCGAAGACGAGCCAACGAAGATAGAACTTTGATTTGGAATTGGTATAAGGATTTGATTTTATGCATCATCCTATTCGAGTCTACCCTCTCATTGTCATACTGATCCTCCTCTGCTCGGCGTGCGCCATGAAACCCGCACCAACAAGCGAGCGCTATTTCTGGCCGCCTCTTCCTGACCGTCCACGCATCGAGTGGCTCCGTTCCTACAGCAGTCAGCTCGACTTGGATAAAACAGATTTTCAGAAATTTAAAGCTGCCGTCTTGGGAGATGATGCGCCGATCTCACTTGTTAAGCCGATCGAGGTCAAGTCGGACGTCATAAATAATAAATTTTTTGTATCTGATGTGGGTGCGGCGTCTGTTTTTGTTTTCGACAGGCAGCAACGGGAGGTACGATTTCTGTTCCCCGGCGAAAACAGCCCTCCGATTGTGTTTCCACTCGGATTGGCGCTGGATCAAGACAACAACCTATATCTCCTCGAGCGGCGCTATAACAATATCTTTGTATTCGACCAGAATGAACGGATGATCAGAACATTCAATATTGATAAAATTGCAAAAAAGCCGATTGGCTTGGCAATCAACAAAAAGAAGGGGCAGCTCTTTGTTACCGATGGCGCAGCCAATAAAGTGCACGTATTCGACCTGAAAGGAAACTTGTTGTTCTCGTTCGGAGGAGGGGGCGAGATCAACGGTACTTTCAACCTTCCCGTTGCCGTGGCAATCAATTCAAAGGGCGAAATTCTCGTTGCCGATACCTACAATGCCCGTGTTCAGGCGTTTGATGAGAATGGTATTTTCCTGAGATCATTCGGCAAACGAGGGGACGGCTCCGGAGATTTTCAGTTGATCAAATCCCTGGCAGTGGATTCGGATGACAACATTTACGTCATAGATGGGCGATCACACAGGATAAACATCTTCAATACTGCTGGTGAACTGCTACTATCACTGGGTGATTATTATGCGGTTTCCAGCACCGGCAAGCGAGCGCCAGGGGGCTTTGCCATTCCCGTCAGCATCGACATCGACAGTGATGATGCCATTTACGTTGTTGACCAACTAAACAGCCGAGTTCAGGTTTTTCAATACCTGTCGGACACGTACCTGAAAAAACACCCGTTGTAACTATCCTGTTGATCTGTTAAATTACGCAAATAAACTTGCTTTTATCAGAACCCTGCGGAACGTGAAAACCGTATAATGTCAAATGGCAATACTGTAACGTCAAATAACCGTTTCTTGCTGTTAACGTGTCAAAATACTTGATGATTTCATTAGCGGGTTGTGGGGCAATGCGATTTTTTAAGACCTAAGACCAGATTCTGTTTCCAGAACTACCTTATATACACGAGCTTTTTCCCTGTCACCTGAGCAGCACCAGATGCCGCCATTGTTTCACTTATCAGCGACGACTAAATGGCTTGAATATTGCATGTTACTGTACGCCAACTACATCATTTCACTACCATTACTTGGCACAAACAGCAGCTAACTAGCATCAACGAAGTCAGCCTCAGGCAGAATGTAAAACAGACTTCCAACTTACTGGTAATTCACCACCACAGAGTCAATGACCCTCTTCTTATCCAAATATACCGTTTTAGCAAGCGCAATGTTTATTGTTGCACTCTGTGGACTGTATCCTGCCACAGCTCTCGGCAAACTCAGCGCCGAAGCAGAGCTTGCCTACATGAATTATGATGCCCGGAATAGTTATGGCGACCATCTGTCCGCACACTCACTTACCCAGCGTTATTCTCTCATGTATCAAACCGAAGGAAAAATCATTGATGGACGCCTGGGAAAATACAACGTATCGCTAGGCTATGATTGGTCAACATTTGACACCAAGATCAGCTCCACCTCAGGCTCAGACAATCCTTCCGCAACCCGGGGACATATAATCTACCAAGGGGAAATACTTATAGACCCCAAGGAAATGCCGCTGCGCTTAACTGCCTTCAGCAGGGATATGAACAGGAACAGCTTTACCCAGGACGAATCTAATCTGCTTGGATCGTTACATGGCAGTTCCCTGCTTGGCTCTCCCCAGCTTGCCACCGGCATTATGAACGGCACCCACATCGAAAGTGGCGCCACCCTGGTTATGGGTGTTAAAAACGGCATGACAAACGGTTACAATGAAATATTGCGCCACTTTCCCATGCTGATGCTTGATTATCGTGACAGCATCAACCGCGACCTCAATTCGTCATTTCCGGTAAACAACCGCTTCAGCAGGCTGGCCTTCGTAAGCCTCAACAAAAAAGATAACTGGTTTCACTATCGACTCCTGTCGTATGATGATTACATCGCCCCTGAAAATGATTACAAGGAATCACAGATTCAGCTGGGCACTGTTGACCATACGATGCAACGCCGCTGGATTGATTTTTCCAACTGGCTCATGGTATCGGCTGATGGGCTGCTCATCAAAAAAATGAACGCAAGATCAGCTGACAATTATACGGAATTTGACTTGAATCTTTTCGGCATTGCCCGCCGGGCAGCATGGGAAGCCAGATCGTTCAACAATTTCAACCGGTATAAAGAAGAAAATGGCAAAATTACTTATCGCACGACTGTTCCTGTTTACGTAAACGGTTCGCTTAATGCCAACACATCCTGGAATACCCGCTTTTCCTACAAAGAAAGCCACGACAACCTGAACAACGAGTTTACAGATATTTCCGGGGGCTACCGAATTGATACCTACAAGAGATCCCCTTTCACCCTGAGCCAACAGCTCGACATGGAAAAGGCCTACACCAAAGAAGCTGATCTCTTTGTTATTTCGGCAGCACTCGAGACAACAAGTACCGCCAGATTTTCCCGCAATGTCGGCCTTGGCGCCTCATACAGCATAAGAAACTACTCGACTGAGTCAAATTCCAGCAATAGCAACTTTCTTGACCAATCCTTCAATGCGAATGCAACTTACTCACCCTCTTATCAGACACGGGTATCTTTACGGCAGACAAACCGTATGACAAGCGGCACATCACAATATATCAACAGCACTGTAGAGGGGGCCAATCTTGCAACACCTCAATATGCCAATCCTCGCAGCAACTCCCTGGAAGGAAACAGCTCATCCTTTCAGTCCATTACAGACCTCAACATGAGCTGGAATCCACTGCCGCGTCTGAATACGAGTTTAGCGATCAATGAAGACATCTACCTCCCTGAAAATGGTCCCGACAGTTACAGAACCAATTTCGTCCTGTCCATGGATCATAGCGGTACTAATTTCAAACTTACTACCAGAAACACTTTCACCATTGACAACGAGGAGCCTGGCAATACTACTTATTCGCTTATCAGTGACAACAATGCACAATACACCTTCAACAGGAATCTGGATTCCTCTTTACGAGCTTCCTATTACAAGAATATTGGCGATAATGACGAAAGCGACACCCTGAACATTCAACAGACACTTAATTACAACTACTATAAAACCAGTGGCTTCGCCCGCAAGCTTTTTGAGGTTTCCGAAATCTTTGAACATACCGAAGGTCGCATAACAAATACCATCAACAATGTTACTACAGTTCTAAATAAAAACAGTAGAACTGCTCTGTCTCTTGGCGCTCGATACTATCCCCTGAGACAACTGACATTGGCTGTCGGCTCAAGATATACCTTTTTTGATACATTCAGCGATTATGAGTTAACATATTATACATCGCTCGGCCTCAACTTCAGGCTGTTTCAAGCCAACCTGAATTATGCGTATGGCACTGCCCGGGCAGACGGTCGCATTGAAAAAAAATTCACTGCAAACTTCAGAAAGATCTTTTAATTACTACTGGTATACAAAGCATTTAACCGGGAGAACCCCGGTTTTTTTGTTTCTGTAATTCCAATTCCAATTTCAGATCAAGGATGATATCAAGGCGGCGAGGATTGAGGCTGCGAGGCGTACATGGCGGTACGTTGAGTAGCCGAAGACGAGCCAACGAAGATAGGGCCTTGATATGGAATTGGTATAAGGTTCTATGCCGACTTTTTCATTCATCATACCGGTAAAACCGTATGGCACCATTAAAGCGCTGGATGCATTAAAGCAGCTCAAGGGACAGTTGTATCAGTTCGAGATACTTGTTGCCGAAGGGACAAGACCAAGCCGCCAACGCAACCTCGCTGCTGAGCAGTCCCAAGGCGACATCCTGTATTTTCTTGATGATGATTCCTGCGTTATGCCTGATTGCCTGACCCAGTGTGCCCAAGCCTTTGAGGATTTGTCTGTTGCTGTTGTGGGGGGGCCATCCCTGACACCAGCAACTGACACACGTTTGCAACATCTTTTCTCTTATGCGCTAACGTCACCCTTCGGATCCGGCGCCATGCGCAACCGCTACCGCGCAACAGGGCAATCCCGTGTCACAACCGAACAGGAACTGATTCTTTGCAATATGGCAATACGCCGTGAGCTGTTCCTTTCCGAAGAGGGTTTTGACGAACGTCTGTACCCCAATGAAGAGAACGAACTCCTGGACAGAATCATTTCATCCGGGCACAAGCTGGTACATGTTCCCACTATGGCGGTAACTAGAAGCCAGCGCCCAACGCTGGCAGCCTTTGTGAAGCAGATGTTCTCCTATGGTCGTGGGCGAGCGCAGCAAAGCATGATCGCACGGCCGCGTTCATTTATGAGCTTCATACCGCTGATATTTTTAATCTACTTGGCATTACTGCCGCTGTTCCCTGCCCACATGCTGTGGAAACTGCCCTTACTGGCGTATATCGCACTCGATCTCATCTTCACTGCCATTGTCCTGGCCAAAACGGGCCGGCCGGAAACCCTGCTTCTGTTCGCTCTGTATCCGCTTATGCACTGTGCCAATGGAGCCGGCTTGCTGTACGGCTTTTTGCATGGCAAACCGGTAATTAAATCGGGTGGCGAGGTGACAATCAGGCGAGTCAGGGAATTTGATCCGCCAACTTCATAGTTTCGTAACTTTTATACAGACGATTTTCCCATTTTTCGCTATAGTACCCATAAATTTATGCGGATAGACTGTTCCGCCGATACCTGGGGTTTGATGTGAATTTCAGCATTGTCGTACCTATTTATAATGAGCAGGACAATATCCATGAACTATATCTGGCCATCACCAAGGCACTGGACGACTTTGATAATGATTATGAGATTATCATGGTGGATGACGGCTCTACAGATGGCTCCTTTGGCGCGCTCCAGCGCATCGCGGCACAAGACAGCCGCCTTAAGGTAATCAGGTTTCGCAGAAATTTTGGTCAGACAGCAGCCATGTCAGCTGGTTTCGATGCCGCCTCAGGCAACATCATCATCCCCATGGATGGAGATCTGCAAAACGATCCGGCTGACATCCCCCGCCTGATAGAAAAACTCCATGAGGGCTATGATGTAGTTTCCGGATGGCGAAAATCGCGCAAGGACACGGTTATCACCAGAAAGATCCCTTCCATGCTGGCCAATGCCTTGATCTCGTTTTTTACTGGAGTACATCTTCATGACTATGGCTGCACTCTCAAGGCTTACCGGCGTGAGGTGCTGGACGGCATCAACCTTTACGGCGAGATGCATCGTTTTGTGCCGGCCCTGGCCTCGCAAGTTGGGGCAAAGGTTACCGAACTTCCCGTCAATCACTTTCCTCGACTGCACGGAGCCAGCAAATACGGCATCTCGCGAACATTGCGGGTAATATTGGATCTCATGACCGTTAAATTTCTGCTGTCATATTCCACCAAACCGATTCAACTGTTCGGCAAGTGGGGCGTCTATACGCTGATGGCAGGATTATGCAGTGGTGCCATGACCATATACATGAAGATTTTTGAACATCTGAGTATGAACCGCAACCCACTGCTGATCCTGACCGGTTTTCTGCTGTTCATGGGGGTGCAGTTCATCGTCATGGGGCTTTTGGGCGAACTGAATGCCCGCACCTACTTTGAATCTCAAGGTAAACCGATCTATGTGGTAAAAGACAGGATTAATCTTGCCTGATACAGCGGCTCTGAAAAT